>Ga0065714_10002230_pt1 | contig 41722 bp, 41 predicted proteins | sample MisRhiReplicate2_FD_59101 | JGI IMG/M metagenome (GOLD analysis project Ga0065714, IMG submission 59101) | Miscanthus rhizosphere microbial communities from Kellogg Biological Station, MSU, sample Rhizosphere Soil Replicate 2: eDNA_1 v2... | ecosystem: Host-associated > Plants > Roots >... | reverse complement strand
AACTGCCGAAGGCTGCGATCTTTTGATCTTTTGATCTTTTGATCTTTCGCTTGAGACTCAAGTGTTTGGGGAAAGATCGCAGCCTCGTTGCACTCGACAGCTCCTACACAGCTCCTACTCGGCGCCCTTTTGATCCTTAATCACTCCAATCAATAGTGCTACCGAGCGCCACGGACTCCACATATTATCGTCGTCATATCGACCTGCGACCTTGTCCCGTGGAGTGCCTCATGCCTGCAAAAGCCCTGTTCAAACCTTTCCACCTCGGCGCGCTCGAGTTGCCGACCCGGGTGGTGATGGCGCCAATGACCCGTTCGTTTTCGCCGGGCGGCGTTCCGAACGCCAAGGTCATCGAGTATTACCGTCGCCGCGCGGCGGCCGGGGTCGGCCTGATCATCACCGAGGGCACGACGGTGGGGCACAAGGCTTCCAACGGCTACCCGAACGTGCCGCATTTCTATGGCGACGCCGCGTTGGCCGGCTGGAAGAAAGTGGTTGATGCGGTACACGCCGAAGGCGGCAAGATCGTTCCACAGCTGTGGCATGTGGGCAGTGTGCGACGCATCGGCACCGAGCCGGACGCCAGCGTGCCGGGCTATGGCCCGACCGAAAAGCTCAAGGACGGCCAGGTGGTGGTCCACGGTATGACCCAGGCGGACATTGACGAGGTAATCGCCGCGTTCGCCCAGGCGGCAAAAGACGCTCAAGGCATCGGCATGGACGGGGTGGAAATCCACGGTGCCCACGGCTATCTGGTGGACCAGTTCTTCTGGGAAGGCAGCAACCAGCGCACCGACGGTTACGGCGGCAGCCTGGCCAACCGTTCGCGCTTTGCGATCGAATTGATCCGTGCCGTGCGCGCGGCGGTGGGCGAGGGTTTCCCGATCATTTTCCGCTTCTCCCAATGGAAACAGCAGGACTACACCGCGCGTCTGGTGCAGACCCCTGAAACCCTGGGCGAATTCCTCAAGCCATTGTCTGACGCCGGCGTGGATATTTTCCACTGCTCGACACGGCGCTTCTGGGAGCCGGAGTTTGAAGGCTCCGAGCTGAACCTGGCCGGCTGGACCCGCAAGCTCACCGGCAAGCCCACCATCACCGTTGGCAGCGTCGGCCTGGACGGCGAGTTCCTGCAGTTCATGGTCAACACCGACAAAGTCGCGCAACCGGCCAGCCTGGAAAAACTGCTGGAGCGCCTGAACAACGACGAGTTCGACCTGGTGGCGGTGGGGCGTGCGCTGCTGGTGGATCCGGACTGGGCGCAGAAAGTGCGCGAAGGGCGGGAGCAGGATATCTTGCCGTTCAGTCGCGAGGCGTTGATGACCCTGGTTTAAGCGGCGCCTTGTTGGGCCTCATCGCGGGCAAGCCTTGCTCCCACATTGATCTTCAGCGAACACATTGTGCGTGAACGACTGACAACTCTGTGGGAGCAAGGCTTGCCCGCGATGCTTTTCAGCGCTGCGACACTGCCTGGGGCAGCGACGATTCGACCTGGCAAACCCCCCGCAACTGCGCCTCGAACTGCTCGATCACCGATGCCCAACCCTGGCGACTGGCATGCTGGCGCGCATTGAGCCGCACGCAACGCAAAGTCTCGCGCTCTTCCAGCAGCCAACGGGCGGCATCGCAGAACGCCTCCTCATCCCCCGGCATTGCCAGCACGCCGTTGTAGCCGTGGCGAATGTGTTGGGCCGCCGCAGCCTGATCGTAGGCCACCACGCCCAGCCCGGACGCCAGCGCCTCCAGCACCACATTGCCGAAGGTTTCGGTCAGGCTCGGAAAGACAAACACATCCCCGGACGCATAATGACTGGCCAGCGCCTCGCCGCGTTGCGAGCCACAAAAGATCGCTTCGGGCAGTTCCTGCTCCAGGGCGGAGCGCTGCGGGCCGTCGCCGATCACCACCAATTTCATCCGTCGCCCCGGGAAAGCGCTGCACAGCGTGGCGAAACTGCGCTTGAGCAGCCCGAGGTTTTTCTCCGGAGCCAGGCGTCCGACGTGGATCACGGCGATGTCATCGTCGCCCAGGCCCCACGCCTCACGCAGGCTCGTCGAGCGCTTGACCGGATGAAACAGTTGGCTGTCCACGCCGCGCGAGAGCAGCGCCACGCGCTCGAAATGGCGTCGCTCCAGTTCCAGGCGCTGGCTGAGGCTGGGCACCAGGGTCAGGCTGGAGCGGTTGTGAAACCAGCGCAGGTAATGGGTGAGCACGCGACTCAACAGCCCGAGGCCGTACTGCTGGGTGTATTGCTGGAAATTGGTGTGGAAGCCGCTGACCACCGAGATGCCCAAGCGTCGTGCCGCGCGCAGTGCCGACAAACCCAGCGGCCCTTCGGTGGCGATGTACAGCACGTCTGGACGATGGCGTTTCCAGCGCCTGAGCAGTTTGTGCATCGACGCCTGGCCCCACTGCAAACCTGGATAGCCCGGCAACGGCCAGCCCCGGCACAGTAGCAATTGCCCGTCACTGGCCTGGCGTTGGTCATCGACCTGGCGCGGCCGTATCAGCTCGACCTGATGCCCGCGGGCGCGCAGGCCGTCGTACAGGCGGCCCAGGGTATTGGCCACGCCATTGATTTCCGGCGGGAAGGTTTCGGTGATCAGGGTAATGTGCAGAGGTGTGGTCATGACCCCAGTGTCGACCGGGGCCATTTCGTCATTGTGACGACAAGATGATGGATTTGTGACCGGCTCAGCCCTGGCGGGCCAACGCGGTCTCGGCGCCTTGCTCACGGACCCAGAACAACGTCGCGCCGGCCACCGCTGCCGGCATCATCAGGATGTTGACCACCGGGATCAGCAGCACCAGGTACACGCTGGCGCCAAAGCCCAGGCTCTGCCAGCGTTTTTCCCGCAGCCAGGCGAGCATCTCGTTCCAGCCCAGCTTGTGGTTGTCCGCCGGGTAGTCGATGTACTGGATCGCCATCATCCACACGCCGAACAGCAGCCACAGCGGTGCCGCCACCAGATTGACCACGGGGATGAACGACAGCACGAACAAGCCCAGGGCGCGGGGCAGGAAATAGCCGAGCTTGCGCGCTTCCCGGCCGAGGGTTCGCGGGATCATGGCGATCAACTCGGCCCAACTGAAGGCCGGGAAGTCGTCGGTGCCACGGATGACCACTTCGACTTTTTCCGCAAGAAAGCCGTTGAACGGTGCGGCGATGACGTTGGCGAGCATGGTGAAGGTGAAAAACACCATCAGCACGACGAGCACCACGAACAGCGGCCAGAGCACATAGCTGAGGAAACTGAGCCAGTCCGGCAGCGACGGCATCAGCGTATCGACCCACAGGCTGAACTGATGGCCGGCCAGGTAAATCAATCCGACGAACAGCACCAGGTTGATCGCCAGGGGCAAGAGTACGAACAAGCGCAGGCCCGGGCTCAAGACCAGCTTGAGGCCCTCTCGCAAATATTGCGGGCCGGACAGGACGGGGGCGGGCATAGGTGGCTCCGAGCGAAGGTGAACGCGCCGACCTTACCGGCTTTGCCCCGCCCGGGAAAGCGGCGACATGGCGTGTAACAACGTTTCTTGAGGCGAAGGCACCTATTGAAGGGACCGCTGGGGATAGAGCTCACCTATGAGCTGGATTGTTAAACCGTATTTCCTTAATCTTCGCTCCCTCGATACGCTGCACCCATTCTTTTCCAGGACCGTCGAACCCAAGCCTTCCCCAAGTGCGTCAACGGTCCTTTTTTATTCACGCCGCTCACCCGGCGTTCCGGCCCGCAAGGTCCGGTCAACAGGAGCAGGTCATGTCTGAAGTGCGTCATTCGCGAGTGATTATTCTCGGTTCCGGCCCTGCCGGTTACAGCGCTGCGGTTTATGCGGCCCGTGCCAACCTCAAGCCACTGCTGATCACCGGCATGCAGGCCGGCGGTCAATTGACCACCACCACCGAAGTCGACAACTGGCCGGGCGATGTCCACGGCCTGACTGGCCCGGCCTTGATGGAACGCATGAAGGAGCACGCCGAGCGCTTCGAGACCGAGATCGTTTTCGACCACATCAATGCCGTGGACTTCGCCGCCAAGCCGTACACCCTGACCGGCGACAGCGCGACCTACACCTGCGATGCCCTGATCATCGCCACCGGTGCCAGCGCTCGTTACCTGGGCCTGCCGTCGGAAGAAGCCTTCATGGGCAAAGGTGTTTCCGCCTGCGCCACCTGCGACGGTTTCTTCTACCGCAACAAGCCTGTGGCAGTGGTCGGTGGCGGCAACACCGCGGTCGAGGAAGCATTGTACCTGGCCAACATCGCCAGTACGGTCACCCTGATCCACCGTCGCGAGACTTTCCGCGCCGAGAAGATCCTGATCGACAAGCTCAATGCCCGCGTCGCCGAAGGCAAGATCATCCTCAAGCTCAACGCGACCCTGGACGAAGTGCTGGGCGACAACATGGGCGTGACCGGTGCCCGCCTGAAGAACAACGACGGCAGCTTCGACGAGATCAAGGTTGACGGCGTGTTCATCGCCATCGGCCACACCCCGAACACCTCGCTGTTCGAAGGCCAGCTGGAACTCAAGGACGGCTACCTGGTGGTCAAGGGCGGCCGCGACGGCAACGCCACCGCCACCAGCGTCGAAGGTATCTTCGCGGCCGGCGACGTGGCCGACCACGTCTACCGCCAGGCGATCACCTCGGCCGGTGCCGGTTGCATGGCAGCCCTGGACACCGAGCGCTACCTGGATGGCTTGCAGAACGCTTCGTTCTGATTCGGCGGGTACAAAAAAACCGGCTTCGGCCGGTTTTTTCATGGGTGGATACCTGCCGCTGACCCCCTGTGGGAGCAAGCTCGCTCCCACAGGTTTTTTGTGTGGTCAGAAACAGAGCATTTCAGGTCAGCCTCGCAAGGCACGCCTCCAGGATATCCAGGCCCTCCTCCAACACCGTCGCCTCGGTCGTCAACGGCGCCAGCAGCCGGATGATGTGCCGCGATTTACCACTGGGCATCAGCAGCAACCCCGATTCCCGCGCCAGGGCCAGCAGTTGTGTCAGTTGTGCGGAAGCCGGGGTGCCGTCGGCGTGGGTCAGCTCGATGCCGCGCATCGTGCCGACGCCGGTCAGGCGGCCGAGGTAGGGTGTCAGCCCACGGCTGCGCCAGGATTGGTAGCGGCTGACGATCGCCTCCTCCTGTTGCGAGCCCCAGGTGTGCAGGTTGGCGTCGGTCATTTCATCCAGGGTCGCCAGGGCGGCGGCGCAGGCGATGGGGTTGCCCGAGTAGGTGCCGCCCAGGCCACCCTTGGGCAAGTTGTCCAGCAGCGCCTTGCGTCCCACCACCGCGCCCAAGGGCACGCCGCCGGCAATGCTTTTACCGAGCAGGATCAGGTCCGGTTCGATGCCCAATCGCGAGAAGGCAAAGCGCTGGCCGGTGCGGCCGAAGCCCGATTGGATTTCATCGGCGATCAGCACAATGCCCTTATCGTCGCAGAACTGCCGCAGGGTTTGGGCGAAGGGCACGTCCATCGCCAGGAAGCCGGCTTCGCCCTGCACCGGCTCGACAATGAAACAGGCCACGTCATTCACGTCGATCTCGACGCTGAACAGCCGCTCCATGGCCTTCAAGGCTTCTTCGCCGGTGACGCCGTTGTCCTTGCTGGGGTACGGCAGGTGGTACACCGGCCCGGGCAGAACGCCGACTTTCTGCTTGTAAGGCGCGACCTTGCCGTTGAGGTTGAGGGTCGCCAGGGTGCGGCCGTGAAAGGCGCCATCAAACGCAATCACGGCGGTACGGCCCGTGGCGCCGCGTACGATCTTCAAGGCGTTCTCCGCCGCTTCGGCGCCGCTGTTGGTGAGCATGCCGCTGACCGGATAATCCACCGGGATAAACGCCGTCAGGCGTTCCATCAATTCAATGTACGGCGCATGGGGCGCGGCGTTGAATGCGTAATGGGTCAGCCGGGTGGCCTGTTCACGGATCGCCTCGACGATGCGCGGATGGCAATGGCCGAGGTTCAATACACCGATGCCGCCGACGAAATCGATGTAGCGTTTGCCGTTGGTATCCCAGACCTCGGCATTCTTGCCGTGGCTGAGGCTGACGGGATGCACGATGGAGATCGATTGGCTGATGGTTTCGCTGCTCATGGATGACGGCTCGGACGGTGGAGAAATTTCCATTATCTAAGCCGCGAGCAGAGGGGCCCGGCAAACGAAATAAAGTTGCCGGGTCAATCTTAAAAGTCGGGATGTGGAGCGGGAGGATTTATTTGCGGGAGGAAGACCTGTGGGAGCATGGCTTGCCCGCGATGAACGATAACGCGGTTCAGCTGCTGTTAAACCTCGGCGCGCCCATCGCGGGCAAGCCATGCTCCCACAGATGAATGCCCTCGCCACAGAAGAGGGCTGCAAGAATCTGTGGATCAGCGCCGCTGCAGCGGCTGTGCCTCGAACGTCACACCGGCCAGCCCATGGGCCATCAGCGCGCGGATATTGCCGTGATCGCTGCCTTCGGGCGTGGCCAGCACCGAACGGTAATGTTCGCCGAACGCCAGGAGCGCTTCTTCATCGCTCAAGCCTTCGAGCAGCGCCAGGCCCAGGGTCTTGCACGAACCTTCGTTCTGCCCGGCGGCGTTGTGCACGCCACCGTTGTCGAAGGCCTGGGGCTGGTAGTCGTAACCGGCGGCGATAAAGGCCAGGGTGTCGGCGAAGGCATGTTCGCCGCTCTTGAGGCGGGCACGCAGGGTATTGAGATCAGGCATCGGGTTTTCCTTTGGCGAACGCCGCCTGTTGTTCGGCGCTGGCTTCTTTCTGGTATTGGGCTTTCCACTCGGCGTACGGCATTCCGTAGACCACTTCGCGGGCGTCGTCGAGGCTGACCTCGACCTGGCGTTCATCGGCGGCGGCCTTGTACCACTTGGACAGGCAGTTGCGGCAGAAGCCGGCGAGGTTCATCAGGTCGATGTTCTGCACATCCTTGCGGCTGTCCAGGTGGGCAACCAGCCGACGGAAAGCGGCGGCTTCGAGTTCGAGGCGTTGTTGGTCGTTCATGGTGTTCCTTGACGGGCAGCTGCAAGCGCTGGGCTTCAAGCTGCAAGATGGATTGCGGTGGCCTCAAGCTTACCGCTTCAAGCTCGCCGCTGAAAACGTGCCGCTCAGCGGCTTGCCGCAAGGGTAATCGACACCGACTCGGCAAATCGCAAGGCGTGGGGTTTGTCGACTTCGACTTCGGCATACAGCACCGATTCGTTGGCCATGACCAGGTCGAGCAATTCCTGGGTGAGGCGTTCGAGCAGGGCGAAACGGTTGCCTTCCACGTGGGCGATGATCGCCTTGGTGATGGTGCGGTAGTTCAGCGCGTGGTCGATGTCGTTGTCGCGCACCGCCTCTTGGGCGGCATAGAGGATGGTCAGGTTGATCAACACATCCTGCTTGTTGAGGATTTCATCCTCGTTGATGCCAATGAAGGTACGCAGACGCAGGTCCTTGACCTTGATGCGTGCCATGGCTGGCTGAAGTTGTGGCATTTAATTGCTCCGTCGAATCAATTGCAGGAACTCCTGGCGCGTGGTGCTGGAATCGCGAAAGGCGCCGAGCATCACCGAGGTGTTCATGGTCGAGTTCTGTTTTTCGACACCGCGCATCATCATGCACATGTGCTGGGCCTCGATCACCACCGCCACGCCGGCGGCCTGGGTGACCTGCTGCACCGCGTCGGCGATTTGCCGGGTCAGGTTCTCCTGGATTTGCAGGCGGCGGGCGAACATGTCCACCAGCCGGGCGATTTTCGACAGCCCCAGGACCTTGCCCGTAGGAATATAAGCCACATGGGCCTTGCCGATGAAGGGCAACAGGTGATGTTCGCAGAGTGAATAGAGTTCGATGTCGGCGACGATCACCATTTCATCGCTGTCAGAGGCGAACAGCGCGCCGTTGACGATCTGCTCGACGCTTTGTTCATACCCATGGCAGAGGTACTGCATGGCCTTGGCGGCACGGACCGGGGTATCGAGCAGACCTTCGCGCTCGGGGTTTTCCCCCAGGCCTATAAGGATCTCGCGGTAATTCTGGGGCAGGGATAGCGTCATGGTGCATCCTCGAAACAAGGCTATTTGACGTGCCGCCCGCCGTTGACGGTCAGGGTCGTGCCGGTGACATAAGGGTTGTCCAGCAGATAACGCAGGCTCTGGTAGATCACTTCGCTGCCGGGTTCGATGCCCAGCGCGGACTTGGCCAGGGCCTTGGCGCGGTAAGCCGCGTCGTCTTCGGGGTTGAACAGTAGCAGGGCCGGGGCGATGCCGTTGACCTTGATCGCCGGGGCGAACTTCGCCGCGAACGACAGGGTCAGGCTTTCCAGGCCGGCCTTGGTGGCGCAATAGGCGATATGCCGGGCGCTGCCCTTGCGGGTCACGTCATCGCTGATGTGCACGATATCCGCTGGGGCTGAACGCTGCAGCAGCTCGGCGCAGTGCAGGTTGATCAGGTAAGGCGCAAGCATGTGCACGCCGAACATGGCGTTGAAGGCCGCCGTTTCGCTGCCCGGGTCTTCGGCCAGCCAGGCCGAGGCATTGTGCACAATGGCCCGCAGCCGGTCGGTGTGCTGCTTGAGTTGTTCGATAAAGGTCAGGATCCCCGCTTCGCTGGAGAAGTCGGCAAACAGCACGACCGCGCCCAGGTCCCGCAACGTTTGCACACCGGGGCGTTCGGTTCGGTAGGTCGCGATCACCGGTTGCCCGTCTTCCAGCAATCGCCGGGCGCAATGCAGGCCGACGCGCTGGGCTGCGCCAGTGATCAGGATCGGAGCGGTGGCGCTGGACATAGGACGGCTCGGTTCACGGCAAGAGCAAAACTATAACAGCGACGCGGGGCGCCTCCTATGTCCAAAGGTGAATCCAGAGTTCCCCTGTGGGAGCGAGCTTGCTCGCGATAGCGGACTGACGGCCAACACCTGGTGTGGATATACCGGCCTCATCGCGAGCAAGCTCGCTCCCACAGGTTTTTTGTCGCCCATGAGTCTGGGCTGGCGGCTTCAATGATTCTGCGTAGTCGGCAACGTCCGCTGCGGNGCACTGTTGAGCCAGTTCGCCAGCAGATGGGTCGACATCGGGATAAACAGGTAGACCATCAGCGGNGTCAGCATGAGCGTGCTGATGAGNACGCGGCTCAACAGGCCCAGTTCGCCCAGCAGCGGCCCCAACAGGAAATTGAACAACAGCGAGACGGGAAAGAACGCCAGCCAGATGGCCACGGCCTGTTTCCAGCGTGGAGGACGCTGGCCGACCGCACCGAACCAGCCATCGATGCCACGCACCCGGTGTTCGGAGGGATGGGCGAACAGATCGCTGCCCCGTCCCAGCCAGGCCGTGCGCGAGGCCGAGTGTTCCCAGGCGTGCAGCGTCTGCTCGTCGGCAAAACGGAAGATGATCTGGAATTCATCGTCCTCGGGCGGTGGGGCGAGCACGCCGGAACCCAGGTAGCCGGGAAAGTCGGTTGCCAGTTGTTCGCCTTCGCGCAACCAGGCGATCAGGTCCTGATAGCGTCCATTGGCGACGCGGCGGGCAACCATCAAGGTGACGGGTGAGGTAGACATCATGTATCTCCGTAAGACAGGCGCGGCACTCCGGGTAGGAGGTTCGCGGGGGACGCCCCGGGGTGGTGGGTAGCGTCTGGTCGCCAAAAAACAGGCAAGGATTATTCCCGATTGCGCATAAAACAACAAAACCGCACATCGAGTACGTTTATCCTTGTCATGACATGTCCTGGGAGGGGTAAACTAGGATCCAATTTGCCAGTCGGAATTGCCTGCCAAAATGAGTGTGATCACAGAGGATGGCTTCGTTTTCCAGGCATCAGGTGCCTTGAAGCGGGAAGACCTGTTTCCCATTCGCGAAGTCGCGCGCATGACCGGCGTGAACCCCGTGACCCTGCGCGCCTGGGAGCGGCGCTACGGTTTGATCCAACCTACCCGCACCGAAAGCGGGCATCGCCTGTACTCGTTGGGCGATATTGAAAAAGTGCGCAGCATCCTGGCTTGGATAGAGCGCGGGGTGGCCGTCAGCAAAGTGGGAAAGATCCTGGCGAAGACCGAGTCGGTGCAACCGGTCTCCACGCTGATCTCCTCCGATCTGGTCAGGGCCGATCATGCCCGCTGGCAACAACAGGTGGCGGACGCGGTTAGCAACTTTGACGATGTGGAGCTGGATCGCGTCTACGGGCAGGTCTTTTCCACCTATACCGTGCCAATCGTCTTCCAGGACATCCTGATGCCGCTTTGGCGACAGCTATTGCAACGCCAGCAGACGTTCGGGCAAGCCAGCGAATGGGTGTTTCTTGATGGTTTCCTGCGTTCGCGCATCATCCAGCGGCTCTTGCTCAAGCGCGAAGGTGCGTCGCCGCGTGTTCTGGTCTGCGCGATTGCCGATCATTGCCATGAACTGGAGTTGCTGGTTACAGGGCTGTTCCTGTCCAAGGCGGAAGTCGGCGTCAGGCTGTTGTCGATCGGCCTGCCGTTCGAGGAACTGACCCTGGTGTGCCAGAAGATCCAGCCGGTGGCATTGGTGCTGGTTTCCAATCATGCGCCAGCGGCCGATCTACCTAAACGCTTGGGGAAGTTGGCAATGAGCCTGGATTGCCCGTTGATGCTGGCCGGTGAAGCATCCGATCTGGCACAGGAGAGCCTTGTCGGGTCCTCGATCGGTTGTCTGGGGAGTGAGGGGACAGTGATGCGCCAGCGCCTGCGTCAATTCATTGCGGGCAATCTGGATACCTGAATGGAGTGTCCTGTATCACATTGTCAAAAAGAAACGTATTTGCGAAACAGGACACTAGAGATGCATGGTTGGATGGGTCAGGCGATGTTGCTGCAGGATGTACTGGCGCAGGCGCTCCGTCTCGTCCTGGTCATTCTGGTTCAGGTGGTAGGCAAACAGACCGCGATCGGTTTCCCGTTCGAAGCTGCCTCGCAACGAAATTCTCTCGTAGCCTGATGGGCTGAACCACAAGGCAAACTGCTTCGGCGGTTTGGTCCGACTGCGGTTCTCTACCAATACGCCTTTGCAGGAGACTTCGTGGACCCACAGCGGTCCCGGCTGACCCTTGATATTTTCCAGCGCCACCGGCTCTTCGAGCGCCAGGCGCCATGGGCGTATCTTCGGTCCGTCTTCGTAGATGCTCGGCACACCCAGGCGCAGGTGCATCGCATGGAATTCGTCTTCCACCAGATGCAGCGGAAAGGTCATTTGCTGGTTTTCGAAACTGGCTTGCAGCGTAACCTGCTCATTTGCCGCCAGACGTGTCAGCAAGTCACGGATCTGCGACCCACCGTTTACCAGCAAGCTCGACGTGACATCCCGCTCGTTCAGCTGCGGGTTGTGTTGCATGGTCCGGATGAAATCCAGTTCATCCTGCGTCAGGAGGGCATCGCGCTGCATGATCTGCTCGAAATGATAATTTACGTGTTCACTGGTGATTGTAGTGACTGACCATTAATTCGTGGGTTTGTTTGAACCGTTCGTCGCTTCGAGTCGGGCAATGGTCTCCCGTGCGTCGGCCAGCTCCTTTTCCAGTTGGGCGACGCGTTGTTGAGCCTTGACCTGGGTCGTGACGTCTTTTTGCACACCCACGAAATAGGTATGCCCGTCAGCCTGGTTTTTTACCGTGGACAGTGACAACTCATTCCAGAACGGCGTGCCGTCCTTGCGGTAATTGCGCAGCACCTCACGACAGGCACCACCCTCTTTCAAGGCTTTGCGAATGAGCTCCAGCGAAGGCTGGTCCCGATCACCCGATTGCAGGAATCGGCAATCCTGATAAAGGATTTCGTCGCGGTGATAACCGGTCAATCGTTCGAAGGCCGGGTTCACGTAGATCAGGATATTGTCTTCACCTTCTTTTTCGGCGATGACAATCCCGTCGTTCGAAGCATTGATGACCAGTTGCATCAGTTGAGCGTTGATCATGGGGAGAACCCTTTGAACATCCTTGTAGGATCAGCATTCTAAAAGAAATCGATAGGCTGTCCACTGGCCATTGGGGCCGTTGAGAGCCATTCGCAGCCGGACAGGTGCAACTGTTACTATTCCGGCTCTTTTTTCAGGTTCAGGATCAGATTGATGAAAGTCGCCATTCTTTCCGGCTCGGTGTATGGCACCGCCGAAGAAGTCGCCCGGCACGCCGCCAAACTGCTTCGCGAGGCAGGTTTCGAAGCCTGGCACGACCCGCGTGCGACCCTGGCGGATGTGCAGGCATTCGCACCAGAGGCCGTGCTGGCAGTGACTTCCACCACCGGTATGGGGGAGTTGCCGGACAATCTGATGCCGTTGTATTCGGTCATCCGCGACCAGTTGCCCGGATTCTTTCGCGGTTTGCCTGGCGCGGTGATCGGCCTGGGCGACGCCAGCTATGGGGATACCTTCTGCGCCGGTGGCGAGCAGATGTGCGAGCTGTTCGTCGAATTGGGCGTACGCGAGGTGCTGCCGATGCTGCGTCTGGATGCCAGCGAAAGCGTCACGCCGGAAACCGACGCCGAGCCATGGCTCGCTGAGTTGATCGATACGTTGCGCCCTTGAAGCGGATGCGCTGACTCGTTCGGCCAGTAAGCTGGCTGCCAACGCAACTACCGCCTCTGAAAGAGCTGACTAGACTGATTTTCTTGCGTACGACGTTTCGATCGAGACATATAAGAAACCAGAGGTCAGAGCCGTGAGCGTAGCGCCCATCCAAACGACACTCAGCATCAAGGATCAGGTCAGTGCGGCCGAATGGCAAACCCGGGTGGACCTTGCCGCCTGTTATCGGCTTGTCGCGCTGCATGGTTGGGATGACCTGATCTTCACCCATATTTCCGCAAAGGTTCCCGGTACCGAGGATTTCCTGATCAACCCGTTCGGGATGATGTTCCATGAAATCACCGCCTCGAGCCTGGTCAAGGTCGATCAGGCCGGCAACAAGTTGATGGACAGCCCCTACGAGATCAACCCGGCCGGCTACACCATCCACAGCGCGGTGCATGAGGTGCGCCATGATGTGGCCTGTGTGTTGCACACCCACACGGCAGCCGGGGTGGCGGTATCGGCCCAGAAGCAGGGGATGCTGCCGATCAGCCAGCAATCGCTGTTCGTGCTGTCGAGCCTGGCCTATCACGCCTACGAAGGGGTGGCCTTGAATCACGAAGAAAAGGCTCGCCTGCAGGCGGACCTGGGCGAGAGCAACTTCCTGATGCTGCACAACCATGGCTTGCTGACCTGCGGCGGGACCATCGCCGATACTTTCCTGATGATGTTCACCTTTCAACGGGCCTGTGACATCCAGGTCCTGGCGCAGAGCGGCGGGGCCGAGCTGATTGCCATCGAACCGCAGATCCTGGCTGGCGCCCGGGCGATGATCGCCGGGGTGACCAAAAGCGCCCAGGGCATGGGCGGCGCGTTGGCCTGGCCGGCGTTATTGCGCAAGCTCGATCAACAAGATGCCGGGTATAGAAGTTGATGGCCCTGGCCCAGATTCCCCTGCGTATCTGGCGCCAGCGCAGCCAGATCTTCATGTTCCGTGGTCATGCCATCCGTTACTGGGTGGCCGGGCAGGGCGAGCCGCTGCTGCTGATCCACGGTTTTCCCACCGCCAGTTGGGATTGGCATTACCTATGGCAACCGTTGGCGCAACGCTACCGGGTGATCGCGTGTGACATGCTCGGTTTCGGCGACTCCGCCAAACCGACGGATCACGTCTACAGCCTGCTGGAGCAAGCCGATCTGCAACAGGCCTTGCTGGCGCACCTGAATGTGAGGGGCGCGCTGCATGTGCTGGCCCACGATTACGGTGACAGCGTGGCCCAGGAGCTGCTGGCGCGGCACTACGAAGCGCGCATCCGCCTCGCCAGTTGTGTCTTTCTCAATGGCGGCCTGTTCCCGGAAACCCATCGTCCGGTCTGGGCCCAGAAACTCTTGCTCAGCCCCCTGGGCTGGCTGCTGGGGCGGGCGTTCTCCCGGGAAAGCCTGGTCAGTAGCTTTCGGCGTATTTTCGGTCCCAGGACCGGCCCCACTGAAAGCGAACTGGATGATTTCTGGAGCCTGATAGAAGCCCATCGTGGCCCGCGGATCATGCACAAGCTCATCGCCTATATTCCCGAACGCCGCGTGCAGCGTGATCGTTGGGTGCAGGCGATGCGGCGCGGCGACGTGCCGTTGCGGGTGATTGACGGCGCGGTCGACCCGATTTCCGGTGAACACATGGTGGCGCGCTACGAGGCACTGATCCCGAACCCGGACACGGTGTTGTTGCCCGACATCGGTCATTACCCACACACCGAGGCGCCGGTGCAGGTGCTCCAGCATTACCTGGCGTTTCGCGAAGCCATCGTCGCGCCGCGCAGACAAATGGCCTGTTCATGACGACACCCTGTGGGAGCGAGCTTGTGTGGGAGCGAGCTTGCTCGCGATAGCGGCGCCGGAAATCGAATGTGCCGCCGTGGCCTGGGCCTGCATCATCCCCTCACCTTATCGGCCACCATTCACTTGCAACCGTGTTGATTGTGACCGGCCAACTTGTGCCGGACACTCGTGCCCATTGTCCTGTCCGCCTGCTGGAGTTCTGCCATGAGTGAGTCTGTGCGCTTCGAAGATAAAGTCGTGATCGTCACGGGAGCCGGCGGGGGCCTGGGCCGCGCCCATGCGCTGCTGTTCGCCAGACAAGGCGCGAAAGTGCTGGTCAACGACCTTGGCGGCTCGGCTCAAGGGGAAGGGGCCAACGCCTCGGCAGCAGACCGGGTGGTCGCCGAAATCCGCAAGGCGGGTGGCATCGCCGAGGCCAACCACGACTCGGTGACCGATGGCGACAAACTGGTACAAAATGCCCTCGACGCGTTCGGTCGCGTCGATGTGGTGGTCAACAACGCCGGGATCCTGCGGGACAAAACGTTCCACAAAATGGACGACGCCGATTGGGACCTGGTCTACCGCGTCCACGTCGAGGGTGCCTACAAGGTGACCCGCGCCGCGTGGCCGCACCTGCGTGAGCAAAACTACGGGCGGGTGATCTTCACCGCTTCCACCTCCGGCATCTACGGCAACTTTGGCCAATCCAACTACGGCATGGCCAAGCTCGGCCTTTATGGCCTGACGCGGACCCTGGCCATCGAAGGCCGCAAGAACAACATCCTGGTCAATGCCATCGCCCCCACCGGCGGCACGCGCATGACCGAAGGCCTGATCCCGCCGCAGGTATTCGAACAACTCAAGCCCGAACTCGTCAGCCCGCTGGTGGTGTACCTGGCCAGTGAGACCTGCCAGGAAACCTCCGGCCTGTTCGAAGTGGGCGGCGGCTGGATGGGCAAGGTGCGCTGGGAGCGCAGCCTGGGGGCGGGCTTCGATCCGCGCAAAGGTTTTTCACCCGAAGACGTCGCCGCCCATTGGCAGCAGATCTGCGACTTCGAAAATGCCGTACACCCGAACGACAACCTGGAAGCGCTGAAGGAAATGATGGCGAATCTGCAACGCCACGCCATTTAGGTTTCATTGCCCGGGCCGGTTGCCGTCAGCCGCGACAACCGTGCTCATGGGCAATACTTTTTCACCAAGGCCGCCAGGTTCGCGGCGGTCTCAATATCCATCACCCCGTCATATCTGGCCGGACGGAAGTGCAACTGAAAGGCGCGCACCAGGCGCTGGAAACCTGTGTCCGTCGTGGCGGCCGACGTGTCATAGCCATACTTCTTGAACAGTCCAAGTTGTTGTTCACGAGTCGGCAATCCGTTGCCTTGATACACCTCCCTGTACGCCTTCTGCGTGGGCTCATCAAACCAGGCGCCGATGCCTTTGGCGTACAACGCCTGCCAGGGAAACATCGGGCCCGGGTCGCTTTTCCTGCCAGCGGCAATGTCCGAATGCCCCACCACATTGACGGGGCTGATGTCGGGATAACGCTTGAGGATGTCCAGCGCCAGGACTTCGATCGCCTCGATCTGCCGGGATTGATACGGCGGGAAGCTGAACTGCCCTTGGTTATCGGTGGCGCGATTGACGATTTCAATGCCAATCGAAGTGTCATTCAGATTGGTTCGGCCACCCCAACTGCTCACTCCTGCGTGCCAGGCGCGCTGGTTTTCGTCCACCAGGTTGAAAATCTGTTGGTCGTTGAAACCCGCGTTCAAATAGCTTGGGTCGGTGATGTCCGGAATCAAGTAGTGGGCACTGACGGAGGCGCCGGTCAGCGCGTTGACGGAGGATGAGAAGTTAGCTGCGGTGTAATGGAAAACCAGGAAACGAATTCGGCTGTTGTAGCCTTTTTTTGATCGATAGCTGTTGTAGTTGATTGGCATCGTGGAAACTTCACTAAGTTAAAATCGAAGCAGAATGCTGCGACTGACTTTCAGCCTACCAGTGGATTTTTCATGGGCTTGTAGTGAGTTTCCTGCTTTGTTGTAGGAGCAGGCATTTGGATGTCTAGGAATTGATTGTTCATAGAAGTAAGAAGGTAGAAGCGATTCTTGGATAACTAAACAACCGCCTGAAAAACTCATCCGGGGAAAATAAACCACATAAAAAAGGCCGCTGCAAAAAGCAGCGGCCTAAGCGTGACGTTGCAAAGGAGCTACAAACCAACGTCGGTAAACACGGGATGATGGACCGAGACGCCAATCCATCCGAAGACGGTGTGCCAGGCATGAGGGATGCCATGAGGCTGTGCTTGCAGGCCCGTTACCCTGAAAGCCCGGCCAGCATAGGCATCGAGCCTTGCGGGAAACAGCCCGGATCCGGACATGCACCGTTGCAGGGCGCGTAACAGTCGAATACTGGGCATGAGTATGCGCGGCGCTGATGACCCATCATCCAGTCCATCCATGCACGGCGCAAAGGCCCGTCCCGCATGGGCTGTAATCCTTTTTAGGTACAGCGCGAATACCTCCTTGGTGCGCTTATCGCCCATGGCGCGCGGCAGTAGGGTGAAGCCTCTGTCACTCACCGGGGAAGACGCATGACAACAATAACAATGCGCGCCATCTTCAAGCCGCAGGCGCTGGCCGTCGCGGTGGCCTTGGGTTGCTGTGCCCAGGCGCAGGCCGTTTCATTCAACATTGGCGAGATCGAGGGTCAGTTCGATTCGTCGTTGTCCGTGGGCGCAAGCTGGGGCATGCGCGATGCCGACAAGGACCTGGTTGGCACGGTCAACGGCGGTCGCGGCCAATCCTCCACCGGTGATGATGGGCGGCTGAATTTCAAGAAAGGCGAGACCTTTTCCAAAATCTTCAAAGGCCTGCACGACCTCGAACTCAAGTACGGCGATACCGGCGTGTTCGTGCGCGGCAAGTACTGGTATGACTTCGAGCTAAAGGACGAGAACCGCGAGTTCAAGGACATCAGCGACAGCAATCGCAAGGAAGGCGCCAAGTCCTCAGGGGCGCAGATTCTCGATGCTTTTGTCTATCACAACTATTCCATCGCCGATTTGCCGGGCACCGTGCGCGCCGGCAAGCAGGTGGTCAGTTGGGGGGAAAGTACCTTCATCGGCAACTCGATCAACAGCATCAACCCGGTGGATGTGTCCGCGTTCCGTCGTCCCGGTGCGGAGATCAAGGAAGGCCTGATCCCGGTGAACATGCTGTTTGCCTCCCAGGGCCTGACCGACAAGCTCACCGTCGAAGGTTTCTACCAGTTGGAGTGGGACCAGACGGTTGTGGATAACTGCGGCACCTTCTTCGGCAATGACGTGGTTGCCGATGGTTGCACCAGTGGCTACACCGTGGGCAGCCCGGCGATTGCGCCGTTCGTGCCATTGACCGAGGCATTCGGCCAGGGCATCCAGGTGTCCAGCGAAGGCGTGGTCATTCCCCGTAGTGGCGACCGCGATGCCCGTGACTCCGGCCAGTGGGGTACCGCGTTGCGCTGGCTCGGCGATGATACCGAGTACGGCCTCTACTTCATGAATTACCACAGCCGCACGCCTACTGTTGGCACCATCACCGCAGGTTCCTCTACGCTGGCAGCCTTGCCGGGAATGATCTCGATTGCCAACGTTCTGGCCCCAGGCAGCGGCAGCGGCCTGGCGCAAAGCGTCATGCTGGGACGCGGTCAGTATTACCTTGAATACCCCGAAGACATCCGCCTGTACGGCGCCAGTTTCTCCACCACGCTGCCCACCGGCACCGCCTGGACCGGGGAAATCAGCTACCGCCCCAACGCACCGGTGCAGGTCAATACCAACGACCTGACCCTGGCCCTGGTCAACCCGATTGCCGGTGGCGCGGCGTCGCCCATCGCGACCACGCCGGGTGCGGACAACACCGGCTACCGGCGCAAGGAAATCACTCAGGTCCAGAGCACCCTGACGCATTTTGTCGATCAGGTACTGGGTGCCGATCGCCTGACCCTGGTCGGCGAGGCGGCGGTGGTGCATGTCGGGGGCCTGGAGTCCAAGGACAAGCTGCGTTACGGCCGAGATTCGGTCTATGGCCAATATGGCTTCCGAGGTGACACCGATGGTTTTGTCACTTCGACTTCCTGGGGCTATCGCGCCCGGGCGATTCTCGATTACTCCAACGTGATCGGTGGTGTGAACTTCAAGCCCAATGTGTCCTGGTCCCACGACGTGGCCGGTTATGGCCCTAACGGTTTATTCAACGAAGGCGCCAAGGCTATCAGCGTCGGTGTCGATGCCGACTACCGCAACACCTACACCGCCAGCCTGAGCTACACCGACTTTTTTGGCGGCGATTACAACGTTCTCGAAGACCGCGACTTCCTCGCGTTGAGCTTCGGCGTGAACTTCTGATCTGGCTGACAAGGAAAACCCAATGCGCAAGATGATCCTGCAATGCGGTGCCCTGGCCCTGAGCCTGCTGGCCGCGAACGTGATGGCGGCGGTCTCGCCGGATGAAGCGAATAAACTGGGTACCAGCCTTACGCCGTTGGGCGCGGAAAAAGCCGGCAATGCCGATGGCTCGATTCCGGCCTGGACCGGCGGTATCCCGAAAAACGCCGGTGCCGTGGACAGCAAGGGTTTTTTGGCCGACCCGTTCGCCAATGAAAAACCGCTGTTCACCATCACCGCCGCGACCGTGGACAAGTACAAGGACAAGCTGTCCGAAGGCCAGGTCGCGATGTTCAAGCGCTACCCGGAAACCTACAAGATCCCGGTCTATCCGACCCACCGCAGCGTGGGCCTGCCGCCGGAAATCTACGAGTCGGCCAAGCGCAGCGCCCTCAACGTGAACGCCATCAACGACGGCAATGGCCTGGCCAATTTCACTGGCAACCGCTACTACGCCTTCCCGCTTCCCAAGAGCGGCGTGGAAGTGCTCTGGAACCACGTCACCCGTTACCACGGCGGCAACTTGCGGCGCATCATCACCCAGGCTACGCCGCAGACCAATGGCAGCTTCACGCCGATCCGCTTTGAAGAAGAAATTGCCGTGCCGTTCCTGATCAAGGATGCCGACCCGGAGAAGGCCAGCAACGTATTGACCTATTTCAAGCAGGAGGTGACTGCGCCGGCGCGCCTGGCCGGCAACGTACTGTTGGTGCATGAGACCCTCGACCAAGTGAAGGAACCGCGCCTGGCCTGGATCTACAACGCCGGCCAGCGCCGGGTGCGTCGTGCCCCGCAAGTGGCTTACGACGGCCCGGGCACCGCCGCCGACGGGTTGCGCACCTCCGACAACTTCGACCTGTTTTCCGGTGCGCCGGACCGCTACGACTGGAAGCTGGTCGGCAAAAAGGAAATGTACATCCCGTACAACAGCTACAAGCTCGATTCGCCAAGCCTCAAGTACGACGATGTGATCAAGGCCGGCCACATCAACCAGGACCTGACTCGCTATGAATTGCACCGGGTCTGGGAAGTGGTCGGCACGGTCAAGCCTAGCGAGCGGCACATCTATGCCAAGCGCCACATGTACTTCGACGAGGACAGCTGGCAGGCGGCGCTGGTGGATCACTACGACGGTCGCGGCCAACTGTGGCGGGTGGCCGAAGGTCATGCCCAGTTCTACTACGACCATCAGAACCCGGGCTACACCCTCGAGGCGCTCTACGACATCATCGCCGGCCGCTACATCGCCCTGGGCATGAAGAACGAAGAGAAGCACAGCTACGAGTACGGCTTCGAGGCCAGGGCCGCCGACTACACGCCGGCAGCGCTGCGTTCGACCGGGGTTCGGTAAGGTCTGACTGTTGGAAAGATAACTGTGGCAAAGGGATTTATCTGTCGGAGCAAGGCTTGCCCGCGATGGCCGCACCGCTGTTCGAAAGCTTGCCCGCGTTATCGTTCATCGCGGGCAAGCCTTGCTCCCACAGTGAATCCTTTGCCCACAAGGTTGTGCCTGACTTGATGATCGTGATCGACCGGCAGCGCCCCTGCCGGTCGTTTTTTTATGGGCGCCAATCAGCGCGCTGAATACTTCTCCAAAGCTCGGCGACACAGGACTAGGGTGGTGAGATAACAATAAACAGGATCTGCACACATGACCGCCATGACCCCGTGTCCGGACCGTCCAGGATTGTTGCCTCGCCTGTCCTCGACGCACGTGCCGCGGCGGTCCCTGAGCGAGCCGCTGCTGACGTCCGAAGCGCGAGTAAAACTGCTTTGCGCGCCAGCGGGCAGTGGCAAGAGTGCATTGTTCGCCGAGTGCTTCCTGCAGGCTCCCGCCGGGTGTCGGCTGCATTGGTTGCCACTGGGGGGCGCGGCGTTGAGCACGGTGCAAATGTGCGAGCGCCTGGCCCAGGCCCTCGGGCTGCCGATGCTCGATGAAGCGGGACTGCTGGCCCACCTGGCGCGTTTGCAGACACCCACGTGGTTGTTCCTGGATGACTACTGCCGAGTGCCGAATCCCGAACTGGACCAGTTGCTCGACCGTCTGTTGAACACCAGCAGTCCGGCGTTGCACCTGTGGCTGAATAGCCGCCGCCGTCCCCACTGCAACTGGCCGCGACTGTTGCTCGATGACGAGTTGCACGAGTTCGATGCACAGGCATTGTTCTTCACCCCTGACGATGTCCTGCCATTGCTGCGTCATCTGCCCGATCCCCAGGCTGCCCGGACTGCCCACGAGGTGATCCAGCGCAGTGGCGGCTGGTGTGCCGGGGTGCGCATCACGCTGTTGGAGCGTTGCGAATGGGCGCGCAGTCATGCAACGCCGGGACGGCCGGGGACCTTGGTCGACTACCTGGAGTACGAATTGTTCAGCACGCTGACCCCGGATCTGGCGCAGGCCTGGCGTGTGCTGGCGCATCTGCCGCGCTTCAATGCCCGGCTGTGCGAGCATCTGTTCGGCGACACCGTGGGCGCGCAATGCTTGCCCTTGCTACTGGACCTGGGATGTTTCATCGAGCCATGGGAGCAGACGTCGGACTGGTTGCAGATTTTTCCGGCCCTGGCCCGGCTGGTACGTGAAGAACCCTGGCCGCAGGGGCGTTCCTGGCATCGACGGGCCTGCCAGTGGTTTGCTGCCGAGCAGGATTGGCAAATGGCGTTCGAGCAAGCCATGTTGGCCGAGGAGTTCGAGACTGCCGTCAGTTTCTTGCAGCATTTGAGCTTCGAGCACGTCTTGCAGCGTCGCAACGTGGTGCTGTTGCTGGGCCTGCACGATCAACAAGGCGAAGCGCTGACCCTCTGTACGCCGCAATCGGTGGGGTTGGTCACCGCTGCGCTGTTGTTCGCCGGACGCTTCGACCAGGCGTCGACGTGCATCGAGCAACTGGCCAGGTTCATGCCGCAGCCTTCGGCCTGCCAGCAGCGACAGCTGCTGGCCAGGTGGCAGGTCTTGCGAGGCTGGTTGCTGCACCTCTCGGGCGATGGCGAACAGGCGCGCGAGCACTTCCTCCAGGCCCAGGCCAGCCTGGACCCCGAGGCCTGGGCCCAACGGGTGCTGTGCCTGGGTGGGCTCACGCAGCAGGCGCTGCTTGAAGGCGAACTGGCTTCTGCGCATCGGATCAACCGCCAGGCGCTGTGCCTGGCGCGTGCGCAAGGTTCACTGGTATTCGAAGGATTGCTGGAACTGGACCACGCCCAAGTCCTGGAACAACGTGGCGCGCCTCACCGGGCCGATCATCTGCTGGCCGCCGTCCAGGCGCTGCTGGATAAACCAGGCCAGGACTTTTCCCCGCTGTTGGGGCGTATCGCCCTGCGGCGCGGGCGCCTGGCATTGCGCATGGGGTTTGAAGAGCGCGCCGCCGAGCAGTTTCAAACGGGCCTGGAAACGGGCCTGCACAGCCTGGACAAACAAGTGCTCTATGGCTTTCTCGGCAAGGCCAGCCTGGCTGCCAACCAGGGCGACTATGGCGAGGCCTTCATGCAACTGCGCGATGCCGAGCGGATCATGCAGCAGCGGCACATCCCCGACACCGTTTACCGTGGTGTGTTGCTGCAAACCAGCTGCCAGTTCTGGCTGCAACAGGGGCGGGCGGAACTGGCCCATGAAGCCTTGACCCGCGTCTTGCGCCATTTTCACGGGCCGCAGGCCAAGCATGCGCCTCCCGCGACCCTGGAATTGATTGCACGACTTGAATACCTGCTGGTGCTGGCCGAGGTTTACCTGCAGCGGGCACAGGAGCCGCAGGCGCGCCTGCAAGCCATGATCGCCCGGGCACAGCAGAGTGAAATGCACAGCCTGGAAACCGAACTGCAGCTGGTGTTGACGGAGGTTGTCTGGTTGTCCGGCGATCGCTCCCAGGCCCGGATACTCCTGCAAGAAGGGCTCAAGCGAGTCACTTGCTGGCGGGCCCAGCAAGCCTTGTGCGAGCTGCGCTTGCGCCAGCCGGAGCTGGTACGTTGGGCACAATCGGCAGAGCAGGTCGAGCCGCCCGCCAGCGCCGAGGACACCTTGCTCAGTCATCGCGAACTGGAGGTCCTGGAGCTGATTGCGCAAGGTCATTCAAACCAACAGATTGCCGAACGGCTGTTCATTTCGTTGCACACGGTGAAAACCCATGCGCGGCGAATCCACAGCAAGTTGGGCGTGCAGCGGCGTACGCAGGCAGTGGCAAAAGCCAAGGTCATGGGCGTGATGGGTTAGATGCAATGATTCGACACTTCACGCGCGCTTACACTTGCCTTTTTTACAGTCACGCGCTGGCCTGTGTATAACGGCGAGACTGAAGTTCAAGCCTAAGTTGCGTCTTCAGTTGAATCGAGATGCCGCGCTGTTGTATCAGCCGCACAATCAATAACGGCCCGGACAGGAAGTTCGAGGCGATGAAATGACAAGGATGCCTTATGAATACTCCGTTGTTTTCTTCCCACTCTGAAAGACTCCGAGGACCGGGTCAGGACGCTGGACTTGATAGCGTTTGAGACAATCGTCACGGACATTGTTGCAAGTTTGACGGACAAGCCTGCTATGGATTTATCCCCGCGTCCCCTCAGGCCCTTGTCCGTCGAGGATGTGCACGGGGCATTGAAAGTCCACGTACCCAACGTCGATCCGGATGGCGTGTACGTGACCAGTTTTATTGCGCACGGCCCCGGCAAGCGCATGGTGTTGTCGTCCGAGCAACTGATTGAGTATTTATTGGGCCACTTCAGGAATGATGTGATTCCCTATCACTCCAAGGGCCGTCACCAGGGGATTTATACCGTTCCCTTCAGCGGCGAAGAGCGTTATCTCCATCCGCAACTGATCACCTCTCACCTGAATGATTTAGTGATCAGGATTGTCCCGGATTTGCTGGGCTGATCCCGGACTCGCTTCATACCCCATCCGCCAACTCACGGCCCGGGTCGCCGCCAACAGGCGTTGCGCCGCCGGGCCGTCTTCGTCGGCGTGGAACAGCGAGGTCGGTCCCACGATCGTCATCACCGCTTTCACCTCGCCGACGGCATTGAATACCGGAGCGGACAAGGCATCCACGCCCGGCATCAGCAAGCCATGCACATGGTGCAGGCCGCGACTGCGAATCTGTTCGCACAACGCGGCATAAACGCGATCGTCGGCGAGGGCGTGGTGCTCGGTGCCTTGTACTTCCTGCTCGCGCAAACCGATGGTCTCGCGCTCCGGCAGATAAGCGCTGAACACCAGCCCCGTGGACGAACTGAGCAGTGGCAATACCGAACCCAGTTGCGTCACCACGGTCACGGCCCGCACGGCGGGTTCGATCCGTACCACGGTCGCGCCATGGTTGCCCCACACCGCCAGGAAGCAGGTTTCGTTCAAGTCGTCGCGCAGTTCGGCCAGGGGCAGGGCGGCCACTTGCAGCACGTCCATACCGTTGAGCGCTGCCAGGCCTACGCGCAGGGCCTCGCGGCCCAGGCCATAGTGGTTGGTAGCGGCGTTCTGCTCGGCAAACCCGCTGGCGATCAAGGCCTGCAGATACCGATGAACCTTGCTCGCCGGCATTTGCACGTGTTCGGCCAGCCGCGACAGCGACGTGGAGGGCGACAGTTCGGCCAGGGCCTTGAGGATGTCGGTGCCGACTTCGGCCGAGCGGACTTTCTGTTTACCGTTGCTGAGCGGGGTTTCCATGGAGGCGCAGGGTCCAGAGGCGAATGGGCGTCTTTATAGCTTGACGGTCGCTGTCGAGCAAATTACGTTATGCGTAATCGAATTACGATAAAAATAACCCGGTGCGCCTCAACCACTCCGTTGAGTGACGGGCCGCATTCCTGGAGGCTCCATGAACCTCGATTCCCCAGCGTCGGACCTGGCTTACCAATCAGGCTTGGGCAACGAATTTGCCAGCGAAGCATTGCCCGGCGCACTGCCCGTCGGCCAGAACTCGCCACAGAAAGCCCCGTACGGTCTCTATGCCGAGTTGTTCTCCGGCACGGCGTTCACCATGGCTCGCAGCGAAGCGCGGCGTACCTGGATGTATCGCATCCGGCCGTCGGCCAATCATCCGGCCTTCACCAAGCTCGAACGGCAATTGGCGGGCGGCCCATTGGGCGACGTCACACCCAATCGCCTGCGTTGGAACCCGCTGGAGATCCCCGCCGAGCCCACCGATTTCATCGACGGGCTGGTGTGCATGGCGGCCAATGCCGGTGCGGACAAGCCGGCCGGCATCAGCCTTTATCAGTACCGGGCCAACCGCTCCATGGAGCGGGTATTTTTCAATGCCGACGGTGAATGGCTGATCGTGCCGCAACTGGGACGGCTGCGGATCGCCACCGAGTTGGGCGTGCTGGAACTGGCACCACTGGAAATCGTCGTGCTGCCCCGGGGGCTGAAATTTCGCATTGAACTGCTCGATCCGCAGGCCCGTGGTTACCTCGCCGAAAACCATGGCGCGCCGCTACGCCTGCCGGACCTCGGGCCCATCGGCAGCAATGGCCTGGCGAATCCGCGGGATTTCCTGACTCCGGTCGCCCATTACGAGAACCTCGCGCAACCGACCCCGCTGGTGCAGAAATTCCTCGGTGAGTTGTGGGGGTGCGAGCTGGATCATTCGCCCCTCGACGTGGTGGCCTGGCACGGCAACAACGTGCCGTATAAATATGATCTGCGCCGCTTCAACACCATTGGCACGGTCAGCTTCGATCACCCGGACCCGTCTATTTTCACCGTGTTGACCTCGCCCACCAGCGTCCACGGCCTGGCCAACCTCGATTTCGTGATTTTCCCGCCACGCTGGATGGTGGCAGAGAACACCTTCCGTCCACCGTGGTTCCACCGCAACCTGATGAACGAATTCATGGGCCTGATCCAGGGCGCCTACGATGCCAAGGCCGAAGGTTTCCTACCGGGCGGCGCGTCCTTGCACAGCTGCATGAGTGCCCATGGCCCGGATGGCGAGACCTGTACCAAGGCGATCAACGCCGATCTACAGCCGGCGAAAATCGACAACACCATGGCGTTCATGTTCGAGACCAGCCAGGTGCTGCGTCCAAGTCGTTTCGCCCTGGGCTGCCCGCAACTGCAAACCGACTACGATGCATGTTGGGCCTCGCTGCCTGTCACGTTCGACCCGACCCGGAGATAACCCATGACTCAACTTTCCCCTGCCCGTAGCTGGGTCGCCTGTGCCAACGGCCATGCGGACTTCCCGTTGCAGAACCTGCCATTGGGTATCTTCAGTGTCGATGGCGGTGCCCTGCGCAGCGGCGTGGCGATTGGCGAGCGCATTTTCGATCTGCAGGCGGCGCTGCACGCGGGCTTGTTTGACGGCGCGGCACGCCAGGCTGTCGAAGCCATGGCCGACGGCCAGTTGAATGCATTTTTCGACCTGGGCCGAGGCGCCCGGGTTGCCCTGCGTGAACGACTGCTGGAACTGCTGCGCGAGGACAGCCCCCTGCGTGGCAAGGTCGAAGCCCAGGGCGCGAAACTGCTGCTCCTCGCGGTCGACTGCCAGATGCACCTGCCGGCCAGGATCAACGACTACACCGACTTCTACGTCGGTATCGAGCACGCGCAGAATGTCGGCAAGCTGTTCCGCCCCGACAATCCGTTGCTGCCCAACTACAAATACGTCCCCATCGGTTACCACGGTCGCGCCTCGACCATTCGCCCGTCCGGCACCGACGTGCGCCGTCCCAAGGGCCAGACCCTGCCGGCCGGCCAGAGCGAGCCGACCTTCGGCCCGTGTGCGCGGCTGGACTATGAGCTGGAACTGGGCATCTGGATCGGCAAGGGCAATGCCCTGGGCGAACCGATCCCCATCGGCGATGCCGCCGAACACATTGGCGGGTTCTGCCTGCTCAACGACTGGTCGGCCCGGGATATCCAGGCGTGGGAATACCAGCCACTGGGGCCGTTCCTGTCGAAGAGTTTCCTGACCAGTATTTCGCCATGGGTGGTGACGGCTGAAGCCCTGGAACCGTTCCGTCGCCCGCAACCGGCACGCCCGCAAGGCGATCCGCAACCGCTGCCGTATCTGCTGGACAAGCGTGACCAGGCCGGCGGTGCCTTCGACATCGAGCTGGAAGTCCTGTTGCTCACCGAGGCCATGGGCGAGCAAAACCTGCCGGCCCAGCGCCTGACCCTGAGCAACACCCAGTACATGTACTGGACCGTGGCGCAAATGGTTGCGCACCACAGCGTCAACGGTTGCCAGTTGCAGGCCGGCGACCTGTTTGGCTCGGGCACCCTGTCGGGCCCTGAAAACCATCAATTCGGCAGTCTGCTGGAAATCACCGAAGGCGGTAAAAAACCGATCGAACTGGCGTCTGGCGAAGTGCGCCGATTCCTTGAGGACGGTGACGAAATCATCTTGCGGGCCCGTTGCCGCCGCGAGGGTTTCGCGTCCATCGGCTTCGGCGAGTGCCGGGGCAAGATCCTGCCGGCGCGTTGAGGGGCAGGGCATGGAACTCTATACCTACTATCGCTCCACCTCGTCCTATCGGGTGCGCATTGCACTGGCGCTCAAGGGCCTGGATTACCAGGCCTTGCCGGTCAACCTGATCGCTGCGCCTGGGGGCGAGCATCGCCAGCCGGCCTATCTGGCGATCAACCCCCAGGGCCGGGTGCCGGCACTGCGCACCGATGAGGGCGCGCTGCTGGTGCAATCGCCGGCCATCATCGAATACCTGGAGGAGCGTTATCCACAGGTGCCGCTGCTCAGCGCCGACCTGGCGATGCGCGCCCACGAACGAGGCGTCGCCGCGCTGATCGGTTGCGACATTCACCCCCTGCACAACGTCAGCGTGCTCAACAAACTGCGGCAGTGGGGCCACGATGAAACGCAGGTGACGGAGTGGATCGGCCACTGGATCAGCCAGGGCTTGGCGGCGGTGGAGCAGTTGATTGGCGACGATGGCTATTGCTTCGGTGCAGCGCCGGGGCTGGCGGATGTATACCTGATCCCGCAGTTGTACGCGGCCGAGCGGTTCAATGTTTCGTTGCTGGCGTATCCGCGGATCCGTCGTGTTGCGGCGTTGGCGGCTGGGCATGTGGCGTTCCAACAGGCGCACCCGGCGAAGCAGCCGGATACCCCGGCCTGACATTGATGTAGGCCGTTGCACCGCTATCGCGAGCAAGCTCGCTCCCACATTGGACTGTGACAAGCACAAAACCTGAGTTCAATGCGATCAACTGTGGGAGCGAGCTTGCTCGCGATAGCGATTTAACCACCTGCAACCGCTCAATGCACAACCGAATTCGGTGGCAAATGCCCCAGCCGCTCCGTCAGTCGGATTCGCTGGATCGGATCGTCGCTGAGCATCAGGGCATGCTCCAGGTCGAAGCGTTCGGCGTTGGGGCAATCGAGTCGCTGATACAGGCTGGCGCGGGCCAGGTAGTCGGCGGCGCTGGCGTTGCCCAGCTCCAGCACCCGTTCGGCGTCGATCAGGGCCGCGATGTAATCGTCGTTCGCCAGATGCAGTTGACGCAGGTTGCGCGACAGGCGCTGCAGCATCTGCATCGGCTCGGCGTTGACCAGGTGTTCAGCCTTGAGCTGCATGTTCGCGCCGTATTGGCGCTGTAGCAGTTCCCGGCAGTCATTGGGGTACAACCGGCGGCCACCGCACGGATCGAGCAGGTGATCGGCGCCGGGCACCTTCAACAGGAAATGCCCGGGGAAATTGACACCGACCATCGGAATTTCCAGGCCTCGGGCCAGTTCCAGGGCGATCAGGCCGAGGGCCAGGGGCTGCCCGCGTTTGCGCGCCAGGACTTTGTCCAGTAACGCCGCTCGCGGTCGCAAAGGCGTGAAGTCGTCCTGGGCGAAACCCAAGTCATTGAGCAGTCGCAGCAAGGGCTGGCCCAGTTCGCTGACAGGCAGCATCGGCAAGCCCTGGCTGACCCGTTGTTGCAGCTCCTTGAAATCCTTCAGCAAGGCCGGTACGTCGACCTCGCGATCATGTTCGGCAGCGATCCACAGCGCCGCTTCGAACAGCGCTGGTGGCGAGCGGTGCAGACAATCAAAAAAGGCTTGGCGCGGTTTCATCAAACTCTCCGGGCTATGCTCCCGTTTTAGCCCTGCCGTGGATTTTCGTCCAGTCTCGGACAGAGGCTGTAACAGGTTATGCCGAAAAGGACTGACCACCCCGGCGACTTATTCCTGCGTGCTCCAGCAAATTTCGACTGCACGCCTATACTGGCGAAACAAACAAAAGTGATTCGGGAGCCTTTCGATGTTTGCTCTCATGCAAAGCTCCCGCCTTGAATCGCTGCACCTAAGCGTAGACCCGGCAACCGGGTTGAAGGCGGTGATTGCCATTCATTGCAGCCGTCCGGGGCCCGCCCTGGGGGGCTGTCGTTATCTTGCCTACCCCGACGACGAAAGTGCCGTGGCCGATGCCGTGCGCCTGGCCCAAGGCATGAGCTACAAGGCGGCACTGGCCGGCTTGCCCGTGGGCGGCGGGGTGGCGGTGATCATGCGCCCGGCCCATGTCGAGAGTCGGGCTGCGTTGTTCGAAGCCTTTGGTCGTTGTATCGAGCAGTTGGACGGTCGCTATATCACGGCCATCGACAGCGGCACGTCGGTGGCCGACATGGATTGCATCGCCCAGCAGACTCGCCATGTCACCAGCACCACGGCCTCGGGAGATCCCGCGCCCCACGCGGCAATGGGGGTCTTTGCCGGTATCCGTGCCACCGCCATGGCCCGCCTGGGCAGCGATAACCTCGAAAGCCTGCGGGTGGCGATCCAGGGCCTGGGCAACGTCGGTTATGCCCTGGCCGAACAACTGCACGCGGCTGGTGCCGAATTGCTGGTCAGCGACATCGACCCTGGCAAGGTGCAATTGGCGATGGAGCAACTGGGCGCCCATCCGATCGCCAACGACGCGTTGCTCAGCACGCCCTGCGACATCCTTGCTCCTTGCGGGTTGGGTGGGGTGCTCAACAGCCAAAGCGTGGCACAACTGCGCTGCTCGGCCGTTGCCGGCTCGGCCCATAATCAGTTGAGCAACCTGCAAGTGGCCGACCAGTTGGAAAGACGTGGAATTCTCTATGCGCCGGACTATGTGATCAACTCCGGTGGCCTGATCTACGTCGCGCTGAAACATCGTGGCGAAGAACTGTCGACGATCACCGCGCACTTGTCGAAAATCGGTGCCCGGCTCACGGAAGTCTTCGCCCACGCCCAGGCGGAGAAGCGCTCACCGGCCCGGGTAGCCGATGAGCTGGCGGAGCGTTTGTTGTACCGCTGAAAATCAAAAGGAAGTAATGGGTAGTAGTGAAGCAGCCTATCTGTGGGAGCAAGGCCTGCCCGCGATGCAGGCGCCGCGACTGTTCAGGCTAACCGAGTCATCGTTCATCGCGAGCAAGCTTTGCTCCCACAGCTGCAATTACCTCAACAGATACACCGGAAAGCATTCGCAAAGATGCATCACTCGGCGCCGGGTGTTGTCCAGGCGTGCTGCGTTGTCCGGCTGTTCCAGCAGGTCGGCGATCAAGTTCGCCACTTCGGCACATTCGGCTTCGCCAAAACCGCGGGTGGTCAGTGCCGGCGTGCCGATGCGAATGCCGCTGGTGATGGCCGGTTTCTGCGGATCGTTGGGAATCGCGTTTTTGTTCAAGGTGATATGGGCGCTTTCCAGCAGCGCCTCGGCGTCTTTGCCGGTGATGTTCATCGAGCGCAGATCGAGCAGGAACATATGGCAATCAGTACCGCCGGACACCACCCGCAAGCCGCGTCGGGTCAGGACGTCGGCCATGACGCGGGCGTTGTCGATCACCCGCTGCTGGTAATGCTTGAACCCATCGCCCAAGGCTTCGTTGAACGCCACGGCCTTGGCGGCGATGACGTGCATCAGCGGGCCGCCCTGGTACACCGGGAAAATCGTCTTGTCGAGCAGGGCGCCATATTGCGCCTTGGCCAGGATCAGACCGCCGCGCGGGCCGCGCAAGGTCTTGTGGGTGGTGGAGGTGATGAAGTCGGCGATGCCAACCGGCGACGGATACACGCCGGCAGCGATCAACCCGGCGTAGTGCGCCATGTCCACCATCAGGTAGGCGCCGATTTCATCGCAGATCTTGCGAAAGCGCTGGAAGTCGATGGTCCGCGAATAGGCCGAGGCCCCGGCGATGATCATCTTCGGCCGGTGTTCCCTGGCCAGGGCTTCCATTTCTTCGTAGTCGAGGGTTTCGGTTTCCGTGTCCAGGCCATAGGAAAATGCCCGGTAGATCTTGCCGGAAAAATTCACCGAGGCGCCGTGGGTCAGGTGGCCGCCNTGGGCCAGGGACATGCCCAGGATGGTGTCGCCGGGTTCAAGTACTGCCAGGAAAACCGCCTGGTTGGCCTGGGAGCCGGAGTGCGGTTGCACGTTGACGTATTCGCAGTTGAACAACTTGCGAGCGCGTTCGATGGCCAGGTTCTCGATTTCATCGACGACCTTGCAGCCGCCGTAGTAACGCTTGCCCGGATAGCCTTCGGCGTATTTGTTGGTGAGCACGGAACCCTGGGCCTGGAGCACTTCCTCGCTGACATAGTTTTCCGAAGCGATCAGCTCCAGGTGGGTTTCCTGGCGGTTGCGCTCGCGGTCGATCAGGCGGGCAATGGTGGGGTCGAAATTTTGCAGGCTCATGGTGTGATTCCCTAGATAAGCGCCTCGGCCAGTGGCGCGGTCACGTGATGCGGCAACACCCGTGGCTGGCTTTTGGTCGAGTCGGATAGAAAAATGGAAGTGTCTTTCAAACCGCTGCCGGTGATCAGGATCACGGCGGTTTGCGGTGTGTCGGGGTGTGTTTCGGCATACTTGAGCAGACCGGCGAAGGCACTGGCGGCGCCGGCTTCCGGAAACACGCCGGTGCTGGCGGCCAATCTCGAGGCGGCGGCGACAATGCTCGGGTCGCTGACACAGATGAACTCGCCGCCGCTGGCGGTGACCGCACGCATGGCCTTGAGGCGATCACGCGGCAGCGCCACATTGATGCTGCTGGCCAGGCTGGTGGGGGGACGGCGCTCGGTTTTCTGCATCGAGCGGTCGTCGCGCCAGGCGCGGTACATGAAGTTGCTGTGCTCGGCCTGCACGCCGATCAGGCGTGGGATGCGTTCGATCCAGCCCAATTGCAGCAAGTCGAAAAAGCCCTTGTAGACCGAGCCCAGGATGCAGCCGTTGCCGACGGGCACGAACACCAGGTCCGGCACCTGCCAGTTGAGTTGTTCGCACATCTCGAAGGCGACGGTTTTCTTGCCTTCGCTCATGTACGAGTTGATCCCGGTGGTGCGGTTGTACCAGCCATGTTCTTCGCAGGCGTTGAGGCATTGCTCGAAAGCTTCGTCATATTGCCCGTCGACCAGCACGATCTCGGCGCCGTAGCCCTGCATCTGCGCGAGTTTTTCGCGGGGCGCGCTCTTGGGCAGGTAAATGACATTGTGCAAGCCCAGGCTGGCGCTCATCCCGGCCAATGCCGAAGCGGCATTACCGGTGCTGGCCACTGCCACGGTGCGTGCACCGGATTGCATGGCGTGGGCCACCGCCAGGGCGCTGGCGCGATCCTTCAACGACCCGGTCGGTTGCCGCGATTCGTCTTTTACGAAGACTTTGATCCGGGCGCCTTTGCCGAGCAATTCCGGGCGTGAGTACAGCGGCGTGTTGCCCACCAGTAACGGTGGAATGAATTGCGTCGAGCTCAACGGCATCAAGCGGTCATAGCGCCACATGCCACGGGCGTGGTCATGGGCCAGGCTGTCCCGGGACCATTCGCGCTTGAGTGTCGGGTAATCGTAAAGCGCGTCCAGGGCACCATCGACTTTGCAATGAGGGCAGTAATAGCTGACCTCATGGGGCTGGTAGCTTCGATCGCAAACCAGGCACTGCAATACATACTCTCTGTACGAATTTTTCATGGTCACCCTCTGAAAGTACGCTGTGCTGGTGCTTTCCTTGCCAACGTCGGTCCAGCTCACCGGACCGACGGGCACTCCGCTGACAGAAGGTGTTTCAGATCACCATGATGGCGTCGATGGCAACCAGGGTGTTGCGTGCCAGTGCACTGGCGCCGGCGGTGGTGCGGGCCGGGTAGGGCTTGGTGAAGTACTCTTCCATGACGCGGTTGAGGGTCGGGAACTCACTCAAGTCAGTGATGAACGCCGTGACCTTGACCACGTTCGCCAGAGTGCCACCTGCCGCTTCGGCCATTTGCACCAGGTTGTCGAGGGTCTGGCGCAGTTGGCCTTCGAAATCCTTGGCCAGCACTTCGTTGTTCAGCGCCGAGACCGGGGTCTGTGCCGACAGGTAGATGGTCTGCCCGTGGCTGACCTTGATGCCCTGGGAATAGGTACCCAGCGGCAGTGGTGCCTTATCGGTGAAAATGACGTTCTCTTCGCCCAGGAAAGGTTTGGCGGCGGGCTGGATTTGAGCGGTGGTTTGCATAGTGACGTTCCTTGTTAAGTGGGTGGGGGTTAGTGCAAATCGGCAACCTGCTTGACGGCCAGGCTGGAAAATTCCTCGTCGCGGCAACGGGCCGGGGAAAAATGCTGGTAGTTGAGTTGCAGCGCCGCCAGGTCGTCCGGCATGGCGATGCCCAGCGCTGCATGGCTGCACAGGCGTGCAATGGCGGGCGCGGCCTGGATGCCGTAGCCACCGAGGGCGGCGAGCCAGATAAAACTCTCTTGCTGCGGATCCTGGCCGAGCACCGGCGAGCGGTCGGCGACGAAGGTTCGCAGGCCTGCCCACTTGTTGATGATCGAGCGTGGGCGCAGGCGCGTGGTGTTTTGCAGGCGATCCATGGTGATGGCCAGGTCAAGCTCTTCCGGCAGCGCGTCGCAGGGCAACGAAGGGCTTTCATCGCAGGGGGAGACGATCAGCCGCCCGGCTTCAGGCTTGATGAAAATGTCCTCGTCGACCGTGCCCAGGTAGGGCGTGTGGTGCACGTCGCACTGTGGGTCGACCGCCAGCACGGTACGCCGCAACGGTCGGACACCGACCTTGGGCACGCCGCAGCGCTCGGCCAATTCATCGGCCCAGGCACCGGCGGCGTTGACCACGATGGCTGCTTGCAATTGCTGGCCGTCCTGGGTGTGCAAGCGCCAGTGCCCGTCGCGATATTCGCCACGCAGCACTTCGGTCTCGCGCTTGATCACACCACCGCGGGCACGCAGCCCACCGAGGTAGGCGCCGTGAATACCGTGCACATCCAAATCGAAGGCGCTGGGCTCGTAGATCCCGGCGCTCCAGGCGCCTTCGGCGAGGTAGGGCACGAGCTCCTGCACTTGCTTGTCGTCGAGCAGCTCGGCCGTGGGCACTTGCCCCAGGACGGCGCTGAAACGCGCTTTGAGTTTGTCCACCCGTGCTGCCTGGGCCACGATCAGCGCGCCCCGGGGCGACCAGAGCGGATGCTCGGCCAGGCCCTCGGGCGGGTTTTCGAAAAAGCGCCGGGACGCGCAGGTCAGTGAGCGGATCTGTTGGTTGCCGTAGCTTTCCATCGAGATCGCGGCTGAGCGCCCCGTGGTGTGATAGGCCAGTTGCTGTTCCTGTTCGAGCAGGCAGACGCTGCCATGGGCTGCCAATTCATAAGCGGCAGACACGCCGGCGATGCCGCCACCCACCACAATGAAGTCGTAACGAGCGGTCATGGTCGGCTGCCCTCGGCGATAACGGCGGCTTTGCGTTCGCGGGTGTAGGTCAGCACGAAGTGCGCCACGAGGCCGAAGATCAAGCCCCAGAATGCGGCGGCCAGGCCGAGGTAACTCATGCCCGAAGCCGTCACCAGGAAAGTGATCAGTGCCGCTTCGCGTTGTTTCTCGTCAGCCATGGCGCCGGTCAGCCCGGCGCTGATTGCGCCAAACAAGGCGAGGCCGGCGAGGGCGGCGATCAATTCTTTCGGCAATGCGGAGAACACCGAGGCCAGGGTGGCGCCGAAGGTCCCCATCAGAATGTAGAACACCCCGCAGGCAATCCCGGCCATGTAGCGTTTGTCGCGGTCTTCGTGGGCTTCGCGGCCGGTGCAGATCGCTGCGGTAATGGCCGCCAGGTTCAAACCGTGGGAACCGAACGGGGCCATCAGGATCGAGCCAATCGCGGTGACCGAGATGATCGAGCGTGCCGGCGTGTTGTAGCCCGAGGTGCGCAACACCGCCATGCCTGGCACGTACTGGCCGGTCAAGGTCACCAGCGCCAGTGGCAGGCCGATGTTGATGATTGCGTGCCAGTTCCATTCAGGGGCGATGAAGATCGGCTGGGCCACGGCGATGGTGATCGAGGTGCTATTGAGTTCACCGAACGAGGCGGCCACCGCGCAACCGACGATCAGCACCGACAGGATCGCGTAGCGTGGCGAAAAGCGCTTGAAGATCAGGTATGCCGCGATCATCGCCAAGACCAGAGCCGGCTGCAGTTTGATCGACGTGAACAGCTCGGCGCCGAAGCGGAACAGGATCCCGGCGAGCATGGCGGCGGCAATGGCCTTGGGCAAGCGGCTCATCAGCTTGTCGAACGCACCGGACAGGCCGACCAGCGCGATGATCACCGACGCCACCACATAAGCACCGATGGCCTGGGGCAGGGTCACGGTGGGCAGCATCGACACCAGCAACGCTGCACCCGGTGTCGACCATGCGGTGATGACCGGAACACGCAGGCGCCAGCTCAGGAACAGGCCGGTAATCCCGCTGCCAATGGAGATGGCCCAGATCCATGAAGACACCACGTCGTTGGGCAGGTGCGCTTCCTTGGCTGCCTGGAACACGATGATGAGCGGGCCGGCGTAGGAAATGATCACGGCGATGAAGCCCGCGATGATCGCCGACAGAGATAGATCCTTTCTGAATGTGTCCATGATGTCTCGACTTGGCGCGACAGGAGCGCGCAGTGAATGATTGAGTCGATTGCTTCGATTCGAGATCAGTGTATTTGAATGAATTGAGTTGATTCAATAGGGGGCGGGATTGTTACGAGATATTTTTCTGTTGTGACGGGCTATTTTTGCGGATTTAAAGAACTAAATATTTGATTTTAAATGATTTTATTTCTAGTAAAAATTTCTTCACATGACATTGAGAAACGATTCAATAATCGTATCAATCGACTCAATGTGTCGATTGTGTCGAATTATTAGTTGCCTAACCTCCATGTGATATGCTCGGATATTCATCATTTCTACGATGGGCAGTGATCATTCATGTGGGTTCCCCAGCTAAGCGAGTTCAGTCAGCCGATGTATTTGTCGATTGCCGATGCGTTGGCGCGCGATATCAACAACGGCGTGTTGAACGAGGGCGATCGCCTGCCGACCTTGCGGGAGCTGGCCACCACCTTGAATGTCACGCCGGGCACCATCAGTCGGGCCTATAGCGAAGCTCATCGGCGTCGCTTGGTGCAGGGGGAAGTGGGGCGTGGCACCTACGTGCTCAACCAGAAACAGCTGGAGCTGCCGGCCAGCAACAGCGCCTCCGCGCCGCTGAACCTGGGGCAATCCGAACTGCTCGATCTTTCGATCATCAAGCCCTACAGCGAAACCCTGGAGTACTGGTTGCGTGGCGCGCTGGTGGGCATGGCCAAGAGCACCGATTTCGCTCGCGCACTGGATTACGCGCCGGATGGCGGTCACCCGGCGCATCGCGAGGCGGGGGCGCAATGGTTGCGTCATTCATTGCCCGACGCGCAATGGCAGCAAGTGGTGATTACCGCAGGAGCCCAGCATGGCTTGATGGTGGCGATGAGCGCCCTGACCAACGCCGGTGACCTGGTGCTCTGCGAAGCGCTTTGCTACCCGGGCATCATCTCCCTGGCCCACGGTCTTGAGCGGCGCCTGCGTGGCGTGCCGATGGATGACGAGGGCATCATTCCCGAAGCGTTGCGTGAACTGTGCCTGCGAGAGAAGCCGGCGATGCTGGTCTGCGTGGCGACCTGCCAGAACCCGACGGCGGCGATCATGTCGCAGAAGCGTCGGGCCCAGATCGCCGCGCTTGCCGAGGAGTTCGACTTCATCATCCTGGACGATGATATCTATGGCTTCCTGGCCACCGACCCATCGATCAAGCCACTGTCGGCCTTTGCGCCGGACCGTTCGGTGTACCTGACCAGTCTGTCGAAATCGGTCATGCCGGCGCTTCGTGTCGGTTATATCTACAGCCCGCCGAAACTGCTGTCNCGCCTGACCTCGATGGTGCGCAGCAGCGTCTGGATGCCGTCGCCATTGACCGCGCAGTTGGCNAGCAATGTGATTACCGAGGGCCTGGACAAGAAACTGATTCGCATCCAGCGNAACGAGGCGGCGGGGCGACANGCGATCGCCNGGGAAATCTTTGCCAATTTCGAGCTCAAGACCCAGCCATATTCCTATCACGTCTGGTTGACGCTGCCGGAGCCATGGACCAGCGACGAGTTCACCATGCTCGCCCGGGCCAACGGCGTATTGGTCCTCAGCGGCACCCAATTCCAGGCTGAGCGCTCAGGGACAACCCGCTGTGTACGGCTGGTGTTGATGTCCCCTACCAGCCAGGACGAACTGCGTTTCGCCCTGACCAAGCTGGCGAGCCTGATCGATTCAGATCCACGCCGTTATTACTGAAAAAGATCGCAGCCTTCGGCAGCTCCTGCACGGTTGTTCCATGTGGGAGCTGCCGAAGGCTGCGATCTTTTTTAGTTATTCGTCCGACGGATTGAGCAGTTCGGACAAGGCGTCCGGCTGGCTCTTGAACGCCTTGGCGAACACATCACGATTCTTCGCCATGTAGATCCCGGCTTCCTCGACTTGTTGCTCGCTCAGCGATGGAACGGCTTTTTGCAACACCTCTGCCAGCAATTCGGCGAGTTCCAGCATTTTGTCATGACGGTCAGCTTCGGCTTTATCCATGAACAAGCGCTCCAGATCTCGGCTGCTGCGGTATACCACTTCGACGGCCATTCACCACCTCACATGCCTTCACATTGGTTGTCTTTGTGACTACTGTATTTATATACAGGCAAAAGAATAAGCGAATCCTGTTGCTTTGGATAGTGGCTTTTTAATGTAGACCGGTTTCTGCATGTGAGAGCAAAGCTTGTGGGAGTAAAAGCTTGTGTGGGAGCAAAGCTTGCTCGCGACAAGGCCGCATGACGATCACAAAAGTGCCGGATACCAGCCTATCGCCATCTCACCTTCAGTCGCTGGCCTTTTTTCTGCATGCAGAACAACCGTCACGTCCAACCCGCATCATCCGGTCGAGCCGACCTAAGGAAACTACATCGTGAAAATCAACTGGGCCGAGACCTTGCGCCAGAACGTCCATCAACTGGCCGAGTCCCTGGGAAACCTGTTCGTCGAGACCTTCCATTACCTGGCCCTGTTCGCCATCGGTGCGGTGACCGCGTGGGCGGCGGTAATGGAATTCTTGCAGATGATCGAAGCAGGACACATCAAGATCGATGACATCCTGCTGCTGTTCATCTATCTGGAATTGGGGGCGATGGTCGGGATCTACTTCAAGACCAACCACATGCCGGTGCGGTTTCTGATCTACGTGGCGATCACGGCGCTGACGCGGCTGCTGATTTCCAACGTTTCCCACCACAGCCCGCCAGACCTGGGGATCATCTACCTGTGTGGTGGCATCCTGCTGCTGGCGTTTTCGATCCTGGTGGTGCGCTACGCTTCGTCGCAGTTCCCCTCGGTGAAGATCGAGCACCCGCACCGCAAGGTCGGCGCGGGTTCCAGCGAGCATGCCGAGGTGGAGAAAGGAGAAATCTAGATCCCGGCGGCAGAGGGCGCCGGCCCCTGTGCGTGCGGTGGTGGCAGCTTGATGCTGTCACCGCCGGTCATGGCTTCGAGGATGGCCACGGCGCTGTGGCCCTGCTCGATGGCGATACCGAACTGAATGCTTTGCACCAGCCGCTTGAGCCGCTCCGGGTCGTTGCGCTGCTGGGCGCTGATCATGCGTTTGGCAACGATGCGCCCGCTCTTGGACAGGGTCAGCATGATGCTGCCGTCCAGGCCCTGAATGCTCAGGTTGATTTGATAATGCGGCGCAAAGGCGTCGGTAATGATCTGAAAAGGGTTGTCCATGATGCGTCACCGCCTGATTGAACGTGCAGTTGTTGACCGGCCATGATCGGGATTAGTTCGCAACACCGGACCACCGGCCATTCCATGATCGTGTTCATCTCGAGATTCCTGGGGCCAGGCAGGCCTCAAGATCAAAAGATCGCAGCCTGCGGCAGCTCCTACAGGGAGTTAGCAAGTGGCATGCCGGAAAAACTGTCGGACAATGATCACGGCGCCTGGGCGCCAAACGCTCTGGAATGCGGCTGTGGCCGCTGCCCGTTTCGGGGCAATAACGCGCGGATGTTCGCTGACGGTGCAGGAGGGGAGGCGATTTATGGTGGGCAGGCAGGGCAGGGGTAACTCCCGACATTAACAGCGCTTTTGGCCGTTGTCTGGCTTTATTTGCATATGAATATTTATCTTTTTTTAGGGGTTGAATTGTTCATCCGCCAGCCCGACTCTGTATTCAAGGGGCCGTTGCATCAACGTCGACGGCCCCCGGCGAGCTAGCTGAAATAAGGGATGAACTATGCAAATCCAAGTCAACAGCGATAACCATATTCAAAGCAGCATCCGACTGGAGGAGTGGGTACGTACTACCATCGAAAGCACGCTCGAACGTTATGAAGAGGACCTGACACGGGTTGAGGTTCATCTGCGGGACGAGAACGGCGATAAGCCTGGTCCCCATGATCTGCGTTGCCAGCTTGAAGCACGGCCAAAGGGCCATCAGCCGATTTCCGTGACGCACAAGGCCGAATCGCTGGAACTGGCGATCGAAGGCGCGGCCACCAAACTTGAAAATGCCCTGGAGCATTTGTTCGGCAAACTGCGCGGCAAGCGCGCCGTCATTGAGGAACCGAGCGAATCCGTAGCCTTGGCCGATGCGATGCTGGAAGAGGAATTCCTGGAAAACGAACGGGCCGCGCTTCACGGCTGAAACCTCGTTCATTTCACTTGCGACTGAAAAACGGGCCTGCAATCGCAGGCCCGTTTTGTTTTTATCGCTTTGCGCTCCTGCATGGATCACATTCTCCTGTGGGAGCGAGCCTGCTCGCGATGGCGATAGCCGGCGCTAGCGCAAGAACGCCTGCCGATACTCCCCAGGCGTCGCACCCAGGGCCTGACGGAATCGATTGGTGAAGTGGCTGGCGCTGGCAAATCCGCAGGCCAGCGCCACGTCGCCCAGCGGTTGTGAGGTGGTGCGCAGCAAATGCCGCGCGCAGGTCAAGCGTCTGGCCAGCACATATTGATGAGGAGGCAGCCCGAAGCTTTCGCGGAACATCCGCGCGAAGTGGTATTCGGACAACGCACACAGCGCCGCCAATTGGCCGAGGCTGATGGCATTGGCCAAGTGGCTGTCGACGTAATCCACCAGCAACCGCCGTTGATGAGCGGCCAGGCCGCCTTTGAGGCGAAGTCCCTGGCGCTGGCCCACCTGGCTGAGCAGCAGGTGATTGAGCAAGTCATGGGCCAGGCTGGTGGTCAGCAGGCGTTCACCGGGTTCGTCCCAGTTCAGCGCGATCAACTGGCGAAAACGCTGTGCCTGTCGCGGGTCGTCGAGGAAGGTCTCCTCGTGCAGTTGCACCTGCCGGGGCTCGCGGTCCAGCAGCGTGACGCAACCAAGGGCAAATTGTTCCGCACTGAAATACAGGTGGGCGAGGCGAATATCGCCGTTGATGACCCAGGCTGATTCATGCCCGGCCGGCAGGATGCAGAGTTTGTCCGGTGCCCCCGTGGTGTCGGGTCGCTCGCGGCGAAACGTACCGGTGCCGCCAGCGATGTAGCACGATAGCGTATGGTGCGTTGGCGCCTCGTAGTCCCGGGCATCGTGGTGATTGCTCCACAAAGCGGCCGCCAAGCCGTCCCCGAGCTCGGCGCTGTGCTCCAGGCGAGCATTGGGTGAGCTGTTGAGGGCTTGAAAGACTTGCAGGGTTTGCAGTGTGGACATGATCGGTTCTCCAACGCTTGCATCCTACTCCGTCGGCCGGTCCGTGCCAGCCTGTCAGCTGACAAAACCGCAAGTTTACGCAAGCGCCGGGTCAATGGCAGCGGGACACTGAACGTCATTGTCAGGAGCCGTCACCATGAACCTCTCGTTGTACCTGCTTACCGTGCTCATCTGGGGCACCACCTGGATTGCCCTGAAACTGCAGTTGGGCGTCGTCGCCATCCCGGTGTCGATTGTCTATCGCTTCGGCCTTGCGGCCCTGATCCTGTTTGCGATGCTCTTGCTCAGCCGGCGCTTGCAGGTGATGAATCGGCGTGGCCATTTGATTTGCGTTGCCCAGGGCCTGTGTCTGTTCTGCATCAACTTCATGTGCTTCCTGACCGCCAGCCAGTGGATTCCCAGTGGGTTGGTCGCCGTGGTGTTTTCCACCGCCACGCTCTGGAATGCCCTCAATGCCCGTGTGTTCTTCGGTCAGCGGATTGCCCGTAACGTGCTGTTGGGTGGCGCCCTGGGGCTGCTGGGGCTGGCGCTGCTGTTCTGGCCGGAGCTGGCCGGTCATAGCGCCAGCCCGCAAACCTTGCTTGGCCTGGCGCTGGCGTTGCTGGGCACCTTGTGTTTCTCGGCAGGCAACATGCTGTCGAGCCTGCAACAGAAGGCCGGCCTCAAGCCGTTGACCACCAACGCCTGGGGCATGGCCTATGGCGCGGCGATGTTGGCGGTGTGGTGCACGTTCAAAGGCATCCCGTTCGACATGGAATGGAACACGCGCTACATCGGCTCACTGTTGTACCTGGTGATCCCGGGTTCGGTGATCGGCTTTACTGCCTATCTGACGCTGGTGGGGCGCATGGGGCCGGAGCGGGCGGCGTATTGCACCGTGTTGTTCCCGGTGGTGGCGTTGAACGTGTCGGCGTTTGTCGAGGGCTACCAGTGGACGGCGCCGGCGTTGGTGGGGCTGGTGTTGGTGATGCTGGGGAACGTGCTGGTGTTTCGCAAGCCTCGGCCACAGCCCATGAAGGCCGCCTTGGGTGCGCGTTGAAATGACTGCGTTGGCCGG
>Ga0065714_10064526_pt1 | contig 41726 bp, 35 predicted proteins | sample MisRhiReplicate2_FD_59101 | JGI IMG/M metagenome (GOLD analysis project Ga0065714, IMG submission 59101) | Miscanthus rhizosphere microbial communities from Kellogg Biological Station, MSU, sample Rhizosphere Soil Replicate 2: eDNA_1 v2... | ecosystem: Host-associated > Plants > Roots >... | reverse complement strand
GCAATCTTATCTCCTTTTTTTAAATACGGGGGCTGCTTAATCATCTTCAAAACACTTATCTTTGCCAAATTAATAAAAATTGTTTTGGATAATAGTAAAATAAAAAGATATACCGTAACTGCAGCGCTTCCATATACCAATGGACCAGTTCATATTGGGCACCTGGCTGGTGTTTACATCCCTGCAGATATTTATGCCCGTTATTTAAGATCGAATAAACGCGATGTAAAATTCATCTGTGGGTCTGACGAAAATGGTGTGCCCATTACGCTAAAAGCTAAAAGAGAAGGGATTACGCCCCAGGAAGTGGTTGATAAATACCACAAAATTATTGGCGATTCTTTTAAAGAGTTTGGCGTATCTTTCGATATCTATCACCGTACCTCATCGCTTACGCATCATCAAACTGCTGCTGATTTCTTCGAAACCCTTTACGATAAAGGTGTTTTTACCGAAGAGGTTACCGAGCAATATTATGATCCTAGTGCAAAACAATTTTTGGCCGATCGTTACATTACAGGCACCTGCCCTAAATGTGGCAATGAAAATGCTTATGGCGATCAGTGCGAAAATTGCGGTTCTACACTCAATGCAACCGATCTAATCAATCCAAAATCTACCCTATCAGGCGATAAACCAATTTTAAAAGAAACTAAAAACTGGTTTCTGCCGCTGGATAAGTATGAAGACCGTTTACGGACTTATATCGAAAGCCATAAAGAATGGCGCCCAAATGTATACGGCCAATGCCAAAGCTGGCTAAATGCAGGTTTACAGCCAAGGGCAATGACCAGAGATTTAGATTGGGGTGTACGTGTTCCACTTCGCGATGCTGAGGGTAAAGTACTTTATGTATGGTTCGATGCGCCTATTGGCTATATTTCTGCAACCAAAGAGCTGTGTAACTATGCTAAGCTCGATGTATGGAATCCAAAAGCAGAAGAATATTATATCAGCAGTTACGAAAACGATAAATGTGGTTGGGAAGAATACTGGAAAAGCGACGAAACTAAGTTGGTCCACTTTATTGGTAAAGATAATATTGTTTTCCATTGCATTATTTTCCCTGCAATGTTAATGGCACATGGCGAATATACTTTGGCTGACAATGTGCCTGCTAACGAATTCCTAAATCTGGAAGGACAAAAAATATCGACTTCTAAAAATTGGGCAGTTTGGTTAAATGAATATTTAAGAGAGTTTGAAGGGAAACAAGATGTATTGCGTTATGTATTAACAGCAACAGCTCCTGAGACTAAAGACAATGATTTTACCTGGAAAGATTTTCAGGCAAGAAATAACAATGAACTGGTAGCTATACTTGGGAATTTTGTAAATCGGGTGGTGGTCCTTACGCATAAATACTTTGGTGGTTCGGTACCAACCTGTATGGAAATTGCTGAGGTAGATCAGGCTGTTATTGATGAATTGGCCGGTTACCCTGCAAAAATCTCTGCATCTATAGAAAACTACCGTTTTAGAGAGGCATTATCAGAAGTAATGAACGTTGCCCGTTTAGGGAATAAATACCTGGCAGAAACCGAGCCCTGGAAGCTCATTAAAACCGACGAAGACCGTGTTAGAACGATCTTGCATATTGCACTTCAAATAGCGGCCAATATTCAGATCCTGATCGAACCTTTTATGCCTTTTACAGCAGAAAAATTAATGAAGATGCTTAAAAATGGTGGCCATGATTGGGATGATGCTGGTACTGTTAGCCTGTTAAAACGTGGTCACGATATTGGAGAAGCTGTGCTTTTATTTGATAAAATTGAAGATGCAGAAATCGACTTCCAGATCGAGAAATTGAATCAAAGCAAAGCCAGTAATGCTGCTAATAATGCAGTTGCTGTTCCGGCAAAAGAAAATATCCAGTTTGATGATTTCTCGGCAATGGATATCCGGGTAGCCACTATTGTAGCTGCAGAAAAGGTAGAGAAAACCAAAAAGCTGTTAAAGTTAACGGTAAATACAGGAATTGATGAAAGAACCGTGGTTTCTGGCATCGCTGAATATTATAAACCTGAAGATATTGTGGGTAAACAGGTAAGTATGATTGTTAACCTGGCACCTAGAGAGATCAAAGGTATTTTATCGCAGGGAATGATTTTGATGGCCGAAAATGCAGAAGGTAAACTCACTTTTGTGGCACCTGTAGAAAAGTTTCAGGAAGGTAGTGTAATTAGGTAGTGTTTACCTGCACTAAAATATAAAGCCATTTGAAATTAATCAAATGGCTTTTATTATTATTTATCTTGATGCGATTTAAACTTACTTTCTCTCATTAGGGGTTCATTCGGTTAAAATAATCGGTTATTGCATCATTATTCGCTTTTGCCCGGTCGCCGCTTGTACCGAAAGTCAGTTCTGTTTTGCCTTCTTTTAGTTGTTCAAATACCGATTCTACAAAGTCGCTTACCGATGGATACGCATCATGCAGCCCTTTACCGCCCAGGTCGGTATTTAAAGCTGGCGGAATCATTTCAATCACTTCTATTTTCGAATCTTTAAGGCTATGGCGTAAAGAAAGTGTAAAAGAACGCATAAATGCTTTGGTGCCACAGTAAACCGGTATGGTAGATAAAGGCACAAATGCCAGTCCGGAGGTTACATTAATAATAGTATCCAGCGCATCCAGGTTACTAAACAGTTTTGTTAAGTGCAGCGGTGCTAAAACATTGGTGGTAATTTCGTCATTTGCTTTCTCATAAAAATCATCATCGCCAATGTTCATCCAGTTTTGGATGCCCGCATTGTTTACCAGTACGTTTAAATCGCTATGATTTTCAGCAATCCAGTTGTACAGCTCAACTCTGCTCTTTTCATCAGATAGGTCGCATACCTTGGTAATTATCGAGGGTAACTTTTCGGCAGCTTCCTGTAGTGCAGATTCGCGTCGGCCACAGATGATTACCGTATTATTTTCTTTTATAAACCTTTCGGCTAACCCGAAGCCTATGCCGCTTGCACCTCCTGTAATCAGGATTTTATTTTTTGTTAGTTTCATGTTCTCTATAAATGGTGATAGACAAAGATGAGGCTATTGAAAAGATTTATTATGGTGAGTAGTACAGTTTTTATCAATGTGGCTAAATGCCTTATGATCTCCACAGCTAACCTTTTTAGTTAATTATTTAAATGCAATTCCTTGGTGGTTAACCCTTATTAAAATGAATTCTATTGCGACAAAACTTTTACTATATTTGCGCAACAAATGGCCCCGTAGTTCAACGGATAGAATAGAAGTTTCCTAAACTTTAGATAGCAGTTCGATTCTGCTCGGGGCTACACAAAAGCCATCAGTCTACCGCGATTGATGGCTTTTTTATTCATTCCTTTTTCGATCAATACAATCCTAATCATTCCTATCTCCACCATTCAAAATTGAGTTTTCAGCAATATCCTTCAATCTTGTGATATAACTCCCTCCCAAATCAACCACCGTTCGTCTAGAAATTACAGGCGTTGGTCTATTGGTTACCAACAGTGGTATAATACCAGATTTTTGCCTGAAACGTTTGATGCACAACTGCATCTTAATAACAAACAATAGCAAAAACCTAAAATATAAAAGATATGAAAACTTTAGCAAAAACCTTATTCGCAGCAGCATTAACAGCAGTAATATTCACTTCATCAGCAATGACAACATTTGCGGCTGAGCCAGTTAAAGCAGAAACAAAAACTTCTTCATTATCAAAATTCAACAGGATCTGGGTAAGTGGTAATGTAAAACTCATCTTAACACAAGGTGAAAAACAAAATGTAGAGGGCGCGAGCAATTATGATGCTGCAAAAACTTCAGTAACAACCGATGGAAAAACCTTATTTATCAATTCATTAGAAACAAGTCAGGTAACACTGAATATTACCGTAAATGATTTAGAAAGAATTGAAGCTTATGGCCAATCAGTTGTGGTGACCAGCAATAATTTCGATGTAAAATACCTTCAGTTATTTTTGGGGCAAAGTGCTACAGCGAAAATCAAAACTACAACAGGCAGTTTATATACCATCGTTAAGGATGATGCGGTATTAAAATTAAACGGTACTGCAGATCAAAGTACAATGATTGTAAGCAACATGAAAAATGTAAAATTAGCTGACTTTGCCAGTCTTAAATCAGAATCATATGCTTCTGAAAGCATTATGGAAGCGGAACAAAATGCAATGGTCTTAGCAAAATAAGAATATCAATCAGATAAGTTGAAGCTGCCCATTTGGGTGGCTTTTTTTATTATTACTGAGCACAACAAATTGCAATATGGCTAATTAGTATAATTTCAAGGATATTTTTCACCGTGCCATTTTGTTCCAGTAAAATCTTTTAGTTTTGGTACATTGCTTTAATTATTTCTTGGTATGTCGTTTTACCTAATTAAGCTTTGTTAGATTTTAAAGTTTCCAGCTCATCGTAAAGAAAATGCGGGTCTTTTATGAATTTTTCCCAATGCTGTTTACAGGTTGCCTGCAAGGTTAATAATTCCTGTTGACTATTTGTATCTAAAGCAGAAAATCCATTTTCGGGAGTACTGGTCAATTCTTCCAGATAGGTTACCATATTATAGCACATGGTGAATTGGCCTGAGCTGACTACTTTTTTTAATACATTGTCCAGTTTTTGAGTATCGGTAAACCATAAGTGGTACCAAAGGCTGCTGCTTCTTCTGCTACTTTTTGTATAGCTGGACCAACGATTTGCTGATAATCCCCTTTTGGGTTTTTATTCCAGTCGTCCTGTGTTAATTCTTTAATCAGGTTGGAGGTTCTCCGATAGGCATATCGCTTATCATCATAAAGCTTGTAGTAGTTTAATCTTCTCACTACCTTTAGAAAAACGTCCATTAACAGACTTACAAGAGATAGTAATCTGGCCATGATAAGTGGCTGGATTCTGTGTATGGAAAGCTCTTCTATTTTTAAGCTGGCCAGTTTATCCAGGTAGTATTGAGGCAGGCGTGCGGTGATTGCTTTTAAGACTGTGGCTTTTGTTTTACGGTATTTTTTAATAATGATGCTTTTGGTGAAATATAATACTGCAAATAAAATGGCAATGGTTATGCTTATTCCGGTTAATATATTGTTTTTATAACCCTGAATTAATGGCAAAAGAATAAACAATAAGAAGCCCGTGGCTAATATCCAGCTCGCTTTTTTATTATAGCTAATGGCTTTACTGTGTATCTGTTTTAGGGTCAGGGTTTGCCAGCCTGGTTTTTTCTCTTCTTCCTTAAATGGTAAATAGGGTTTCATATCCGGTGAGGCAACATCAGATATGATAACCAGATCAAAATAAGGAAGCTCATCCGATTTTTTATAATTCAGAATGCTGTCAATGCCCTGATTGTCATAGATCCCACCATCCATAATTCCAATAGGCGGTAAATTTGCATCTTCCATTTCGCGGTGAAGTGCTTCCAGCAGTGGGGAATTGGTGTGCCGGAAATCTTTTGGCCAAAGCATGGGTTCAAAACCTCCTGGAAAACAGGAAGAAGAAGCGATAACATCAGCTAATTTAATTTCTCTGGAATGTCCGGTACTTACATGAATTTTTTTGTTTCCCGATTTTGAGTATTGCTGAGGGTTTTTAAATCTGAAGTTTATGGCATTATTGAATTCAGTAGCGTTAAAAACAACCTGTTCCAGGTGTGATGCCATAGCCTCTAAATCTCCCAATGTAGTACCTCTGGTGAAATGCTTGTCATACTGTTCTGAAAAGGCATTGATGAGGTTTTTGCTTTTGTTGGAATTTTCCAGCTTAGTTTCCGGATTTAATTTTTCTATGCCTGTTTTTATCAGGTCGAGTTCCTGAAGATTGCTTAATAAGAAATGATAAAACTCGCTGAAGTCTTTTTTCTGTTCAGCCATTAATGCATAAACTACTCCAGTTATGGTTCCGCCTGATACTGTGGAGATCATTTTTACATTTTCCAGTAAGGGCTTGCCTTTGAACTGAAGTTTATTCAGGTAGGACATGGAGCCCAGGTGAAAGGATGCTGCACGATACCCACCTCCTGAAAGGCTGAGTGCAATTCGGTTTAAAGGGTTTTCGGGTATTTTTATCTCGTCCATGCTAATTATTCTGGCTGGTGTAAAAATTGAATAGGGGAATATCAAAGGCTAGAGTTAGGCTAAAACGACTGACTTTAGTTGAAGAATCAAGAATATTTTGTACTACAGGCATGATGAGCGTTAGGTTAAATTAATATGTGGAGTAAAAATCTGAAAATCAGTTTTTTATCATGATTTTTTGTTTGATATATAAATCTACATGAAGCAGGTACCTATTTCAATACTTAGTTTTAGGTATTTTTTCTGTGTTAATGCGCAACAGACAGTTGTTAGAGGAATTGTGGGAACTGGACGGTGAAAAAATTACCAAGATAAGGTAATCTGTTTTCTTAAATGTTAACAAATATTTACTGAAATTAAAGGTTGTGATCATCAGATAAAAAATCCCTAGCCAAAATATCTAAAAAACAATGATTTGGCTGCGGATTAGTAAAATCTTATCTGAATAAATTAACACGAATGGCTTAAAAATTTATTGGGCTTTGGCAATCAGAAATAAGGCGCTACTTTGCTAAGTTATGCTTCGTTTTACGCCATGCCCAGGGCGCTACTGCCTCTGCCTCTTGCCATAATCCTATTTTGTTGTTTCTTGCAGTGATTTCCAGCTGCGCATAAAGCGGATCGCTGGAGTATTTTTTAAAATGCCAGGCCATACCTTGTTTAATCATTTCCTGATTAATGACCTGTTTATTTTGGTTAATCACTACAGCAATTAGTCTTTTATAGCGGTCGTATTTTTGGCCTTGTATGTTAACCATTTGCCCGAAACATAAATCAGACAAGGCTTGTTTGGCTTTGGTACCAAAAGGCTGGTGGCCACGTTTCTCGGGGCAATCGATATGCGCCAAACGGATTTTAATGGGATGACCCTGATACAATACTTCCATGGTATCGCCATCCAAAATCCGGATGACCCTGGCCGTAAAAACAAGATGACTGTAATTGATGCCTTTATTTCCAGCGGGGCGGATAAAACAGGACTGAAGCGTGAGCAACAACAGCAGCAAGCTTACTTTTCCCAGCCGCATAATGTTTTGCCGTCTTTTTTGGCCTTTTCGATATCCACTTTTACAATTTTATAAGTACAGTTACTTAAACCACGGCAATTAGAGGTGTTGTGGTATTTTTTAGCGCCGGGACTATTGCAGATATATACGGTTGTAGTTTCTTTGCAGGTAGCATTGGCCAAGAAAAAGATAAGTAAGGAGAGTGTTTTCATGATTGTGGGACATTTATTTTTTAATAAAATCTAGAATATATTTCACAGCTTCAGCTTGATTGCTTGCTGCAGGCTTAAGTTCAACTCTTTTTACACCAGAGCTTTTCATCCAATCCGTCCAGATTAACCGCATGATTTCCATATCTGTTGGATGTTTTGTGGCTGCACCTGTTTTAGAAAGTGATCGGTCATACATTTCGATCACGATTACCTCAAGGGACTTTAAATATGGATTTTTTGCAGGTTTAATTTTATACTTATTGTTTTTAGATAGGAATGACGCCATATCTTCATCTTTCGATTTCAAAAAAGCATTTCGAAAATCTTCAATCTTTTTAGCACTTAAATCGTAGCCCTTATTATAAATGCCAGCCTCAATATATCCATCAGTCATTAATACCATGATATTGCGAAATTTGTGCGTTATTTTACCGACAGCGAGATCTGGCAAAATAATTCGATCATCAATACCTGATTGAAAGTAGGTCCAAATATCTGCTCCATTATTAGAGATTGCGGCTTTATCACTAAACTTCTTATATTCAGTAGTAAAGTTATAGATGTCCTTAGGTAGTGAAGAGATAACTTTATTTCTCTCTAATATATAATTAATCCTATCAACTTGTTTATCAAATTGCTGGAGGTCGATAGCTAATAAATTCGTATTGATTTTATATAATCCTATTAGTCCTTTATTGATAAAATCGACGCTATAATGGTCTAATTGGCCATCTGTTCGTTTGAACTTCAATATGTCTGGCCAGACTTTCTTCAGTACCCCCTGTACAATATCTACATCATTTACCGCTTTCGGATAAAATTTAGGGTTCAGCCGATTTGATAGATCGGGTGCGAAGACGATGTTATAGTCAGTAGCCTCTTTTCTTTTTTGAGCCGTCACATAGGTACAGGCCGAGCATATCAAAACGCTTATTAAAAAATACTTTTTCATCAGATTACCACTCGTTTGTCTATTTGTGAACTTTTTACCTTTTCATTTTGCCAGTTTACAGCAGTATCAAATGCCTCGCGCGATTTTTCAGTTGCTTTTAAAATGGCGTATTCTTCGTGCAGGTAATCGTTCCAGCCTTCTAAAAAGATATTGATCCTATCATTTAACGAATCAATTGAAATTGGAAGATTGTCATTTTCAACATGACTTTTGTATATCGTAGCAATATCTACAATATGTTGTTTTCCTGTAATTAAGTCTGTTTTTTTAATTTCCCGCAATAGGTTTAGTTTACTTGGAATAGATGCGAGCTTAGATTCGGTGATTTTATATTGTGCTTCTAAACCGATGTTCTTTCCTTCTATCAGGTAGATTTCACCTTTAACCAATAGACTTTTTTCTTCTTCTAACTTTAAATCCTCGTCCATTTGTTTGATGAGCAGGTTGTTTTTTAATGTGGCAACGTCAGGGTTTCTTTCGTCAAAAATTGACATGAGTTTTTCGAAAGCGAACTTTAGCATAAGCAAACCGAAGGCACCTAATAAAAACACCAAATAGAAATTAGGATCTTTAAAGGCCATTGATATTAGCCAGGCTTCAGTAACATCACCTATTTCATATTTCATTTGATAAATAGCTGCCGAAACTTTGTAGGCGATTGCTGTATCAACCAATACAATTCCAACGAGGAACATGGATACGATAATCCATGTTCTCTTTGTGAAAAGTTTGATGAGTGCACAGAAAAGTGGGATGCTTACGAAGAGCAAAATAAAAATGATACCTGCGCCGCCTTTTGATAAGGTTAAGGACAATGCTTTTGGATTAAATATTTCCATTGGAATAGCATCAAGCCCTGCGGCTTTGGCAGCCTTTGCATCTTCAACAGCAAACAATAAAATATAACATGCTGAAGAGTAGAAGATAAAAAGATAAGTGATTAGGCAGATATTTGCGAACAATACTGGAATAAACTCATACCATTTAAATTTTGAACTAACAAAATCTGTTTGTGCAATACGTATCTTATTCTTTATCTCGGTAATAATCTTTTCATGAAAGCCAATTTTATTTTCTTTAAGGCTTTGGATTTCCTGTTTATTTTTTTCGGTCTCTGCTTTGAGATTAATGAGCTGGTTCCTGGCATTTAACGTTTCGTTTTCCGCTTCTGCCTCAGCGGTTTGTAATTGCAAATTAAGATTTTCTTCAAATGCATTAAGGCTCTTTACTTCCTGCTCATCAATCTTTGTTTTTAAACGTTTCTTTTTGTCTTCAACTACATCAATATCGTTTATAAAAACAGAATAAACAGTGTCTAATGATTTAGTGAGTACCTGATGATCGCCATTATTATATTTGGAACGCTCATAACCTTGTCCCCTTAACATAGATCGGTCAAAATTACCAACCTCGGCAGCAATCATTGAATCAAGCACCTTAGTAAACTCAGAAATAGTATGTTCTTTAGCCGTATGAGTTTCGATTTTTGCCACTACTTTTAACGGCGCTGATGGAATATCAACCGTTTCGCCCCGTTGCAGAGCTGCCTTCTGGTTGATGTCGTTAAAATTGGCAATTAAATGAGCTACGGTTTCTGCATGATTGGTTACAATAATACTTTCGTGATTATTTTTCCGGGCATTTATCGACCAATTGTAAGAACCATGTAGTGCAATACGTTTATCAATTACACAGAACTTTTGGTTCATGATACCATAACCAACATTTTTTATCTTAGTTACTGAAGCACCCAATGAAACGAGTTCATCAAAATCTAACTTTAGGTTCTCTTGATTATCGGCGATGATTAACTCAACCTTGACATTTTGAGCGGCTTTATTTTTAACGATATGGAATAATTCCTCGTCAGTAAACCATGCGCTGGCAATTAGAATTTCAAAATCTGCTCCCTCTAGCTCTTTAACTATCCGGGCAAAAATCTCTTTGTTGTCTTGCAACACTTGTTGATCGAGTTGGGTATTTTCTGTGAGCATGAGTTTTTTATTTAGGTATGGACGCATTGCTGTATCCATACTTGATTTAAAATTATTTTAGTTGTTTAATTGTTGCTTGGTAATCTCTAAAGCTCTGTCCGAATGCTTCTGTAAACTCGTAATTACTAAATTCGTATTCTTCGTTTAAGCCTGTATTCGTACGTAAATTGATCTGGCCATATTTGGCGATCGGAATTTGATAGTTACCTTTAAACCTTTTATCCGGTGTACCGTTTTTATTTACCTTTGCCCAGGTCCTGTCGATTACTTTCGAATCGCGCGGTACCGTTCCGGTTTCAGTAAAACGCACATAACTTTGCTGCAGATTAAGTTCATCCAGTCCGATGATAGCAAAATTTGTGTTATTGGAATACATGATGATGAAGCTGGGATAGAAATATAAATCTGCGCCATTCGCATTTTCGAAGTATAGTGCTTGAAAGTTTGACCTGATATCGATAAGTGATTTAAATGCAAACTTTACATCCCGTTTGTTTACAATGGTGCTGGCCGATGAACGTGCTGCTACTCGATCTTGAAAATGGGCACTGGTTACATCCCAAATTTTATGGGAGGTCGTTAAGTTCCCGAACGCTTTCACTAAGCGATCGTACTTTTCCCTGATTTCGGGTTCAAATTCTATATCAAGCTTGACATAACAGTTGTCTATTTGAACTGATGTTTGTTTGATGGCTTCTTTTTGTGCCGAGATATTTATTTTTAAGCTTTCGGGAATGGTCTTTTTTATTAGGCCATAGAGGAATATATAACTCAACACGAGTTTAGTTTTCGAAGCGCCTAAAGTTGCCTGGATTTTTAGCAAATCGCTTTTGAGTTCTTTCCTTTGCTGTTGGGCTAATAGAATGGCCTCTTTAACACCAAGCATGTTTTGGCTGGTTATTTCATGAATATCGGCACTGAAAATATTGTCTAAAACCTCTACGGGCTCGTTCGGCAGGTATGCCTGAGGCTGAGGACTTGAGCCTGAAAGTTTATGCCTGCTGTTAATGCCTAAAAGTGGAACAGAAGTGTTTAGATAAGTTCCCGACTTTCCAAAAGTCATACTTGCTCCTTTTATCCCAATAGAAGTAGATATACCACTTTTACTTAAGTTCAAATGAACGCCGGGGATGATTTTTATTCGTTTGTGAAAGCTCCAAGCCATTTTGATGTTTTTTTATTTTGATAGGCCAAAACTATGCTGCTTAAAGAGGCTTTCCTTACGGAAAACCGTAAAAAGACAAAGTATTTAATAAGGTTTAAAGATTGACTTACAGTTGATTATGTCTTTTGCTGGGAATATAAACACTAAAAAGGATTGCCTCATCTTCTTAAACGAACATGAAACAATCCTTCAATTTTTAAGCACTTAACAGCTATATCAGTTTTATGTTGTGTGGCAGTCTATGGAACATGTTCTGCAACCGTTTGATTTACTGTAAGTTTTTTTCGCTTGAGTTACCGCGGCTTTACAGGAAGAAAATTCGCCCAAAAACTTTCTGTTATCACTGGAAGGTAAGTAAGTACAGTTTTCATCATGAACTTCATGATCGCCATTACTTTGGGCATTTTTGTTTACATAATACTTTTTCATCTTAAATTATTTTTAGACTATAAAACTATCGTGGTAAGAAACCTTTTCCTAAAGGGAAACCGTAAAACGAGAAACTACTAATAATGCGATTAAGAAAATAGAATACCGGCGGCAGAATTAATAAAACGAGTCGTCATCCCGACTGTAGCGCAGCGAAATGGAGAGATCTATCAAAACAGATTTAGCTTTACTGAGCAATCGTGGTTCTCGACTGCGTTGCACTCCGCTCGAAATGACGGTAACTCAAGTGGGATTTTTAAGCGCAGATCAATTGACTGATGACTATGGACTGAAGACTTAAGACTAATCAAATAATCCCCATGTCTTTACAATAAGCAATCAGTTGTTCATTTTTAGTAAAACCAAGTACTTCCTTCATTAGGTTGAGGCGTTTTTCGATGCTACTCAGTCCAGAAGGTTTAATATCATTTTCCTGGAGGTAATACGGGATGTTTTTTTGAGGTGTGCCTTTCACAAGTTGAGAGATGATGGCAATGTCGAGATCTGTAAAATCGTGCGAATTATTTTCTTTTCTGGCCAGTTTTAAATCGGGCGAAAGATATTTTTTATGATTATGGATGGCAGATATGGCAAGTTTAAGGTATTGGCCGTCGTGACGGGCTTTCCGTACGTAACCATCAATATTCATTTCTTTAAATAGCATATCGATAACTGCCGTTTTACTTTCTCCCGAAAATACCAGTGTTTTTAAATTAGGCTGCACTTCCTTTGCCGCTTTGATAAGTTCGGCACCCCCGGCAATTTTTTGCCGGTTATGGTCCTCCTCAAAATAAAGATCGGTAATCAGCAGATCGTAAGGTTGCGCTGCTTTAACGGCATTTTTTATCCAAGTAAATGCATCATCGCAATAATAAACATATTCAGGTTTTTCTGCACCAAGTTCAGCCAATGTTTTTTGCAGCGAAATATTTTGTGTTTCTTGATCTTCAGCAATAAGTATTCTTTTAAACATATTTAATACAATTAGGAAACCGGAAAAGAGATTTGGATTTTAAGCCCCTTTTCAACTTTGGTATCAAAGGTAATGGTACCACCAATCACATCAATACGGGTTCCCGTATTGGTAAGTCCGTTGTTTGGTTGCACTTCACCCCTAATCCCGATACCATTATCAGTGTAATAAATATTTATTTTTTGCTGTGCCTGTTCAAACCTGATCACCACATCGCTGGCCTGGCTATGTTTGCCCATGTTTACCATTAGTTCCTGAAGGATATGCTCTATTTCATCTTTGGCCTGTTCTGAAACTTTATTCCATAATGAAGCTGAGTTCCCTATAATGATCACTTTTGTATAATCAGAAGCAAATGTTTTTAATAAGCCAGATATCTTTTCATGAAATGACTGAGTTAGCAATCTTGGCTTTTCGTAAGAGAGATCGCGCGATTGTTCGTAAAGTTCTTCTATTTCGTTAATAATGGGGCTGTCTTTTAAAGTTTCCTGATTATCGAGTTTGCTCATAATCCTGTACAATCCGTTGGCCACAACATCATGTACTTTTTGGGAGGTTTTAAGCTTATTATCGCGGATAGTGTTCTGAGCTTCGAGTTCTAGTCTTTGTTTCCTTTTTTTGTACCAAAGGGTACCAACAATAATTAATAAAACAATACCAAAAATGAGTATGATGATCTGGTATCTTTTACCTTGATTATCTTTTTGGAGCACAAGATTATCGGCTTTGTTTTTTTCTGTATCGTAACGGATCAGTGCGAATTGATTTTTGGCGGCGCTACGGGCAGTTTGTAAGCTGTCGTCTAGATTTTTATAAATATTGAAATATTGTTTTGTTTCTTTTACTGGGCTTAATTTTATAATTTTTAGCAACGATTGCAACTGATCATCAGGGCTTTTTAGTTTTTTAGCACCTTCATACATTTTATGTGCATAAAACAAGGCTGTGTCTGGTTGGCTAAGGGTATGAAAGTCTGCCAAATGTGCAAAACTAGCGTTCTGTCCCCAAAGATCATGATCTCTTAGTCGAATATGTAATGCTGTTAAAAGTTCAGGTTTAGCATTATAGTTAGGATTTTGCTTCCATTTATTAAAGGCATAATTGGATAATGTTCTTGCAAAATTTTCATCGCTCATCTTCTTTTTTAAAATGCTGCTAAAGAGTATTAGTGCTTTTTGATAAGCACCAATTTTACCATAGGCATTTGCAATGTTATTCTTGGTTACCAGTACTGATATGCTATCTTGTGCATAAGGTATTGATTGGTTATAGAATATAATGGCTTGCGAATAGTTTTTTAAGTTGGAAGATGCTACGCCAAGCTCATGATAGGCAGATTCTATGTATACAAACTGTTCTTTTTTGTCCTTATCGAAATAAGTTAATGCTTCGGTCGAAATTTCTTGACCGCCAAAATAATCCCCTTTATCTATAGAGGTTATGGCCATATTTACTAGGCACTTTGCGACACCTAAACTATCTTTTTGTTTTAAGAACACGTCTTTAGCCTTGTTAAAATATATAAAGGAACTATCAGGCATTTTCTTTTCTCTAAATTCGAATGCCTTATCGTAATCTGGATTGATGGTTTTTTTTTCTTTTGTTGTTTTCTGTTGTGGACAAGAGAGAAAAAATAATATTGAGAGAAGCGTAAAATAGTAATATTTCAAGGTTGGTATTTTTTTTACTCTAAATTATGAAAATAATCTTCATTATTCGGAATAAACAATCAAAATGACAGGGGTTTAAATAAAAAAGGCGGCAGCAGTGCCGCCTTTTTATCAACTATATTAATCACCTATTTTAGGTGGTGGCAAGTGGCCATTTTCGCCACCTGTATCACCATTTGTGCTTACTGTTGTACCTCCGTTATGGTTACAGTTGTGATTTGTATTTGTAGGCGTTGCCAGGCCAAGTAATATAGCAATAAAAAAATGTAAAAACATGATCCAAAAATTAAAGGGTTGATAAAATTTGTAGGTCCCCGCGAATCCTATCGCGGGGGGTGCTACGGTTTGTATCAGAAGGCCTTCTGAAATTTTTGGGAAGTGTTTGAGTGTCTGTCGCGGGAGCTAATAACTGCTTCCCAAACCGGTTAATAACTGCCGCGATTTCTACTCGTTTTTAACATTTAGTTCTTTGCGTGGATTATAGTTTGAATCGTTGCTTGAATTAATTGTTGAGACAAATATCCAAGCTTCAAATCGCTAGTTTTCAGATAATTCCAAAGATTCTAAAGAATTCTTTTTAAATTCCAAGGAATTCCGGAAACCCGTAAAGATTCCAAAAATTCCATTTCTATTTTTACGCCTAAATTTTTGTAAAATGCCTGAAGATTATCAAGACATAGTATTAGTTGTCTATAAAATAATGAGAGATAATGGGAAGCTTCGCACAATTTTAACCAGAGAAACTACCACAAGATTAAGAGAGGCTTGTTTAAGGGTTTATGACAGTAGATATACTCCAAAAAATGCCGACACACTTTCCATGTTCTTTAAAAAAGATAGGATGGAATGTGATGATTTTCGGAAAGTGATATATGATTCAGTGCCTGATGATTACAAAGCCCTATACAATCATATCAAAGGAGGGACAGGGAAAACAAAAGAAGAGAATACTGATCTTCTTGCCTGGCTAATAGATTTTCCCACATCTTATGAATGGATGAATCTTAGCGATAAGGATAAAAAACGTGTCTTTGAGGATGCAACCAGAAAAAAGAAAAGAAGAAAGCGAACTACAACAATTGGCGGAGATGATACATCTGTAAAAAGACTAGTCCCGCACAATTATATTGCCATTTCATGTATTCTTTTACTATTTATTTTAAGTACTTCGTTTATAGTTTGGGAGCGTATTCCTTCAAGAGTTAGAACTCCTAAATCAGGCGAGAATTCTATGTATTGGGATGGAGATCATTACGAACCCGTGAAAGACGGGGAGCAAGAGCCTGGAGTTACCGTCATTCCATTAAATCTTAAAATGCTGAAAGAGCAAAGGAAAATTACTTTACCTGATACATTGACGAGATACTCGTTAGGTAAGGTATGGTATAAAGGTTATGGGAAGGGGCATGAGTATTTTACCTATAGTGGAATCTACCCTCCAGATACTAGCAGAAGACTAAAGCCACTTTCAACTGAAATATTAAAACATTCTTCTTACGATAGATATTTACTTACCCGCTTGGTTTGGTTTTTATGTGCAGCTGTTTTTATAAGCCTCTGTGGTTTTGCCGTAAGTAAGCTAGAGAAAGAAGTTGAGCACTCTGGGGAAGAAACAGCGACTGAGAAAGAAGAAATAACAGAGTTTCAAAGCAATGAGCTGCAGACTACTAGTGCGTAGCATCTGCAGAAGTTGATCGGGAGTCTTGGCGTTAATAATAATGGTTTAATTCAAATCTGAATTAAACCATTATGTTATTATTTTTATTTTCCCCAGTTTACCTGGATATTGTGTTCCTGGGCATATACTTTGCCTTTTTCCATTAATGCATTAAAATGTTGTTCGAAACGTGCTCCGTATTTTTCATCGATATTTTTAATGATTTCATCTTTAGCTGCCTGACTGCCTTTACTGTCGCAGAGTTTGGCGTAAGCCAGGTATTCATTTTTATAAACAGGGATGACCAGTTCGTATAACTGCTGCGAAAGGGCTTTAATTACCTTTTCCTCATCGCCCGAGGCGGAGAGTTTTTTTACCTTTTCGAGTGATTGCTCCAGGTATAATATTTTGTTGTTCAGGCTGGTAGTGGCTTCGTTACCTTTCTTTTTACTGGATGGGATATCGGGATATTCTTTCGTTTCATCATCAATATGACGGGCCAGGTCGGCACTGGCAAAATCGTTGATCATATTGGTGTTAAGGATGGCGATATCGAAAAAGCGTTCTGGTGTTTCGGAGCAGGCCGAGCAGAAAAGGGTAAACAGGATTAAAATTGCAGCCAATGGCTTTAGGGATAGTGCTGGTAATTTGTTCATGATCTAAATGGGTTTTCCTTATTAAATTTAAGCTTCGGTAGGAGCAAAGATTGAGCCGCTTTTGAGTTTGGAGCAGGGAGTTGAGAGTTTGGAGTGGGTTAGTGGTCTTTAATCGATTTAAACAATTATCCAGTTAATAAACGATCGCAGGTAAGGGAAGAGGTGAACGAGAAAGCTAAAGATGCTTTTCATCTGGGCAGGAATTTTAAATAGATATTGCAGGAATACTTCCATGGTATAATTTTAGCAAAATACATTTCCAATAACAGGTACCTGCAAACCCGCCTAACCTGGTTACTTTATGCTGCCGTTTTATAACATATGCGGCTTTGGTGTAAGCAGGTTAAAGAAAAAGGTTCAACCACTCGTCGCAAAACCAGAGGTGGTGGAAGAAGAGATAAGAGACCTCATACAGCCACAGACTGTAAATTGTTAATGTATAAGGAAACACCTTCCTGTACCTTTTTTAAATCTTCGCATTCGTGTTGTGCTAATACCCGGATACTTTGTAACAGCAGGTTTTCTTTTAGTTTGTTATAATCGGGCGAAATTTCATTGTCCTTTAAAAAAATACTGATGTTGTTTAAGAAAGCTTCTTGTCCTTCTTTAAAATAAGAGGCTTTTACGTACATCCAGTTGTATAAAATGCTGCGGTTGTAGGTATCGGCTTCCATGCTTTCCAATAGCTCCTTAAAAAAGAAATCGTAGTAAAACAGATCGCCAAATGGTATTTCCTGGGCCGTACTGTTTAAAATGGCCAATTGTAGAAATACCGAATCGAGGGTGTTTTCCATCATCTGCCTGATTTGTGTAAATTTTTGATGGTTCCAGTCTTTTATGTATAATCCATCGGTATTACCATTAATGATGAACCGGAGTATTGAACGTATTAAAGTAAAACCTTCGAGGTGTTTTTTACCGCTGAACAATATGCGTGCTATATTCTGCAATTGTTCTATCCGCCTAAACTGCAATACCTCATAACCTTCGGTCTCCAATCTGGCACTTAAAGATAAACCGGAAACCAATAAATCGATCCCCTGGTTAAACTCCCCAGCTTTATAGTGGTAATTGGCCCAGGCCGATAGTTTAAAAAGCCTGATTAAACATTTTGGTTCATCTTCAAAGTTTTCGAAAGCTGCATCGCCCTGATGTAATACATTAAGGGCATCGGTAATTTTATTTTTCCTGCACAGTACCACGGCATTAAAATAGGTATCCGTTACTTCCGAAATACGGTCATTCATTTCATGCCCCATTTTTTTTGCTGCTTCTGCATTTAACAGGATACTGAATACACCCCGCTGTGGCCTGGCAAACTTATCTGTTGTTTTGTGCTGCTCGTTTAGTCTTAAAGTTTCGATAAATGATGTTGTAGCTGTTTTCATGGCTTATTAATTAATTTCCTAATTCAAGTTGATTTTTGATCAATTCGTAATAATAACCTCGCTTGGCCACCAGAGCACTATGGTCGCCCTGTTCTACCACGTTACCATTATCAAGCACTAAAATGTTATCAGCATTTTTAACAGTACTTAAGCGGTGTGCTACAATAAGCACGGTTTTCCCCTCAAAAAAGTTATAGAGACGCTCCATAATTACTTTTTCGTTTGATGAATCAAGAGAACTGGTAGCCTCATCAAGAAAAATATATTCGGGATTTCTGTATACCATCCTGGCAATCAGCACCCTTTGCCTTTGTCCACCACTTAAACCTTTACCATCCTCGCCAATTTTGGTATAAATACCCAGCGGCTGACTTTTAATGTACTGCTCAATATTAGCGATGTGAATGGCACGGTCCATTTCGGCCGGATCGGTAAATTCTTCATTGAGGGCAATGTTATTGGCAATGGTATCAGAGAAGATAAAACCTTCCTGCATCACTACGCCACAATGCTGCCGCCAAAACCTTGGACTGATCATACTAAAGGGCAGGTTATCTACATAAATTTCGCCCGATGTGGGTTCGGATATTCTTTGCAGTAACTTTAAAATCGTAGTTTTTCCGCTTCCGCTACTCCCTACAATAGCTGTGGTTTTGCCGCCTGGGATGGTAAAATCGAGGTTGTTTAAAACTGGTTTGTTTCCTGCTCCAGGATAAATAAAACTCATATTTTTAATTTGTATGCTCCTTCCGGGAGGCATTTTATAGGTGTAATTTTTAGTTGGCGATTCTTCATCTTCTAAATGCTGTATCTGTTCCAAACGGTCCATACTGATTTGTGCATCCTGATAAGACTGTAAGAAAGATGCCAGCTGTACAATCGGGGCATTCATCTGCCCGATGATAAACTGGATGGCCATCATATCGCCCAAACTCACCTGTTTATCGATTACCAAACGGGTGGCTAAAAAGAGGATCAGGATATTTTTAGCCTGGTTGATAAAAGTAGCGCCTACCTGTTGGTACTGACTTAAAGAGAGTGTACTTACATTTAACCGGAAGAGTTTGGCCTGTATTCCCTCCCATTCCCATATTTTTTTGGTGCCGCAATCGTTTATTTTAATTTCGTGAATACCATTTACCACCTGCAGGGTTTTCGCCCGGTTTTGGGCCAGCAGCTCGAAACGCTTAAAATCGAGTTTTTTTCTTTTCTCCATAAAAATGTAGATCCAGGCGAAATAAATGGCACTGCCTATAATAAATACCATGCATATAGTGGGGCTGTAGATAAACAGCACGACGCTGAAAACCAGAAAGGCAATCATCATAAACAGGGTATTGAGTGTGCTGCCGGTTAGCAGGTTTTCGATCCGTTTATGATCCTCAATGCGCTGTAAAATATCGCTGTTCAGCTTCGTATCAAAAAACGACAATGGAAGACTTAAGAGTTTATTTAAAAAGTTCGATAAAATAGCCAGGTTAACCCTCGCGGTTATGTGGAGCAATATCCAGCCGCGCAGCAGTTCTACCGAGGTTTGCCCAAGCGTCATTAACAACTGACCGAAAAGTAGGATATAAATAAAGTGAACGTCATCTCCTTTTACCCCGACGTCTACCAGCGCTTTTGTAAAAAACGGAAATATCAATTGTATTACAGCTCCGGCCAGCAAACCTGCAGCCAGTTGTTTCAAAAGTTTTTTATAATGAAAAACATGTTTAAGCAATACGCCCATGCTACCGCGTTTTTCAATAACATCTTCTTCGGTAAGATAAAAATCGGGCGTTGGGCTTAATAATAAGGCTATGCCTGCAGCTTTTTGGTTAATGGAGGTATAAGCCCAGTTATTCAGAAACTCATCGTGTGTATAGGCATGCAAACCACTGGCAGGATCGGAAATGTATACTTTCTTTTTGGTAATTTTATACACTACCACAAAATGGTTTTTACGCCAGTGGATAATACAGGGGAGCTGCCCACGGTTTTCGAGTTTCTCGAAAGTGATGTTGCCGCCTACAGATTGGATACCTATTTTCTCGGCCGCTTTGCTGATCCCTAAAAGCGATACACCCGTTTTACCGATCTGGCTTAGTGTGCGGATTTTTTGGATAGAGAAAAATTTGCCATAAAACTTGGTGATGATTTGCAGGCAGGTTGGGCCACAGTCCATCACATCGTGTTGTTTATAATGCGGAAAATTTGCGAGCTGTATCTTCATTCTTGTAAATATTTAATTATAGGAAAGTCTAAAACCTTCTTATTTATCAAAAGAAAAAATATATATTTATCTCTCAACTTTTTTTCGACGAAATCACTTTTAAATACTACAAAATTGAATATTATACGTTCTGCCAAAGGGAATTTTAAGCGGGTGCAAGAGCTGGAGTGGGATATTAAATATACAACCCCGATCAGGATTGCTTTACATCTTCTTTTATGGATTTTGCTCGGCTATATGTATTACCGGGGCTATAGCAAATTCGATAAAACCATGGGTTGGTTTTTGGTGGGTAAAGACCTTGTTGCTGTAATCAGTATTTTTTATGTGGGTTCGTATTTTATACTCGACCGGTATTTATTTAAAGGAAAGTTTTTTGTTACCGTTTTATTTGTAGTACTAAGCTATTTATGGTGGGCAACACTTACATTTTTAGTGTGTTTGTATTTAAAGGCCAACCTTTCGGCCGATTCGAAATTGATGCTGTATGCCGATTTTGTAGTCCAAAGCAGCTTTTTAGGAATTTTCTCGTTTAAAATGTTTCTTTTTTATTTTCTGGATTTTTTATACCTCCTGTTCCCACCGCTCAGTATTAAATTGATGAAATCAATAGTGGCACAGAGCAATAAACGCATCGCATTGGAGCGCGATAACCTGAACCTGGAGATCAATTTTTTAAAAGCGCAGATCAATCCACATTTTCTATTCAATACTTTAAATAATATTTACCGCATGGTAAATAAGAAAGATGAGCAAACGGGACCAATGGTGCTTCATTTGGCAGGTTTAATGCGTTACACCCTTTACGAATCGAATGATCCGGAGGTATTGCTATCACGCGAAATCGAATTTATAAGGGATTATCTCGAGCTGGAAAGCATTAGGTATGGTGATGAAGTAAAGATTGAACTGGATATTGACAAACCTGAAAAACCTTTACGCATTGTACCGCTCATTATATTTCCCTTTATAGAAAATGCTTTTAAACACGGTCCCGATGCCAGCATAGAATCGGCCTGGATCCGGATCAGGATCAAGGTTTTTGAAGAACAGTTTTACTTTGAAGTGGCCAACAGCTGTACCCATAGGCTTGCAAAAACAAAATTCGGGGGGCTGGGTATTGCCAATATTAAAAAAAGGCTATTGATCCATTATCCTAACCAACACGAACTGATCATCAATAACGAACCAAATGAATATACCGTCACTTTAAAACTGAATCTTAAATAACCAAACTTCATCCTCCTATTCAAACAACGCTATGACACTTAAATGTTTAATTATTGATGACGAGCCGCTGGCCCGTGAAACTCTGGAAGAATATATATCAAAAATCCCATTTCTTGAACTTGCAGGCAGCTGCAAACACGTTTTCGAAGCAATAGAAATATTACAAAGAGAGCAGATTGATGTGCTTTTCTCTGATATCCACATGCCCGAAGTAAATGGCATTGAATTGATTAAAATGCTGCAATACCGCCCTTATGTAATCTTTATTACGGCTTATGCAAACTATGCTGTAGAAGGTTTTGAGCTTGATGCTGTTGATTATATTGTTAAACCTTTTTCTTTCGAACGTTTTTTTAAGGCGGTAAACAAGTGTTTAACCATGAGCCAGCAGAAAAACAATAAACCGGCCACCGATCAGTCTAAATACCTTTTCGTAAAAGATGGTCATAAACTGCATCGCGTGCTTTTTGATGAAATCTGCTACATTGAGGCAATGAAAGATTATATTAAAGTGGTACTAAAAGATCGTAGCATTATTACGCACCTTACGATGAAACGGGTAGAAGACCAGCTTCCTGAAGAACAGTTTATCCGTATACAAAAATCGTATATTATCAACATCAACAGCTTAAAATTTATTAGTGGCAATATGGCAGAGCTGCATGATGTAAGTGATAAACTGCCTATCGGCAAACAATATAAAGACTTGATTTTTGAGCGCTTTGGCTTAAAGAACGATTAATGGAGTATGCGTGATAATATAGTTTTATTATCAAGCACCAAAGTAAGCTGGGCATCTAAGTTTAAAATGGCTACATAGTTTTGGTCAAGGATGCTTCCGGATCCAGGCGCTATTGTTCCGGTAAAATCAAGCATGTTATTGGCTTTTAGCGGGCCAAGAGCGGTGAGTTTACCATATAATTCGAGATCTTTATCCACCTGATTATTGGGCGTTATTTTAAATGCTGAACTTTTTGCATCATTTAACAAGCGGGCATATTCTGTACTGATTTCCCCTTTAAACTTAAAAACTCCTTTAGATGGCACCAACATGGCCAAAGTATCTTTTTTAACAGCATTGGTTAAAGCATCATCATCATAAAACAGTTTCCCTGTAAAAGGGGCGGTGATGATTTGCTTTATACCGCCATGATAGGCCAGCGCAATAGCCTCACCCTTTTTTACCTGGTCCCCAGATGTTTTTAAAAATTGCCTGACATTTAAACTTTTTAAAAGAATGAAGGCATTTTGTTCACGATAAATTTTAACAGTAATGGTCTTTTTGTCAGGATAACGGGTAAAGGCCGACAGTGCACCTAACAATAATAAGAGTAAAAGCAGGCTCCCACCCCCTGATTTAAGCAGCCATTTTGGAGGTTCACCCACAATTTCTTTAATTTCCGCGCTGTAAACGTGTTCTATCTTATCCATATCAATACATGTTAGTGGTTAATATTTTTTGTTTGTTCCTTGCTATTACGCCTTGGTAATATTTGGTTAAGTAGTGATAAATAACGAGTTCGTGCATGCGCTGTTTGGTTACAAAAATCCTATTGAGCGACATGTGGACATAACTTGGAAGAATTTCTGCCAGTTCGGCATCAAGGTCGAGATCAGGGTACCGCAAGGCATATGTTGTTCTTATGGCGTCATAAGCCAATATATTTTCTGCTGAGCGGGTTTTGAAAAGATTAACTGCATCAGCAACCTCTTCTGTATCATCATCTCCGTTTAAAAAGCCATTAAGTGCTTTGCTAATGGCCCTGTATTTATTGTTAAGCTGTAAAGTAAGGCCAGCGTTTCCTCCAAACTCACTAAGGAAAGCCTGCTGCATTCTGGTGGCGAGCTTTAACTTTTGTTCATTATCCAGACCAAAATCACTCAATAAAACATCTATGCTGCGGGCCGCAAACAACCAACGGTAATATTCGCCTTCATCACCCTCTATCATGTTCAGAAAATTGATAATGGCCTTACTATCGTAATAAAATATCGATTCGCTAAAAGTCATGGTATGCATTCCGTAACGTTCAACTTCCTGTTTATAGGTATCGTACTGAATTTTATAAACAATCCGATCTTCGGCGAGTTGTTTCAAACCCTCATTTATCTGGCCAACAATATTCGCCATGGTTTCGGGCTTATCAGGGTGCAAAAAGCGAATCCTTAAATGTCCTTCAGGATCATGGTACCTTAAGAAAAACCATTTATCTACCAAACCTTCTTTGATTAAAGCATTTACCAGAGGCAGTATATAGTCTGTTAAAATTTTCTCTGCCCACTTGGAACCGCAATATATCTTAACATAAGTCCACTCCGAGCCCAGATTAAACTTACGGGGCAAGTTGTGTGCATTTACGGCTGTACTTATTACCTGTTTTTCTGCAGGTTCTTCATTACGGAAAGGAATTACCACCTCGTTGACGAAGGTTTCGCCAGCATGATCGAGCATTAAAGCATCACCATCTTCGTGCAGGAACTCATATAATATTACTGTACTCTTTTTAAGGTTTTGAGTAAGCAGCTCAAGACCTAAAACGCTTTTAAAATCGATTAGTAGTTCGCGGTCACCCTCTATCGAAACTACTTTATTGGGCAGTTTATATTTGGCAAGGAAAAGATCGAGCTGCTGTGGCGTTACGATGGCTTTGGTTTCGGAGTACATTTCGGGTGTCATTTTCCACCTTGCACGACTCAAAACCAAATGTTTATATTCTACCCTTGGTAAATAAGGCTGATCATTTAAAATTCCCCAGTCCCAACTGATGCTGTAGGCGCCATGCTGGTGCTGCAGGTCGCATAAAAATTTATACACGGCTATTCCATTGTTATAATTATGCGCTGAAGAGAGCCTCGGAACCACAATTTTGTTGAGGCGTTTTGAACGCAGTTTAATTTCATTATTGCTTACCGAGATCATCAAATCCGAAACCGGGATCTGCTTATCATTTGGCAGGGATGATGTGCCCAAAAAAGGTATTTCGTAGCCCCTTAACTGTGGGCGTTGTAAAATATTGCCCACCCTCGAATCGGGAAGGTGCACAATTTCGGCAATTACGGCTCCCTCTATGTATTTTTCTTCGAGTTGCGCACATTCTTTTAGTTTTTGGGTTAAAACATTGTCGTTTTGTGCAAACCTCGCTAACAATGGCAATGCAGAAGGACCACAACATGCGGTGAGGTTAAATTTAAAATCACCGTTATCCAGGCACTCCGTATTTTTACTCACGAAATTGCCGATAGCATAAAAAGTTGACGGAACTTGTTTCTGATCTTTTTTACCGATGCCATTTAAATCGCTATCAGTTAAAACCACAGGGCGGCCATGGTTTTTGCTGCTTTCTAAAAACTTATTAAAAACCAATTCCCTGTAATTGGTCCAACTGATGTTCTTGGCAGACGCTGTACTGTTCAGCACTAAATCATCAACCAAAGGTGCATGGTTATTGTTGCCTGTTCCAGCTTTATCGTAACCAACTCCGGCATCGTTATCAAGCGCTTCCAAAAGGTCTATTTCCTGATCTTCGTACCGTTCGGTAAATTTTTTAATAAAATTCTTGATCCTTACAGGTGTTTTGTTTTCGTTTAGAACAGAAAGCGACTGCATTTCGGCAGCAAGAAGATTCATTACCCCAATATTAATGTTGTTATGATCCATTCCGATATGAAGATCGGTTTGAATCAGATCTTTGGCATGCGATAGGGGGAAATTCTCTTTGATAATGTTATGTATCTGAGTGCAGGTTTTAACAAAATCATTCGGCATGAGCAGATGATCTTCAATAGCCGTTAGCGCCGGGATGCTGGAATGATCGGGGTTATTGCCTTTAAGGATGTGGATCAGTTTTTTATAAAATTCATCCCCGGTAACTGTTGGTTCAAGTTCCGATATCAATATCTGAGCATCTATTACACTATCAAGATAGTCTTTGGCATCATCAATATTAAGGTTTAGCAGGGTTAACTCATCAAGTAGAAACTGGTAGTTTGCGCCAGCACTGGCCTTTTCTATTAAACACTGGATGTACTTAGAGTGTTTAATGGCCACTACATAGTAATGACGTTTTTTATTGATGAATTTATATTCAAAATAACGGTAAACGCCACCTATTTTATACAAACTGTTATTGACTTTAAAGATCAGTTTGGCTTTGATATGTTCATTTTTAAGCAGCGAACTAACCAATTCCGAAATGTAGTTCATATCCAAACGGGTATATTTGCTTAGGCGGGTTTCTGGTTCTGTTAATTTAAGTTCACTGGCCTTTTCAGTAACTTTACCGGTATTATATCCGGAAAACAGTCCATAAGGAGTTGCCCTGGTACCCATTCTTAGCAGATATTTATAAAGGGTAATCAGTAATTTATCACCTATGGCATCGGCAGGACCATCAAGCCATTTTATTACTTCTGTATATAACTCGGGGCTTGCCAGATAAATGGCATCCTGCAGTTCGCGCGATTGGTACCGATAGTATATTTCCTGTATAAAAGCGCTACGGTTTTTTATTTCGTTTAATGCTAAAACAGATTGCATACTTTTGGCAGGAAGGCGCATTAAGTAGAAGTCAAAAGGCTTGATATTGTTTCCCATAGGTTGAGTTTTTATTTTAAAGCTTTAAGTGGAATAACTTTATTAAGGCTTTCTTTAAAACTCTCAAGAGAAAATGGTTTAAACAATATGTCTCGGGCAAACTTTAAATTATACTCATCTAAATGTTTGTGAGAGAGTGCCGTAATAACGATTATAATATAGTCTTTAATCTTGAGTTTTGCAATCTGATTAATGTCGCCCCCCCTAAATTTGATGTCCACGAATAAAATATCAGCCTTATGTTTGTTCAAAAGGCATTCTAAGCCCTGCATGCTGGTTACTTTTCCCAATAAAACAAGCTCATCGCATTGCGAAATATATGCTTCTACCTGCTCCTGGGCAAGTGGTTCGTCATCTAGTATTATGCAGCTGAATTTCATGATTAATGGAGCCAGGTAAATTGATTGATCGTATACTGATCTGAAGTGGATTGCATAATGGTTAAGGCGATACCGATTAGACCGAAGTTTAAATCGAGCTGTGCGTTATCGTATTCGCCAAAGAAAAAGGATTTAAAACCTAAATATTTATTCTGACCAGTTGCATATAACGGTATCTGCGCCTGCCAATAAGCTGAAGCTTCTTTAAAAGCTTCGATTCCGGTAATTTCGTAAATCCTGTTATAAATTAAGCAGGGCGAACACACACCGTATTTAACAGAAGCATCGTTTAAAAAGGTTTCTTCTTTGGTTTTTCTTTTAATCGTTTCGAGGGCAATCTCTGTACCTTCTGTCAGGTAATCTTCCTCATTTAAAATTTGAGCTGCCCTGATGATGGCATAGCTAGTACCGATATCGCCATAAACCAGGCAATGATTAACTATTTTTTCGTGCTGTTTGACCCACAGTGGAAAAGCAGAGGTAAACAATTGACTATTCATGCGGTTCTGAAATAGAAATTTTAAACCATAACGCATTAATTCCGCACATTTTTCAGGTTCAATACCTGCTTCATAAACTGAAGATAAAAAGTTGATCACCATTGCACTTCCATGTGCCAAACCGGTGTAGACTCTAGGCTCGCTAAAATAGTGTGTGGTCCAGAAATATCCTCTGTCTTCATTACCTTCTTTTAGTTCATCGAGTGCATTAAGGATTTGCAATACCGCATTTTTGGCAACAGTTGATAACGAAGCTCTATTTATGAGGTAAAAACCAATCCCAATGGCACCTTTAGACATTCCAAAGTTGCGTTCGGCTATATTTTCTTTCACCCTTCCGGCCAATAAATCATCAATCTGCCGTTTAAAGGAGGTATAATCTTCTTCAATGTGCCCTTCTTTTTCTAAATAAATCAGAAGACTGCCGAATTCGGCAATATCCAGATAATAGTTTGAGGTAAGTGTCGATTTATATTTTGACGGGTTAAGGTCATCGAAGGCCGCTTCCAAAAACCGTTCGGCTGCGACATAATAAATTTCGTTTTTTGTATAACTTGCGTATAAACAGTTTAACAGAATGGCCCCGCCTTTGCCATGGCCCACACCAAAATTAGGTAGGGCATTGAGGGCATGGCTGTTTACCAGATCAATAATTTCTGGCAAGAGCATATCTGTATTAATTTTTCCCAAGTTTTTAGATAGTGCTTCCATAATTATAATTTTAACCGACCCAGCTCATCGCTGTTACCGTTTGTTTGTACGCGTCTGTCTTTACCAATCTTTCCAAAATTGTAGCCAAAGGCAATTCTAGCTCTTCTGGTATCTACACGGTGTATACTTTCTGTTATTAAGGGAACAATATTGGTAGATAGGAGTTGATTGTTCTTGTAAAAAATATCACTTACATCAAACTTGATAAAGCCTTGGTTTTTAAATATCTTCTTTCTGATCCCTGCGGTTACATTCGAATATCCTTCGTAATCGTAAAGTCCCGAAATGGTTGGCGATTCGTAAGATGCAGACAGCTCGGCGGAAACGGTTGGCGAAATTTTAAAGGTATGGTTAGAGCTAATGGTAAAATAATACTTCTCCCTGATCATAATATTGGCATTTGCTACCGGATCAGGAAAACGGATGTTCTGGTAATAGCCTGACAGGCGGTTATTGGCATTCCACCAGGTAGCAAACTTAATGGGGAAACCAAAACTGGCGCTTACCAGGTGGTTTTTCAGGAAATTTGCTTTTGTTTTTACGAATTTCAAAGTGTTCTGATCATATAGAATGGTGCTCATAATAGCATCTTCTGTTTGGGTGTATCCGAAACGAAGGCTATATTTTTTGTATAAGTTAGACCATGTAAAAGCATGTTGATACTCTGGCCTAAGTAAGGCATTTCCTCTGGTAAGGGTATAGTTATCGATGTAAAGCTCGTATGGAATCAGGTCATCGTAAGATGGACGGTTAATGGTTTTTGCATAGGCCAGCGATGTGGTATAATTTTTAGTGACCTTATAATCTGCCCTGATGTTGGGAAAGAGGTTAAAATAATTAGAATCTAAGCCCATTACCACCTTGTACTGTGTGTACTCACCCCTTAAACCTGCCTGAAAATTAAACTTGCCTATTTCGTAATTCAGGTTGAGGTAAGCTGCAGGTATCTGTTCCTGATAACCAAGGTTGTTAAAAATACCACCGGCTTCCTGCCATTGGTTATTCGTAAAATTAGCAGGGTTTTGGTGACTGTTATTACTGGTGTAGGTATATTTTAAACCACTTTCCAGTTTTAGTACCGGATTAATATTTTGTGTATAATCTAATGAAGTCGTGTAGATATCGTAATTGGATGATGCCCTGTTCCTGAATAGCGAAATCTCTGGCGTTTCAGCTCCATTGTTAAATTTATCCTGGTTAAACTGTTGGTTCTGGTTGCTAATGTAATTGGTGTAGTTGCCTGTTAACAATAGGTTAGCGCCCAAAGTATCAAGATCGAGTTTATAGAAAATAGCGTAATTGGCAAAATCAACTGTGAGATCCAGATCATTGAAAGTGTTGATCCTGCTGAAACTGTTAGGCTGACTGATCAGCGCATTTACATCGCCTTTTCCGTACATGTGTGCTTTTACAAAGGTGTAATCGGCACCAATGGTGTTCTTTTTATTGATATAATAATTTAAACTGGCATTAATACTCCCATCAGCAGAGGCACCGTCGGAAATATCTACTGTTTGGTTAAAATCACCTACACGGTTTATGCCCTGAAACAATATCCTGTTGTCGTAACCTTTTTCGATATGGCCACGCTTTCCATAATTGCCGTTCAAGGTAAAATCGTATTTGGGCGCACCGATTCTTAAGCCGGCATTTGCACCACCTCCAAACCTGTATCCTTGGGTGAGGTTACCGCCGGTATTTGCTGTCCAACCTATTTTTTTGCTTCTTTTGGTGTAAATCTCAATGACACCCCCACTCGCACTTGCATCATATCTTGATGATGGATTTGTAATCAGTTCTATACGGTCAATCTGATCACCGGGTATTGAACTTAAAATATTGGATAGGGTTGCATTAGGTATTTTTTTTCCATCAAGAATAATCAAAACATTCGATTTTCCTTCCATAGAGATGTTGCCGTTGGTCATCTGTACAGAAGGTGCCATACCAATAATGCTATAGGCATCGTTGCCCGCAGCAAGCACACTTTCGCCAACGTTTAATATAATGCGATCTGTTTTTTGCTGTATAAAAGATTTGTTCCCTACAATTTTGACTTCTTGCAGGTTTTGAACATCGGTGTTCAGGGTAATTTCGCCTAATTCCAAATCTTTATCGGCGGTAACTACAATTTTTTTTGTCGACTTAACAAAGCCCATATTGCTTAATATGAGCGTGTATTCGCCAGGTTTTGTTTCAACGGTAAATAGTCCTTCCAGATCGGTAATTGCACCTTTTACCAATGTACTCCCCCCAGCATTCCATAACGCAACACTAGAATAGGGAATACCTTTTTTTTTGTCGTCGATAACCCTTCCTTTTATTTTTCCCTGCGCATATACGAAATTAATGCTTGATAATATAAAAAGGGATAGGAGCGTTAAATACGGGACGTAGGTTTTTTTTCTCTTTTTCATAGTGCTGATGTTATAGGTAGTTTTATTATAGATAGGTAGGGCCAGTTAATCGCTAATAGCGTCCTGTTCTCCTTTAATGGGCCTATTGCATGAATCTGCCCAACAAGAAAATTCGATGGCATTACCACCCTCAACCTCTTTTAACTGATCTTCACTTAGTTCTGAGATAATTTCTTTCTCTAATTGCACTTTATTTGATAACTTTACCTTTTTCATGTTCATCGTTAATATGATTTAAATCTTATCGCTTAAGCCAATACCCCATGGCATTGGGGTAACATTAAGCAGTTTGAAATTGATTTTGATTAATAAAGAGTGCGCCGAGTCTAGGCGGCACACTCTTTAAAGGTTTTTATCCTCCGAATTCTTCTTCTAAAGAAGCTTTAGTGTTATTTTTGCAAGAATCTGACCAGCATGATAACTCAGCTGCGTTTCCACCTTCAATTTCTTTTAATTGATCTTCGCTCAATTTTGAAATGATTTCTTTGTCTAATTGTACTTTTTCTGATAAATTAACTTTTTTCATGATGTTTAATTTTTAAATGATTTAATTGATTTGATTAATTTGTTTTCCCATTTAATTGCGTTAACCGGTATGCGTATTATTATGGGTTTATTAATGCTAACTACGTGGCCAACGTAATTAGTGATTAAACTTTTGAAAACTGCCGTCGTTCTGATCGAACTGGTTACGGTGTTCTTCTTTTAAATAGTGAAGAAATTGTTCTTCGCCCCCTCCACCCAAGATCATTCCTAACTCATCATCCATAAAGGGGCGAAAATCTTCTTCATTACTTTCTGGGTTAAATTCATACTTTTTCATAATGGATAATTTTTTTTAATTGGTTAAATACCGAAACCTGTCATGGTACTGGTCATTGTCAGTGTATCACCTAAAATTGTATTGTCTTTATTAGCGATACCACATTTAACATTTTCACATGTGATGATTTCTCTTTTCAGTTCTAATTCTTCAGTGTTGGTTAAGTTGTGTTTCATAATAGTTTTTGTTTGTTGTTTATGATACAAACATTCACTTTTGATTTTATTCCATAGAATATATTCGACCAAATGATATGTTTTCATGACCAAATCAGAGATATACCACACATTAATAATTAGCCAAATTTGACTTTCTTATCATACGGCACGTATCAGTGGGTTTGGATTGAAATTAAGAGATGAGAATTTGGGCTGGCTTTTATTAATCTGAAATCCTTAATTGACAGTTCGAGTCTGTTAGCCAATGATTGATTTTCCCTATAGCCATATGAAGACAGCTTGCTAAAATGATTCCAGACAGCTGAGAGCAGAAATGTTTTAATTAATACAAGCAAATGTAATGTCATCCCCTTCTAAAGGAGATGGATGAGAATGACGATTTTATCGCCAATATGTTTTTTGTTTCGCATTGTAAATGCGGATCTCGTTAATCCACTTTACAAAGGATGATCATAAGATTTATATGGTATTATGTAGTTGTTAGTGCAATTATAACAGTTAACTAATTAAACTATAAAGCTCCCCTTCGTAAACCCCTTCCAATAATTGCACCGCCATTTTACTCCGTTGCCCGGTTTGGCAATAACAGACTACTTTTTTGCCCTGTGGTATACTTTTCAGGGATGATGTTAGTTCATATAAGGAGATATTTACTCCGCCAATATTATTTTCCTCGTGTTCGTAATCTTCACGAACATCAATTAAATAAAAATCATCAGGAGATTCAGAAAGCCATTGATCTAAAGTCGCTTTATCTATTTCTTTTGAGGTGCTAACTGTAGTTTCAGCTTTAATTATTTCAGCTTGTCTTTCTTGCGCAATTTTAAATACCATCATGGTATTGTTCAATGCGTCGATGGTCATTAATTTACCCGTTAAAGTTTCGCCGATGCCGCAGATCAGTTTAATTGCTTCATTGGCCATGTACAAGCCGACTATTCCAGGTAGAATTCCGATTACACCGCCCTCCACACAATTGATAGTTTCACTTGGTGGTGCCGGGTAAAGATCCCGGTAATTTGGCCCTCCATGATGGTTAAATACCGCAAGCTGACCATCAAACTGTAAAATAGAGCCGAAAATGAGCGTTTTACTTAAATTTACACAGGTATCGTTAACCAGGTAACGGGTGGTAAAATTATCCGAACAATCAATCACCAGCTCATAATCCTGGCAGATATTTAGGGCATTGTCACTAGTAAAACGTTCATGATAAGCAGTTAAAACAACATGCGGATTAAGTAACTTAAGTTTTGTTGCGGCAGTTTTTGCCTTAGGCAGGCCAATATCGGTATGGTTATATAAAATCTGCCGGTGCAAATTGCTCAATTCCACCACATCATCATCTACAATTCCGATTGTTCCGACCCCTGCTGCGGCTAAATATTGCAGTACCGGACAGCCCAATCCACCTGCACCAATAACCAGTACTTTTGCGGCTTTTAGCTTTTCCTGTCCAACAAGCCCCAATTCAGGTAAAATCATTTGCCTGTTATAGCGGTTCAGCTCTTCTTTTACTAACATGATTTTTGGATTAAACTCATATCCCAATCTTTCCAGATTGGCTCATAACCTTGTTTTTTGATCATCACTGCAATTTCCTGGGCCGAACGTTCGTCGGATATTTCGAACTGCTCCAAAGATTGTGGCTCTACTTCATAACCGCCCGGATTGGTTTTAGAACCCGCACTAATGGCGGTGATTCCTAATTTAATTACCTGATTTCTGAATGCCTGAGTTTCGCGGGTAGAAATAGATAATTCTACTTCGCTGTTAAATAAGCGGTAAGCGCAAATTAATTGTACCAATTCTTTATCGTTCATAACCACCTTTGGTTCCAAACCACCACTAAAAGGGCGCAACCGTGGAAAAGAGATGCTGAATTTACTCTGCCAATATTGTTTTTCAAGATAGGATAAATGCAGGGCCGTAAAAAATGAATCTGTTCGCCAGTCTTCCAGGCCAATTAATACACCAAGTCCCATTTTATGGATACCTGCCTGCCCCAAACGGTCAGGGGTTTCTAAACGGTATAGAAAGTTAGATTTTTTTCCTTTTGGATGGTGTTTTCGGTAATCGTCCTGGTGATAGGTTTCCTGATAAACCAATACGGTATTTAAGCCATGCGGAATCAGTGTTTCGTAGTCGGCAACATCTAATGGCTGCACTTCCATCGAAATATGGGCAAAGTGCGGATTAATGAGATCCAAGACTTTTTTAAAATAATCAGTGTGCACCGTTTGGTTGGCTTCACCCGTTACCAGCAACACATGATCGTAGCCCATACTCTTAATTACGGCCACTTCTTGCATAATTTCCATCGGGTTGAGCGTTCTTCGCCTTACCTTATTGTCATAACTGAAACCACAATAGGTACAGATATTATTACATTCATTGGAGAGGTAAAGCGGGATGTACATCTGTATTACCCTACCAAAGCGGTCTAAAGTTAAACGCTGACTAATCTGCGCCATATTTTCTAGATAGGGCAATGCTGCGGGAGAAATAAGCGCTTTAAAATCCTCTAGATTCCGCTGTGTATTGGCCAAAGCCCGCTCTACATCAGCAGCCGTTTTATCGTAAATACTGGCTTTGGTATCGTCCCAATTGTAGGATTCGAATACTTCATTAAAACTCTTCATCTAAAAATCCGGTTAGTGGACTGCTTGCCGCAGCATAATGTGTTTGCGCGCCTAATTTAGATTCAAATGCCATTCTGCCGGCTTCTACCGCTAGTTTAAAGGCAATAGCCATATTGGTTGGATCTTTAGCTATGGCGATGGCAGTGTTCACCAAAACGGCATCTGCGCCAATTTCCATTGCCTTGGCCGCATCAGATGGTACGCCAATACCTGCATCCACAATTACCGGCACCCGGCTCTGGCTAATGATAATCTCTAAAAAATCAATCGTCCTTAATCCTTTATTACTGCCAATTGGGGATCCAAGAGGCATTACAGCCGCTGTACCCACATCTTCCAAACGTTTACATAAAACCGGGTCGGCATGGATATAAGGCAGCACCACAAAACCGAGTTTAACCAGTTCTTCAGTGGCTTTTAAGGTCTCAATCGGGTCAGGCATAAGGTATTTCGGATCGGGGTGGATTTCGAGCTTGATCCAATTGGTTTCTAAGGCTTCGCGTGCCAGTTGAGCGGCAAAAACGGCCTCTTTAGCATTACGTACACCAGAAGTATTGGGCAACAAATTGATGTGCGGATATTTAAGGTGATGGAGAATATCGTCTTCCTTTCCTTTTAAATCTACACGTTTAAGGGCTACCGTAACTAGTTCGGAAGCCGAGGCGATTAAGGCGCTTTCCATTTCTCTGGCCGAACTGAATTTTCCGGTTCCGGTAAAAAGGCGGGAGCTAAAGGTTTGATCTGCTATGGTTAACATATCTGTAATTTTTAAATCGAATGAATACTGAATTTACTGCTGATTTCTTCAAGAACCGCAGCCGTTTGTGTTTGGTTGGTGAGTGCTGCCGAGATGGCAATTCCGTAAATTCCGGTTTCGAGTATAGCCGGAATATCTGCTGCTTCGATACCGCCAATGGCTATAATCGGGGTGGTAATTCCAGCTTTTTTTACCCGCGCCATCAATTTTTGGTAACCTTCCAACCCTACAATCGGACTCAGGTTTTCTTTTGTACGGGTAAACCTGAATGGGCCTAAACCGATATAGTCGGCACCCTCCGCTACCCTTTGCTGGATATGTTCGAAAGTATTCGCGGTACCTCCAATGATCTGGTGTTTACCGATAATTTTTCTGGCTTCGGGAATAGGCATATCCTGCAGACCCAAATGCACACCATAACTATTTACGGCTTTTGCCAGGTATGGATAATCGTTTATAATCAGTTTTGCGCCATAACTTTCGCATAAGTCCTGCGCAGCTTTTGCAAAAGGAAGGATTTTTGCTTCGGCCTGGTTTTTAATACGGAGCTGGATCCACTTTCCACCAGCTCTGAGCACCTGATCAATGGCATCGATATGAGTGCCAGTTTTAGGGGCCTGCGAAATATATTGTAAGGGCTGAATCATATTACATTGTTAAATTTTGAGCATAAGCAAGGCATTTGGCCCGTGCTTTTTTAAATGTAGTCAGGGCCTGGGAAGGGTCGTTCCAGACGCTACCCAATAGCGCAACGCCATCGAAATTCATTTCTTTAACCTTTTCGATTTCGGTTAAACCGATGCCGCCAAGTGCGATGATTTTCGGGATGGCTTGTTGTTTTTTCAAACGGAAATCTGACGGAATTACGCCCTGATAACCTGGTTTAGAAAAGCTACTGAACACCGGACCAAAGAAACTGTATTGATATGGCCTGATCTGTTCACTATCAGCCAGGTGATGGATAGAAGTGCTGAAGATCTTGTTTTCTGGCAATTCCCCATTATTCCTTTCCTTCCTGAAATTTTCGGTATGATGAATCCGGTGGATATTGTAATCTTTAGCGAGCGAATGGAAATGATGTAAAGCAATTTGTGGGTGATATTCGGGTGAAATCCCTTCAATGATTTTCCGGTATACTGCCTTATCAACATTTTCTTTGCGTAGATGAAAAACCTGTAAACCGGCTTCGAAAAGCTGGTTGATCAGGTTACTTTCTTTTTTAAGAACGGTCGGTTTTGCGATTACAATCAGTTCCATAATTGGCTAAGAATAAATTTCGCTTCCTTTTTCCGTAAACTCTTTCGATTTTTCCTCCATGCCTTTGGTCAAAGCCTCATCTGCGGCTACACCTTGTTTTGCAGCATACTCGCGTACGTCTTGTGTAATTTTCATCGAACAAAAATTTGGTCCGCACATCGAACAGAAATGCGCAATCTTGGCACCTTCTGCCGGTAAGGTTTCATCATGGAATTCTTTTGCCGTATCCGGATCGAGCGACAAATTAAACTGGTCTTCCCACCTAAACTCGAACCTCGCTTTACTCAAAGCATTATCGCGGTATTGCGCGCCGGGGTGGCCTTTGGCCAGATCGGCGGCATGCGCGGCAATTTTATAGGTAATTACACCATCTTTCACATCTTTTTTATTAGGAAGGCCCAAATGTTCTTTTGGCGTAACATAACACAGCATCGCCGTTCCAAACCAACCGATCATAGCTGCACCAATGGCCGAGGTAATGTGATCGTAGCCTGGTGCAATATCAATAGTCAGGGGTCCTAAAGTATAAAATGGTGCTTCTGAGCAATGTTCGAGCTGCTTCTCCATATTGGCTTTGATCAGGTGCATCGGTACATGACCAGGTCCTTCGATAATGGTCTGTACATCATGTTTCCAGGCAATTTTGGTCAGTTCGCCCAGGGTTTCGAGTTCGGAAAACTGCGCGGCATCGTTGGCATCGGCAATACAGCCCGGCCTTAAACCATCACCTAAAGAAAAAGCCACATCGTAAGCTTTCATGATCTCACAGATTTCTTCGAAATGGGTATAAAGGAAGTTTTCTTTATGATGCGCCAAACACCATTTCGCCATGATTGATCCACCACGCGAAACAATTCCGGTAATTCTTTTTGCCGTTAATGGCACATAACGAAGCAGTACCCCGGCATGGATGGTAAAATAATCTACGCCTTGCTCTGCCTGCTCAATCAACGTATCGCGGAAGATTTCCCAGGTCAGGTCTTCGGCTTTGCCGTTTACTTTTTCCAGGGCCTGATAAATCGGAACGGTACCAATGGGTACTGGCGAATTGCGGATAATCCATTCACGGGTTTCGTGGATATTTTTCCCAGTTGATAAATCCATAATGGTATCGGCACCCCAGCGGCAGGCCCAAACTGCTTTTTCTACTTCCTCTTCAATGGTAGAGGTAACCGCGGAATTGCCAATATTGGCATTGATTTTCACGAGAAAATTGCGACCGATGATCATCGGTTCGAGCTCAGGGTGGTTAATGTTACATGGAATTACCGCACGTCCGGCAGCCACTTCATCCCTTACAAATTCTGGCGTAATGTATCCCCTTGGGGTATTGGCACCAAAACTATTGCCCTGGTGCTGGTGGTTCATTACTTCATGCTGATCGCCCAATTGTGCATTCAACAATTCGATCTGCTGGTTTTCCCTAATGGCAATGTATTCCATTTCGGCGGTAATAATGCCTTTTTTGGCATAATGCATCTGCGACACATTGGCACCAGGCTGGGCTTTATAAGGTTTATTGGTATAGTTAAAACGTAAAGCATCAAGTTTATCATCCGCGAGGCGTTGTTGCCCATAAGCTGAAGATAATTGATCAAGCTGCGTTACGTCCTCCCTGTCTTTAATCCATTGCTCCCTTAATCTTGGAAGTCCTTTCCGTACATTAATAACCGCATTGGGATCGGTGTAAGGGCCACTGGTATCATATACTGTTACAGGTGGATTGGGTTCGGTCAGGCCAAATCCATTGTGAATTTTAGTTTCAGTTAAGCTAATTTCTCGCATGGCCACCTTGATATTGTGGATTTTTCCAGGTACAAATATTTTGCGTGAAGCCGGAAATGGACTGCGGCTGATGACTTCCTGATTTGGTGTTTTTTCTTGTTTCATATTAAGGTAGGTTCGATGGTTAAATAATGAGTAAATGATCGATTGAATGAGGCTATTGGCTGCACATTTTATCATTCAGGATGCTTTCATCCGCCCTGTGTAGCTTTGATGATGATGATTTGATCGCCAGGATTTAGCACATGGCTGTCCCAGTCAGATTTGGAAATGATAGTTTGATTAACGGCTATGGCAAGGCCATTTGTTTCGGCCGAAATGACAGCAGCAAGCATCTTTTCGATGGAACAGGCCTCGTTGAGCAGGTAGTTTTGATTGTTTATAGTTACTTCCATATTTTAAAAAATTGGAAAAACTATAGAGATTGCCCCACAATGGAGATCGAAAAGACAGCAATATCAGATTGCTTTCACTTTTCCCTTCGGCAGTACTAACTGCATCAGGTTCAAAGGGTATTTCTCAGCACGTAGGCACCCCTAAAGTTTTTTGTAAATATATGTGATTAAATTTCTAATGCAAATAAAAATTGAGATAGATAAAATCTATATATTAAATACAATAACATAGTTTATAACTGTATTATAATTTTTGTCATTCTGAACGCAGTGAAGAACCCGAAGGCTCTGCGAAGCAAATCTTTAACCGATGTAGTACGGAACCAAATCTGTTTAATAAAGATCCTTCGTTACACTCAGGATTGACAAACGAAAGGGAGTGAACGCCTAAATTTTGCTCGCCAAGACTCAGGAATTCAGACTATAGAATTGGAATCATTGACCAATCTACGCCAACCGCTTTTTGCAAAACGCAAAAATTCCTTACCTTTGCACCATTCACCAAAATTACCCGATACATGTAAGATTCATTTCTTTTGAGAAAATAGATAACAGGCAGAGCGTTTCCGTTGCTGCAATTATTTACCAATAAAAAAGAAATTTATGCTTAATCTACAAGGAGCTAGCTATATCCACGCTAATGGAGATTTACTGTTTTCAGATTTAAATCTCACCATCAACAAATACGAAAAAATTGCACTCATCGGCCATAATGGTGCAGGAAAATCAACACTTTTAAAAATTTTGGCGGGTAAACTCAAGCCAACTGCCGGACATATTAAAACAGAATCGACACCTTATTATGTGCCACAGCTTTTTGGCCAGTTTAATGATTTTACCATTGCGCAGGCCCTCCAGATTGAAGATAAACTAAAAGCGCTGAGCGAAATCCTAAACGGAGAAGTGACTGATGAAAACATAATTATCCTTAATGATGACTGGACCATCGAAGAACGCTGCGCGGAAGCGCTAAGCTATTGGCGATTGGAAGATTTAGACCTAAACCAGAAAATGGAAAGTTTAAGCGGCGGACAAAAAAACAGCGTATTTTTAGCAGGCATCGCCATCCACCACCCGCATATTGTTTTGCTGGATGAACCGACCAATCATTTGGATCTGGAAGGCAGAAACCGGTTATACGATTATATTCGATCGACCAAGGCTACTTTAGTAGTAGTGAGTCACGACCGGACTTTATTAAACCAAATTGAGAAAGTTTGCGAATTAGGTCAGCGGGGAATAACCCTATATGGCGGAAATTACGATTTCTATACTGCACAAAAGAAAATTGAAAATGAAGCTTTGAACAATGATTTAAAAGCGAAGGGAAAAGCACTTCGTAAGGCTAAAGAAGTAGAAAAGGAATCGCTGGAGCGGCAACAAAAGCTTGATGCCAGAGGGAAGAAAAAACAAGAAAAAGCGGGATTACCGACCATTTCGATGAATACTTTAAAAAACAATGCAGAAAAAAGTACGGCAAAACTGAAGGGTGTACATGCCGAAAAGCTCGATCATATCTCTTCTGAGTTAGGTAAGCTCCGGTCTGTACTGCCTGATACAGATAAAATGAAAATCGGTTTCAATAAGGCTACGTTGTACAAAGGGAAAAGTATTGTGGAGGCGAAGGAGCTCAATTTTGCTTTTCGCGATCAGTTACTTTGGAAGGAGCCGATTAGCTTTCAGGTTTTTAGTGGTGAGCGTTATGCGATAAAAGGCCGGAATGGATCGGGAAAAACCACATTGATCAAGCTTATTTTAGGTCAACTGCAACCCTCGACAGGAATTTTAAACCAAGCAGGCATTAGTTCCATGTATATTGACCAGGATTATTCGTTGATTGATAATCAACTCACCGTTTACGAACAGGCCCAGCACTACAACTCGGGCGCATTGCAAGAACATGAAGTAAAAATCCGTTTAAACCGGTTTTTATTTGATAAAACCGATTGGGACAAACCCTGTTCGGCCTTAAGTGGTGGCGAAAAAATGCGGTTGATGCTTTGTTCATTAACCATCAGCAATCAATCGCCCGATCTGATTATTTTGGATGAGCCCACTAACAACCTTGATATCCAGAATATAGAGATTTTAACATCAGCCATTAACGAATACCAGGGAACGCTTTTGGTTATATCGCATGATGAATATTTTCTTGACCAGGTACAGGTTGAACATACCATTCATCTTTAAAATAAATATATAGCCTTATCTTCGTTCCAAATTATTAAAACATACCTATGCAAAACCTGTTAGCACTACAAAGTGGCGAAATAAAGGACGCAGTATCGTTAAAACTTTCTGAAAACCTGACCGAGTTTCCAAAGGAAATATTCGAGCTGGCCGACACCCTGGAAGTGCTGGATTTATCATTTAACAAATTAAGTTCATTGCCGACAGACTTCGGCCGGTTAAAAAAGTTGAGGATTTTTTTCTGTTCTGAAAATCTTTTTTCGGTTTTACCAGAAGTACTGGCTGATTGCCCTGCTCTGGATATTGTTGGTTTTAAATCTAACAGGATTGAAATCGTACCACCGAAGTCGATCAACCCGAATTTACGCTGGTTAATCCTAACAAATAATAACATTGCTGAACTACCTAAGGAAATTGGCCTTTGCAAAAGGATGCAAAAACTGATGCTTTCGGGTAACCGTTTATCCACACTGCCCGAAGAATTGATCAATTGCCAGAATTTAGCATTACTGCGGATTGCTGCGAATAAACTGCACGAATTGCCGCAATGGATTATGCAACTGCCAAAACTATCTTGGATTGCATTTTCCGGGAATAATTTTAGCAAAACGCCAGCTGTAGAAACACTTTCATTGATCAACTGGCATGATTTAGAAATTAGTCATTTATTGGGTGAAGGCGCTTCGGGCGTGATTTCGAAAGCCAACAGAACCATTGGAGACGAAACCAGCGAAGTAGCTGTTAAAATATTTAAAGGAAATGTAACCAGTGACGGTTTACCAGAGGATGAAATGACAGCTTATATTGCTGCAGGTTATCACCCGGGTTTGGTCAACCTGATCGGGCAGATTGCTTTACATCCAGAAGATAAAAAAGGACTGGTAATGGACTTGATCCCACATCATTTTTACAATCTTGGCAATCCACCAAGTTTAGAAAGCTGTACCAGGGATGTTTTTCCTGCTGACAGAAAACTTTCCGAAAAACAGATTATTGGCATTGCTAAAACCATTGCTTCGTTAGCGGCTCAACTACATCATGCAGGGATTATGCACGGCGATTTATATGCACACAATACCTTGATTGATAATGAAGGCAGCACTTTGTTCGGCGACTTTGGCGCAGCTAGTTTTTACGATAAAACTTCTACTGAAACGGCCGATGTATTGGAGCGGATAGAGGTAAGTGCTTATGGTTGTCTACTTGATGATTTACTTTCCTTAAAAAATGATACGGTGGGTGAGGAAGTTTATAAAATGATCAGCGAACTTAGAGATGCCTGTTTGGCTATAGTGCCTTTGGAGCGACCAAGCTTTAAGGAATTAGTTGAGGCGTTCAAATAGGAAAATCGTCCTTTAGATTTGTTTTGATATTTTAATTAAGGATTAGAAATATCTACTTTGCTTAAAATTATAAATCAGATTACCTAAAACGGTAGCGGCACATTAATATGTCGTCAAGGTTTTTATGCCT
>Ga0065714_10064525_pt1 | contig 41731 bp, 29 predicted proteins | sample MisRhiReplicate2_FD_59101 | JGI IMG/M metagenome (GOLD analysis project Ga0065714, IMG submission 59101) | Miscanthus rhizosphere microbial communities from Kellogg Biological Station, MSU, sample Rhizosphere Soil Replicate 2: eDNA_1 v2... | ecosystem: Host-associated > Plants > Roots >... | reverse complement strand
AAACGTTTAAAAAACGTGATTTAATAGTAGAATACGCAGAAAATCCAACATACCCAGAATATATCCGTTTTGAGGCTTTACAAGATAAAACTGCATTATTAGATACATTTAAAGCAGGCGATGAGGTTGAAGTTTTCTTTAATTTACGTGGACGCCCCTGGACAGATAAAGCGGGTAAAACATCATATTTTAACAGCTTGGTTATTTGGCGTATCAATGCAGTTGCAGCAGGTGCTCCGGCAGCTACGCCGGCTTATGCGGCTCCGGTTGATGTAAGCAATGCGCCAGGTGAAGATGATGATTTGCCTTTCTAAATAAAGATTCTTTTTTAAGCAAACAATTTTGAACCATGCCGAGGCTTAGCCTCGGCATTTTTTTTGCCCATACAAGACCTCCGAAGTTTCCCATGCCCAGGCTAGGTAAACTTCGGAAAGCTAAGACAAGACACCAAACTTCCGAAGTCTTTCCAATTATTCTCGCTGTTAAAATATGTTAAAAACAAACACTTAGCTTAGCTATTCAGTATTTTTGATAGCTGTTTAGATTTAAGAAAATTATACTCGGTTTTTTTAGTTTTAAAACCAATCCAGTGCATGAAGAAAAGAAGTTTTTGGCTAATTACGGTTTTAATGACAGTAGCACTACTGGGCGTGTTTGTAATGCAACTGTATTACATCCGGGAATCGTATAAACTAAAATCCCAGCTTTTTGACGAACAGGTAAATCAAACACTAACGTCGGTAGTAAATAAAATACAGCGTAGAGATGTTGCCGATCACCTCAACCGCAAAGATGCAGAAAACAAGCTTAAACAGCTCCAGGATTCGAGGCAGCGTGTACTTGATATAAAAGATTTAAGACAGCAATATGTACAGGAGGCAGAGCTACGGCAAGCCGAAAGGGAAAATCAGATCGAAAGTTACCTGAACCAACAAGATAGTATTATCCGGGTATCTTACCGGGCGCCCAATGTAATTTCTGAAAGGGAATATACTTCGTTGACTTCAAAAAATGGCGATAAACTGGATTTGCAAATGGATGCATTCATTGATGTCAAAAGCCTTATTTTAAAAGGTTATAGCATGCGCACAAAACCTTTTGCTGCACCACCAAAAGCATTCGAATTTAAAAGTTTGCAAAGCTTGCCAGATTCTTTAAGGTATTTGGTTTTTGATCCCAGAAACGGCAATCCCGGCTTTGTAAGTGTTCCAAAGATTTCTGACGATTTAGAGAAAAAATTTAAACGGGAAGATGAGATTGCTAAAAAGCAGTTAGAACTAAAAATTGCAGCGCTGGGCAAAGATACTTTTTCGTATACAAGGTTAAGCGTGGTTGAGGATGTGTCTAAAGAACTGCAGGAAACTAATGTGCCAATTTATAAACGTATTAACTTTAGTTCTTTAGGCCGTTTATTAAAGCAGGAACTGCTTGCAAATAATATTTCATTAGTGCCTTCTTACCGGATTTCGTTAGCCAGAAAAGATTCGACAATTTTTATGACGGCTTCTAACGTTAAAGGAGAGTTTTTGCCCGAAAACACCTACAAAACACCTTTATTTGGGAACGATATCTTTCGCGATCCTGGAATGCTCTTCGTCAGTTTTCCGAATAAAAATTCGGCCATTATATCTAATCTAAGTGTTACATTAGCCTCATCAATTGGTCTGTTACTGGTGCTTGTTTTCATATTCTCTTATACCCTTTATGCTATTTTGAAGCAGAAAAAGCTGTCTGAAATGAAAACAGATTTCATCAATAATATGACGCACGAGTTTAAAACGCCTGTAGCCACTATCATGATTGCCAGCGAAGCTTTAAAAGATCCGGAGGTGACAGAAGATAAAGCCCGGTTAAAACGTTTGGCAGGGATTATTTATGATGAAAATGTTCGCCTGGGTAGTCACATCGAACGTGTTTTAAGTATTGCCCGCTTAGAAAAAGGTGAGCTTAAAATGGAGAACACCGAAGTAGACATGAACGATTTAATCGTGATTGTGTTGGATAGCATGGAATTGCAGCTGCAGAAAAGGAATGCCATTATCAATGTGCATACCGATGCAGAAAATGCTGTTGTATACGGCGACGAGCTGCATCTGTCTAATGTAATTTATAACCTTATTGATAATGCAAATAAATACAGTAGCGATACGCCTGAAATTACCATTACTACCCGAAATGCCGGCAAAAATTTAATTATCGAAATAGCGGATAAGGGTATTGGAATGACCAAAGAGCAGTCCAAAAGGATTTTCGATCAGTTTTATAGGGTACCAACAGGTAATTTACATGATGTTAAAGGCTTTGGTCTGGGTTTAAATTATGTTCAGGATATTATTAAAACATTGAATGGAACGGTTAAAGTAAGTAGCGAAAAAGATAAAGGAACAACGTTCGAAATATCTTTACCTTTATAAAAGCTTGCTTTATTGATATATTAAATTGAACTGTTTAATGGCTTGTAGTGTGGCGTATAAATTTAATCTGCAGTATAAATTAAACGGTTATGCATATTCAGAATCAAACTCCCAATGTGGCTAATGCTACGTATTGAATAAAAATAAGAAAATGAAAAAAATACTTCTGGTAGAAGACGACCCAAATTTAGGTTTATTATTACAAGACTATTTGCAGTTAAAAGGCAAGTTTGATGTAGTATTATGCACCGATGGTGAAGATGGATTGAGAACATTTAATAAACAAAACTTCGATTTATGTATTTTAGATGTGATGATGCCCAAAAAAGATGGTTTTACCTTGGGTAAAGATATTAGGAAAGTAAATACTCAAGTACCCATTATTTTTGCAACGGCTAAAACCATGTTGGAAGATAAATCTGCAGCCTATGATTTAGGTGGTGATGATTATATCACCAAACCTTTCCGTATAGAAGAGCTTTTACTGCGGATTAATGCGATGTTTAAACGCGTAGCCAATAAAACAGATAACAACGATGAGGCTGCCGAAACACAGTTTTCTATCGGTCGATATCATTTCGATTATACTACCCAGATTATTACCGATAGCGATCATCAGCAAAAACTATCTACTAAGGAGGCCGAGCTGTTGCGTTTATTGTGTTTAAAAAAGAATACCGTTTTAACCCGTGAAGAAGCACTGTTAAGTATCTGGCATGATGATAATTACTTTAATGGAAGAAGTATGGATGTGTTTTTAAGTAAGTTGCGCAAGTACCTTAAGGCCGATCCGACAGTGGAAATTATTAACGTGCACGGAAAAGGTTACAAATTGCTGGTGAATTAATTGATTAGACCAATCGTCCTCCTGAACTTGTTTCAGGATCTAATTCAACGAATTATAAGAAAGATGCTGACCACGTAAGGCAATTGAAAGAAATACTATTTCTACTTGTGAAACAAGTTCAGCATGACGTATGGTAGTAAAGATGTGATTAAATATATAAATTCTCCTGAATAGTAGGAATAATTCCGCGTTCCTGGGCGAGTTTAAACAAGGTATCAATGGCTTTATGCCCTTCTTCACCAAGGTTTATACTATATTTATTTACATATAATTCAATGTGTTTGTACATCACACTTTCTTCCATAGCCTGGGCATGCTGGCGGATAAAATCGATTCCCGATTTTGGATGTGCAAAGGCAAACTCTACAGATTGGCGGATTAAACGGTTCACCTTTAACTGCACTTCTCGATCTAAATTACGGTTGATTACAATACCTCCCAATGGGATGGCACAACCGGTTAGTTTTTCCCAGTAATCGCCTAAATCAACAATTTTAGTTAAACCCTTATCCTGATAGGTAAACCTGTTTTCATGAATAATCAATCCTAAATCAACCTGTCCGTTAAGCAAAGCCGATTCAATTTCCGAAAAAACAAGTTCTTGTTTGTTTTGTAAGTGAGGATAAGCAATTCCCAATAAGAAATTCGCGGTAGTATATTTTCCTGGTATCCCAATTTTGAGTTTAGAATTGGGCGTTTGGAGTTGAGGGTCAGCTGAACCTTCAAAATGATTTTTGCTGATTAATAACGGGCCAACACCAAAACCCAGGGCACTGCCGGCATCCAATAACGCGTACTGGTTGGCTACATATGCAAATGCATGAAAACTTAACTTGGTAATGTCTAATTCGCCCCTAAGTGCCTTTTGGTTTAATGTTTCTACATCATCGTAAAAAACCTCAAATTCCAATCCTTCCGTATCAATCTTATGGTGAATTAAGGCGTCGAATATAAATGTATCATTAGGGCAGGGAGAAAATCCGAGTGTAAGTTTCATCTATTTTTTTTGTTGTTTTCAGTTGTTAGATGGAGCCTTTGACAATTAAAATAATTATTTTAATCGTGTCGGGTTCATAAGTCAAAATTAAGTACTGTGGTAAACTAATCGGTCATAATCAGTTCATTTCTCCAACAAAAGCAATGGCCCAATCATTTAAGTTTTTAATGGCCAAACCGATTTTCCAATTGTCTTTATTTCTCGGCTCTACATAATTAGATATACTTCTGATCTGTAAACAATCTATATTTAACTGTTTACAGGCATAAAAAACAGCAGCCCCCTCCATGCTTTCGGTAGCTGGATTTAATCTCTTGATTAAGTTTTTGATGCTTTTTTCGCTTCCCGTCACACAGTTCACAGTTATGCCCTTTGCTATAGGTAGGGCAATGCTTTTTTGTGTTTTCGAGGTATAATAGTTCTCCCCAAAACCTAAGTCGCTTATGCTCAAAAATTCGTCGCCATTTTCGGCGCCCAGTTCGGCAAAAGTATCTTCGGTAATATTTAACACCGTACCTAAGGCCAAATCCCGATCGAAACTTCCGGCAATGCCGAGATTTACCACAAGACTATATTTAGATGAAAGATGTTTGCCTAAGGCAAAGGCTGTTGCTACCATCCCAACTCCGGTAATCAGCAAATCGAAATTTTTACTTTCCACAAAATATCCGTCTGGTAAATTAAAATGCTGGTAAAAGAAGGTAAGTTCGGCTTTTGTGGCAGCAACAATTAAAATTTTCATGCTGTAAAGTTAAAGAAATAGGAGGAATGTAAGATGGAATATGGAAGAGAGATCAGTATAATCAAAGGAAAGAGGGAAGCAACTTGGCGTAAAATGGAATATGCGCGGGCTATATTTACATCATCCATTATCCCTCTTCCATCATCCATTTTATCCGTATATTTGCATTTTATTTTATAGTAATGATTTACATAACGAGAAAAGCATCATTTAATGCGGCGCACAAATTAGCGCGTACCGATTGGAATGATGATAAAAATAATGAAGTTTATGGTAAATGTGCCAACCCCAACTGGCATGGCCATAACTATTGGTTATATGTTACCGTTAAAGGTGAAGTGAATCCGGAAACAGGTTTTCTGGTTGATTTGAAATGGCTGAAAGACGTAATGAACGATTATGTGGTAGATAAAGTTGATCATAAAAATTTAAATCTTGATGTGGATTTTATGAAAGGCAAACTGGCTTCGACCGAAAATCTGGCCATCGAAATCTGGAAACAACTTTGGACGCCGATTGCAGAGAGTGGTGCAGTTTTGCATTGCGTAAAAATATACGAAACCGAAAATAATTTTGTAGAGTACTTTGGTTAAAAACCTGAATTAATGAGCAATAAAGACGTATTGAAAGGCGAATCGAGAGACGGTTATGTAAAAATAGACCGTTACAATGAAGATAAAATTGAAGCTGTAGCTACACATTATAAAGATATTCTTGGCCAGCTGGGCGAAAATCCGGAGCGCGAAGGTTTACTAAAAACACCCGAACGCGTGGCTAAAGCGCTGCAATATTTAACACATGGCTACGATTTAAAACCTGATGAAATCCTTAGATCAGCCATGTTTGAAGAGGATTACAGCCAAATGGTGGTGGTTAAAGATATTGAAGTGTATTCGATGTGCGAACACCACATGTTGCCATTTTTCGGCAAGGCACATATTGCCTATATTCCTAACGGACACATTGTGGGTTTAAGTAAAATTCCTCGTGTAGTTGATGCTTTTGCCCGCCGTTTACAGGTACAGGAACGTTTAACGAACGAGATTAGAGATTGTATTCAAAATACCCTTAGCCCCATGGGCGTTGCGGTAGTGATAGAGTGCAGGCACTTATGTATGTCAATGCGTGGCGTACAAAAGCAAAACTCGGTAACAACAACATCTGCCTTTACAGGAACTTTTTTAAGTAACGACAAAACAAGGGCTGAGTTTTTGAGGTTAATTACTGCAAGTTTAGATTAATTGGTATCGCGTATTTGGTATCAAATAGGAAGAAGAAGTTTCAGGTAAAATAGTATTAAGTAGAAAGTATCAGGATGGCTAGATGAAAAACGCTAAGCGCCAAATACGATACGCCAAACTAATTATAATGAGAGCATATATTTTTCCCGGACAGGGAGCACAGTTTGTAGGCATGGGTAAAGATCTTTACGAAAACCCAAAGGCTTCCGCATTATTTGAACAAGCTAACGAAATTATCGGTTTCCGCATTAGCGATATTATGTTTAACGGAACAGATGAAGAACTTAAGCAAACCAATGTAACCCAACCAGCAATCTTTTTGCATTCGGTTATATTAGCAAAGGTTTTAGGTGATGATTTTAAACCAGATATGGTTGCTGGTCACTCTTTAGGCGAATTTTCTGCTTTAGTGGCTGCAAATGCATTGAGTTTTGAAGATGGATTAAAACTGGTTATTGCCCGTGCAAATGCTATGCAAAAGGCATGCGAGGCACAACCATCAACCATGGCGGCTATTTTAGGTTTAGCTGATGATGTGGTTGAAAAAATCTGTGCCGAAATTGATGCCATAGTGGTACCTGCAAATTACAATTGCCCTGGGCAATTGGTAATTTCGGGCAGTATAGCAGGTATTGATCTTGCTTGTGCCAAATTAACTGAAGCTGGAGCAAAAAGAGCATTAAAATTAAACGTAGGCGGTGCATTTCACTCTCCTTTAATGGAACCGGCAAAAATCGAATTACAAGCTGCTATCGAAGCCACCAATATTGCATCACCAATTTGTCCTGTTTATCAAAATGTTGATGCTAAGCCATATAAAGATCCTGCTGAAATAAAAGCTAATTTAATTAAACAATTAACCGGTGCTGTGCGTTGGACACAGACAGTAGGTAACATGCTTGCCGATGGCGCAACTGAATTTGTAGAGGTTGGTCCGGGCAATGTATTGCAGGGATTGGTTAAGAAGGTAAGCCGCGAAGCACAGACCAGTAGTGCTGCGATAGCCTAATTTATTCAAATAGAATATGTAACGCCATAAACTCAAAGTTTATGGCGTTATTTTTTATCAATATTTAATATCTTTATCCGTAGATGAAAATGAGCTTTGGTGTAAAAATAAGATTTCTATTGCTTGTTTTGGGCTGTTGTCTCATTGCAACTTCCATTTCACTAAGCAGGTTTACCACCAGGGGGGAACTGTTAGAACACGATGCAGAAGAAATTCAACAGAAAATTTTACTCAAAGAGAAGGCCGTTCAAACATTTTTGGCCAATAAGGAGGAAGTTGCCAAAGCTAAACAGTTTCATCTAAACCCTAAAGATGCCATTGATTTTATTACAACCTATCGCGAAAACAATGGAATAAATCTATTAACATTTCAAAATAATCAGCTTAAGTATTGGAGTACTTATAAGGTTTCTGAAATAGATCCAACTACCATAAAAGAAGGCAGTTCGGTACTGTTTTTTTATAACGGCTGGTACGAGGTGATTAAAAGTACCCAAGGCAATTTCAGTCTTATTTTCCTGATCACCATACAATCTCAATATCCCTTTAAAGAAACAAAGTATTTTAAGAATGATATTGATCCTATTTTATCCAAAACAAAAATACTAACCTTTGCCTCTTTTACAGACAAGGACGTTTATGTAATAAAAAACCTCGAAAATAAATTTTTATTCGGGCTAAAAGTAAAGCCTGGGTATGCAGAAACTCACTATTCGGCTATACAATTATGGTTGTTTATCGCAGGTATGTTATGCATCTGCATGTTTTTTAATTCTTTAAGTTCGTTCATTGCTAGGCGTGGAAATATTGCATGGGGTACTTTTTTGTTGTTGTTTTTCTTCTTAGCCTTTAGGTTAACAGATTTATATTACGGTTGGTTTAATCACAGGTTTACCTTAGACCTATTCGATCCAAGAATATATGCAGATAATTTCCTGATGCCTTCTTTAGGCGATTTTCTGTTAAACGTCATCGCACTCACCTGGTTACTCTTGTTTATGTATAACCATAAGGAACAATATAAGTTTCCGGAATGGATTAAGCGGAGTAAAATAATTGGAATTGTTATTCAGGCCGGATTAATGGTGTTGATTGGCCGAATTGTTTGGGATACCGATGATATTTTCTTCGGATTGATTTTTAACTCAAAAATTAATTTCGATATCGTTAACATCCTTAAACTTAGCGGAACCAGCTGGGTGGGGATTGTAATTTTATGTTTAGCCTGGTTTCAGATTTACCTTATAACTGTTGTCTCGGCAACAATAAGCAGTCAATTAAATGTGAGCAATAAAGAGCGGGTCATTGTTTTTCTGATCGGCTTTGCTGGCGTTTTTATCTACAAGTTAGTGGTAGATTTTAATGCATTTTTTATCGTTTTTGCGCTAGTATTATTTATAGTAGCGAGGGCCGTTTATCTAAAAGAGAAGAACTTTTCAATCGGCATGTTTGCCATTGTGTTTTTCTGTCTGGCTTTTAATACTTCTATTAAGTATACCAAGTATAAAGATATCAAGGAAAGAAGTTTGCGCGAGCCTTTGGCCAGAAAAGTGCAATCTTCAGAAGATCCGAATGCAATTGTTGCTTTAGGTACTTTAGGTGATGAAATTGTTAAAGATAGTTTTCTGACAAGCTATTTTAGTCAGAATCGGAAGGGTGGTTATGCGGTGCTCAAAAATCATATTAAAGATTATTTGGATGGCTATTTAAACCGATATGATTATCAGATTTATCCCTATGATAAAAGGGGGGCAGCAATAGAAAATTCTGATACGCCACCGATTAATAAGTATAAAAACCTAGTGGAAGCTGGCTCTGTTAAAATCGATGGATCTAACTTTTTTTATCAGGTAAACAATACATTTGGTTACCAGGATTATTTTGGGATCATTTCGGTTGTAAACAATGGCAGTTTATTGGGTACACTTGTTATTGAACTCCGGTCGAAGCCATATAATTATAACAATCGGCTGCCTGATCTACTGGGAGATCAAAAATTGATCAAAGACGAAGATTTTAAAGGTTATTCCATCGCCTTGTACAGCAATAATAAATTGCTTAATCAGTCTGGAAATTATACATATCCTTTAGATGGAAGTATTTTTAAAGGTAAAAAAGATGATTTTATAATTAGTAATGATGATGAACTTCATTACAGCCATTTAATTTATAAGCCTACTGACAGCAAGATGGTTGTTATTAGCAAAGAGAAGGTGGATTATGTAGAACGTTTGGCCGCGCTGTCGTTTTTCTTTCTGATATTTATCATTTTCTCTTTGTTGCTTTATGGGTTAATATGGTTAATCAAAAATCTTGATGATGATAAAGTAGGCTGGTTCAGTATCAACAGATCTTTAATGATCAATGCCAATAAGATTTTGTATAAAACCAGAATCCAGGTATCTATTGTATTGGCGGTAGTGGCAACGTTGGTTATTGTAGGCTGGGGAACTTACTACTATATGAATAATGAGTATCGTGGACAGCAAGATGCGATATTAAAGGATAAAATAAGGAAAGTTCAGCAGAATTTTGAAAAGCAGGTTTTTAATAATGGCATTATTGCAAACGATGAGAATGCTGCGGCAGACTTTAATAATTTTGCTGATATCAATAATGCTGATTTAAATTTATACGACCTTAGTGGCAACCTGATCATGACGACCTATCCCAAACTCTATAATTATAAAATTATAGGTAAAAAGATGGGACCTAAGGCCTTCTTTTCTTTAAGTGGTTTACACCGTTCAGAATATATTAATCCTAAGGAAAACATTGGAAGTTTAATTTATGCTGCTGCATACGCCCCCATCAGGAATGCGCAGAACAAAACAATCGCTTATATTGGTTTGCCAAATTATTCTAATGAAGAGGAGTATAGCGATAAACTTGCACTTTTTGTAAGTAACCTGATTAATCTTTACGCACTGGTATTTGTGGCTATTGGGGTATTGGCTGTGTTTTTGGCCAATCAGATTACCAATCCCTTAACTTTTATTCAGGAAAGTATTAGTAAAACTAAAATAGGGCAAAAGAATGAACCTATTGTATGGCGCAGGCATGATGAGATCGGATCTTTAATTAAAGAATATAACCATATGATTTCGGCCTTGGAAGATAGTGCAATCAAGCTGGCCAGATCGGAAAGAGAGAGTGCCTGGCGTGAAATGGCGAAACAAGTCGCTCACGAAATCAAGAATCCGCTAACGCCTTTAAAATTAGGTGTTCAGTTACTAGAGAAGTCGTGGAAGGAAAAGGATCCGAACTTCGAACTGAAATTTAATAAGTTTAGCAAATCTTTTATAGAACAGATTGATAGCCTTTCGAAAATCGCATCTGAATTTTCTAATTTTGCCAAAATGCCTGATACCAATCTGGAGCGACTTTCTTTGCTTCCGATTATTGAGCAGGCAAGAGAAATTTTTAAAAGCACCGAAAACGTCACTATTGATGTGCTCAACAAAAGCGACAAGGAAATCGAAATTATGGCAGACCGCGATCAGCTTTTAAGAACGTTTAATAACCTGCTTAAAAATGCAATAGAAGCCATAGATGAGGAAACGTTATGCTGTATTACCATTATTGTGTATATAGATGTAAAAAATGCATATATAGAAATAAAGGATAATGGAAAAGGCATACCACCATTACTGCAAGATAAAATATTTGTACCTAACTTCACTACAAAAACATCGGGTACAGGTTTGGGCTTGGCTTTTGTTAAGCAGGCTGTAGAAAATGCAGGCGGTTCAGTTAAGTTTACCTCTGTAAGTGGCTTAGGAACAACGTTCTATCTGAACTTTCCTTTAGCTTAAATTAAGAAATAAATATGGTTAATCAGATGGAGTGTATTATCTCAACTCCACTTGAGCCTTCCCCATGGTATTACCATCTGCATATAAAATTACGGTATATATGCCCTTTATAAATGGTTTAGGATTTGCCCAGTCGATAACATAGGTGCTGTCATCGTTATTGTAGTTAATAAAAATAGAATGGCTGAATTGCATATCCTGCCCATCAGCCTCAAAATGGTTTTCCTCGTCTGCAAGCAGATTTCCTGCCGGATCGAATACCCGAAGGTAGATGTTATGATGTCCTTTTTCTGCCAGATGATTCGGCACAATGTTAAAGCGCACACTTAATTTCTCAGCTGTTGACGATTTGCTCACTTCGACTTTTTTGCCACTTGATTTTGTTCTGAAAGCAATAATTTCGGCCGATTGAAGCTTTAATGCTGCGGCAGTTTTAACTTTCGCACTTAAATTCGAGTTTTCATTCTCCAGGTTAGATGCCTTGTTGGTGATGTTTCTTAGGGTATTCTGTAAACTATCTCGACTGTTTTTTAGAAAAATATTGTCTTTTTGAAGCTGGATAATCTGATCATTGTAGTTCTTTACAAATGTTTTCAGTTCATTAATCTGTGCATTGGCCTTATCTATTTCGGCCTGGGTGATCTGGCTTTTTTCTAAAGCCGCTTTAAGTTCTTCTATTTTTATGCGCGCAAGCTTCTGTTCTTCAACAAGCTTATCATTTAAATCCAGGTTTAATGCATTAACCTTATCTAGTTCAACCTCAATCTTTTCTACTTCAAGCCTTAGTTTATCCTTCTCTGCACTAACCGTAACAAATCTTTCGCTTTGCTTTCGATCTTTAAAAAATAAGTAAGCATTTGTGCCTATTAAAGCAGCAATAACGATGACCAGGAAGTAAATTTTGTTTCTATCACCCTTATTAATCTTTTGTGATTCCATTTTTAATAACGCTGTATCTTCTGTAAATTAATATACTTTTGTTCTCCATAGGTAAGTGGGGGTACACAATTAATTTTAGCTGAGTGCAAATTAAATTTTTTAAAAAATTATAAGAGTTTTTAAAAAAAATCGTTTACTTGCTAATGTTCATTTGTATTCAAATCAACACACACACACAACCTGAATAAAAAATAAGACAGAAATAATGCTTAAAAACTTCCTATACGCACTTTTATCCTTAACTGTAATACCATATATATTAAATGCACAACCTTTATCAAAAATTGCACCAAAAAGGGAGTTTAGAGGTGTTTGGGTGGCCACTGTTACCAATATAGACTGGCCATCGAGGCCTGGTTTAAGTATTGATCAACAAAAGCAGGAACTGATTGGTATCTTAGAAAGACATAAAAGCCAGGGGATGAATGCCATTATTTTGCAGGTTAGGCCTGCAGCCGATGCATTTTATGCAAAATCCAGAGAACCTTGGAGTCAATGGTTGATGGGAAAACAGGGTTTGGCGCCAGCACCTAGTTATGATCCTTTGGCCTTTGCCATTAAGGAAGCCCATTTCAGGGGAATGGAGCTCCATGCCTGGTTTAACCCTTATAGAGCTAGCATGAGCAGCTCGGCTGTGTTAAGCGAAAACCATGCTTATCGTAAACATCCCGATTGGTTTTTTACCTATGGTGGCAAAAAACAGTTTGATCCGGGTATCCCGGAGGTGAGGGAATATATTGTTCAGGTAATTTTAGATGTGGTAAAGGGCTATGATATTGATGGCATTCACTTCGATGATTATTTTTATCCCTATAAATTAGAAGGGCAAACGATTAATGACGGTAATACTTTTTATAAATACCCTAATAATTTTTCGGATATAAAAGATTGGAGGCGCAACAATGTCGACCTGCTCATCAAGCAGCTTGATGATAGTATCCACCATTATAAAAAATGGGTGAAGTTTGGTATTAGTCCTTTTGGTATCTGGAAAAATAAAAATGAGGATCCCGAAGGCTCTGCTACCAGTGGTCTATCCAATTATGCAGAACTTTTTGCCGATAGCCGTAAATGGGTTAGAGAAGGCTGGGTAGATTACATTAATCCTCAAATTTATTTTACATTTACCAGAAGAGTGGCACCCTATGGTGTTTTAGTTGATTGGTGGAGCAATAATAACTTTGGCAGGCATGTTTACATTGGGCAGGGTGCTTACCTGGTAAATTCAAGGGCTGAAGCCGCCTGGAAAAACCTGAGCGAAATACCCAATCAGATCAGATACCTCAGGGGTAACAACCGAATTCAGGGTAGCGTGTTTTTCAGTTCCAAATCGTTGAGTACGGTTGCTAAGGCAGTAGGCGATTCGCTAAAGAACGATCTTTATAAATATCCTGCTCTTCCACCGCAAATGCCATGGCTGGATGAGGTATCACCAAACGAGCCTCAAGCATTAACAGCTGATGCACTAAAAGATGGTGTACATTTAAAATGGGAGCTCCCGTTAAAGGCTAAAGATGGGGAAACGGCTTCGGGATTTGTAATTTACAGATTTAACGAAGGAGAGAAAATTTCGGTACTTGATCCGAAGAACATTGTTAAAATAAGCTTTGAAGATTATCTTTCATTCATTGATACCAGTGTAGAAAGTGGAAAACGTTACAGCTATCTCGTAACGGCATTGGATCGGTTAAAAAATGAAAGTGAGCCTAGTGGGCCAGTTGGTGTTGAAGTTCCTTTAGCCAAGGAATAATTGGCCTGGACTTACCGTCATTCGGGCGGAGTGTATCGAAGTCGGGAGATCTATCTAAATAGATCTCTCCGTTCCGCTATGCTTCAGTCGAGATGACGACTTTTTTATTTGTCGATTCTCTTTCTACAACCGCTGGGTCGAGTACAATATGCTCCATATTGGCATAAGGGTTCTCCTGGTTAATCATTTTCAGAAACATTTTAGCACATTCTTTGCCCATTTGTGAGGCATGCTGATCAATTGTAGATAGATTGGGTGTAATGTATGCGGAGAATGCTTCATTGGCAAAACCAATTACGCCAACCTGAGGTGGTGTTTCGTCGATCTCTTTTAACTTTTTAATTACACCTAGCGCAGTAAAATCATCACCAGCAATAATAGCATCGGGTTTATTGCTGGTGCGCATTAATTTACCCGCACCAAATCGGCCGTCTTTAATGGATAAACCGCCCAAAATAATATGGTCTTCTATTAGCGGAAGGTTATGGTCTGCTAAGGCTGCTTTGTAGCCTTCCAACCGATTGTTAAATATTTTAATCTGATGAACAGTGGTTACAAATGCAATTTTTTGATAACCCTGATCGATTAGGTGTTTTGTAGCAATATAGCCTGCCTTAAAATCGTCGAGGGTTATCGTTGGCACTTTTAAATCTATATTTACACGATCAAATAATATAAGGGGCTTATTCTGCTTAATAATTTCGTCAAAATGAGAAATGTCTTCTGTTTCTAAAGACATTGAAGCCATAATCCCATCTACCTGTGCTTCCAGTAAGGTTCTCACTCCATTAATTTCATTCTCGACAGATTCATTGGATTGGTAGATAATTACACGATAGCCACTGTCTTTCAGGCCATCTTCTATACAATGGATAATAGATGCAAAGAAATGTGCCTGTACACTTGGCACAATTACACCAATGATATGGGTTTTACCAGATTTTAATGCTGATGCGAGTTTATTTGGACTATAGTTTAGTTTTTTAGCCATTTCAACAACAGCCTTTCTCGTGGTGTCACTTATTGCCGGAAAGCCACTAAGTGCCCTGGAAACAGTAGATACTGTAATATCGAGCGCCTTGGCTATATCGTATATGGTAGTTTTCTTTTTCAATATAGAAGAGAGGGACAATCAATTATAGCATTTTTTTACTAAACCTTAATAATAATGTTTTTTTTATACATAAAATATAATAATACATAAAAACCCAATACATAGGTTATGGCCCAAACTAATGAAGCATTTATTGGGCTAAAAAATGGCGTATAACAGGTTTCATAAAACTGAACCAACAGTCCTGTTTTGGTGCCATCCGGTTTGGTTATCTGTATCAGGTTTAATACTCTTGGCATTAATCCCGCCAGAAAGAAAACAGTAATGGCATTTATGCCATATACAACAAAGGGAGTGGTGAATTTTTTGTAGCCCTGAACGTCGATAATCCAGTAACAAAGTGCCAATCCTATTGACGCCAATCCTCCTGTATAGAGTACATAAGAGCTTGTCCAAAGCGCTTTGTTGATCGGAAATTGTAAATCCCAAAGTAATCCTAAAATAACCGAGGCAATGCCGGTCGTAAATAACCAGGCAACCTTAGTTGGATTGTCTACATCTTTTCTGCGCATCCAAACGCCAACGAGAATACCAAATAAGCAAGTCCCTATCGCTGGTAATGTGCTTAAAATTCCTTCCGGATCCCAGGTCTTTGATGAAGCCCAGGTATGTGCCTCTGTTAAAATTCCGCGATCTATCCAGGCCGCTAAATTGGTTTCTTTTTCCAGATTAGGGTACCCAATTCCAGGGACTGGTATAAAGGTCATTAGTGCCCAGTAAACGACGAGTATTACAATTAATGTTTTAAATATGGTTTTGTTGGAAACCCTAATAAAAATGATGCTGCTAATGATGAAAACAATGCCTATCCTTTGCAAAACGCCCAGCAATCTAACGGTTTGAAAGGCCTCTATAATGGTACTATCGGTTGTCAATGCACTGATGATCTTCCCGAAAATAGCCAAAAAGAAACCTAGTAAATAAAGTATAATACCGCGTTTAATGGCTTTAATGATTGTTTTTCGATGTGTAGAGGGGTCTGTTTTACTACTGCTCATGGCAAAAGCTATGGAAACGCCAACAATCCATAAAAAAAATGGGAAAATCAAGTCGGTAGGTGTGCACCCGTTCCATTCGGCATGCTCCAGAGGCGCATAAATATGGCCCCAACTGCCCGGATTATTCACTAAAATCATCGCGGCTACCGTTAATCCTCTAAAAAAATCCAGAGATAGCAAGCGTTGTTTAGGTTCGGTCATGATGAGCTGGTTTGGGTTTAGCAAACTAATTTAGACTATTGTTTTTAGAAAGAGAAATAACTTACGAAGTTTAGGGAAAATGATTTGTCATCCTCAATAAGGTGAAGAATCTTTAGTAGATATAATCTTATAGTTCTTCTTTAAAGATGCTTCGCTGCGCTCAGCATGACAGATTTTCGATTATGTTGATTGAACACCAATCCATAGGTGGTGTCATCCTGAACAACGTGAAGGATCTTTACTAAAAATAATTTTATAGGTCTTGTTAACAGATGTTTTATTACGCTCAGTATAATAATTTCGGAGGAATAAAAAAAAAATCCTGCTTTGTTAACTCAAAGCAGGATTGGTATTTTAAACTAGTCTTCAAATTTCCAGCGAACAAAAGCTTCCATCGCTTCGTATTCTGCAAGTCCAAGCTCATCATAAGCCTTTGCAGTATCACGGTTACGGTCTTCGGCCCGTTGCCAGAACTCCCTTGAATCGTCACCAGGAAAAACCGCCCTGTCTTTCTGACTTTGGTGTTTGAAAATTGCATATTTCTTGCGTTCAAGCTCTTGTGGAGAAATTGGAACCGCCATTTCGATTTCATACGTTTCAAATTCATGCCATGCACCGCGGTACATCCATAACCAGCAATCTTGCGCCCAGGCTTCGGTTTTACGTAAGCGTTTTAGTGCTTCTAAAATAATTTTGAAACAAACGATATGCGTTCCGTGGGGATCTTCAAAATCGCCTGCAGCATAAACCTGTTGAGGTTTAACTTTTTGTAACAGGGCAATTGTAAGCTCGATATCAGCATCAGTTACAGGGTTTTTCTGAACCTTACCACTTTCATAGAAAGGAAGTGCCTGGAAATGGATGTGGTCATCCTCTAAGCCGCAATATCTTGCGCCGGCAATAGCTTCACCTTTTCTGATGAGTCCTTTAACTGTTTGGATCTCCGGGGTATCGATCTGGTTTGGTTTTTTCTGCTCAATAAAGGCTCTCATCTTGTTATAAAGATCCTTTAAGTGCGTGTTGTCCATTCCCATTTTCTCTGTGAAATCTACGTTAAACTCCACAAAACGAAGCGCATCGTCATCCCATACCGCAGTATTACCTGAGGTTTGGTAAGCTACATGGACATTATGTCCCTGATCAACCAGTCGAAGGAAAGTACCGCCCATCGAGATCACATCATCATCAGGATGAGGAGAAAAAATAATTACGCTTTTTTTAGCTGGTTCAGCCCTTTCCGGACGCTGAGAATCGTCAGCATTAGGCTTGCCACCCGGCCAGCCAGTTATGGTGTGTTGTAATTTATTAAAGATATGGATGTTGATATTGTAAACTGGTCCTTTTTCAGTAGCCAGTTGTGCCATACCGTTATTATTGTAGTCGTCTTCCGTTAATTTTAAGATCGGTTTTTTCAATGTGTTGGCCAACCAGATCACTGCTTTGCGGATCAATGCATCAGTCCAAACACAGTCTTTAACCAACCATGGCGTATCAAAACGGGTCAGTTCTGAAGCTGCAGGTGTATCAAGGATAAACTCTACATGGTCAGAAAGCTGCAGGTATGTTGCCGGAACCTCTCCTGAAATTTCGCCTTCAACAGCTTTTTTGATGATTGAAGCTTTTTTACGGCTCCAGGCCATTAATATAATTTCTCTTGCTTTGAAAATTGTACCAATACCCATAGTAATGGCTTTGGTTGGTACAAAGGTTTTTCCACCAAAATCGCGAGCCGCATCACGGCGTGTCAAATCATCTAAAGTCACTAAACGGGTGCCAGAATTTGGCGCGGAGCCCGGCTCATTAAACCCGATGTGACCTGTACGGCCGATTCCTAAAATCTGGATGTCAAGACCACCAAGATCGCCGATTTTTTTTTCGTATTCTAGGCAGAAAGCAGGAATATCTTCTAGTGCAAGCGTACCATCAGGGATGTGGACATTTTTTTTGTCAATATCAATATGATTGAAAAGGTTTTCATTCATAAACGTAACATAACTCTGCGCTGCAGTTGGCGCCATTGGATAATATTCATCCAGGTTAAAAGTAATTACGTTTTTAAAACTTAAGCCCTCTTCTTTATGCAGTCTAACCAGTTCGGCATAAACTGCAATTGGGGTAACACCTGTCGCTAAGCCCAGTACTGCAGGTGTGTTGTTTGCTTGTTTTGATTTAATGAGCTCGGCAATGCGATGTGCCACATTAATTGAAGCAATTTTTGGATTTTCGAACACGCTTACAGGTAATTTCTCGAAACGTGTCTCCTCCAGTAGATTTAATCTAGCCATTTTTTTTATATGGATTTTAATGTACGGAGCAGTAAATATAGCGAGTTATGCCCAATTTCTAACAAAGGTTATTTACATTTATTGCAAGTATTTACATAAAATTCAATTAAGGGGGCAGACAAACGTTTGATCTTTTAAGATAAAATTAATATGAACAGGCAGATCCAAAAGTTATACTCAAAAGCAGGCAAGTCAGAACGTTTAATTATCGGATTGATGAGTGGAACTTCTATGGATGGACTGGATATTGCCCTCTGTTCTGTTAAGAAAAGTGGTGCCGAAACAGATATCCGTGTTTTAAAATTTAAAACCGGCGATTATACAGATGATTTCAGGGCAAAAATAAAGGTCATATTTTCTAAAAAAGAAGTAGAGTTACAAATGGTTTGCCTGATGAATGAACACATAGCAGATATCCATGCTCAATTGATCAATGAAGCCTTAAAAGAATGGGGGTATCAAAACGAGGACATCGATTTTATCGCCAGTCATGGACAAACCATTTTTCATGCACCAAAATCTTTGCACCAACTGGCCGATTATCCTAATGGCACACTACAGATTGGCGATGGCGACCATATTGCAATTAAAACCGGAATTATTACCCTTTCTGATTTTAGGCAGAAACATTTGGCTGCGGGAGGCGAAGGTGCTCCTCTGGCCGTGTATGGAGATTATTTGATGTTTTCGAAAGCTGACGAAGATCGGGTAATGTTGAATATCGGCGGTATAGCAAATTTCACATACTTGCCAGGGAGTACAGATGCCAGTGAAATTTTTTCAACTGATGTTGGACCTGGGAATACCTTGATGGACCAATACATGCAACAACATTTTAATCGATTCTATGATAAAAATGCAGCTATTGCACTGAGTGGTCGTTCAAATTCCAAACTATTGGCGGCATTGCTTGACTGTGATTTCCTCGCGCTGGATTTTCCTAAAACCACAGGACCAGAACTATTTAACCTGGAATATTTAATAAAGGCACAAGAACAATCTTCAACCACAAATCTGGGTAAAGAAGATGTAATGGCAACCTTATGCTATTTTTCAGCAGAAACCATTGCCAATGCGATAAAGCATTGTTTTGGGGAGGATGCGCATGCACAGGTATTTATGAGTGGTGGCGGGATGCATAATCCGCTGCTTGTTCAGCTTCTTCAAACACAATTGCCTTTTTGCAAATTCCTGACCACTGAAGATTTAAATATTAATCCCGATGCAAAAGAGGCTGTTTTATTTGCTGTTTTGGCAAACGAAACCTTATGTGGAGAGCCGATTAATTTTGGCAAACAGAAAGGTGTGCCTTCAGTTTGTATGGGTAAAATCAGTTTACCAAAGTAAGTTTTTATAAAATATTCAGTTCCTTTTCGCGGTAGCGCGAAAGTGATTCATGATCTACATCCAGCTCGGTTATCAGGTAACTAATGCTTTCTATCGGGCAAACCCTTAACCGTAAAGCAATGTTCAATTTTTCGGAAATACAGAGTACTGCTGTTTTTTTTGCACAGGCCAACATGGCTTTTTTAAGCTGGTTAATTTCCCAATAAGTATCCGTTAGGCCTTCATCTGGATGGATGGCACTGGTACCCATCAGGCACAAATCGGCCTTTATTTCCGATAACTGCGTAATTACCTGTCCACCATAAGTAACCTGCGAATTTTTAGAAAACAAGCCGCCTATCAAAATCACTTCAATATTATTGTATTTTGCGAGTTCTACTGCCACCAGCGGACTAATGGTAAAAAAAGTAGCTGATATGCCCTGTGGAAGTAGCTTTACAAACTCCAAAATCGTTGTTCCGCCACCCGTTAAAACCACCATACCATCCTTTATCAGTTGAACAGCTTTTTTGCCGATGGCAATTTTACTATCGCGGGCATATACCGTACTATCATCAAAAGAACTGTGGTACGATTTGGATAAAGCGCCTCCATGCACCTTATAGAGTAGGTTCTCGTCAACGAGTTCCTGTAAATCTCTTCTGATGGTATCTTCTGAGACATTGAGTAACTGCACTAGGTCAGACGTTAATACACGGTTGTGTAAATTAATCTGTCGCATGATGAAGTCGTGGCGTTCTTTTTTCAGCATAGTGATGTTTGGTTTAAGCGAAAGTATAAAAGATTTTTAGATTTTCTATATGTTGCGCGTTTTTGCGTGTTGATGCGGTTTAATGTTGTTAATTGCTGGTAAATAGTTTGTTAAATTGTTTTTTTATTCCAAAACATTTATGATATTAGCATTAAAATGCGTTATTGTGCGTGTTTTGCAAACAGATAATTAACTAACTACAACTAACAAATCAATCATTTCCTTAACAGGCAGTTTATGAAAAAAAAATTACTACTAATTTTTATTGGTACGTTTTTGTTGCTGGCCCATGCCTTTGCGCAACAAATAACCGTTACCGGGAAGGTTACGTCAGCCGATGGACCTATACCCGGTGTTTCCATCCGTGTGAAAGGAAGCACAGTCGTTTCGCAAACCAATGCAGAAGGGAATTATTCCATCAAAGCGCTAAAAACCGATGTAATTACCTTTACTTATATTGGCTATGCTACAGTTGAGAGAACAGTAGGGAACAATACCTCTGTTAATGTGGTGCTTCAGGCTAACGTTAATTCCCTGAATGAAGTCGTGGTGACGGCTTTGGGACAACAAGTTTCCAGGAAAGCGCTGGGAACCGCTCAACAACAAGTTAAAGGTCAGGATTTGGCCGATACCCAACGTGAGAATTTTGTTAACGCCCTGCAAGGACGTATTGCGGGTGTTGAAGTAACAAGTTCATCTGGTGTTCCGGGTGCATCTTCTTCTATCACCATCAGGGGGGTAAGTTCTATCAGTGGCAGTAACCAGCCATTATTTGTGGTAGATGGTTTGCCGATTGATAATAAGACGCTAAATACAAGTGCATTTTATTCTGATAACAGTTCAACTACGGCGTTTTCTAACAGAGGGGTTGATTTTACCAACCGGGCAGCCGATATTAACCCCGAAGATATTGAAAGTCTGGTGGTTTTAAAAGGGCCTGAGGCCGCAGCATTATATGGAATTGACGCGGCAAATGGCGCTATTGTAATTACCACTAAGCGTGGCAAATCCGGTAAAGGATCAATCAACTATAGCAATAGCTTTCGCTTAGAAAAAACCCGTGCCAAACCTGAAATACAGGGGGTTTATGGCTTAGGTACAAATGGTATTGCCGGACCAGGAACGCTACAATACTTTGGTCCTGCTTATGCTCCTGGCACTGTTTTGTATGATAATATTGATGGTTTCTTCCAGACAGCACTTACTCAGAAGCATAACCTATCATTCGATGGCGGAGGGCAGGATATGAGTTACAGGATTTCTACATCTTATACCGCTCAAAATGGCGTTGTGCCCAATTCTAATTACGATCGGTTTACATTAAATGGATCTACAAATGGTAAATTAAACGATTGGATGAAGGTTGATTTATCGATGACCTATACTTACGCCTTGAATAATCAACCTTTCAAAGGCTCTGGAGGTCCGCTAATTGGATTGCTTTTATGGCCGCAGGAAGATGATGCCAGAAACTATCTTACCGCCGCTGGTACAAGAAGAAGATTTACAACTGCTACAGATTTAACATCTGAAATTGAAAATCCATATTTTAACGTAAATAAGAACAAAATTAATTCTATTCAAAATAGAATAACATCGAACTTTGGTTTTACCATTACACCGGTTAAATGGCTTAATTTAAAATCAAATATTGGTTTCGACGTATACTCGAACAAAAACTTATTGTTAAGCCATCCTGAAAGTTCAAGGGGATTTAATAAACAGGGTATTATGGATGTTGCCAATGACAATACCCGAAATGTTAACATTCAGAACTTACTAAATTTAACCAAGCAGAAAATCACCTCTGATCTGTCTATTGATGCTACTTTAGGTAATGCCATACAGGATTTAAGATCTAATATTGACGCCCAATACGGCGAAGGCTTTTTAGATCCAAACTTTATTTCAATCAATAATACCACTACAACGCTGAGGAATGCAAAATCGTCCATTTCGCAAAGAAGATTATTTAGTTTGTTTGCCCGCGCAACTTTAAATTATAAAGATTATCTCTACATCACCGCCACAGGCAGAAATGACTGGACATCAACTATTCCTATCGGAGCAAATTCATTCTTTTACCCTTCTGTGTCTGGTAGCTTTGTATTTACAGAAGTCCCGGCTTTTAAAGAAGCTCTTAGTACCGTATTTACCTCAGGTAAATTAAGGGCTGCATTTGCGAATGTGGGTAAAGATGCCAGACCTTATAGTTATGTTCCCTCATTGGAAAGTAAAGCAACTGTTGGTGGAGGATTTGGTTATGGTTTTACAGGGCCAAATTTAGCCCTAAGACCTGAGTTTGCGAGTTCGTATGAAGTTGGAACAGAACTGGCTTTCTTTAAAGATAGATTGGGATTGGATTTTACCACTTACCGAAAAGAAACCTCCGATCAGATTGTTAACGATATTAGAGGTAGTTATGCTACGGGATATGTGTTATTCAATTTAAATGGTGCTAAAACCAGAAGTGAAGGTATTGAGGTAACTTTACGCGGAACGCCGATTAAAACGAAAGGCTTCAGCTGGAATGCCCTGGTAAACTTCGAAAGTGCAAGGGCGAGGGTTTTAAGTTTGCCAAATGAACTTCCTGAATCTTATGTTTCTGATACCAATGTGTATGGAACCATTAGAAATGGTACAACGCCAGGTTATTCGACAAGATCGCTAACCGGAACCTTCTATTTGAGAAATGATAGGGGAGATATCTTGATTAACCCGGTATCTGGATTGCCAGTTAGGTCATCAGTGGTTATTCAAGGACCAGGGAAAGGGTATGACAGACAGCCTGATTTCTCCATCGGTATTACCAATACGTTTACGTATAAAAACTTTGCATTATCATTCTTATTGGATATTAGAAAAGGTGGCGATGTACTTAACGCTACACAGAGTTATCTTACACAAAGAGGTTTAAGTACCATGACATTGGATAGGTTAACACCTAGGATTGTAACCGGGGTTATCCAGGATGGTAAAGAGAACAGTGCAAATCCTACAATCAATAATATTGCTGTTACTCCATTTTATCAAAATGCTTACTATACCAGTTTAAGCGAAGAGCTTTTTATTGAAAAGGACATTAACTGGATTAGGTTGAAAGATGTAACCTTACAATACAGGTTGCCTCAAACTGTTTTTAGTAAGCAAAATTTCTTTAAAAGTGCCAGTGTGTTTGTAACCGGTACCGATTTATTCTTGATTACCAATTATTCAGGATTAGATCCGGTTGTTAACGGAAATACAGCTGCGGTTGGTGGTTCTGGTTCTTCAGGAATAGATTACGGGAACTTCCCGGTACCAATAGGATTAAACTTTGGGGTTAAAATTGGCTTATAAAAAGGAGAAAGAAGAAATGAAAAAATTATATATACTATTAATATTAGGGAGTATTATTTCCATAAGTGGTTGTAAGAAATTCTTAGATGTAAATACAAATCCAAATGCGCCACAATCGGTAGAGGCTAATTTGTATTTATCGCCAATGTTGCATTGGATGGCTTCGGCACCACAGTTTGATGGAATTTATATTGGTCGTTATACGCAGAACCTGGCTTCTACAGCCACTCAGGATCTTTGGGAAAGGCATGGCAATAATCAGGCTGGTACTGCTCCCGATCAAGGTGGCCAGATATGGAGAACCACATATTTTGATTTTGGACAAAATTTAATTGATATGACGAGTAAAGCTGAAAGTCAGCAACGCTGGGATTTGTTGGGTGTGGCACAGATTCTGAAAGCATGGGGATGGCTTACTGCTACAGATGCCAACGGCGAGATTATTATCAAGGAAGCGTTTGATCCGAATAAAACTTCTTTCAGATACGATTCGCAGGAATTTGCTTATCAAGAAACACTGAGATTAATCGACGCTGCCATTGCCAATTTAAACAGAACTGATGGAGCAGTAAACGAGGCTTATTTAGGTAAGACCGATTTTATTTATAGAGGAAAACGTGCTTCATGGATTAAATTTGCATATGGTTTCAAGGCAATTGTTTTAAATCATTATTCAAACAAAACATCACTTTATAAACCAGACGATGTGATTGCCGCGGTTGATGCCTCATTTGCCGGAAATGTTGATGATGCTTTAATCCCATATGCAGGAACAGCTAATGACGATGCTAACTTTTTATCAGCAACAAGAAATAACATAGGTACCCTTAGACAGACCAAATTCATCCTGTCTTTAATGGATGGTACTGTCTTTACAAGCATTGTTGATCCAAGGATGAGCAGAATGCTGGCGCCATCTCCAGATGGCCTTTACAGAGGTTTGGAACCAACTTTAGGTGTTGGCGCATTAACTGCAGCCCAACAACCACTAAACCTTTGGGGTTATGCTTCTCAGGCAGCAGCCAACGCCTCCGCAACTACCCCGGCAAGGTATTTATTTGCACGTAAAAATAAATTTCCGATTATTACCTATGCTCAATTACAGTTTATCAAAGCTGAAGCAGCATATAAAAAAGGAGATAAAGCAACTGCTCTAATGGCGTATAAAAATGCAGTTTCAGCTCATTTCGACTTTGTAAATGCGAGAAATACTGATGATGGGCAAACACCAACGCAAATAAGTGCAACAGAAAAGAGCACATACCTTGCTTCGCCGCTTATTACGCCTCTAAATCCGAATGATTTAACGCTTTCACAGATTATGTGTCAGAAATACATTGCACAATGGGCTTGGGGCCATTTAGAACAATGGACAGATTTAAGAAGATACCACTATACAGATAAGGATCCTGTTACCGCAAATCAGGTTTTTATAGGGTTTACTATTCCTACAGTGCTTTTTCCGGATAACCAAACCAAAGTAGTGCAGCGAATGCGCCCACGGTTTAATTCGGAATATGTTTGGAATAGGGAAGGGCTTAATGCCATTGGCGGCCTGGCAACCGATTATCAGACTAAAGAAATGTGGATAACAACACCTCAATAATTAAATTATGAAAAGAAAATATATCATATTAGCAGTACTACTGTTATCAACTATAATTTATTCTTGTAAGAAAAATGCTGTCCAAGAAATCTCAGTACCGGTAAGTGGTGCTCAATTGAAGTATTTTAATTTCGCACTCAATTCACCCGTAGTAAACTTTTATGCCGGAGGTACAAAAGTTACAGCTGCGAGTTCTACAACAGGTGCAGAAAGCGGAACTACAGGCGTAGCATTTGCAAGTGTTTATCCATCAACAAATTCGTACACAATTCTTGCTCCTGGTACTTACGATTTTATGGCACAACGCCCCAGCACGGCAACTGTAGATCCTAACCTGGTTATTGCAACTCTAAACAAACAAGTAGCAGAAGGTAAAAATTATTCGATTTATTTATCGGGCTTATATAACACCACTACTAAAAAAACGGATGTTTTTGTGGTTGATGATGTGCTGCCAGCTATCGATACATCGGGTGCTTATGTGCGTTTTGTTCATGCTTCTTACAATGCAAATCCCTTTGATCTGGTATTGAAAAATACAACAAGTTTGGTTGAAACAACCGTGGCCACTAATGTAGCTTATAGAAGTGCTTCAAATTTTGCTAAAGTTCCACAGGGGGTTTATGATTTAATATTAAGATACACAGGTACAGCTACCAATATTGTAATTAGAACCGCCGTAAGTGTTACTAAATCCAATACCTATAGCTTCAGTTTAAGAGGAGATATCACATTGCCTTATACTGGTACAGCAGTTAACCGGCCTTTTATTGACAATACACCAAATAGATAAAAAACAAAAGAGGGTGCCTTTTTGGACACCCTCTTATTCCTCAACTTACAAAATCTTAAATCCTAAACTCAATTGAAACAGGTTAGGTTTTTGCGTATATTTTTCGCTTTTGCTGATGTTTGATAAACCAGCTTCATAACGCAAGTCAACAGAAATGCTGCCTACATCTACACCCGCACCAGCTTGCAAGCCCAATGCCTGGTTTTTGTAGTTGCTAAAATCTGTTGCCTGTTGGTAAGCTGAACTAAAAGTCGAATTTTCATCCAGGATAAATGAAATAACCGGCCCGGCCATTAAGCGGAAGTTTAAATTTTTAGCACCAAATTTTGTTCCTAATAAAACAGGAATATCCAAAGTGGTAAATTTTACTTTTCCTTCAGCCTGAACCTCATTACCATTGTCCTGTGTAAAGCTGATGAACTTGTTGCCTTTACTTCCAATGTAGGCTTCCGGCTGTACATAAAAACTGGCGCCGCCAATACGTGCCCAGGCACCGATCTGATAGCCTAAACGGTTTTCTTCGCTTGCAAAATCTGCATTTAATTTGGCTAAATTTACACCTGCTTTAACCCCCAGGTTAAACGTTTGTGCCTTTGATGTTGCCCAACCCAGGGTTAGGAAGACAATAGAGAAGATAATCTTTTTCATGTTGTTTAATTGCTGTTTTAAGGTTAGTGATTCCATAGTCTCTACAAATGTCATTTTAGGCGTTTTTGCAGGTCCTGGTTTCAATTTTAAAAGTTACAGAATATGGGTTTTCACACCTGTTTTTTTTGATAACGCAGTTTTAACACAATTATCGTGCAAAAAGAATCTACTATTCTCCACTTTTTTTATCACATCACATAAAAAGGTATCAACCTGAACAAATATTTTTTACTTTTGCATCAAATAAAATATGCCATGGCTAATTTTCAACTGACTTCTGAAACCGCATTTAAAGTAAAAACTAAGTTTTTAAGGAAATACCGCGATCTGGCGAACGAGCCTTTAGAATTTACGCCGGGCAAAGAAGATCAATTGGTTGAAGATTTAATGCGTTTGGTGAAACGCGACCGTACCTACATTGAATTTACGATTCAAAAAGCACTTGCAGATACCAAAGGAAACAGACTTTAGTATAATTTCCTCTATCAGGTAATTCCTTTTCTTTTTTAGCGTAACGCTTAATTTACGAATCACTCAAGTAAGCTGTTCTTAATATTTACGGCTTTTTGTACATTTACGTTTGTACAGAATTACAAAGTAATCTTTCAAACAGGTGATAATCTATTTTATCGGAGCTATTGGAATTAAAATAAAAGGGGAATGAAGAAACTAAAATATGGTCTTTTAGCAGCAGGTTTTGGGGTGGCTGCTTTATCTTTTTCATTTAAAGAAGATTTGTTCCTGGTATCTAAAAACCTCGATATCTTTGCCTCGCTCTATAAAGAAATCAATATCAACTATGTGGATGATACCAATGCCCCTAAGTTGATGAAAACAGGGATCGATGCCATGTTGGATAGCTTAGATCCTTACACTGAATACGTTCCCGAATCGGAAATTGAAGATTATAAACTGAAATATGTAAGTACCCAGTATGGTGGTATTGGTGCCAGCACTGTTTTTATTGACGGGAAACTATTTATTAACGACATCAGTGAAGGTTATCCGGCAAATAAAAGCGGGCTTAAAGCTGGAGATCAAGTGGTAAGCATAAGCGGAATCGCAGTAAAGGGTAAAGATCGTCAGGAAATTAGTCAGTTGCTGCGTGGCCCCAAAGGAACGCCTGTTGATTTGCTGGTGGTTAGAGATGGCAAGGAAATTACTAAAAAACTAGTACGTGATGAAATAAAACAGCCTAACGTTTCTTATTCTGGAATGGTGGGAGATGGAATCGGTTATATCAAGCTCGATAAATTTCTGGAAAACTCTGGACAGGAGGTTAAAGATGCTTTGTTGGCCATTCAAAAAGAAAATCCAAAAGGTGTAGTTTTAGATTTGAGAAACAATGGTGGGGGTATTTTGCAGGAAGCGGTTAAAATTGTGAACCTCTTTGTGAACAAGGATCAGCTTATTGTAACCCAAAAAGGTAAAAATGTAGAGAAAACCATTTCCTATAAAACGCTTTCAGCCCCAATTTCTACAAGTGTTCCTCTTGTAGTGCTGGTAAATGGAAATTCAGCTTCAGCTTCAGAAATTGTTGCAGGTTCTTTGCAGGATCTGGACCGTGCCATTGTAATCGGTCAGCGCAGCTACGGCAAGGGTTTGGTTCAACAGACTTTTAATTTGCCCTATAATAGTTTAGTTAAGGTAACTGTTGCTAAATATTATACGCCATCAGGCAGATGCATTCAAAAATTAGATTATGCACATAAAAATGCCGAAGGAGTGGCCGAGCGCTTTGCCGATTCTACTATGGTAATGTACCAGACCAAAGCAGGTAGAAATGTATATAGCGGCAACGGTGTTTATCCCGATATTGTGGTTGATGCAGCCAAATTAAGCCCGATTACGATTTCGATGATCAATAAAAGCCTTTTCTTTAATTATGCAAATCAATACAGGAAAGAAAAACCAGCATTAACCTCTGCAAAAACCTTTCAGCTTTCAGATGCAGATTACGCCGCTTTTGCAAGCGGCCTTGCTGATAAAGATTTAACCTACCAAAGCCGTACAGAAAGATTACTATCCGATCTGCGCGTGGAGGCAGAGAAAGAAAATAAATCTGCTGAAGTAAAAACCGATCTCGAAAACCTTAAATATAAACTTACTTCTTCTAAAAAAACAGACCTGGTTAGCCATAAGGCAGAAATTAAAAGAGTTTTAGAAACACAGATTGTAAGCCGTTATTTTTACGAAAAAGGAAGAATTGAACAAAGTTTTCAATACGATAAAGAACTTGCTGCAGCTAAAAGCCTATTTACCAATCAAACGCAGATTTTAGCCATTTTAAAAGGCGATGGAAACTATAAGGTAATAGGAAAACCAACCAAAGCCACTGCATCAATAGACTAACACCTAACCAAACGAATCGCTATTCTTATGAAGAAATTAGCCCTAATATGCCTTGTGCTATTAAATGCCTTACAGTTAAAGGCGCAGGATTATACACCTACAGCTTCTAATTTAAAACAAAGAGTTTGGTTTAATGATGCACGGTTTGGTTTATTTATCCACTGGGGACCTTTTAGTATACCGGGCAGCGGCGAATGGGTAATGAACGAACGAAAGCTGAATATTCATAATTATACCAACCTCAAAGATTTTTTTAATCCTGTCGAGTTTAATGCCGAACAATGGGTGAGCATGGCGAAGAATGCGGGAATGAAGTACATTACGCTGATTACAAGGCACCATGACGGCTTTAGTATGTGGGGTACGAAATATTCTGATTTCAACATCATGAATACGCCCTATAAAAAAGATATCGTAAAAATGATGGCTGATGAGTGTCATAAGCAGGGCATACAGTTATACTTATATTACTCATTGCTAGATTGGCGCAGGAAAGATTATCCATATGAAACTGGTCGTACCGGGCAGAACTCAGGCAGGACTGGCAAAGGCGATTATGCCAGTTATTTGCAGTTTATGAAAAATCAATTAACCGAACTATTGACCAATTACGGCGAAATAGGCGGAATCTGGTTTGATGGCCATTGGGATCAAACAGAACCTGAAGGATCAAAAGACAGAACCTCGCGGATTGACTGGAAATACAATGAGATTTACGGTTTGATCCACAAACTTCAGCCACAGTGTATGATCGGTAATAACCATCACCTTAGTCCCTTTGCGGGAGAAGATTTTCAGATGTTCGAACGCGATCTTCCTGGGGAGAATAAGTCAGGTCTAAGTTTTCAAAAGGCATCAGATAAACTACCGCTCGAAACCTGCGAAACCATTTCAAACTCCTGGGGATATAATTTGAGTGATACTTATTACAAATCGAATAAAGAACTGGTTCATATGTTGGTTAAAGCAGCAAGTTTGGGTTCCAATCTTTTACTGAACATTGGTCCGATGCCGAGTGGTAAAATTCAACCGGAGTTTCAGGATCGTTTGGCAGGCTTGGGCGATTGGCTTAAGATTTACGGCGAAAGCATTTACGGTACAAAATCCGGGTTTATTAAACCACAAACCTGGGGCAGCATTACACAAAACGGCAACAAAATTTATATCCATATTGTTGACGGAAAAACCACATCCCTTGATTTGGAAAGCGTTCCGGTAAAGAAAATTAAAAAGGCATATTTATTGAAAGATAAAAGCCCAGTGAATTATACCTTCAAAAAAGCAAAATTAACCATTACCACAACTTCAAATAGTGCAGAACCCGATCAGGTAATCGTTTTGGAGATTGAATAAAAGGGCCATTTATTTATGCTGTCATCCTTGAACGCAGTGAAAGATCTTTCGAATTTTAATAAAAGAGTCTTCATTGCGAACGTAAGAAGCAAGCTTAATGCATTTACTGTTAGCGATAGTTTTAAGATTGCTTCGCCGGCTAAAGAGCCCTCTTGCAATTGACGATCTTTCGCGCTCAAAAGCCTATTATCTTCCTATAATAATTGACAAATTTCAATGCTTTTACTTAATTTCAACATAATTCTTTGTTGATTTTATAAGAAAATAAACGTAAAACGTTTTACTTTTAGATTTTTAAATTTATTGTAGGAAATTATAAGCACACATGCAGTTCAAGAAAATCTCTTCCATTCTATTTCTAACAGCCTCTTTATTCTCTCTTAATGCAACTGCGCAGCAGAACTCCAAACTTACTAAGTATATCGATCCATTAATCGGATCAGCAAAACATGGACATGTTTTTGTTGGTGCCAATGTTCCGTTTGGGGCTGTACAGCTCGGGCCAAACAATATTTTTGAGGGCTGGGACTGGTGCAGTGGTTACAATTACATCAGTAACACCATCACCGGTTTTGCACATACCCATTTAAGCGGCACAGGGATTGGCGATTTGGGAGATATTTCCATTATGCCTGCAACTGGAAAATTGCTCCTGGAAAAAGGTAAAACGGCCGATGACCAGGATGGTTATCTTTCTAAATTTTCTCATCAAAATGAAATTGCAAAAGCAGGTTATTATAGTGTATTGCTTGATAAATACCAGATTAAAGCCGAACTAACAACAACTGAAAGAGTAGGTTTTCATCAATATACTTTTAAAAAAGGAGCCGAAAATCCTCATATCATTATCGATTTAATTGAAGGTATTGGATGGGATGCTCCTGTTTCTGCTTCATTTAAGCAATTAGATGCTACAACCCTAGTCGGACATCGTAATTCGAAGGGCTGGGCCACCGATCAGCGGTTATATTTTGTAATTAAACTTTCGCAACCGATTAAGAGTATTGCACTCTATGATAGTACAGTTGTTAAGAGCGGTACAACATTATCTGGTAAAAAACTTAAAGCGGCGGTTAGCTTTAATGCCATTAATAATGATAAACTGCAGATTAAAGTGGCTTTATCTCCCGTAAGTATCGAAAATGCCATTTTAAACCTCAAAACAGAATTACCTGGCTGGGATTTTGTATCGACCGTTAAAAGCGCTGATGCAAAATGGGAGAAAGAACTATCGAAGGTTAAAATTGAAGCGTCTACAGTTACAAAAAAGGTTTTTTATACTGCTTTATACCATACCATGATTGCGCCATCTTTATTTAACGATGTAAACAAGGATTATTTGGGCACCGATAAAAAGATATACAAAAAGGCGAACTTCAATAATGTAACTACTTTTTCACTATGGGATACCTATCGGGCGGCAAATCCATTGTTCACGATTCTTCACCCAGATAAGGTGAGTGATGTAGTGAATAGCATGTTGGCCATCTATAAACAGCAGGGTAAATTACCGGTGTGGCATTTAATGGGTAGCGAAACCAATACCATGGTGGGTTATCATGCTGTTCCGGTTATTGTAGATGCCTATTTAAAAGGATACCGTGGCTTCGACGTAAATCTGGCATACGAAGCTATAAAACAATCTGCCATGCAGAAAACAGACGGTATTGATTATATCCAGCAATTAAAATACATTCCTGCTGATAAGGTAAACGAATCAGTTGGTAAGGCTTTGGAATATGCTATTGACGATTATTGTATTGCGCAAATGGCCAGGGCGCTTAACAAAACAGCCGATTATGATTACTTTAGCAAAAGATCCAAAAGCTATAGTTTGTACTTTGATCCGGGTGTTCAGTTTATGCGCGGTAAACTTGCCAATGGAAACTGGAGAAGTCCTTTCGATCCGTTTTCGTCTAAACACCGTGAAGATGACTATGTGGAAGGGAATGCCTGGCAATATACCTGGTTGGTACCTCATGATGTTGAAGGATTAATTAAACTTTTCGGCGGCGATAAACCTTTCATCAATAAGCTCGATTCGCTATTTACCCTGCCTTTAGATTTGGGTACCAATGGTTCACCAGATATTAGTGGCTTAATTGGTAATTACGCACAGGGAAATGAGCCCAACCACCACATTACTTATTTATATACCTATGCAGGTCAGCCCTGGAAAACTGCTGATCTGATCCGTAAAATCGATACAGATTTTTATTCATCTAAGCCAGATGGTTTGTGCGGCAATGAGGATGTGGGGCAAATGAGTGCCTGGTATATTTTTACGGCAATGGGTTTTTATCCGGTAAATCCTGCAAATGGCGCCTATGTTTTCGGTACCCCATTAATTAATGGTGCTACCATTTCACTAGCAGGGAATAAAAAGTTCAGTATCAAAGTGGTTGGTAATAGCGCAGAGAACAAATACATTCAAAAAATTGTACTGAACGGGAAGCCCTACAGTAAATCGTATATTCTTCATAAAGCTATTGTAGCTGGTGGAAAGATGGAGATTTATATGGGCAATACACCATCGGCAATCTGGGGCGTAAAACCTGAAGATAGGCCGATATCAGGAAAATAATTCTAAAACAAAATACAAAAGTCGGGATAAGTTTAACCGACTTTTGTATTAAAAATTAGCCACAACAATAATTATCAATTTTAAGATTTCAAATAAATGAAGAAAATATTTCTACTTCTTTTGTGCTGTTCGGCCTTCATTGTAAATGCACAGCAGCGATACGAGCTAAACTCGGGCTGGGTTTGTACAAATATTAAAGATGCGCAAGCTAATGGTTCAGAAATTTCTAAATCCGGTTTTTCGCTTAATAGCTGGATGCCTGCAACGGTTCCTGGAACGGTTTTAACCACTTTGCTGAACAATAAAAAAGTTCCCGATCCATTTTATGGGATGAATAACGAAAAGATTTCTGATGTATATAAAACAGGTAATGATTACTATACCTATTGGTTTGTAAAAGATTTTGAAGAACGTGCTACAGGTAACGAACAGGTTTGGTTACAGTTTAGAGGAATAAATTATAAAGCCGAAATTTATTTAAACGGGAAAAAAGTTAATCCGAAAACCCAGGTGGGCATGCACCTGAGGGCACAGTATAACATCACCAAACTGTTAGCTGCCAATGGAAAAAACAGATTGGCTGTAATTGTTTATCCGCCAGATTTTCCAGGTAATCCTAACGGTGGCCAGGGTGGCGACGGAACGATTGCTAAAGGTTTAACCACTCAATATACTGCCGGTTGGGACTGGATTCAGCCTACGCGCGACCGTAACACGGGCATTTGGGATAAAGTGACCATTGAGAAAACAAAAAGCATAAATATCCAGAATCCTCAGGTAATAACTTTGGTGCCGGGTAAACGTTTACCAGAAGGGAAACAAAATCCGGCAACCGTTAAAGTTTCAGTTGAAGTAGAAAACCCAACAGGTCAGCCAGTTTCGGGTACTTTGCAATATCAGATTGTCGGAAAGTTGATTAAACAATCAGCCACCATTGCAGCCAATAAAACCACTACAGTTAAACTTCCTGATTTACAGCTCGAAAATCCTAAATTATGGTGGCCAAGCGGTTATGGCGCGCAAAACCTCTATGATGTAAAGATCGAATTTGTTGCAGCTAATCAGGTGTTGGATCAGGAGCAGCTTAAAGTTGGCGTTCGCCAGATCGATAATATCTGGAATGAGCATACCAAAAGTATGGGCGCTTTTGTAAACGGACAAAAGATTTTTATTAAAGGAGGTAACTGGATCATTTCTGATGCGATGTTACGCTTTAGCGATGCCCGTTACGATGCCGAAATCCGCTACCACAAGGATATGAACCTTAACCTGATCAGGATCTGGGGTGGGGCAATTCTCGAAAGACCTGAGTTTTACAATGCCTGTGATAAGTATGGTTTGCTCGTTTTTCAGGATTTCTGGTTCAGTGGCGATTGTAATGGCCGTTGGGTAGACCCGATGAAGAAAGAAGACCAATGGACACGTAGAAATTATCCTGATGACCATAACCTCACTTTAACTGCTATTGAAGATCAGATCAAAATGATCAGAAACCACGCTTCGCTGGCTTTTTGGTGCGGTGGAAACGAAATTACCCCGCCTGAAGATATTTTGGAGCCGTTAAAAAATGACATTCTTCCACGTTTGGATGGAACCAGGAAACTTTTCGATTTCTCTAACAGTGATGAAATGTCGTTCAATTCAATCGGTGGTAATGGTGATGGTCCTTACGGGATACAGGATATTAAAACTTTTTGGGGTACCAGAACTTTTCCTTACAATTCGGAAGTTGGATCGGTAGGAGTTGGCGATTACGCTTCACTGCTCCGCTTTATCCCGAAAGAAAACCTGGTTGCGCCACAGTACAAAGCTAAGCCCGATTCTGTATGGGATTATCATAAATACATTTCCTACGAGCAGTACCTTAATCCATATGGTAAGCCAAAAAGTGCAGAAGATTTTGCCATGAAGGCCCAACTGGCTAATTACGATCAATACAGGGCTTTGATGGAAGGATTCTCGAACAAAATGTGGGATTGGTATACCGGTTCTATCATCTGGAAAACCCAAAACCCATGGACAGCCATGCGCGGACAGATGTATGATTATTACCTTGATCCCAATGCTTGTTTATATGGTTTGAGAAAAGGTAGTGAACCTTTACATGTGATGATGAATCCTTTGGATAGTATGGTTACTATTGTAAACAACGGATTTACCACCAAAAACAATCTCATGGTGCAGGCTAAGGCTTATGATATGGATGGGAAAGATTATTTCTACTCTCAGGCCTTCAACTCGGTTGGTCCATCTTCGGTGAGAAGGCTTTTTCCAATGAACGAGTTTTTAACCAAACTGGATAAAAAAGAAGGTGTATTCATTTCGTTAAGAATTTTAGATCAGAAGCAAAATATTTTAAGTGAAAACCTTTATTGGCTTCCAGGTAAAGATGGTGAATATTCGGGCTTAAAAAGTATCAAACAAGCGTCGTTAAAAGTTTCGGCAATTGATCAGAAAAACGGTAAGGTGGCAGTTACTTTGAGCAATGCAAATGGAAGCCCCGTAGCATTTTTTAACCGTGTTGCTTTAATAAATGGCGCTACTGGTGAACGCGTGCTTCCTGCTTTTTATGATGATAACTATGTGAGTATTTTACCAGGAGAAAGTAAAACGGTAACTGTAGAATATACAGGAAAACAAAGTAATTTAGCTGCGGAAGTATATGGCTGGAATGTAGAAAAGCAGAAGATAAATATTCAATAGCTTACAAGACCTATCAGGGTTTCGAAACCTGGTAGGTCATTGCTGCTTCTAATAGCAAGCCCTTCATTTCTAAACCTGATAAAGTGGAAAGCCCGCAACGAGGAACGAGTGAGGACTTGAAGCGATAGCAGGACTACTCTGGCCATTAAAACAGAACCCCACATTTCCAAAAAAAACATCGGCTAGTTTTTGGGCCAACACTTTAAGATTGCTTCGTACCTCGCAATGACGATACCAACAAAAAAGGCGACACTTTAGGTATCGCCTTTTTTCTTTAATATGTTTTATAACTAGCTTACGCCGTGTAACTTTACTTTTAATCCGTCCATATTGTTATTTAACTGCAACTGACAGGCTAAGCGCGAGTTGGGTAACAGATCAGGCAAAGTATCTAACATGGCATACTCATCGTCTGTCATTTCGTTAAGTTTTTCTTCGCCTTCTAAAACATCAACACAGCAAGTAGCACATAAAGCCATTCCGCCACAGGTGGCTAATATATCATATTCTGATGCCTTTAAAAACTCCATCAGGCTTAAGCCCATGTCGGTTGGTGCAACGTGTTCCGTAACTGAGCCATCCGGCTCCTGCATATATATATTGATGTTGTTTTCCATTTATCTTTGTTCTCTTATGATTTGTAGCAACAAATATAGGAGAAAGCTTAAAATTCTGAAACTCCGTTTACAGTTGTGTATTTCATGGTATATTTCACACCAGGGTTCATGTACGAATATGCACTGTGACTCATTAATGCTGCCTCGTGGAAACCACACAGAATCAATTTTAATTTGTTTGTGTAAGTATTGATATCACCAATAGCATAAATACCCGGAATGTTGGTCGAATAATCATCAACATTTACCTCGATTGCACTTTTGCTGATGTTTAAGTTCCAATCTTCAATAGGACCTAATTTAGGGCTCAAACCGAACAAAGGGATTAAATGATCAGCCTCAACAACCGTTTTTTCCATTGTACGGTTCTGCACAATTTCAACTTGCTCCAACTTATCGGTTCCGTGTACGGCCTGAAGGTTGCTGTTTAAAACCAGGTTGATTTTTCCACTTTCGGCCAATGCCATTACTTTAGCAACTGAATCTGGTGCACCACGGAAGCTTTCACTTCTGTGAACCAAAGTCAGTTCAGAGCAAACTTCTGCTAAGTAAATGGTCCAGTCTAAAGCTGAATCGCCACCACCTGCGATTACCATTTTCTGGTTGCGGTATTTCTCAGGATCAAGGATCATGTAGTTTACACCCTTGCCATTTTCAAAGTTTTCTAAATTTTCTACAGCTGGTTTGCGTGGCTCGAAACAGCCTAAACCACCGGCAATAACGACAACTTTAGCTTCGATAACGGTACCCATATTAGTGGTTAAAACGAAATCGGCTTCACCGCGTTTTTCTAAACCTTCAATACGCTCACCTAAAGTAAAGGTAGGATGGAAAGGTTTGGCCTGCTCCATTAAATTATCGATAAGTTCCTGAGCCAGCACAGAAGGGTAACCAGGGATATCGTATATCGGTTTTTTAGGGTAAATTTCAGACAGCTGACCACCAACCTGAGGAAGGTAATCAATTAAATGACAACGCATTTTTAATAAACCGGCTTCAAAAATGGCAAATAAACCAACCGGACCAGCGCCTATTACGGCTATATCAGTAGTGATCATTAAAGAAAAATTTGACGCAAAGTTACGAAATAAAGTCTTATCAATTCTGCTATTTAGAAATATTCTAGATAATTTTGCAATCCTATTATATTCAGTATTTTATATGCTCTTAGCTAATTGAAAACAAAAGTTAGAGGTTTTTAGCGGTTTAAAGCAAATTATAATTGGTCTATGGGTTTAGTGGGGAATTCGGTTTTTTGTCTTCATCATGGTAAACTCCAGCTAATGGAATAAGCTGCGAGGGGGCGTCATTCTCAACTTGATTGGGAATCGTAATGCAATAAGCTTTAAGATTCCCGCCTTCTCGCGGGAAAGACGATCTTACTATTGTTCAGAATGACAAAAAATACGCTACCAACTCATTCCCAAGTTCTGAAACACAAAACTCCATACATCTGCAGCTTCTTCGATCAGTTTTGTGGTAGGCTTGCCAGCGCCATGGCCAGCTTTGGTTTCTATCCTGATTAAAACCGGGTTTTTACCTTTATATTTTTCCTGTAAGGTTGCCGCAAATTTGAAAGAATGGGCAGGTACCACTCGGTCATCATGATCGGCCGTGGTAATTAAGGTAGCCGGATAATTAACACCACTTTTTATATTATGAAGCGGCGAGTAATTAATCAGGTAATCGAAATCCTCCTTTTTATCACTGGTTCCGTACTCAACTGCCCAGCCCCAGCCAACCGTAAATTTGTGGTAACGAAGCATATCCAATACGCCAACGGCAGGTAAAGCCACTTTAAAAAGATCGGGTCTTTGGGTCATGCAGGCACCAACTAAAAGTCCGCCATTTGAGCCGCCCGAAATGGCAATTTTAGATGGATTGGTGTATTTTTCTTTCACCAGGTACTCGGCTGCGGCAATAAAATCGTCGAAAACGTTTTGTTTTTTTGCTAACATGCCGCCTTTGTGCCAGGCTTCGCCATATTCGCTTCCTCCACGTAAGCTTGGCTGAACGTAAATGCCACCGCGTTCCAAAAACAACATGCGCGACAAACTGAATGCAGGGGTTAAACTGATCTGGAAACCTCCGTAGGCATATAAATAAACAGGATTGTTGCCGTCAAGCTTAATCCCTTTCTTTGATACGATAAACATAGGTACCTTGGTGCCATCTTTTGATGGATAAAACACCTGTTTGGTTTCGTAGTTCTCGGTATTAAATTTTAACCCCGATTTTTTATACAATACAGACTCTGCCTTGTCTACATCGTAACGATAAATGGTGCCTGGAGTAGTAAAATTAGAAAAAGTGTAGAAAAATTCTTTGTCTTCTTTATATCCGCCAAAACCACCAACAGTGCCTATAGCAGGTAATTTTACTTCACCAATTTTCTTTCCAGTTAAATCAAATTGAATAATATTGGTGCTGGCATCTTTTAGGTATATAGCCCATAAAAATCCCCCACCGGTTCCAATACCCTCTAGCGCCAGCTTAGATTCTGGAATGATTTTTTGCCAGTTTTTAGGATCTGCATTTTTAGGGTCGACCAGAACCACCTGTTTGTTTTCTGCTCCTAAATCAGTATTCACCAATAATTTGTCGCCTATGTTGTCAACAACGCTGTGATTATGCTCATAACCTTTAATTAGGAGCACTATTTTGCTATCTGGTGTTTTTAAATCCTGGTAATACAGAGCATTACCCGATGTACCAGCGCTGGCATAAACCACCAGAAAGCGCTCATCTTCTGTAACATTGGCACCGAAATATAAATTCGGGTTGGTTTTGTCTTCAAAAATTAATTGATCATTTTGCTGCTGATCGCCCAATTTGTGGAAATATATTTTTTGGTATTTATTGGCCGCCGAAAGATCTGTTCCTTTGGCAGGCTCGTCAAATTTACTATAGTAAAAACCATCACCTTTCCAGGCTGCACCAGAGAATTTGGTCCATTTCAGCTCGTCGGCTAATTTGGTTTTACTGGCAATATCCATTACATAAATATTACTCCAGTCTGATCCTGCCTGCGCCACAGAATAAGCAAGGTATTTCTTATCATGAGAAAAACCAAGAAGTGAAACTGCAGCAGTCCCGTCTGCGGTAAGCGTATTTGGATCAAGGAAAACCTCCTCTTTGCCGTCAAGGCCTTTTTTTATAAACCAGATGCTTTGGTTTTGCAATCCATCGTTTTTAGTAAAGAAATAATATTCGCCAACCTTAAATGGAGCTGATTCTTTCGGATAGTTCCAGATTTCAGTTAAACGTCTTTTAATGTCTGTACGGTAGGGAATCTGATTCAGATAGTTTTGGGTTACTTTATTTTCGGCAATCACCCAGGCTTTGGTTTCGGCAGAGGTGTCGTTTTCTAACCAACGGTAAGGATCGGCAATGGTAGTGCCGAAATAACTGTCTTTGGTGTCGTCTTTTTTCGTTTCAGGATATTTCATCAATGTTATTTTTTCTGCTGGTTTTTTGCCCTGGTTACAGGCGAAAAGGCTTAATGCAAATAAGGATAATAGAAATTGTTTTTTCATAGTGAAACAGATTTATTTACTAATATATGTCTTTTTTTCCTTCGGTATAATTGCTTAGATTTGGAGATTACGCTGATTATTGCATTTACAGATTTCCCAGGCATCCAAAACATTTCAACCTTGTAACATTTTTTACTTCGGCTTGATTACACAGATTTGGAATTAGACAGATTGCAGTGTTTTAGGCTTTGGTCCTTCTTTATAGATATTCCTTTTTTTTCTTCGGGATGATTGCACCGATTTTAGGATTAATAGATTGTGCTAACGTGATTTTTTTTTATGTTTTTTGCCACGGAAACATAGATTTACACGGAGTTAAACACGGAATATTAGTTATCCTTTGGGGTGATTACATCGATTTGTTAGTCGATTTAGTTTTAGTGTTTGTACTAATTAGTGTTTATGTTTTAGCGTTTGGTCTTTCTTCTTTAGTCTTTAAGCTATTTGCTTTACCTTTGGGAGATCAATGAATAAGAATATATACTTCGCTTCCGATTTCCATTTAGGTACGCCAAACTACGCCGAAAGCCGAGCCCGTGAAGCACGGATTGTAGATTGGTTAAATTTTATAGAACCAAATTGTGGCGAATTGTTTTTGATGGGCGATATTTTCGATTTCTGGTTCGAGTATGCTAAAGTGATCCCAAAAGGATTTATCCGTTTGCAGGGTAAATTGGCTGCCATGGCCGATTCCGGGATAAAAATATATTTTTTTAAAGGTAACCATGATATGTGGGTTCGCGATTATTTTACCCAGGAAATCGGAATGGAAATTATCAGCGATGAACTGATTATTGAAAGGGCTGGTAAGAAATTCTATCTGCACCACGGCGATGGTTTAGGTCCGGGAGATCATAAATACAAATTTTTAAGAAAGATTTTTAGAAGTAAAGTTTGCCAATGGTTGTTTGCGCGTTTGCACCCTAACTTAGGTATTGGTATTGCAAATGGGTGGAGCCAGGGTAGTCGGGCCGCACAAACGGAGAAAGAGGTGTTTTTAGGTGAGGATAAAGAATGGCTGGCCATTTATGCCAAAGAACAACTGCAGAAAACGCATTTTGATTATTTTATTTTCGGACATAGACACCTGCCGCTTAATATTGACTTAGGTAATGGAAGCAGGTATGTAAATATAGGCGAATGGCTCAATTATAATTCTTACGCAGTATTTGATGGGCAGGATTTAAAATTGGCGTATTATAAAACAGAGGTTTGATTTTTTAATTTCATTTTTTCTCGGAAAGTAAAACCTGAAGCTTTTCTGAATGTTCGTCGGGCTTTCCGTTATAGTCCCGATTTTAAAGGAAAATCGGGAGCTGTCACTTCAATCCCGTTTAGGTACGCGGGTTCGTGCTGCTATTTGAGGCCGCATGGTGCCTAAAATGCACTATTCTTTGTTCCTAAACCAGATGGAACGGAAAGCCCGGAGCGAGGAACGAGTGAGGACTTGGAGTGATAGCGGGGCTGCCGGATGCCACAGACACAAAACTGCTCATTTCCAAAATCCTTAATAAAAATCTAGTTTTTGCTTTCCAAACTAATTCAGCTTTTTTCCTTATTTTTGCATTTCCTGAATTTTTGGGCTATACCAACCGTCAGGAAATTTCAACAAGAATAATATGTTAGATAAATTAGAAGCTATAAAGCTGCGTTGGGAAGATGTAGAAGAATCGTTAAGTAATCCGGATGTAATTCAGGATATGAAACGTTTTGCGGCTTTAAATAAAGAATATAAAGACTTGGGCAAGAT
>Ga0065714_10064524_pt1 | contig 41924 bp, 37 predicted proteins | sample MisRhiReplicate2_FD_59101 | JGI IMG/M metagenome (GOLD analysis project Ga0065714, IMG submission 59101) | Miscanthus rhizosphere microbial communities from Kellogg Biological Station, MSU, sample Rhizosphere Soil Replicate 2: eDNA_1 v2... | ecosystem: Host-associated > Plants > Roots >... | reverse complement strand
AGGCAAGCTGGATACGACAGTCAGCGCGAAACTTAACGACAACCAGCTTGAGGTTCAGGCCGCTGCGTATCGACGCAGTACACAAATCCTGATGCGAGGGTATGTCCCGTTATATAGGGCGTCTGCCGAGCTGATCGAATCCATGGGGGCATTGGCAACGCATCCGGCGGTCTATTGAAACCTCCTCATTGCTTCCGTTACCCATCGAGAGTTACCTCCATTCAGAATCTTGAGAGGGGGCAATGTGGCCGTAATCAACGGGCTACTTATGGCCGAGGCGTTGGCTCTGATAGAAATAGGCAACGCTCGAAGACAAACTGGCATAGGTGGGCGGGTTTTCGATAGTTACCATGGCATCCTTTGCCGTCCACCCCATCCATCTACGTCTCGTTGTTAAAGCAAATGTTGCTCCGCCCCCATTCAACCACATGATTTCTGGTGGCAGTGGCAGTGGCAGTGGCAGTGGCAGTGGCAGTGGCAGTGAATGCGTACGTCTTGAGCAGACAGGGGCAATGTGATGCCTTGGTTCTTAATAAACTCGCTAAGGGTCTGAAAAACTGAAAGGCAACTGGGTTCTAGAACGACTATGGGCATGCTCTCAGCCAAGCCAGGCGCTATTTGGTCGAGGATCGCCGCAAGATTGGCTTTGGCTTGATCCAGGAGTCCAACGTCGTAGTAGGGCTGCCCGCAACAAATATGGCGCTTAAGCAACCTGACGGTGAATCCAAGCTTTTCCAGAACTTTTACACCAGCCTCCAGAACCTTGGGCGTGAAGCCGTTGTGAAAAAAACCACCCAGAGCAGCACTTCGCGATCAGTCGTTTCTTCTTCGCTGCGCAGCAGCTGGTGGGCGATGGCATCTGCGCTTAAGCTGAGCGTAGCCACGGAAGGAAAGCGCACATCCGGCGCCAGGCCGATGACGCCACCCAAGGCCCGCACCGGGCGCGCTGCATGGCGAGAGTTATCACGGGGCCAATCGAGTTGCCAGCGGTACGGATCGCTCCAGTTGACCTGTTCATCACCCGCGCTGCCGATTCGCATCCGCTTTGTTGATTCTGGCGTCCATTGCAAAGCCTTCGCCTTTGGCCAGGCCAGCGCCCATGCAGCGACGCAGCACTTCATTGAACAACCAGCGAAACAAATTGCTGTCCCAAAACGGCCGTGTCGATTCTTGGAGAAGGTTGAGTGATTGGGGGCTTCAGTTCAGGATCAATCGATGGACGCCCAATCGGGCTGTAGAAGTCGGCGAGGTAGTGGCGCAGATCGCTCAGGTCGAGTCACTGATCAATGCTGCGTAGAAGGCGATTGGTTGGGATGTGATCTTCAAGGTTGAACGAGTAAAACAGCCGTTCCTGCCCACTCGATAACTGTCCCATCGTGCTGCGTGCTTCCCTGCTGGCCGATGCACGGATTTTGCCGCAGGCCAGATAGGGGAGCTACTTTTTCAACAGAATCGGGCTAGAAGCAGCTAGTCGTGACCGGTTGAATCGCTGGGAACATGAAGCGGTAACCGACGCGATGCAGGCCCAGCTGGAGATGACCCGAGGAAGATGAAGGTTCGCTGCCAGACTGTTGAGCATCCTTTTGGAACGCTCAAATATTGGATGGGAGCCACCCACTTCCTGACCAAAACACTTCCGCGGGTAAGTACCAAAATGAGCCTTCATGTGCTCGCCTACACCTCAAACGAATGATGAGTATCTTCGGCATAGCAGGACTGCTTGAGGCGATCAGGGCATGAATCCAGCGGCTTGCTCGCCCGTAGCCATTTGGGCCGCTGACGCGGCCCAAATGGCATTACGAACGTCTATGCAGCTAACTAAAGTAATTCGCGCTTCCGTCCGCTGATTCCACAGGCAATCCTCGCGACTCTCAGTTTTCGACGTATTTAGCGCGTTTTCACACAGCCTGGGTCGTTTTCGGCCCATCGCGACAGGCAACAATCGACCCAGGCTGTGTGAAAACGTACACGCCGTTTTGAAGTCTGCGTTACTGCGTAAAATCTGCCAGCGTTTGGTTAATCAATAAACCGGAAATTTGCGTGGGAACGCGATTTTCGTTCCGGTACTGTGTATCCAAAATAATCACTATTTTTGTGCGAGTAAACCCTTTGAAGAGTCGAGCGTTGATGGTCGGGGTGGATATGGGCACCTCGAGTACTCGAGTCGTTGTGCTCGACGAATACGGCCACTGCCTCGGTGCTGCGGGTCGCCCGACGCGCCTGTTGAGCCCGTCACGCCAAGTATTCGAACAAGATCCAGAGCACATGTATGCATCGGTGTTGTTGACCATCAAGGATGTGCTGAGCCAGCACAATATTCCCATCTCTGAGATTGGCGGTATCGCGATTTGCGGTCAAATGGCCGGGATATCAACTGTCGGCAGGCGTTGGGAAGCCGTAACACCCTACGATTCCTGGCTGGATATGCGATGTGCCGGCCAGGTTTCCCGGCTCAAGGCCTTTGAGCACCAGATCATTGAGTGCTCAGGTGGGCCGGCCGGTGCCAATCACGCTGCGAAATGGTTGTACTGGTGTGAGCAACAGCCGCAGATCTATCGCAACATCAGAAAGATCATCATGCCGGCAGCGTATGTGGCAGGGCGTATGGCGCAGTTGAGTAGCGATGACGCGTTTATGGATTACACCTATCTGGGCTTCAACAGCTTCGCCGACAGTCGCACGATTCAATGGAACACCTCGCTCATTGACGAATTCAAGCTCGACGTCGATCGACTGCCCAATTTGGTAGCACCGTCGGATCGCATTGGATCGGTCTCTGCCAATGCTGCACGCTTTTGCGGGCTGTTGGCCGGTACACCCATTTTCGCTGGCTGCGGGGATATCGCGGCTTCTTTACTCGGCGTCGGGATATTCAACCCTGGAAAACTGCTCGACATCGCTGGGACTGGGTCAGTGCTGACGACACTTCTGGACCGTTACGCGGTTGATACACAGCACAAAACCCTCACGACCTTCAGGCATTGCCTGCCCGAGCTGTTTTACTCGGTGGCTTATGTGGGGGGCGCGGGCATCAGTTTCAACGGGTTTGGCCTAACTGATAGCGAACGCCGAAGATTGGAATCACAGGTCTGCGCGCCATTATCCGAGCGCAACAAACTGCTGTTTCTGCCGCATATGGGCGGGCGGCATGCCCCGTTTGATCCTTCGCTAGCCGGAGCCTTTGTCGGCCTCGACTGGACGCATGACCGTACTGATCAATACCGGGCAATGATGGAGTCGGTTGCTTATGAATATGCGCGCTTTCTAGAGTGCATGAGGGAGATGAAGGTCGGCGTCGACGAGGGCGGTGTATTGAGTTTAGGGGGCGGCTCGAACAGTCCTCTGTTCAATCAGATCAAGGCCGATGTACTGGGCATCCCATATTGCAAACTACCTTCCGCCGAATACGGCGTGCTGGGGGCGGCGTTGTTGGTCGGTCAGGGCGCAGGCATTTTTGCGGACCTGAAGCAGACGGCCATCGACTGGCAAAAGCCGATCGAAACCATGACGCTGCCGGACGCCTCGAAACATCCTTTTTATGCAGGCATGCGCAACGCTTATGAGCAGATGCTGACTAGCCTCAAGCCGGTATTTGACGAGCTGCAATCGGTTCCGCTTTCCTGATTACGATGACGTGGAGCAGGTGTATCGACGCTAATGTGGGGGCAGGATGTATCGAGATGATGTGTCGATTTTTTTAAAGTATTGCACGGCAAAATCGACGAAGGTTTTGACACGTAATGGCAGCTTCTTGCCTCCCTCGGTGAGCAGATGAAATCCGGCGGTCGGGCATTGATAGTCCTCAAGTAGAGGGACCAATCGTTTGGCCTGAATGTCGTCCGCCACTTCCCACACCGACTTCCAGATGATCCCCAAGCCTTGAACTGCCCATTGACGCAGGGTGAAGCCGTCATTGGCCAAGCGATTGCCCTTGACCTGAATCGTGGTTGGCACGCCCTTGCTGACGAATTTCCAGCGATCGAGTGTGAAATCTGCACGCAGTTGTACCAGGCAGTTGTGGTGCAGTAGGTCTTCTGGGCTGAGTGGTGCGCCGTGCTGTTCGAGATACCGCGGAGAGCAGCAGACCATTTGCCTATCGACGCCAAGGGAACGGGCGATCAGCGAACTGTCCGGGAGGTCGCCGAACCGAATCGCGATGTCCGAGCCTGACTCGACAAAGTCCAGTATCCGGTCGGTGAAAAACAGCCGAATACGGACATGGGGGTTTTCGCTGATGAAGCCATCGACCAATTGGCTGATCCACTGTCGGCCCAGATCGGTAGGGCAGGTCAAACCGATGGTACCCAGCAGATCGCTGTGGCCGTTTTTGATGATGCTGTCCAGAGTGTCGACCTCTTCGAGGATCTTCAGGGCATTTTCAAACAGCAACTGTCCTTCTGCTGTGGGGCTCAGGCTTCGGGTGTTGCGCTTGAGCAACCGCAAACCATAGAACTCTTCCATCGCCTTGAGTCGACCACTCATGGCTGCGGGCGACAGACCCATCTGTCGACCTGCTGTTGAAAGAGAACCTGTCTGAACGACAAGGCGGAACAGCCGCATATCTTGTAATCGATCAACCATGGTTTCTTTGTCTCTGGAAAGTTGTTTTTTATTGTTTGCAAAGTATCAGCCAATTATTCACAAAATACTATGTAATCAAAGAGCAGGGCGAAAGGGTAAGTTTGTGCGGAACCGCTTTAGATAGGCGGTTTTGAGCTGTCTGTGAAGGTAATTCAAATGTGTTTGTTGCTGGGTTCATCTTTCGGAATCAGTGAAAAGTCATTTTTCTAAATACGAATAGAAAACGGCGGGTGATTGTTAATAATGAATACCTGAGCTTGTGAGTCACAATAAAAAGAGGGTTTATGCTATGCGTGTTCAATATCAAGAGGCCGTTCCTTCGATAGACCTGGCGGGTCAGTTCAAATTGGCAATGGGCCGCTTTGCCTCTTCTATAACCCTGATCACCACACTTGGCGACGATGGTCAGCCCTATGGCCTGGCCGCGACCGCTTTTTCTTCGGTTTCGATGGACCCTGCGTCGGCTCTGATCTGTGTCAACCGCACCGCCAGCGCCTCGCCGATCATCAAGCGTTCCGGGCTTTTCTGCGTGAATATGCTGCAAAGCCAGCACGAGCCCATCTGCAGGATCTTCAGTCAGCCCGACCTGCGAGGCCAACGTTTTGTGAAGGGCGACTGGCGCACCGGTGTTCACGGCATTCGTTACTTGGCTGACGCCCAGGCGGCGATCTTTTGCGAAGTGGTTCAGGAGGTTGAACACGGTACGCACACGGTGATTATCGGCAACGTCATTGACGTCATCACACAGCCACTGGAAGAGCCACTTCTCTACATGGGAGGGCGCTATCGGGAGCTGGGTCATTGATTCTTAGTTGTCGTGTGCTGCTCGATCTTATAACAATTAAATAAGAAGTGGATGTGGGTATGAACAATCCGTTGTTGGCAAAAACAAGACTGTCCGGGTCGATTCCAAAGTGGATTGGTCTGGAAACTAACGTTGCCGGTCCGATGGTTGGACTTTTGTTGTTGTGTGCCGTGCTGACTGTCTTTACCAATAGCTTTCTGACCTTGAGTAACCTGCTTAATGTGCTGGATCAAGTCACGGTGCTAGGCATCATGGCGTTGGGCATGACGCTGGTGATTCTCATCGGCGGCATCGACCTGTCCGTGGGGGCGGTGCTGGCGGTGGCGATCATGGTCATGAGCTGGCTCGAACATGTACTCGGCTTGCCAATGTGGGTCGCCATGCTCGGGGCGCTAGCCGTCGGCGCCGCGTGTGGTTCGACCACGGCCCTGTTGGTGGTCCGGGCTGGCCTTCCATCGTTCATTGCGACGCTGGCGATGATGTCGATTGCTCGCGGCCTGGCCTATATGGTCACTGACGGGGCGCAAGTCAGCGGATTCCCGGAATGGTTCAGTAACCTCTCGGTTATTCGTTACGGCGGTGTGTTGTCGCTGACCGTCAGCTGCTTCGCGGTACTGGCGCTGGTGTTCTGGTTCGTTCTCAGATTCACGGTGCCCGGCCGCAGCCTGTATGCCATTGGCGGCAGCAGCAAAGTGGCCAAGCTAGCTGGCATCCGGGTCAAAGGCTACACCAGTGCGGTGTACATCATTTCCGGCATCTGCGCGGCACTCGGCGGCATCATCATGACGTCCCGACTGGACACCGCCGGTGCTGGCGCGGGTGTCGGTTATGAGCTCGATGTGATCGCCGCCGTGGTGATCGGCGGCGGCAGCCTCAAGGGCGGCGCGGGTAGCGTGGTGGGCACAATTATTGGTGTGTTGATCATCGGCGTTTTGCGCAACGGCTTAAACCTGGCAGGTATTTCCCCTTTCGTTCAGCAAGTGGTCATCGGCGCGGTGATCGCTTTCGCGGTGATGCTCGATTTGCTCAAGCGCAAGGCTGACTAACTTCGGCTTATCAATCGAAAACTGCCTTTGTTTACACGCACAATAAAAAGGATAAAAACATGAAGCTGTCTGTTTTTTCGCTGCGTTTTCTGTGGTTGCCACTGCTGGGTTGCCTGATCTCGATCGGTGCTCACGCACAAAGCAAACCTTCAAATGAAATCACTGTCGGCATGTCGATCCCAAGCCTTCAGTGGGTGTTCTATCTGATGGTCCGTGATGGTGTCATGGAGCAGGCCAAAACCCTCGGGATCAAGAATGTGCTGGTGGCTGACGCCCAGGCCGACCCTGCTCGGCAGGTAAGTCAAATTCAAGACATGTTGAGCAAAGGCATTGATGTGTTGCTCTACACCGCTACTGGCAGCGCCGCTTCGGCCGTGCCGGTGCGGTTGGCGCGGCAGCAGGGTGTGCCGGTGATCTGCATTGACAACTTTCCGAAAAATGTCGAGTGCGACGCCTACATCTCCACCGACAACCTGGCGGCGGCGGGCGAACTGGCCCGACAGATGATCAAGTTGACTGGCGGCAAGGCTGAAATTGGCTTGCTGCAAGGCACCCTGGGCGATTCGACTGAAGTCTCCCGGGCCAAGGGGCTGGACGCGGTGTTGGGCGGGGCCCCAGAGATGAAGATCATCGACCAGAAGCCTACAGATTGGCTGCAGGACAATGGCTTCAAGGTTGCTCAGGACATGCTGCAAAAGAACCCGAAGATCAACGTGTTCATCGGACGCTCTGATGCGCCGGCCCTCGGTGCGGCTCAGGCGGTAAAAGTGGCCAACATCGATCACAAGGTCTGGGTGTTCGGTTATGACGGTTTGCCATCCGCACTCGAAGCAATTCGCGACGGGAAACTGGACATGACAATCACTCAACAAGCCGTGGAGATGGGGCGCTCAGCCTTACGTACGGCCGTCGATCTGCAGCAAGGCAAAGAGGTCACTAAGACTCAGTTGCTGCCGGCCTTCGTGACCACCCGGGAAAACGTTGCGACCTTCCTTGAGAAGCATCCTTGAGATCGGCGAAGGAGGGCACGTCATGAATGCGATCAAGACCACCCAAGGGCCTTTGTTCCGGGCGAGCAACATCGGCAAGTCATTCAATTCGGTCAGGGTGTTGGAAGATATCAGCCTCGATATCGGCTATGGAGAGGTGGTGGCGCTGCTTGGAGAAAACGGCGCGGGAAAATCGACCTTTTCCTCCATCGTCGCCGGTGCACTGACGCCGTCCAAAGGCACGATGTTTCTTGCCGGTGAATCTTACGCACCGAACGGTCCGGGGGCCGCCATGGCATCGGGGATCAACATGATCCACCAGGAGATCCACCTGCTGCCTGACTTGAGTGTGGCGGAAAACGTTTTCCTCGGTCATCTGCCCACCCGCGACGGCATCATCGACCGCAAGAAAATGTTCCGTGAAACAGAGAAACAACTGCGCCGCCTGGGTCTGGATATTTCGCCGGATACACCGGTACGGCAGCTGAAAATCGCCGCCCAGCAACTGGTGGAAATCGCCCGGGCCCTGACGCTCAACTCACGTCTATTGATTCTCGACGAACCGACGGCCGCCCTGGGGAAGGAAGAAACAGACTTGCTGTTCAAACAGATCACGGAGCTTAAAAAGGAAGGCGTTTCCTTCATCTACATCAGTCATCGTATGGACGAGATTGCTCGGATCGCTGACAAGGTAGTGGTCATGCGCGATGGGCACCTGATCGCACGTCATGACAGCGGTTCAGCCGATGTCGGCGTGCTGGTGTCGCAGATGGTGGGACGCCCGATCGACCGTCTGTTTCCGGAATTGCCGCCCCCTCGGGATGCGGTGGTGTTGAGCGTCGAACACCTGTCGGACAAGGCGGGGCGTTTTCATGATGTGTCGTTTTCGGTGAAGGCCGGGGAGATCTTTGGCATTGCCGGCATCGTCGGTGCCGGTCGTACGGAGTTGGTGCAGGCGATTGCCGGATTGAGTGCGTTGAGTCAGGGCAAGGTGATGCTGGGGGATCGACAGCTGCCGGCCAAAAATGTGCTGGCGGCGATCCATGCCGGTATCGTGCTGATCCCGGAAGACCGCAAATCCGAAGGCGTGGTGCTGAGTCAGACGATTGCCGAAAACCTGGCTTACTGCAATCTGGATAGCCTCAGCTCCTACGGCATCATGGCCAACCACCGGGTCGCGGCGTTCGCCCGTGAACGCATTTCTGCACTGGGAATCAAGGGTGTGGCGGGGCAGATGCTCGACAAGTTGTCTGGTGGCAATCAGCAGAAAGTGGTGATCGCCAAATGGATCGCGCGCAACCCGAAAGTCATCATCCTGGATGAGCCGACTCGGGGCATCGACATGGGCGCGCGTGCGGCGATATACGAATTGATCATCGACCTGTCGAAAACCGGCGTGTCAGTGATTGTCGTCAGTTCCGACCTCGAGGAAGTCATCGGCTTGTCCCATCGGGTGATGGTTATGGCGCGCGGTTGTTCCCAAGGCATTCTGCATCGGCCGCAGATTGCCCCCGACAGCATCATGACCCTGGCCACAGCGTAATGACGGACTGAAATAGAGAAGGTTCAACCATGTCTGCACCGTATCAAGCCCTGCCGTATCGACCCTTTGCCGAACTATTGGATTTGTCTGGAAAAACCGCCGTTGTCACTGGAGGTGGCAGCGGTATTGGCTTCGCCATCAGTCGGCGCCTGGCGGAAGCCGGGGCCAACGTGCTGATTGGTAGCCTGGCGCCGGAGCGCAGCGATGAATTGATCGAGGCGGGTTTCTCCGTGACTTTTCAGGCCTCCGATGTGAGCTGCCCGAGTGATATTCAGCGGCTGGCGGACACCGCTGTCGAGCGTTTCGGCAGCCTGGATATCTGGATCAATAACGCTGGCATTTACCCGCTGAAGGCAATTGACGACATCGATGCGGACTTCTGGGACAGGCTTCACTCTATAAACACTCGGGCGGTGTTTCTGGGGGCGCAGGTGGCACAACGGCAGATGCGTGATCAGAAAAGCACCGGGGCGATTGTCAATCTGTCGTCGATTTGTGGTCACAGACCCATGGCCAATCACTGCACCTACGACACTTCCAAGGGTGCGGTAATAGCCATGACCCGAAGCCTGGCGAAGGATTTGAGTCCCTTCAACATTCGGGTCAACTCGGTCTCGCCTGGGTTGACGGCGACACCGGGCAACCTTGCGCCGGAACTGCTTGAGCAGCACCGCAAAAACAACGTGCTGGGCAACATCGCTTTGGGTCGGGCGGCAGAACCGTGGGAGATCGCCAATGCGGTGTTGTTCCTGGTTTCACCGCAGTCGTCCTACGTCACAGGCATCGATCTGTTGGTGGACGGTGGCTGGTTGCTGCACGGCAGTTGAATTGCAAAAGAGGCATTTAAAGGTGAGTTGCCTGCGCTGACACCGCGCGTCATCTGACCCGGATATTTAACCCATTCCTTGAACGTTGCGACTTGCAGCGCCGGCATTGGCACGCCTGCGAAACGACCGCTCGTCATGAAAATGGCGTGTTGCGAAAGAACGTTTCGCCGCGCGCCGGTCACTGAAAACAGTAGGAGAACGACATGAAACTCGCCATGTTCATGCAGCCACTTCATCACAAGGGCTGGGACTATCACGAGATGTACGATCAGGATATCGCGTGTGCGGTCCATGCCGACAGCGTCGGTTTTGATGAACTTTGGGTCGGTGAACACACGTCACAGCGCACCGAGCCGATCACCAACTCACTGCAATTTCTTTCCACTCTGATTCCGCTGACCCAGCGCATGAAATTGTGCACCGGTGTGCTGAACCTCCCGCACCACTTCCCTGCACGAATCGCCGCCGATGCAGCGATGTTCGACCACATGTCCAAGGGACGCTTCATCATGGGCATCGGCCCGGGTGGGCTGGCCTCCGACTTCGAGGTGTATGGCAGTAACGGCAAGGACCGTGGACAGATGATGGTCGAGTGCTACGAGATGATCCGTGCGATCTGGAACTCGAGTGCTCCCTATGATTTTTCCTCGGAGCACTACCACGTCAGCCTCAAGGATGCGGTGCACCACGAACTGGAAATAGGCTACATGCCGACGCCATTCCAGAAGCCGTTCCCACGGGTGGCAACCACCGCGATGAGTCCGTTTTCCGGTACTGCCAAACTCGCCGGGACCAAGGATTGGGACCTGATGTCCGCCAACTTCAACCCGACGGCAACCGTGGCCTCGCATTGGCAGGCTTACTGCCAAGGCGCAGAAAGCGCCGGGATCAAGGCGGATGCCAATAACTGGCGCGTAGCCCGCTCGGTGTTCGTCGCCGATTCCCAGGCACAGGCCGAAGACTATTTGGCGCAAGAGAGCTGCACGCTGCGGCGTTATTTCGACTACATGATCGATAACCTGGCCACCAACCATTACACCAAGATCTTCAAGACCCGCCCCGACATGACCGACGAGGAAGTGACGGTCGACCATTGCATCAAGGAAATGGTGATTTACGGCGACGTGAACTCTGTCACCGAGCAACTGGTGGCGTTCAGTGAGCAGACCGGGCCGTTCGGCACACTGATGACCACCTTCCACGAATGGGACGATGAAGCGCTGTGGCGGCGCTCGATGGAGTTGACCGCGCAGCAAGTCATGCCACGCCTCAACGACTACATGACGCCACGTTTGAAAGCGCAGTAATCGCCTGGTTGCGATTGCGCTGGGCTTATGTGCGGCCGCATCACGGATGCGGCCGAAACTCTGAAAATGCGCTTGGACATGACATATGACTGATTTGACAGATTTCCGCCAAAGCGCGGATCGCGCTTTTGAACTGACTGACGATGAGCTGGCCCGGTTGCGGCGAAAAGCCCAGTTCATTCGGCTGGAAACCATTCGGCTGATCGAGATCGCCAAGGTTGGCCACTACACCTCGGTGTTCTCCGCCGCCGAACTGTTTGCCGCGTTGTATTACGACGTGATGGACCTTCGGTTCGCCGAGCCGAAATGGCCCGACCGCGACCGTTTCATGATGGGCAAGGGACATGCGGCTGTCGGGCTGTTTCCAGTGTTGGTGGAGTGGGGCTTCTTCGAAAGAGAAATCCTCGACAATTACACGCGCCTCGGTAATCCGCTGGGCGATCACCCTGATATGCGCAAAGTCCCCGGTGTGGATTTTTCCTCCGGGTCCATCGGTCATGCCCTGTCCGGTGGTTTGGGCATGGCACTGGCCGGGCGGATGCTGGGCAAGTCGTTTACCACCTACGTGATGCTCGGCGACGGTGAGATGCAGGAAGGGCAGGTGTGGGAAGCGGCGCTGTCTGCGGCCCACCATAAAACCCAAAACCTGGTGGCGATCATCGACCGCAACGGCTATCAGCTCGACGGTAATGTCGATGATGTTATTGGAATCGAGCCGCTGGCGGACAAATGGATTGCATTCGGCTGGGAAACTCATGTCGTGGATGGCCACGATCTTGTCGCAGTCACCAGCCTGTTGCGTCGCCTCAAAGCTGACTCTACGCGCACGAAACCGGTGTGCGTCATCGCCAATACAATCAAAGGTAAAGGGGTTTCCTATATGGAAACCGAGCCGGGTTGGCACCTGGGGTATCTCGATCCCGAAGATGCGCAACGTGCTATCGACGAAATCAAAAGCAAGGTGATCTAACCCATGAATACCGCACCTCTGTCGAACAACTCCTGGCAGTACCGGGAACTCAATAGCCAGACACCGAGCTTAAATGCCTTGTCGGATGCGCTGATTGAACTGGTCGAAAAAGGCGAGCCGATTGTCGCTGGTACGGCTGATCTGCAGTACTCCAACGGCCTGTCGAAATTCGCGCAGCTGCATCCCGAGCGCTTTGTGCAATTTGGTATTTCCGAACAGAACATGGTGTCCGCCGCAGCCGGGATGGCCGCGGTTGGCATGAAGCCGTTTGTGGCGACCTTTGCATCTTTCCTGCCATTGCTGTGCTGCGAGCAGATCCGCATGGACGTGGCGTACTCGGCGCTGCCGGTGCGCCTCATCGGTCACCACGCAGGGATTTCCCTGGGCTTCTACGGCACCTCGCACCACGCCACCGAAGATTTGGCGATCATGCGTTCGATTGCTGATATCACGGTGGTTGCTCCTGCCGATGGGAATCAACTCAAGGCTGCGATACTCGCTTCGGCCAACTACCCGCAACCGATCTACTTCCGCATTCAGCGCGGGCGTGATCCGGTGGTGTATGAAACCGTTCCTGACTTTGTCTTCGGCAAGGCAACCGTACACCTGACTGGCGATGAGCTGACCATCATCGCAACCGGCTCCACGGTTCATCCTGCCCTTGAAGCGGCGCGAGCCTTGAATGCCGCCGGTCGTTCGGTTGGCGTGATCGATATGACCACCATCAAACCGCTTGACCGTGAGGCGGTACTGACCGCCGCGCGCAACAGTCGGGCCATTCTGACCGTTGAGGAGCACAACGTCATTGGCGGGCTTGGCGGTGCGGTGTGCGAAGTCATTGCCGAGGAGGGGATCGGCGTCAAGGTACGCCGGCACGGTATTTACGACGAGTACAGCCTGATTGCACCGCCGACCCATCTCTACCGGCACTATCGACTGGATGCCGCCGGTATCGAAAGCGTGGCGCTGGAAGTATTGGGGTAATTGCATAACCGTCTTGCTTGATGGCGATACCTCAAAAACGAGTCCCTGGGATTGTTCCCTTTAGGCTGTTTGGGCCTGCACGTGCGATCAGGGTCTTCATTGAAGAAGACCCAGGCCGCACGTTTTTTTATGGGTTCGATTTGTACGCAAAGGTCATCCGCAGAGACATAAAAAAAGCTCACCAAAGTGAGCTTTCATTCATCGAAACGGCTGTTACCAATGTACGCCGCTATTTTCGATCCATTGCAAAATCGATTCGCGCTTAGGCGTCCAGCCGAGCAGCGTTCTGGCGTTGACGGCACGTACACGGCTGTTGGAGCCGATTGCGAAACGAGCCCAGTCGCCAAGCTGCGCGATGGCCTCATCGGCAGGCCAGCTTTGAATATCACCGCCAAAACCAAGGGATTTGCTGATGGATGTGGCGATTTCGAGGAACGATGCTTCGCCGTTTTCGGCGAAGAACAACGACGCCGATGGGGCTTTTTCGATGGCCAGGCGATAGAGCTCTACCAGATCCTGGATGTGAACGTTGGACCAGCGATGTACCCCGGCACCCATGTAAGCCCCGGCGCCATACTTGCGTGATTGCGCGAACAGTTTGGGCAACTGATCGCTTTTCACCGGTAATCCCAATGATTCACCGTAAATCATGGTCGGGCAAAACACGATGCTGCGAATACCCTGTTCAACCCCTGCACGCCTTACGACCTGATTGATGTGGACGCGGTCTTTGCGGATGTCCATGGGCGTGAAAGGTGTCTCATCGGTGAAGATTTCCGCACGCTCATAAGCACCGCGTGCATCATCACCCACAACACTTGAGCCTGAGGTGTGCAGCAGTACTTTTCCGCTACCGCTCAGGGCAGAGATAAAGGTTTGTACCGCTGCCAGATGATCGGAGTTGGCCGCATTCACGACCGCGTCGGCAGCACGTGCCTGTTCACTGAGAATAAAAGCATCATCCAGGGTGCCGAGCACTGGGGTGATGCCTAGCGCCTGCAACGCGCTGCGCTGTTCCGGGTTACGAAGCAAGCCACTGACTTCATGACCTGCATCCACCAGGTATTTGGCCACTGAACCGCCGATGTAACCGGTCACGCCGGTAACGAAAATTTTCAATGTGCTGTCTCCTTTGTATCTTGAGGTTGCCTGGCCTTTACTGAAACAAAGGCGCAGTGATTCCTGATGAAGGAATCTTTTCACGATACGACGGGAGCTGTTTGTGAGCTAGACTGCTTTAACTACAAGTATCTGTGAATACAGTTCATGCTAAATATCAAAGACATTAACCGTTCTGGCGAGATGGAAGTCTTCACCCGGGTCGTCAATGCAGGCACTTTCTCTGAAGCTGCCAGGCGTCTCGATATGTCCCCCTCGGCGGTGAGCAAGCTCATTGCGCGTATGGAGACGCGCTTGGGAGCTCGCTTGCTTCATCGTTCAACCCGGCGCCTGGAGCTCACGGCCGAAGGCGAGCGATTCAACAATGAATGCCTGCGAATTCTTGAGCTGATCGACTCCGCCGAGCGTGATATCGCCAATGTGACCAAACCTAGCGGGCTGATTCAGGTGAATGCCAACCTTCCTTTCGGTCTTCATTGCCTGTTACCGCAGTTGCCTGATTTTCTGGCGGCTTACCCGGATATCACGCTTAACGTAGAGCTCACCGATACGGTTGTGGATCTTCTGGAGCGACGCGCAGATGTCGCGATACGTACCGGGCCGATGAGAGAGTCGAGCCTGGTTCAGCGTCGACTGGGTGAGAGCCGAATGATCACTGTAGCGTCGCCGGCGTACATCGCGCGATGTGGTCAGCCGAAAACCCTGGATGACCTGCAACGGCATAACCGACTGAGCTTTGGTTTTCATCGTCATTCGCAGGCCTGGGTTTTTCACGACTCCGAAGGCCAGCGCATTGAAATTGAGCCAAAAGGTAACGTCATGCTCAGTGATGGCGAGAGCATGCGTCAATCGGCGCTGGCCGGTTTAGGAATCGCCCGACTGGCGAGCTTCCATATTAATGCCGATATCGCGTCGGGACGCCTGGTGCCCCTGCTGGAGCAATTCAACAGTGGTGAGGCCGAGGCGATTCACGCGGTGTTTATCGGTCCGGGACAGCAACTACCCCATCGAGTGCGGGTATTTATTGATTTTCTGCTGGAGCGAATCGGGCCGCACCTCACCTCTTCATGACGGCTGCTCAAGCCTCCACTTTCAGACTTTTGCGGAATCAGTCTTCACCAACCCTTGAAAGACTTCAGTCCGGAGCTGAGGCAATATTTTCTGTATAACAACAGAAAAGAGGCCTTCCATGGATTATCAACTGACCGGCAAAACCGCACTGATCACCGGCGGGGCGACAGGCATTGGCAAGGCAATTGCCCAACGCTTCATCCTCGAAGGTGCAAAGGTTGTCATCAGTGGGCTTTTAGCGGAAGAGGTCGACGCGGCCCTCAATGAACTGGGTGATTGCAGCAAGGGGCTGGTTGCCGATCTGACACAGGAGGGGGCGGCGGAGCGTCTGGTGGCCTTGGCCCTGGAGTTTGGTCCGATTGATTTCCTGATCAATAACGTCGGTATTTTCGAGGTCAGGGACTTTTTCGAAACGGACGATGCCCTGTGGTTTCATTACTTCAATGTCAACGTCATGAGTGGCGTGCGCATGACTCGCCTGGTCATGAAGGACATGCTCAACCGAGGGCAGGGGTCGATTGTCTTCATCAGCAGTGAGTCCGCCGTCAAACCACAACCGTGGATGGTTCACTACGGCGCTATGAAAACGTGCCTGCTGGGTATCTCCAGGGCACTTGCGGAGCTGACCAAGGGCACGACGGTACGTGTCAACTCAATACTGCCCGGGCCTACCTACACCGAAGCGGTCAAGCGCTATCACCGAGAAATTGCCGCCGAGAAGGGCATTACTGCGCAACAGGTGGTAAACGATTATTTTGACGATACCGAACCGACATCCTTGATCAGACGCATGATCGAGCCTGATGAGGTGGCCTGCAGTGTGCTGCACTTGGCAGCATCACCAGCGCTCAATGGCATGGCCATGCGAATTGAAGGCGGAACCATACGGTCGATACTCTGAAGGATGTTCGGGCGCTAAGTCAGTGGGCGGACTGGTATCGGGTGAACAGGTCAATGAGACTCTGGGGGGCATTGTCGTCGAAGAACAACTTCAGATTGCGCTCCGTTTCCTCTGCCACCGTTGCACTGCGGGGGAACAGTTCCTTTTCATAGGCGGTCAGTGCGCCTTCGACGTTTCCGGGGTGGGCGACAATGGCCTCTGCCAACAGAGCACCGTCGTACATCGCCAGGTTGGCACCTTCGCCAGCGAACGGTGACATCAAGTGCGCAGCATCGCCGAGCAGTGTCACGCCGGGTACACGTTCCCATTGGTGTCCGACCGGTAGTGCATGGATCGGACGCAGCAAAGGGGCCGTATCGCTCTCGGTGATGAGCGCTGTCAGGGCCGGCGCCCAGCCATCGAACTCCTCGGCGAGAAGGGCCATGGCAGTCACAGGGTCGGAAAGATCGAGGCAGGCGAACCACGCTTGAGGCCTGTTCAGCGCGACGTACGTTTGCAGTGTTCCGTTAGCATGGCGGTGGGTAAGAATGCCCTTATTGGGCACGACCGCCATCAGGGTGCCTTCCCCGATCACCTCTGCACTGGCTGGATGCCGACGGTTGGCGTCAAACAGGAACGTCTCGACGAAAGAGAGGCCGGCGTAGGTGGGGTTCACTTCGGATAACAATGGACGAACGCGTGACCAGGCTCCGTCGGCGCCGACCACAAGGTCAGCCGTCGCGGTTGAACCGTCAGCGAACTCCAGGCTGTGCCGTCTACTACCGAGCGGGGAAACGGCAGTGAGCTTGTGCCCCCAGCGAATGGTGTCGGCGGGCAGGGATTCCAGCAGGATTCTGCGCAGCTCGCCCCGTTCTACCTCGGGGCGACCACCATCATCGATGCTTGGCCAATCGAGCAGGACCTTGCCGTCCTTGTCGCAAATTCGCTTGGCATCCGCACCGACGATAATGATCTCTAGAAACTTCTCAAATAGCCCGGCCGCCTTTAGCGCGACCTGACCGTTTTCTTCATGGATATCGAGCAGGCCACCTTGCGCACGTGCGTTTGCCGAGGTTTCCGCCTCGTAGATCGTCACCGCGATACCGTGGACGTGAAGCACGCGAGCGAGGGTCAATCCACCGAGCCCGGCACCGATGATTGCGATAGTGGTCGTCATCCAGAGTCCTTGGTCATGTAAGTTCGCGGTGATTAGCGGGCGGGTAGTTCCGCGCCGCAAACTGGGCGCGAGACTACCGTAATTACCGGGAGAGCGGCTATCACCGGCCTTCCACAGGCCAGGTGTCGGACAGGCGATAGCCCGCTGGGAATGGGTCAGTCGGGTCGAGGGTGTGTTGATGGGTGCCGGTGATCCAGGCTTGTCCGGAGATGATCGGACTGATACCGGGACGGCCACCCACTAATAACTCCGAATCGATCCGGCAATCGAATTCGGTGCCCAGGATCGACTGACCGATGAAGCGGTCACCCACCTTCATCTGGCCCTTGGCGAGCAGTACCGCCATTCGCGCCGAACAACCGGTGCCGCAAGGGGAGCGGTCGACTTTTCCTGGGCGGATAGCGACCGCATTGGCTGCGGTCAGCACACCGTTTTTCAATTCGACCGGGTTGGCGATCTGGCAGAAGGAAATGTGGTTCCATTCAGCGTTTTCAGGGTGGGCGAAACCCAGTTGCTCGTTAGCCGCCAGGGTGATTTTCATGCCATAGTCGGCAATGTCCCGGGCCTCGTCAGGGGTGAGTGAGAAACCCAGTTTTTTGGCGTCGGTGATGACGAAGCTGTCACCGCCATAGGCCGTATCGACCAGCAGCGTGCCGATGCCCGGTACCTCGATCGTGACGTCGAGCTTGTCGGCGAACGACGGCACATTACGTACGCTGATGCGTTCGGCCTTGCCATTGCGGCAAGTCGCAACCACCTCAATCAATCCTCCCGGCGGTTCAAGGAACATGCGAGTTTCTGGTTCGACCATGGGAATGATCCCGGTTTCCAGCAGTACGGTAGCCACGCACATCGAGTTGGAGCCGGACATCGGCGGTGTGTCGCACGGCTCCATGATGATCCAGCCGATGTGTGCTTTTGGGTGCTTGGGCGGCACCAGCAAATTGACGTGCCGGAACACCCCGCCACGGGGTTCGTTCAAGACAAAATTGCGCAGGGTTTGATCGGTTTCGATGAACTGGCGCTGCTCCCAGATAGTTTCACCTGGGGGGGGCGCGACGCCACCGACAATGACGTCGCCCACTTCACCCGCTGCATGGCAACTGACGACGTGGATGACTTTGGATGATCGCATGGTATTTCCTCCGGGAATTCAGGGGCGCTTGGCACCCAGACAATATTGAAAGTGCAGAAGTTGAAAGTGTCAGGGATCAGCGGGCAGCTGATGTCCGCTGATAAGCCAGGATTGCCGCCGCAAGGTCTTCGACCGACGCGCCGACCGATTTGAACATTGTCATGGCCTGATCCGGGTCCTTCAGAGCAGAACGCCCTGTATGTTTGCCGGCACACAATTCGCTGAACTCGGCGTTGACATCGTTTTCAGTGATGACGCCGTTGCGAATCGGCTGGATCAGGTCCCCGGTCTCTGCGAGCGCACCTTCGCGGGTATCGACGAAAATGCTGCAGCGTGCCACGACGTCGTCGTCGACTTCGCGCATGACTGGGGTAAAGCTGCCGACCAAATCCAGATGCACCCCCGGCTGCAACCACTGGCCCTTGATCACCGGTTCGGTGGCCAACGTCGCGCAGCTGATGATGTCGGCAACCGCCGCGGCAGTGGGCAGCTCCTGGAGTGTCACCGCTTGCGCCTGGAGTCCCTGGGCGCGGAGGTCGCTGGCAAATGCTTTTGCTGCCTCGATGTTGAGGTCGTAGACCAGCACCTCTTGAAGGTCGCGAACCGAGCGGTGCGCGCTGACGAGATAACGGCCCATGCGGCCGGCCCCGACCATCAGCAAGCGTTTCGAGCTGGCACGGGACAAATAACGTGAGGCCAGGGCGGAAGCGGCGGCGGTGCGACGGGCTGTCAGTTCGTTGCCATCAAACTGGCCCAGGGGTAAACCGGTTTTTGCGCAGCTCAGAAGATAGTGGCTGCTGAGGCCCGGCTGACCTTTGGCATTGTTGCCGGGAAACACGGTGACTTGCTTGACCCCCAGGTACTCACCCTCGATCCAGGCCGGCATCAGCAACAGCATGGCGGCGGGGTCGCCTGGTACTTCGATTTTGTGATGGTGACGCACAGGGGAGTGCACGGTGCGGGTGAAGATATCGGACAACGCACCCATCAGCGCGTCCCAGGGCAGTGCGTCAGCCAGTTGTTGGGCATTCAAATACATAAGAGACACTCGATGTGGGATTAGGGTAAGCACAGCGCTTTCGGGATTGACCGATTTCAATCCGAAATCGGAATTCAATGAGCCGTTTTATCGCTGAGGCGACGGCGGGCATGCGGTGACGCCAGCACTGAGCGGCTCCCCGGCAATCACCCAGTCGGACGCCATCACATCGGTGAAGGTGATGGTGACGTCCTTTGGGGCGGCCCCCAGGACTCTGACGAAGGTCGCGGTAATCTCGCGTGCCAGTTCGTGCTTTTTCTCGTCCTGTCGTCCGGCGAGCATTTCGATTTTTACTATCGGCATTCCAGGGTTCTCCTGAGTGTTTGAACCGCGAGATTCAAAGGTGCGGGTGCGTCAGACCCGTATCAAAGAATCAGCATGTGTTCATTGGCGGTGGGTGCCCACATCAGGTCGTGGAGGACGGATCTGACGTCGTCACGCTTGGCTGTTTTCTGTGCGCGTTGCTGATGGCCGCCGACTCCGTCAATGCCTCTGTATGTCTGCAATTTGTCGTCAGCGGATTTTTCCGGGCTTTGCATGCAGGGCTTCTCCTGTTGTTTTTTTATATTGAGGTGTAGCGCAGTTACTGCAGCGCGACGCTTGACACCGGGTAAGTCAAACTCCTTATTGAATATCGTATACGCAGATGGTAATGTCAACGTGTTTTAGGAGCTGATGGTCAGCGTTAGCCACCTAAGCGTGGGGTGTCTGACAGATCGGCCGATGGTAAGGTGTGATCTGATATAGAATACGTTATTTAATCGTGTCTTTCCGATTGCACACATGGAGTTCAAATTGCCCCTAAATCCTGTAGATCTGCCATCACTTGGTTTCGCGCCAACGGCGTCCGACATCATCGCCAACCACATTCGCGAGGCAATCATCAGCGGTGACTTCGACGAAGGCGAACCGATTCGCCAGGACGACGTCGCCAAGCTTTTCGATGTCAGTAAGATACCGGTGCGGGAGGCACTTAAAAGGCTCGAAGCCGAGGGGCTGGTTGAGTTTCAACGTAACCGCGGTGCTGTCGTCAAAAGCATTTCAGAGCCGGAAATTGCGCAGATTTTCGAAGTCCGAGCGATGTTGGAGTCCAGTGCGCTGAGGTTGTCAGTGCCGCTGATGACCGAAGCAACCTTCAAGAAAGCCGAACAGTATTGCGATGAATTCGCGCAAGAGACGAATGTGGCGCGCTGGGCGGAACTCAACTGGCAATTTCATTCCTGCCTCTATGAAGATGCTAACCGGCCTTTCCTGATGAACCTCATACGTTCGGTTAACGATCGAATTGAGCGGTACCTGCGGATTCAACTGACGCTTTCCGGTGGTACAGGGGTGGATGATCGCGAACATCGGCAAATCCTCGCTGCGTGCCGGAAGGGCTATGCCGATGAAGCCGCCGAGTTGCTTTATCAGCACATCACCAAGGCCTGCGAGTCGCTGCTGACCAGCATTCGTAAGTAAGCCCGGCCATTACATGCCGGGCATCACCGTGAGCCTAGCTCCGGCAAATTGGTATTATTCATTTGCGTATACTATATCTGAAATGGTTCAATTTAGCCTTTAAGGGGGGTACATGGCGCCTGTTCATTCTTCTGAGCACCCTGGTATGTTTTCCGAAAGGGTCGTTGTTGTGGGTGGAGGAATCGTGGGGGTCTGTTGTGCCCTGTATCTGCAGAGGGACGGCTATGCGGTGATGTTGATCGACCCGGCTGCGGCGGGTGACAGCACAGCCAAATGGAGTTGTGGCCAGATGGCGATCGGCGAAGTTATTCCGCTCTCCAGGCCGGGTGTGATGCAGAAAATACCGGGTTGGCTGCTCGATCAGAAAGGGCCACTGGCGTTAAGAGCAAGCGCGCTGCCGGGCATGCTGCCCTGGTTCCTGAAGTTTCTCGCGTGTGCCAGGCAGGCGAAAACGGAGGAAATTGCCCGGGACATCGCCAGCCTTACTCATCATGTCCACGCTGATTATGCTCCGCTGCTGCAGGCCTGTACCGGGCACGCACTACTGCGTGAAAGCCCAGTGATCAAGGTGTTCGACTCCGCCGCAGGCCTGGAGCAGGAGCGTCCTCATTTGGCGTTTCGTACGGCCCTAGGCTTCAAGGCAGAGGTGCTCGATGCCGCGGCGATAGCCGATCTCGAACCGTCGCTAGCCGGCAAATTCGGCCATGGCTTGCTGTTCCCCGACTGGAGCTCGGTCAGTGATACCGAAGGTTTCATCGTGTCGCTGACGCAAAGCTTTATCGATCAGGGCGGCGCTCGGGTGCGCGGTCAGGTCAAACAACTGGATCAGGTGGCCGATCATGCCAGCGGCGTCACACTCACCAACGGTGAGTGCTACGCGGCTGATCATGTGGTGATTGCGGCAGGTGTCGGTTCGCGAACCTTTTTTGATCAGATCGGCGCACAGATTCCACTGGTCGGGATCGCCGGCTATCAGGTGCTTCTGCCGACACCGGGGGTGACGGTAAACCACTCGGTGATCTTCCCCGATGGCGGGTTTTGCTTCAGCCCGATGACCCGCGGCCTGCAAATCGGCGGCACCATGGAATTTGCCGGGCCCAATGCCGAACCGAACTTCAAGCGCGCCGAAATCATTCTGCAGAAAGCGCGAGAGATCCTTCCGCAGATGCAACTGGACAACCTCGAATACGGTGTCGGCTATCGTCCGTATCTGCCTGATACCAAACCGGTGATAGATCGTAGTACCCGGTTATCGAATGTGTTCATGGCGTTCGGGCATGGCCAGCTCGGCCTGACATTGGGCGCCACGACCGGACGACTCATCGCACAGATGGTCGCCGGCCGTACGCCTGCGCAGAACCTGACTCCCTTCAGCGCCAAGCGTTTTTCCCTTTGACGGGAATGCGGCTGGCGTCGAGGTTATCCCTCTGACTTGCGCATGAAATTCAGGCCGGCCGCTGCGGTGGCAAAGCCCCATTTCTCATAGAAAGGCACCATGTCATCCAGGCAATAGAGTTCGCGATGTTTGATGTCGACCAGCGCTGGATCGTTCAGCACGGTGTTCATCAATACACCGCCAAGGCCTGTCCCGCGCCACGCCTCTTTGACGATGATGTCGAAGATCATCGCCTTGTAGACACCGTCGGTCATCGCTCGCGCGAACGCGACGAGTTCGTCGTTGTGCGGGTCGATGAAAGCGAAGAGGGGGCCGCCCGATTGCAGCATTTTTTCCACGTCTATCTTGTTGCGTCCCTTGGTCCACCATTCAGTTTGAAAAAGCGCCACCAGTTGATCGATGTGTGAAGGAGTCAGCGATCGATGGAATTTCAGCTTGCCGGTGTCACGCGATAGGTTGCTCATGTCTGTTCCAGAATAGTGCTTGTGATGTGGGTTAAATGTGTCTGTGGTGAAGGTCAGGGTGCCAACGTGGTGTTGTTGGTGACCAGGTGAAGCAGGTCCGCCAAGGTGTCTTTTGCAAGTGCAATGCCTAAGGTTTGCGCGGTGTGTCGGTTCTTGTAGCGACGCTCACCCGGCAAGCGTTCCTGACCAGACTCGATCAGTTGCTTGCAGAGCACTGCCGCACGCTGGCTGAAGTCGTTTGAGCCACCGCGATCCGGATCGATAACGATCAATAGTTGCCCGGCCTTTGGCGTCTGCGCGCCAACGCAATGGCCGAAATCGTTCTCGAACGACAATTGCCCTCCGGTCAATGCGCCTGCCAACAGTTCGACCATGAGTGCAATCGAGGAGCCCTTATACCCTCCGAACGTATTCAGCGCTCCGCCGGCCAGCACCGCATGTGGGTCGGTGGTGGCGGCACCTGAACTGTCGACTCCGGTTCCGGGCGGGAGTGGCTGGTTGTCCAGCGCATGAAGCCGGACTTCACCATTGGCCATGACGCTGGTTGCCTGATCCACCACAAGCGGATCGGCATCGGCGACCGGCATTGCAAAGGCAATCGGGTTGGTACCGAAAACCGCAGTGTGTCCGCCATGCGGGACGACATTGGCCAGGCCGTTGACGAAGCTGATCGCGACCATTCCTTTACGGGCAAACGGTTCCACGTCCGGCCAGAGAGCGCTGAAGTGATGGGAGTTGCGGATGGCGACGACGACCACACCGGTGCGTTCGATCGCTTCATCAATGGCACCCGCTGCGGTGGCCAGGGCTGGCTGAGCGAATCCGTTGCGGGCATCGATGCGGATGAATGAAGGACTGACAGCCTTCACCTCGGCTTCAGCTTGTCCATCCACCCAGCCAGTCTTCAGCGAGGCCGCATAACCGGGCATGCGGAAGACGCCATGACTGAGGGCGCCATCTCGCTCGCAGCCTGCACAATTGGCGGCCAGAATGTCGGCGACGAACGCAGACGTCCCATGTCTTATGAAGATTTCCTTCAATAGCGCTGTGAGTTCGTCGAAGTCCATGTGCACTACACGATGCTCGTCTGTCATGGCGTCAATCACCTTTTGAAGAAAGGTCGGAACGGGATGGGTGCGGCGCCGGGTCATCAGTACTGCGTGAGGCCGCGAGGAATTTGCGCAGGCAGTTTTCCAGCAGGCGCGATACGTTGTTGTCATAGTGGTTGTGCGACAGGCTGCCGCAAAACGTGATGGACCCGACCGAGAACAAGCCGCCGCCGTTTTCGTCGATGCCGTAGATGATGTTGGAACGGATACCGCCGTAAGGTCGCGGGCCACCGTCAAAGACACCCGGAAGCAGCAGCTCTTCGAAGGTGGTTTCAAAGGTCGGGCCATGACCTTCGGAGGCGGCAATCACCGTCACGAAGTCCGGGGTCCCCAGCTCCGCACAGACCTGGTCGATCTCGAAGCCGGCAGCGCCGCCTCCTGAAAGACCGAAGTCGCCGATTCTTTGTTCAGGGGGGATGCCTTCGAACAGGAAGGCCAATTCACTGCGAAATGATTCCGGGGTGCGGACGTAATACGTTCCCTCGAACGCACCTTCGGCGGTGAAGCCCACGCCGGCTACTTGTTGTGGCGCGATGCCGTTGCGGCGCCACAACCCCCCGTACTCGCCATCGAGTTGGTGGTAGTACTCGCCAGGCTGGCTGGCCCAGACTCGCATGCCACCTTCCGCCCGACGCACCTCGATCATGTGCGGGTGGTTTGGGTCGCGGCCGATTTTCCAGTAGAAGCCGTTGCCGCCGAGGTACATCAATTTTCCGCCGCCTTCGCGATAGGCGATCAACGCTTCCAGCGTGCGGCGTGTGTGATATTCAGGCTGGGTGCCGGTCAGCACGACATCGTAGTGTGCCAGGGCCTCAACGCCTTCACGGTCGAGGTCTTCATCCGTGATGACATCGAACTCAAAGCCCTTGGCTATCAACCAGTCGGTCAGATGTGAGTCCGATGCAAAGCCGCGCATGCCCGAGCCATTCTCGTCCGGGTATACCAAATAGCCCGGACGCATCGTCATGATCGGCCGCAGCCGGGACGAAAGGGTTATCCCTGAGCCATCCGGGTGACGGTTGTAGTTTGAGTACCCAAAGGCGCCGACCAGATCCGGATTATTTGGATAGGCGTTCCATTCCCTGACCCGGTCTTGCAACGCGCCTGCGAACGTATCGCGGGCATGGTTCGCGTAGGCGATGTAGGTGAATGTGGGCGCCAGAAAGAGGATTTTGCGGCGGGGAGAGTCTGCACCAGGCAGAACGTAAAAGGGGATGGTGTCGGTGCCTGATGGGTGATCAACGATCAGGCCGTAAACTCCAGATGGCACACCTGCGGGTACTCGAACCGCTAGGGTAGTGCTCCATTGGCAGTCACTTAAGTCATCGGCGTGGAACGTGATGGCTGCGTATTCATCAGGTGCGCTTTTCCAGTCCATGTTTCGGCCGGTCCATCCCGAAGATCGCACACCGCGCATCGGCATGTTGATGAGGGTTAGATGACGCGAGGGATCAATGTCATCTTCAGTCGTTTGCTTGTGCACATCCTTTGCAAAGGACCAGCGCGCGAGGACTCCTGTGTCAGTTGTCTCGGCAAACGGGGAGCTGCGCAGGCAGGGTGCTTCGATGGCACCGTTGAAGCAATTGACGGGATGGCCGCTCCAAGTTGCGGCGAGACACAGGTGACTGGTGTTCTTGAGGGTGGTCTGAAGCCCCTCCATCAGCACGCTGGATTCGACAGTTTTTTGAGTGATCAGAAGTGTCGAACGGATGGTGACCTCTTGTAAGCCGAAGCAGATTTCCAGCTTGCTCCATCGGTTGATTTCCAGATGAAGGTCTAGCTCTTGGCGGGTGGGCATCCCAAGCCTTTTTAAAAGCAATGTCCCGTTGTTGAGCGCTAATGCGAGGCCCGTCAGTCCAGCCTCATCCTGCAGCGACAAAATTACTTGGTCGGTGTTGCTGAGCAATGTGGGTTTGATGAGCAGTGACATCACCAGTTGGTGTGCGTCGGGGGGAGTGGGTACGGGGCCGATTGCACATGATCCGAGATAGGTCTTTTGCTCGGTCGCTGGATAGCTTTTCTTCAGGCCGAAATCCACCTCTACGCTCTTGAGTCCAGGGCCAAGTGGATTGGGGTCACAGCAGTCAAGTCTGACGACTTTGGCATTGATGTCCCGATTACCGCTCGAGGATATTTTGAAGTTGAGCCATTCCCCGGGCTTTGTGCTCAGGGGGGTTACGTAGCCGATCACTGCCGGGAAATCAATTTCTGAATGGGCCATGCGCCTGCAACCTGATGTTTTTTGAAATATCGTATACTGTATCGCCGCTGTCAACGAGATTGTGGTGGTACTCGTCTAGGCGCTTTTTTCTTCTTTAAATCAGTCAGTTTATGCGGGCCTTAGTCTTCACGAGGTCGACAGGCCCAATCCTTTTGACAGTTGACTCTCGTAGTTTATCGTATACCATAGCTGAAATTGCGATCTACCCAAGCCGTTACACGGCTTTCGCAACCCTGAGATATGGAGAATAAGAATGCAGTACGAGCGATCATTTGCCACGGTTGAGCTCCACACGAGCGGGGAAACATTCCGCCTTGTTACCCAGGGGCTCCCCAAAGTGCCCGGCGCGACCATTGTCGAGCGCAGCGCCTGGCTGCAAAGCAACGCTGACCATTACAGGCGAGCCTTGATGCTCGAGCCTCGTGGTCACAAGGATCTGTATGGTGGGTTTCTAACCGAGCCTGTGAGTGAAGAGGCCGATTTCGGCATTATTTTCCTCAACAACATGGGCTACAGTCCTCATTGCGGTCACGGTGTCATCGCGCTGGCAACGGCTGCAGTGGAATTGGGCTGGATCGAACGTAAATCCCCTGAGACCCGAGTAGGTATCGATGCTCCCTGCGGCTTCATCGAGGCGTTTGTCGAGTGGGATGGCACGCGGACAGGGGCAGTACGTTTTGTGAACGTGGCGTCATTCATCTTTGAGCGGGACGTGACAGTGACCACGCCGACATTCGGCAAGGTGACAGGTGATATCGCCTACGGTGGTGCGACCTACTTCTACGTTGATGGCCGGCCACACAACATTGCCATTCGCGAGAAAGACCTGTCGACGATTACCCAGTTCGGCTATGAAATCAAAACCGCCATTAATGCGCGGGGATCCTTCATCCATCCTGAAATCCCTGAATTCAATGACGTATACGGCGTCATGGTGTATGGCGATCCGCGTCACGAGGGTTCAACCCAGGCTAATTGCTGTGTGTATGCTGATCGGGCAATTGACCGATCGCCGACGGGGTCGGGCACCGCGGGCCGTGTTGCGCAACTTTATCTGCGCGGCGAGTTGTCGGCATCCGATGCATTAATCAACGAGTCCATCATCGGGACCGTGTTCAAAGGCCGCGTGCTTAGCGAAGCCAAAGTCGGCTCTTTGGACGCGGTCATACCTGAAGTGAGTGGGAAGGCCCATATCTGCGGTTTCGCCAACTGGATCATCGACGAGACAGATCCGCTTGCCTACGGTTTTCTAGTTCAGTGAGACCAACAATAATGATCTAAGAGTTGTAATTTTACTGCCCCGATAATACGTATACGATATCCAGGATATGCTAAAATCAGCGTATCTTGTTTCTGGGTTCAGCCAACAAACGAGGGGAACAAAAAATGCGCATCAACCAACTCATCCTAGCCGCAGCCTTCGCTGCTTTGGGTACCACCGCCGTACATGCTGACCAGTTGGACGATATTATTTCGTCGGGCAAGCTGCGCTGTGCGGTGGAGCTTGATTTCCCGCCGAACGGCTCCCGTGACAAGGACAATAAGCCGATCGGCTTCGACGTCGATTATTGCAATGATCTGGCGGCCTCCCTCGGCGTGAAGGCGGAAATTGTCGATACCCCAGACCCGGATCGAATTCCTGCAGTTCTGTCAGGACGAGCCGATGTCGGTATCGCCGTGGCTTCTGACACGCTTGAGCGTGCAAGAACGATCGGCTTCTCGATTCCCTATTTTGTCTTCAATACCATCATTCTTGCCCGCGAAGACTCCGGTATTAAAAGCGCCGAGGACTTCAAGGGGCATACGGTGGGAGGCCCCGCAGGAGCCTATGAAACAACGGCTCTGAAAGAGACCGTGCAAAAGATTAATGACCCCGCAACCAAGCTTCTGACCTTTCAGTCCCAGTCAGACAGCTTTCTGGCGTTGAGCCAGAAGAAGATTGATGCAACGTATACCACCGCGACGATTGCAACCCACGTCATCAAATCGGGGAAATACCCGGGCCTGAAGATTGTCGGTGATGCTCCGGTCGACCCTGACTACTGTGCTTTCCTCGTGCAACGCCAGGAACAAGGGCTGCTCAACTTCGTGAATCTTTTCCTCAACCGTCAGGTTCGTTCCGGCCGATATGCCGAGCTCTATGCGAAATGGGTGGGAACAGAAGGCGGGCCGGCTCCGGATCTGACTGTTAAAGGTACCTATCGTTAAGGAAACGGAGCACTCGTTCCGAAAAAACAATAACCTTTCGCGTAAAAAAAGGTAATCGTATGTCTTATACCTTCCAGTGGCGCCCGGTTCTGGAGTCGCTTCCGGAGATGTTGTCGGGAGCGCTAGTCACCTTGGAGATTGCCACCCTGGCGATGGCAATTGGTACGGTGATAGCAGTCCTGTTGGCGCTTGCAAAACGATCGGGTGGCAAAACCCTGTCGGGTCTGGCCAGCGTGTGGATTGAAACGGCGCGTAACACGCCTGCGCTGTTTCAAATTTACATGGTCTATTTCGGACTGGGTTCCATTGGAGTTGGTATCGACTCTTACTATGCACTCCTGCTCGGTATCACGTTTAACAACGCAGGCTACCTGGCAGAAACTTTTCGGGGCGGCTTCTCCGCCGTTCCGGAAACTCAGGTGCGCGCCGCTCGTTCGTTGGGCATGGGGGCGGCTCAGACGCTTTGGCACATCGTGTTGCCGCAGATGCTGCGGGCCGTGTTCCATGCAATGACTAACCAAATGGTCTGGTCAATTCTGATGACTTCTCTGGGGACTATCGTTGGGCTGACGAGTGACCTGACTGGCGTTACTCAACAACTTAATGTCATGACCTATCGCACCTTTGAGTTCTTCTTTGTTGCGGCTTGCTTGTACTACCTGATATCGAAAATATTCACGATTTGCGCGCGGCTATTCGCTTGGCGCCTGTTTCGTTATTGAGAGGTGCGCCATGTTTTTTGAAGGGACATTAGCGTGGAGCGACATCCTGTTTTTATTGAAGGGTGCTGTTGTCACAATCGCTATTACATTAGCAGCTGTCGGTATAGGTACTTTGTTTGGCACGGTGTTCGGCCTTGTCAGAGCCGGTGCCGCTTGGTGGGTAAGTTCGCCACTGGGTTGGGTGCTCGACATCTTCCGCTCCGTGCCGCTGTTGATTCAATTGGTGATATTCAATTCTTTCAACAGTATGTTTCGGTTGCACTGGTCAACTTACGTGGTCGCTTGTCTTTGCCTTGGGGTATATGCCGCAGCTCTCTGCACGGAGATCGTCAGGAGTGGGGTGGCGGCGGTGCCGACGACAACTCGGCGTGCTGCTCGATCTCTGGGGTTGAGTTGGCGGCAGGAAGTGATTTCCATCACTTTGCCCATCGCGACCAGGATTGTGTTTCCGAGCTGGATCGGTCTGGCCCTCGGGATAATGAAGGATACCTCGCTCGTATTGTGGATCGGCATTATTGAACTTCTGCGCAGTTCCCAGATTGTCACAACCCGGGTTCAGGAGCCGTTAACGATCCTGGCAATTACCGGCGTGATCTACTTCTTGATGAGCTTTCCCATTGCGAGACTCGGCGCTCGGCTTGAGAAAAGGTGGCAAATACAATGATTAAAATTGAAGACGTACATAAACACTTCGGCTCCTTGCATGTTCTCAAAGGTGTCAGCCTGAGTGTGAACAAGGGTGAAGTGTTATCGATGATTGGTGGCTCGGGTTCCGGCAAGTCGACCATGCTGATGTGTATCAATGGCCTGGAAGATATCCAGCAAGGACGTATCAGTGTTGATGACATTCACGTCCACTCGAAAAAAACCGACCTCAATAAACTTCGGCAAAAGATCGGCATTGTATTTCAGCAATGGAATGCCTTTCCCCATATGACAGTGCTCGAAAATGTGATGCTCGCACCGCGAAAAGTCTTGGGCAAGTCGAAACAGGAAGCCGAGGCGATCGCTGTCGAAAAACTCCGGCATGTAGGCCTGGGTGAAAAGCTGACGACGTTTCCATCGCGTTTGTCGGGTGGGCAGCAGCAGCGAATGGCGATTGCACGCGCGCTCGCGATGTCGCCGGATTACATGCTGTTCGATGAGGTGACGTCGGCGCTGGATCCGCAACTTGTCGGTGAGGTACTGGATACATTGCGCATGCTCTCTCATGAAGGGATGACCATGATTGTGGTCACCCATGAAATGCGCTTCGCCCGCGAGGTTTCCGATCGTGTTGCCTTCTTCCATAAAGGACAGATTCACGAGTTAGGGACTCCCGAGCAGATCTTCGACCGTCCGGAAAAAGCTGAAACAGCAGACTTTTTACGTTCGGTGCTCTGAAGATCACGCTCTTGCAATGAGAGCGGCGAATACCGCGGTTATCGGCTGATGCCGTAACCGCGGTTGTGGCGCGCATAGCTTCATTTCACCTGGTGGCAACCATTGCTTGGTAGCACGCTGAAGTTGCCATGAGGGTCGCTTTTACGCGTCTTCAATTAGGTCCATGACTGCTCCATTTTCCTTTTAACGGTTTCCTTGGCTGGGCTCTAATAATGGCGACTACCCTCGGTGTGAAACTCGACGACCTGACCCGTGAACGTCTCAAATCTGCCGCAGCATCAATTGATCGAACCCCGCATTGGTTGATTAAACAGGCGCTCTTTAATTGCCTGGAAAGGCTTGAAGGTGGGGCCACACTGGATGACCTGATTGGCACGCACCTGATAGATTCGGAAGAACAAAGTGAGCTATTCGTGGAATCTGCTTATCAGCCTTTTCTGGACCTGGCTGAAAATATCCATCCACAATCCGTGCTCAGAGCGGCGATCACTTCAGCCTATCGGCGGCCGGAAGAAGAGATGGTGCCGATGCTGTTGGAGCAAGCACGATTACCTTCTGAAACGGCTTCGTCTGCAATCACGCTAGCAGCCAGCATTGCCGAGAAACTGCGCAATCAGAAGAACGCCAGCGGTCGGGCTGGACTTGTTCAAGGCTTGCTTCAGGAATTCTCGCTTTCATCGCAGGAAGGCGTTGCCCTGATGTGCCTTGCCGAAGCGCTCCTGCGCATTCCCGACAAGGGCACGAGAGATGCGTTGATCCGCGACAAAATCAGCAATGGCAACTGGCAGACGCATATTGGTAAAAGCGGCTCGTTGTTCGTGAACGCAGCGACGTGGGGACTGTTGTTGACCGGGAAACTGGTCTCCACCCACAGCGAAACCGGCATGACTTCAACGCTCACGCGCATTATCGGCAAAGGCGGAGAGCCGCTGATTCGTAAAGGCGTGGACATGGCGATGCGGGTCATGGGCGAGCAGTTTGTTACCGGCGAAACCATCGCACAGGCGCTGGCCAATGCCACCCGATTCGAGTCCAAAGGCTTTCGCTATTCCTACGACATGCTGGGCGAAGCCGCCCTAACTGAGCACGACGCACAAAAGTACCTAGCGTCCTACACCCAAGCGATCCATGCCATCGGCAAGGCTTCTCATCGACGTGGCATCTATGAAGGGCCAGGCATCTCCATCAAGCTCTCGGCACTGCATCCGCGCTATAGCCGCGCACAATACGATCGAGTCATGGGCGAGCTTTATCCGCGCTTGCTTTCATTGACGCTGTTGGCCAATAGCTACGACATCGGTTTGAACATCGACGCTGAAGAGGCAGACCGCCTGGAGCTGTCGCTGGATTTGCTCGAGCGCCTTTGCTTCGAACCAAAACTGGCAGGATGGAACGGCATCGGTTTCGTGATCCAGGCCTACCAGAAGCGTTGCCCGTACGTAATCGACTTCGTGATTGACCTGGCACGCCGAAGCCGCCATCGCCTGATGATCCGGCTGGTAAAGGGCGCGTACTGGGACAGTGAAATCAAGCGTGCCCAGGTTGAGGGACTTGAAGGTTATCCCGTCTACACGCGCAAGGTGTATACCGACGTTTCCTACATTGCTTGCGCACGTAAGTTATTGGCTGTTCCTGAAGCCATCTATCCGCAATTTGCGACCCACAATGCCCATACCCTGTCGGCCATTTATCACATCGCCGGTCAGAACTATTACCCCGGCCAGTACGAGTTCCAGTGTCTGCACGGCATGGGTGAGCCGCTGTACGAACAGGTTGTAGGCAAAGTTTCCGAAGGCAAGCTGAACCGCCCATGCCGCGTCTATGCCCCCGTTGGCACCCATGAAACGCTCCTGGCGTATCTGGTTCGTCGTCTACTCGAAAACGGGGCGAACTCCTCATTCGTCAACCGCATTGCTGACCATTCGATCACCATCCAGGAACTGATTGCAGATCCCGTGCTGACGGTAGATGCGATGGCGTTCGAAGATGGAGCGTATGGCCTGCCTCATCCAAAAATCTCATTGCCTCGGGATTTGTACGGTGCGGATCGGGCGAACTCTTCCGGGATCGACTTGGCGAATGAGCATCGTCTGGCCTCGTTGTCCTGCGCCTTGCTCGCCACCGCGAACGCTGAATGGACGGCTGCGCCTATGTTAGGCGGGGTGGGCCGCCCCGGTGATCTAAAGCCGGTCCGCAACCCTTCGGATCTGCGTGATGTGGTCGGTCACGTTCAACCGGCTGATCTTGAGGATGTCGAACAGGCACTTGGGTATGCCATCGGTGCGGCTCCTATCTGGCAGGCAACACCGGTTAGCGAACGAGTTCAAATACTGGAGCGGGCTGCGGATCTGATGGAGGCAGAAATTCAACCTCTTATGGGGTTGCTGGTGCGAGAGGCCGGTAAAACATTCGCCAATGCAATTGCCGAAGTGCGAGAAGCCGTCGATTTTCTTCGATATTACGCCGTGCAAGCTCGCAGAGACTTCACCAATGATGCCCATCGACCATTGGGCCCGGTCGTTTGCATCAGCCCCTGGAACTTCCCGCTGGCGATTTTTACCGGGCAGGTTGCTGCCGCATTGGCGGCCGGTAATCCGGTGTTGGCTAAACCGGCTGAGCAAACTTCCTTGATCGCTGCACAAGCTGTTCGCATCTTGCTCGATGCCGGTATTCCAAGTGGTGTGCTGCAGCTGTTGCCTGGTCGTGGCAGTGTGATTGGTGCCGCTCTGATCAGTGATGACCGGGTGAAAGGTGTCATGTTTACTGGTTCGACGGAGGTTGCCCGTCTCCTGCAAAAAAATACTGCCGGGCGCCTCGACGCTCTGGGTCGTCCGGTTCCGTTAATCGCGGAAACGGGTGGGCAGAACGCAATGATCGTCGATTCATCTGCTTTGACCGAGCAAGTCGTCATTGATGTGGTTGCTTCTGCGTTCGACAGCGCTGGTCAGCGATGCTCTGCGCTGAGAGTGCTGTGCCTGCAGGACGACTCGGCAGATCGAGTGATCGAGATGTTGAAGGGGGCGATGGCTGAATGCAGACAAGGCAATCCGGACCGGCTATGCGTGGATATAGGGCCGGTCATCGATGCCGAGGCGAAAGCGGGCATCGACAAACACATTGAGAGCATGCGTGCCAAAGGCCGCTCGGTTTACCAGACGTCGATCATGGCGGGTGAGGATGTTCGTCGAGGAACATTTGTCCAGCCGACACTTATCGAGTTGGAAAGTATCGATGAACTGGAGCGAGAAATTTTCGGGCCTGTACTCCACGTAGTCCGTTATAGCCGCAAAAACCTTGATCATTTGATCCAGCACATCAACGGTTCAGGGTACGGGCTGACCCTAGGCGTACACACGCGCATCGACGAAACCATTGCCAAAGTCGTTGGCAATGTTCACGCGGGCAATGTCTATGTGAACCGAAACATTGTCGGGGCGGTTGTCGGCGTACAGCCATTCGGGGGAGAGGGTTTATCGGGTACCGGCCCGAAGGCCGGCGGGCCGCTCTATATGTATCGCCTTCTATCGACAAGACCGAAGCACGCCTTGTCCAAGGCATTTGTTGCGTCTGACGGGCAAAACATTCCGGAGAAAAGCGGTCGGGAAAGTTTACTTTTTCCGTTGAAATCTTTGGCTGACTGGGCTCACGCCAATAAAAACAACGCGCTATTTACGCTGTGCAATACATTCGAAGCCGAATCGCAAAGCGGACTGACACGCTTGCTTACCGGGCCCACAGGTGAGCGAAACACCTACACGATACTGCCCCGCGCTCGAGTCCTTTGCATTGGTGATACGGAAGCAGATCTGTTGGCGCAACTGGCAGCAGTGCTTGCCGTCGGTAGTCAAGTTCTGTGGGTCGAAAGTCCACAAACCAAGACGCTGTTCAGCAAGCTTCCTGAAGTCGTGCAGCGCACTATTTGCAGAGCAATTGATTGGAACAGTGGAACGGTAGAGTTCGACGCGGTTCTTCATCATGGGCACTCGGATCAGTTGCGTCATTTGTGCCAGCTAATCGCTTCCCGGTCGGGGGCAATTATCAGTGTTCACGGCCTGTCTCCAGGTGAATGCGATATTCCACTAGAGAGACTGGTTATCGAACGGGCTGTAAGCGTCAACACGGCTGCAGCAGGTGGAAATGCAAGTCTGATGACCATCGGCTAACAGGGGTAGAGGGGCTGGCATGGAAAGCCGGCCTCTATATTCCACTCCCGGGTGTCCATGAAAAAGATGATGCTGCGCGAGTCGGACAAACAGAATTACCAAACTGGTTCGGATCGCTAGCAGTAAGCCACTCACGGCTATCTCCTGAAACCAAAGATGTCCATGCGTAGGAGCAGTGATGTTCAGACCAGTTCTAGCCTTGATGAATCGGGCTCGATACCTGCAGAAATTTACGCTGATATTCTTGGTGTTCATGCTTCCATTCTGCTGGTTATCATTCGATAAACTGGTAAGCATTTATCAGGAGCGCCAAGCCACTCATCTCGAACTACTAGGCCTTGAAGCTATTGGCAAAAGCCTGTCGGAATACCGGAGTGCCATGGAACTCGCCGGTCTTAAGGTCGTAGTGCACGCACGAAACAAGCCTGACGTTGCCGCGGTCATAAGACGCCAAGCCAATTTACTCAAACAACAAACATCAGGGCTAAATGAATGGTTGGAAAAAAGCCCGTTCTCTGATCACCTCGTCAACTCGGATTCCCTAGCGCCGACTGCTAACGGTTCGCAGCTTTTGAGCATGCAGTACACAGAGCAAGCCCGAACGCTGCAGATACGCTTGAGTGCCATAAAGGAAATCGCCGCATCCGCTCGATTGAGCCAAGACGCAGACCCGATTGTCTACCGCAACATGGCCCTGCTAGCCGACGAGATTCTGCCCCTGTATCAAGTCCTCGCACAGACCCGGAGTTACGCGAGCTATGTCACCGCCTCTGGTTATCTTGATTCGTCTACACAATCAACCGTTGTGAATCAACTTAACAATTTTGATCGGTTTGTTCAGGCAGGTAATGATGGGCTAGGAAATAGCGAAGCACGTGCACTCATCGCCGATGCTGCTCAAGGAACTGCATCCAAATACAAATCCAGTATCATCGACCCCTACTCGATATCCGGTTCGGTCTACCAAAAGTTGATGAATGCATGGCTTGAAAGGTTCAACGAGTACGTTCCTTTTCTTGCGAAGCTGGACAATGCCACTCAATTAGTTTTGTCAGAAACCGTTGATCAGCTTCATGCTCGCCTGACAAGCCATCAGCGCAAGCTCTTGTTCTGGGTCTTTGCTCTCCTTGCAACGGTCTTCACGATAATCTACCTGTTTATCGGCTTTTACCTATCTGTCCGGCGAGCCATTCACGAAATCTCTGAAGCGACTCGCCTGCTGGCTGAGGGAGATCTCCGGTACGCCATAAAGCCCTTGGGCCGTGATGAACTTGGTGATTTGGCGGAAGACTTCAACCTCATGCAAGTACGTATGCGTGAACTGATAACCGAGGTCAAAAACTTCTCTTTCTCAACGCAAGATAAAGCCGTGGATGTCAGCGAGCACGCGCTTTCATCGCAGCAAAGCGTACAACACCAAGCGACCAAACTAGAGTTAATTGCTTCTTCAATGAGTGAGTTGGTAATTAGCGTGCAGGAGGTCAGCGCAAGCTCCAACACCACCGCCGACAAAGCAAGCCAAGCGGGTCAAAAATGTCGCGACGGAAGCATTCAGGTCGGCCGAGCAATGGAGGGAATTAACAACTTGTTCCAAGAACTGAACGACTCACTCAATTCGATCAATGCGGTGGAATATGAGAGCCAGGCAATCTCGAAAGCTGTAGGGCTCATTAAAAGTGTTTCCGAGCAGACAAATCTGCTGGCTCTTAACGCGGCCATCGAGGCGGCACGGGCCGGGGATCAAGGCCGAGGCTTTGCGGTGGTCGCTGATGAGGTACGTAGCCTTGCCATTCACTCGCATAAACTGACAGGCGAGATTTACACGAATATCACTAGCCTGCAGCAACAGGTATTCAGTGCTGTCGCGACTATCCGCAGCTGCCATACGAATGCATCTGCGACGGTTGAGGAAGTATCTCGAGCGGCCGGTTTCTTTGACGACATTACTTGTGGCATGAACCAAATCATCGATCACAACATCCAGATTGCCTCAGCAACAGAACAGCAGGCCAATGTTGTACAGGGAGTTGAGCAAAATACTTTTGAAATTAAAGCGCTTAGTGAAAGCACCGCGAGCCGGGCGGATAGCACGGTGAAAATCAGCAATGAGGTCGCTGAGATGACGCGCAACCTATACGGGCTAATTGTCAATTTCAAAATGTGAATTAGCAGGGACACCGTAGAGCACCAGTTTCGCAGAGGGCGGCGGCCTAGGCTTGCGCACAGAGCCCGTTTGCGGCGCTGTTCTCCTAATAAGTTTCCTGTTCATTCCATATTTGACCCTTTCCTGGGATCTGCAGGTTCGAGCAATTTAAGCGGTTGATCTAATATGTTTATCGTATACAGTATCTTTGGTTGCAGTTACAGCTACGCCATTTAGCTTTCACGACGCCCAAACCAGATATGGAGATTACGAATGCAGTACGAAAGATCATTTACCACTGTTGAGATGCATACGAGCGGAGAAACCTTCCGGCTTGTAACCCAAGGGCTTCCAAAAGTGCCGGGCTCTACCATCATCGAGCGCGGCATCTGGTTGGAGAAAAATGCGGATCATTACCGGCGTGCGGTGATGCTTGAACCGCGTGGCCACAAGGATCTATATGGTGGTTTTCTCACCGAGCCCGTTAATGCTGAAGCAGATTTCGGTGTCATTTTCCTGAATAACTCGGGATATAGCCCCCATTGCGGTCACGGTGTTATCGGGTTGGCAACTGCGGCCGTGGAGCTGGGCTGGATTGAGCGTAAATCCCCGGAGACGCGCGTAGGTATCGACGTGGCTTGCGGCTTTATCGAAGCTTTCGTTGAATGGGATGGCAAGAGAGCTGGTGCAGTGCGCTTCGTGAACGTACCGTCATTTATCTTTAAGCGGGATGTGACAGTCACCACGCCGACCTTCGGCAAAGTAACGGGTGATGTCGCGTTTGGTGGGGCAACCTATTTCTACGTTGATGGTCGTCCTCACAATATTGCCATTCGTGAGAAAGACCTGTCGGCGATCACGCAGTTTGGTTATGAAATCAAAATTGCAGTGAACGCACAAATGTCAGCCATTCACCCTGAAAACCCCGAAATCAATGATGTTTACGGGGTCATGGTTTATGGCGATCCACGCCATGAAGGATCGACCCAGGCTAACTGCTGTGTGTATGCGGATCGAGCGATTGATCGGTCCCCGACCGGAACGGGTACTGCGGGCCGTGTTGCGCAGCTCTACCTGCGCGGCGAGCTTTCGGCAGCAGACACGTTGATAAACGAATCCATCATAGGAACCGCGTTTAAAGGGCGTGTGCTCAGCGAAACAAAGGTCGGTCCCTACGACGCAATCATCCCTGAAGTGAGCGGGAAGGCTCATATTTGTGGGTTCGCAAACTGGATCATCGACGAGACTGATCCACTTGCCCACGGTTTTCTAGTTCAGTGAGATCAACAATAATGATCAGAACTCAAGTAAATTTAATAATCTGATCATGCATATACGATATTCAAGATACGCCAATATCGGCGTATCTTGTTTCTTAGATCGACCAAATGTCTGGGCCGATACCTGTCTCTTACAATCGGCTCCCATGAGCCACATCGCCTTTTACTGATCGACCGTGTCGTTCATGAACGACTGCTATCAGGCTCAAGTGTCCTTAGAATCGAGCCCGCCTTTAGGGCTCACCCGCCGGCAACCCATGGGGCTGAGTGACGGACGCTGGCGAATCCATTTCAGCGATAAGCTCGGCAGTCACCGCAGCCGGTGTCTAACCAAATGCTGGTGATCGAACGCGGGCAACACCTTGCCGTCGCACCCCCGGTCGATGATCGGCAGGGAGTCGGGCAAGGACGGGCGGAACCCATCTATGGAGTGGCCGCGTCAGCGTTCAAGTCGCGTTTGAACAAGCCTTTGCTCAGGCGGTGCAATTGCCAGGGCGCTCCATGGTCGGGGGGGCGGTCTTGGCCGGCGAACTCGACGGTGCCAAAGGTGTGCAATTGCTGGCAGGTGCGGCAACGTTCACCTTGGATGCGCGGGCGCGGCAGGCCTGTCTCGGCGATAGCACGTTCGATCAGCTCATCGCCAAGGGCCGCGATGTTATTGGCAATGGCTTCGAGGAAATGGGCGGGTGCCGCCAGTGGCGTTCCGCAATAGCTGTCCAAGGCGGCTGCCCACGCCAGCGCACAGGCCTGTTCTACATGCTCGGCGGTGCCGCCGGGGTAGGTCGGCTCAAGCGATTTGTCGGTGGCGGGATTGATCGCCCGGATCGCTTCGCGGCTACGGGTGATGGCGTGCTGACCGATCAGCATTGGCCTGTCAGAGCCATAGCGCTTTCCTGGAAAAAGAGGGGTGTCTCAACTGCGAAACAGGACTGTTCCACAGTAGGCTCGAAGTAAGGCAGCGCGCATCAGCGCGCCGCTGTACAGAGTGAAGTCAAGCGACGTTCTGCTCTGCCGACCAGGTTTCATACCACTGGCGGAACAGCGTGTACTGGTTCTCGGCGTAAAGACGCTGGGCATCGCTGAGGGTATCGGTCTCGTTGAAGTGCAGGGCGTATTCATTGTCGCCATTGAGCACCATCAGGTGCTTGTAATAGAGCACCAGGTCGCAGCCTTCGTCGAAGGACGACAGGACCGCCAGTGCCGACTCCAACTCTCTGGCTTGGCGGCGAGCTTTGGCGTCGCCTTTGGCTGCCTGTTTGCTCAGGGCTACCAGTAGCAGCACTTCGCGCGGCAGGGCGTTGCCGATGCCGGTAATGGCACCCGTGGCGTTGCAGTTGACGAAGCCATGAACCACTTGCGTATCGACACCGACCATCAGGGTCACGTCATCGTCGCTGGACGTAATGTGCTCGGCAGCGTAGCGCAGGTCGGCGCCACCTCCGAACTCCTTGAAGCCAATCAGGTTCGGGTGCTCGCGACGCAGTTCGAAGAACAGCTCCGCACGGGTGGCGAATCCATAGTATGGGCTGTTGTAGATCACCGACGGCAGCTTCGGAGCGGCCTTCAGGATGGCGGCAAAGTGAGCTTTTTGGGCCGCTGGAGAGGCGCCTCGGGAGAGAACACGTGGGATCACCATCAAGCCCTGGGCACCGACTTTGGCCGCATGCGCTGCGTGGGATATTGCCTCGCAGCTGTTCACGGCACCCGTGCCGACGATGGTCGGAATGCCCGCAGCGACCAGACGCGCCACGCCTTCCTGGCGCTCGGCCTCGGTCAGCAGCGGCCAGTCACCCATGGAGCCGCAATACACGACTGCACTCATGCCAATTTCAATCAGTTCGCGACCTTTGACCACCAGCGCGTCGAAGTTCGGCTTGCGCTCGGCGGTGCAGGGGGTCATCAGTGCAGGAATGCAGCCAGTGAATATGTTATCGCTCATTGTTGTAACTCCTTGACGCGTTCATTCAGATGAAATGAGGGTGTAGTGCCGCGAGGTTCGTCAATCAGCAGCATGCAGTCGGCAGTCCGCGCAAAGCCCTTCATCACCAGGCAAGTGGGTTCGCAGGCGGTGTGGGAGTCGATGACATGGACCTGCTTCATAAACCTATCCTTAAGAAGAGAGGGTTGCCTGAATCTCAGGAAGATGCCTGGATGTGCGAGCCCGCAGGAAGCTGATCTGTTGCAGTGCCCGCCAGCGTTTTTTTTGGGCTGTGCATGCAATGGCCATAGAGTGGACTCAACAACCGGCTCGCGATTGATGTTTTCCGTTGAAAGTGATGACGAAATCAGCACAGTTCTGCTTACCGTATAGGGTCGCATCGTTGTATGAGCGCCTGGAAACATTGGTCAGAGATTCCTCGGGCGTACCGGCAGGAACTGTGCACATCGGCGTCCTGCCATCGATGTTGCGCAAGTTGCTGCCCATGCTTTTCACCGAACTGCAAACCCATGCCCCCGGCGGACGCCTGCATGTGGTCGAGGGATTCAGTGGTGACCTGGATGAGCAACTGGCGGCAGGTTCCCTGGACCCGATTGTCGTGAACCGGTACGGCATATCCAACGTTCGTGACGAAGAGACGTTGGGAGTCGTTGATACCTACTTTGTGGGTAAGGCCGGCAGCCTTACTGGAAATGGAGAACCGATTGCGTTTACTGCGTTGTCGGGTTTTCCGCTGATTTTGCCCTCTCGGCCAAATGGTTTGCGGACAACACTCGACCAACTGGCGCGTAAACATCAGGTCGCTTTGAACGTGGCTATCGAGGTCGACACGTTGAACGCAATGAAGGATGTCGCGGCTGTTGGGGGCGCGTTCACGATCCTGCCTTTTTTGGCAGTGCAGGACGATGTCGAACGCGGATTGCTGGACGCTGTGAGGATCGACAAACCGGAGATTAAAAGAACGATTGCCTTGGCGTTCACTCACCAGCATCCGTTATCCAAAGCGGCCAGAGCCGTAGGGGGGGCCGTGAGTTGTCCCAATCGCTTCTTGCTTAGGGATGCGCCTAGTCTAAGGGCTTATTGACTGTTGGAACATCGCCGTGACTTCATAGGGCTTGCTGAAGACGAGATCAAGATCGTTACTTTTGTCGCAGAGCTTCTGGCAGGAACTGTGTCTTAGTTGGAATTTCAGGGCTGCAGGAATAAGAGAGTGTTCGGAAAAAAAGCCGCTGGTCGAAAAGCAAGATTTGATCCAAGGTGCGGGCTGGAGTGTGGGCTAGGAAATTTCCCCGACAGACAGAAACGACAAAGCCCTGAATAATCGGGGCTTTGTCGTATAAAGATGGCGGAGGCGACGGAGTTCGAACTCATGGGCCTTTTATCGTCGACGGTTTTCAAGATCCGCGACACATGGGAGTCGGTAGGAATGATTGGTTTTGTCTACGAGACAGATCAACTTCCGCATATGGCTGTTTTCTGCCTGCGGCGCAAAAAATACTTTGGGTCTAATGACGGCCCAAGCGTTCGCCGTCGGAAGAAACTGATCAGATTGTCCTTGGCCTTTCTCTCTGTTTTTCACTTGGATAATCCCTCAGCCTTACTGGTTTGGAATATGACTCATAGAATGGAATTTTTCGGGTATGGAATTCAGCAAGTAAGTGGCACCTTCGAGAGTAAGTGCTTTTCCCCCGGCGCTGAGTCATCAATGCCCGAAGCGATTTGTAAAAATTGATTGCTTTGCAAGCGCGAAAAATGTGTACATCATCCAGTACATCGAAAGTGTTGATTTCATTAAAAATCCAATATTTTCAAGGAGAAAGAGCGCGGATTTCAGTCTCGTTTCCCGCTCCAAATATTGCTCCATGGAGTTTGACTGAATTCCACGAGGAACGAAAAAACACCCGGGATATTTTCGTCTACGCGGTGCTCCACTGCGTCCCAGTCGTACCATTGGAGGTCCAG
>Ga0065714_10064523_pt1 | contig 42064 bp, 57 predicted proteins | sample MisRhiReplicate2_FD_59101 | JGI IMG/M metagenome (GOLD analysis project Ga0065714, IMG submission 59101) | Miscanthus rhizosphere microbial communities from Kellogg Biological Station, MSU, sample Rhizosphere Soil Replicate 2: eDNA_1 v2... | ecosystem: Host-associated > Plants > Roots >... | reverse complement strand
GGTGTGGGGCCTCTTTTGCTGTGCTCAGAAGAGAGTCTGGTCCTGTGGCCAACGGCGGCTGCGAGCTATTGCCCGATCAGCCTCGGCAAGCCAGGTAGCCTGGACGATCTCGTTGTGGTCGTAGTCCTCCATGGCCTGACGCTTCCAGCCGACTGCCTGTCCGTACATGTGACGAGCTGCTGCCTCTCGGCCGTCGAGCTTGTGGTTGATGGCGTAGGCCGACGCTTCGTAGGGGCCAACCCTGTCGGGGAGGAGACGCTGCAGCTCTTCGTTTGCCAAACGGGCCTTCTCCGCTGCCGATCGTCGTCCGTGGCGAAGGTACCATACGAGCCATACGGATCCCCCGATCAGGAGGAGAAGGACGAAGAGAGTAGCAAGGGAAGTGAACGGGTCGAGACGCATTTAGACCAACTCCATCATCATTTTGAGTGCCTGGTTCTTGAAGGACGGGTCGAGCAAGGCTCGGCGGGAGCGCAGGACTTCCTCCGTGCCGGTGTTTACTCCCGCACCACGGACGTGGGAGAAGTGATCGTACCACTCGGTGAGAGCGTTGAGCCCTGCCCATGCAGTGCCCCGGATGCCCTCCTGAGTGTTGGCGTCGGCGTACAGATTCATCATCGTGTCGAGCTTGTTCTCCGTACGAGTCAGCGTCCCGAGGGGAGCGTCGGCCGGTGCGCCGAATGCCTCGTGGATGATCTCCTCGAACTGGAGCTGCGTCATCGTCGTGTTGATCAGCTTCTCGGCGTCGGCCTGGAAGTCCTCGATGAAGTCGAAGGTGAAGTCCAGAGCCTCACGTGCTTGCTGCAGCATGATCTTGTGGGCACCGACGGTGTGGCGGACGCGGAAGACTCCAGCGTGCTTGGCTCCGTTGAATGCCATGTTGAGGGTGTTCTGGCAGACGATGCGGATCGGCGTCACCATGATCTGGGTAGAGGTCGTGCCGTCGTGAGAGGTCATGATGGCGATGTAGTTGTCGACGCGGTCGACTCCACCGATCTTGATGTTGCCAGGGAGCTTCATCGTGATGAAGACCTTGCGGCCTCCGTCGATCGCTCCGGCGGTCTCGAAGTGTGCCCCGCTCTCATCGACGAGAGCGTTCAGCAGGGTCGCCAGGTCCTCGTTCTGGATGATCGTGTACTTGTTGCCGACGACGCCGAGGACATCTCGCTGCCCCTTGACTACAGGGTTGTTGCGGACCACTGCGTACATGTCCGGGGTGAGGATCTTCTTGCCGTCGACCTCCGTGAAGAGTGCGGTCTTGCGGAGGTTCCATCCCCCGAGCTTGCCGTACTTCAGAGCCTCTTCGGCGGTGAACGAATCGGGGAGGACTTCGCCCATGGCGTGCCATGCGTCTTCACGAGCCGAGACGAAGCTTGCTACACCGTTGGTGATATCGAGGTTGTGCATTGTGCTGGTTCCTTGTCTGTGTGCGGGGTGCAGGTGGCCGGGGTGACGACCACCTGCACGTAACTATACGCTAGATGTAGAAGAGTACCTAATCAGCCGTTCCGGGTCGGCTTGTAGTCAATGCTGACGACGTACTCGTGGATGCTGCACTGGCAGCCCTCGCCGGGGGTGCTCGAGAACCAGTTGGAGAAGTAAGGGTCCTTGCTCATGTAGGTCTTATGCGGGTGGGTTGGGCAGTGGAAGACTACCTTCTGACCCCGGTCCCAGTGCCGCACTGCGCCAATCTTCGTTCCCGCAGGGTAGACCGCGATGGGCTCCGGCTCGACGTATACCGGAGGCTCCTCCCGAGGGAGACCGAGGAGCTCGTTCCGCCGGTTGGGGGCGTGGCTGTCCCCACGCTGGGAGACGGGATACGAGACGCTGTCGAGCTGGTCTGCCTTTACCGTGATGGTCTGGGTGGTAGTGGTGCGGGGGATGCAGAGGTTGAACTCCCTGCCGCCATCGGGGAGGTTCTTCAGGCTGAACACTACCCAGCCCCAGAAGTGGTCGCCAGCGGTAATGTGTCGTGCGGGGATGGTGATGATGTTCTCAGACATGGTTCCTGCTTTCGTGGTGTGCGTGGTAACTGCGTGCGCCTCAGGGTGTTCACAAGTCCCCCGAGGGGGAGGGAGACCCCCGTAGGGGCCTCCCGGCTAGCTTACTCGGCCTGGTCCTTCTCGGCCCGGTCCCGCTCGTCCTCGGCGAATACGGTGTAGAATCTGTAGCGGTCAGGGGTGTCGTTGATCATGACCCACCAGAGGAGACCGTTTGCGTGATCCTGGATCTCGTACCAGATGGTGTTCTTGCCCATCCATACGTTGCCGGTGTTGGAGACCAGGGTGCCGAGGCCTTCCGCTTCGTTGGCCTTGCGGATCTCCGCGAAGATCTTGGCTACGTCGGTCTGGGCTGCGGTGAAGGTGTTCATTTCGTTCTCCGTTGTGTCGAGGTGGTCTTGCTTGGTAAACTCAACTATACCCTAGATGCAGAAGAGAACCTAATCCTAGGAGAAGCCCGTCTCCGGGCCTCTCCTTCGGAGGGTGCTAGATGGTGAAGGTTCCGGCTTCCCGGGCTGCCTTGGCGTCCCTGGAGAGGATGGAGACCTTCTTGCCGTCGGCCGTGGTGCCCCAGAAGTCGGTGCGCCATGCGCCGGATACCTGGCGGCGACGGCGGAGGGTGGAGGAGCCATCGGCGAATGCGGTCGAGACCCACTCGGTCTCGTCTTCGTCTGCCCATTCGCTGACTGCGAAGGTCTCGTTGGCCTCGGTGGTCTCTCCCGGGTGCTTGGCTTCGGGGTTCACAACCTTGGGGGCCATGCGCTCGGCGACTGCTGCTTCCTGTACCTCGCGGTCCGACTGGCCGTTGTGCTCGGTGATCCAGGCTTCCCCGGCTGCCGTGAGCTCGGTCCAGGCTCCGTCTTCGTTGGTATCGGTGAGCAGGAGACCCTTGCGACCGAGGGAGGCGATGACGGTGGCAACTCCGCGCTGCGAGTCGGAAACCTTGTAGACCTTGTGACCTGCGATTTCGTCGGTCATGCATTCGGTCCAGATGCCAGACCCGTCAACCAGACCCTGGTCGAAGAAGCTGAAGTGGTTAGCGGCGATTGCCGTCATGAGTGCGGTCTCTTTGGCGGTGAGCTTTGCGTTCATTTTGGTGCCTCCGTGGTGTTCGTTGTGTCGTGGTGTGGAGCTGATGAATAGAACTATACCCTGGATGCAGAAGAGAAGTAAAGCCCGATGCCGAAAAACTTTGGAGGCCCCGATTCCTCAGGGCCTCCATCAGTTCTAGACTACATCCTCGATGGGGTTGTGCTTGAAGTTGCCGTAGGCTCGAGCCATCTTGGCAAACTTGGCGGTGGTGTAGCGCTCTGCGTCACCCTCGAACTCTGCGCCCCAGTAGTCGGTGCGCCACGAGCCGGAGACCTTCTTGCGACGCTTGATGGTACGGGAGCCGTCGTTGAACACGGTCTCGGTCCACTCGACCTCGTGCTCGTCCGTCCACTCCCGGACCGTGTAGTTGTCCTCCACGGTCTTGGTCACGTCAGCAGCTGCCGAAGGGGCCTCCTCCGCTGCTTCCGGTTCGTCCTCGTGCACTTCGCCGATGAGATCCTCTTCGTCCTCCTCGGAGGCTTCCTCGGCCGGTGCTTCTTCAGGGAGGCCCTGCTCGCTGCGGAACCACGGCTCCGTCTCCTGCAGGTAGACCCAGGACTCGCCCTCTTCCTTGGTCGTGTCGACGCCCAGGGTGCCCTTCTTGATGAGCTGGTTGAGGGTGACGCGTGCCTGCTTCTTGTCCTTGTTCAGACCCTGCTCGGCAACGGTGGTAACGATGTCTTCGAACCAGCTGCCGTCGGAGAGGTCGACTCCGGCGAGGATTGCGGTCTGGTTCTCGGTGTACTTAGTCATTGCGGTTCCTTTGTTCGAGTTGTCGATGTAGCGTAGTGCCACCGGCTGGTGGGGGAATCAACTATACGCTAGATCGAGTAGAAGTAAAGTCCTGCCCAAAAGCAAGGCCTCACCCCTTTGCTGGGTGAGGCCTATGCTACTGGCTCAGATGCGATTCCGCGAGCTGTAATCCAGCTCTCCAATGGGCAGGTGTGTCGGCGTCGATCCACTCGACTCGAGCACCCTCCTTGCGGAGGTCGTTCACCAGGTTCTCCGTCTTCGTCACGGTGGAGAGGACAAAGCTCGAGACCTGCCCTGCTCCCCTCTCGGCGAGTCGGAGATCGTGCACCACCGGGTCGCACCGGAGGGCGAGCACCAGCAGGTCTGTCGTCTCGTTGAGAGCCTTCATGAACCTGCGGGTTGCCAAGGTCGCCCCTTCGGCGATGATGGCGTCCGGGAGGTACTGCCCCTCTCCATGCAGCCACTCCTCCCCAGTGGGGGAGCTTGCCCGGTCCAGCCCGTCCGATCCGGGGAACTGCTCCCTCCACACTCCGAGGTACACGCCCCACAGGTCTGCTGCCTGATACAGGTAGTGGCCTCGGAGGGTGACCTGGTTCCCTGCGGCATTCGGCTTGGCGTGAAGGTCCTCCAGCTCGGGGCTCATGGCGACCGGCAGCCGCTGGAGCAGCTCACCCATGAAGGTGGACTTGCCTACTCCAGCGGCACCGATCACGTAGACCGACTGCGTCATCCGATCGGCCCTCCCACGATCCACATGCAGGTCTTGCCGTCGCGGGCATCCCACCAGGGGAAACTGCTCTCGTTCAGGAAGCGAACGACCTTGCCTTCGTACGTCGGGTGCATGACGATACCGTCGGCCGTCTCTGGCATCTTGTCGGCGTAGTCTGCATACCATCCGTGGAGAGGCAGGTGCTCGATCTCGAAGGGGAGCTTGTCCATGGCAATGCCGACGTAGTCGAGGCGTGAGCGCATCCACTGCAGCCGGTCCGGTCCAACCCCGACGAGCACGACACGCTTGAGAGCGTGCGGCGTGGTGAACTGAGACAGCCCGTAGAGCACACCGGTCGCTGTGTTGCCGGAGCCGAACGGGATCACGAGAGTCTCGATCTCCTCGGGGAGGTTACACACCTGCGCTCCACCAACCTCGAGGAAGGCCTCAACCTCGTCTGCAGGAGCGTCGGCCGGTGTGGTGATCCCGTAGGGGAGCTGCCAAGCTCCGAGCTCCTTAGAGAGGAGATTCCCCTTCTGCTGGATGACAGGGTTGTAAGCTACCTTGCTGTCCAGGTTCATGCTGGCCCCAGCCTCGAGAGCGATCGCCACTGAGACGTGCTTGGGTGCAGTCGTCTCCTTGGTTGCGCCGAGCACCAGAGTGCAGTCGATGCCGAACTCCTCGGCCAGGACCCCGGCCATAGCTGCCTGAGGCGAGAGGACGGAGGAGGCCGACACGACCGCAGTCGCACCTTCGTCGACTGCCTTCTGGAACAGGTGACGGCATGCACGGAACTTGGCTCCGTTCACCCCGTACTTGTCGTTGCGGTACAGGTCCTCCCGCTTGTAGTACCTGCCATTGCGCAGCTCTACCGGGGTCATCTCGTTGTGGCCTACCACTTGGGGTCCTTTCGTGTGCCGTAGACTCCGAAGTCCACGTTGTAATTGAAGCTGTTCTCCATGTCCGGGAAGTCCCGATTCATCATGATTACCTCGCCAGTCTCGAGGTAGTGGTTCTGCTTCACCGCAGTGAGGCCTGGATCGTTCGGCATGTGCTCGAGCCGGAGATGCTCGGGGAGGGTGTCGAACCGGATCTGCCACAGCAGGTCGAAGCGCTTGCCGAACCTTGCCTCTGCCTTCTTGATCCGGAGGTACGCCATGTCCGAGTAGACGTTCGGGTACCTCCGGTTCGGCTTGTGCCAGCTCTTGTACGTGCACAGTGCCGACTCCATCGTGAGACGGCCGACGTCAGGGTTGCTGGGGTTCCGCTCAATGGCCTCTCGCAGCAGGTCATCTGCGAAGGCCTCCAGCTCCTCCACGATGCCGAGCACCTTGGGAACTTCAGCCTCCCAGAAGGTGGCATCGTACCCAGCGACGACAGCGGTTCCGTTCCGGTGAGAGCGGCTCCCCGACACGTCGTTGAACATCCAGCTACCAGCGTCCGGCACGTCGTCTCCGAGGAGGATGCGAGCGTACTCCGTCATGGACCAGGCGGACAGGCGACCCATGTAGGGCTGGGAGTTGGCATACTTCCATGTGTCTTCCCAGCCCATGATGCCAGCCTTCTGCCAGCCGAGAGCCGGGTGAGGCCCGACCATCTCTGCCCACTTGGCGGTGGCCTCTCCGAACTTCGACTTCTGGTGCCGCCGATCAGTGTCGAAGTCCATCAGCTTGAAGTTGGTGTTCCAGAACTCGACTGCACACTCCCAGTCCTTATGGGTGGGAGCCGCGTCGAGCAGGAGCATCGACATCACAGGGTTCTGCGTGTTACCGTTGAGCCATGCCAGCCATGCACGCTGGTCCTCGTCCAGCTCATACGCCTCGGCAATGCCGGGGAGGAAGCTGTAGACGAGGCCAGGGTGCGACTGGTACTTCAGGTGGAAGGAGTAGAACCGCTGGAATGCCTCCCTGCGGTTCTCCGGGAGCCTCCAGTCGATCATACGTCGTAACCGTTGAACGGACGGACAGCATTGAGCTCCGCCACGGTGGCCTTGGCCTTCTCGAGCTGCTCCTGCTTCCACAGGCGAACCGCCAGAGGGTAGACCCAGGCAATGAGCTGTGCTACTGTCAGATTACGATCGTAGGTCTTGTCTGTCACTTCCTGCTCGAGGCGGTCGAAGACTTCGTGTACCTTAGCAATGAGATCGGCCTGAGAGGCGACAGACAGCGTCTTCTTGGCGAGACTCTCCAGTGCTTTGGTGACTTCGTCGGCGTGAATGTCCCCGTCGGTGATTCCCTTCCAGTCCAGGTGCTTCTGCTCGTCGAGCCACAGCTGATACTTGATGGCGTACATCAGCAGGTCGATGGCGGTGTCCGCAGCCGTGTCGCCGCCACCGGCGACTCCGAGGCGGTCGATCTTGCGGGCCATGTTTGCCATGATACCCAGCATCTCGCCACGCTTCTTCCAGCTGTTGCCATAGGCTGCGTGCTTCTCCCGGTGGAGCTTGTCGGCGAAGACCGTGAAGTCCTTCTGAGCGTTCTCCAGGGTGCGATCCCGAAGCTTGGTACCTTCGGTCTGGCGCTTCGGGGAAGCCTCGAGAGCAGCGTAGAGAGCTGTTCCAGAGTGCATACCAGCGAGTCCCTGGATGTCGTCGTGGTGCCAAGCGAGAAGGACCCGCAGCCAGCTACGGAACATCGGCTCCGGGAAGGTGTCGATCTGGTGCAGGAGAGCCGAGCTGATACCACCCTTGCGGATCTGACCCTCAACCTTGAACCATTCTCCCACGAGAGCATCAAACTGCCCCACCGTGCCACTGTACTGGAACTTGGGGCTTTCCGTGTGAGCCTGTTCGGGGCGACCTACCTGCTTGGCGAGAGCTGCAGCGCGGTCCCACTTGTGGTCATACAAGTGGAGGCTCGAGATACTGAAGGTGAGCGAGCCACGCTCCAACCCGGACAGCGCTGCAACGACCTCCGTGAGGATGGTCCACTCGAAGGCATTGATGCCGCTCCAGCCCCAGAACAGGTCGTTGCTGCGAATAGCGACGTGAGCGTGCAGGACTCCTTCGCGGGGGAGGAAGTGGACCCAGTTGTTGCAGGGGATGTCCTTGCCTGGTTCCGTGTCGATCGAGGGATCGTAGATCTGGAAGACCGCCCGACGAGTCTCCGGGTCTGCCTTCAGAAGCTCAACGACGTGCTTGAGCTGGTCAATCCCCTCAAAGGTACCGCCGAAGCTGCGCAGCCGAGGACCGTACCCTCCCCGCCAGTGCTTGCCATCGTCGGAGAACTGAGCTGCTCGGGGGAGGTAGTGGGACAACCACTCGATGTCGTTTCGACCGGCGAGGATCCACATGACCTCGGCGATCTGTGCCGGCAGGGATACCTTCCGACCGGGGACAGTGATGTATGGGTTGTCCGGATTGGCGAGGCTGAACTGTGTCATGATGACTTCTTTGGTGAGACCGTTGCGGCTCTCAACCGGGTCGCCGTTCTCCAGTACGCTCTTGCAGAGGTAGGGGAGTGCGTGGTTGGCATCGTAGTATTCGTTCATCGTGGTCTGGTTCCTATCGAGTTATGCCCAGTGGGCGGGTGTGCGTGGTGCTGGCTGTGCCCCCGGGTGAGCGGGGACGTAGGGCTTGAGCTCGGTCTTACCCTGTTCTACAAATCTAATGTACTTACTGAATTCACACATTGTATTCTGGACATCCATAATACTAGGTGGTCTCTCCGAAGATCCCAAATTCAGCATCGGGCACCCTTCGGTCTGCAGCAGTTCGGCCTGGGCGAACCAGAGGAAATCCTTCTGCTGTGGCGTGACGACGAGCTTGGAGACTCCCCGGCGAGCACCGGGTCCTGGTACGACAAACTCGTTCTCCAGGTCCTCGTCGACGAAGCGTGTGTATCCCCAGTCGGTCAGGATCTGCATCGACATGAAGTCTGCCACACCCTTGGTCCTGCGGAGGACTTCGAACCGCTCCTTCTGCGTCGTTGCCGCCATGAAGTCGGGCACGATGTCCTCCGGGGAGGAAGGGTCGAACAGCCGCTGGGTCAGCCGGATGATCGACTCGAGCTTGTCGGTCCCTGCCGTAGACGACTGCGGGTAGACGAGGTACGCTCCGGTGAAGACGGCCTTGCCCTCCGCACGGTACTTCTTCCAGATGTTCAGAGTGTCCTGCAGCTCTCCCACCTGAGGATACCCTCCCAGGTACAGAGCGATATTCTGCCAGGCCTCCACTCGGCCGGTATGCCGATAGAGAAAGAGACGCATGAGCACATCCCGGTCCGGGATACCAGCTTCATCCAGATCGAAGATGAACTGGCTGCCTGGGTCCAGCACTCGGAAGACATTGGTGAACTTCCTGCTGGCGAGGATGGGGTCCTCCGACCAGGGTCCCGGTACACCCTCCTGCCGCTGCTCCCAGATGCGATGCCGCCCCACGACGAAGTCGAGGTAGAGCTGGAAGTTCTGCCGATCGAACAGATTCACGAGATCACCAACGCAGGGAGAGGGGAGACGTACTTGTGGAACTCGCCGTGAGCCGCTCCGGTGTCCTGCGGTACAAATGCCATCACTGTGGACCAGCGCGTGTAGTTGGCCTGGAGCATGACGTACCCATAGCGGTCCTCGAGCAGCCGAGAGAAGCGCTCGAGATACTCCTCGTATGACTCGCAGCACCCTTCCCCGAGGAGAGGCTCGTAGGACCGTTTCTGCAGGTGCAGGTACCGGGCTGCAATGTCGGTGATCGTCACTGCGTTCGGGTGCATACCGAACACCGTGTCGAGGAGCTTGCCCCTCGGCTGGTCCTGCTGTGCCTTGAACACCGTCAGGTCTCCGAAGTCCAGGATGGCAATGTCGGCCATCCACGGTGTCTCAGAATCATATGCGTCTGCTTGCCAGACCCGCACGTTACCGGGGAGGACCCGCTGCAGGTGCTCTACTGCAGCCGCTGAGTAATCGGTGACCGCATGGTCGGTCGGCTGGAAGAGCTCCTGCGCGAACAGAGCGTGAGCACCCATGCCACCGAAGTACTCCTTCACCGACGTGATGTTGCCGAGAAGGATCTCCTCCTCGTAGAAGCTGGCGATCGCTCCGAACGTCTTGTAGCTGCACGCCAGGTGGTCTCCGGCGTGCTTGGGGGACCGGAGGACCCAGTCGAGGAACCAGGTCTCGTCGGTGTCCTGCGGCTCTACGAGTCCCATCTCGAACTCGTTCAGGATTGTTGCCTTCATGCTGGTTAGTCCTTCCTGTAGCGGGGTGCGGTGAAGCCCTCGGCTGAGAGCGGGAGACCCTCAGCCCAGGTTGGCTGCTCCACCATGATCTTGGTAATCTCGTCCAGGCTGCTGAGGCCCTCTACGAGGATCTCATCGTGTACGTGGCCTACGACGGTATGGCCACGGTCCACGAGCCGTACGAGAGCCTCCGAGAGGATGTCTCGAGCGACTGCCTGGGTAACGTTCTCAGTGAGCTTTCCACCGTAGGTCTGGGTCTTGGCTGGATACCAAGCCGGGTCAGTGTAGACGATGACCTGCTTGCGGCCGTACTTCGTGTCCACCCACTTACCTGCGACGTTGTGGTATGTGATCGCTCGGCCCGAGGGGAGGACGATGCGGCGGTCCTTCTCGTCTCGCTCGACGTAGATGCGGTCGCCGACGGAGCGGTCGCCCTTGCGGAATGCCGCATCCATCTCCGCCCAGAATCCGACGATGTACTCGTTGGCATCGCGCCACTGGTACACGAGACGCTGCAGCCTCTTGTCGTCGCCCTCTGCGCCCATGTGCCGAAGCGACATGATGCCACCGTTGTAGCCGAGTGCCAGGGTAGCAACCTTGCCATCCTTGCGGGTCATTCCCTTGCCCATACGAGTGGCGGTCTCGACGTAGATGTCTCGGCCGTCCCGGAAGGCCTGGAGTGCCCACTCCTCCCCAGCGAGCCATGCCAGCACTCGAGCCTCGATGGCTGAGTAGTCCACCACGGTGAAGGGGCCAAGGAACATCGCCCGCACCAGAGCCTTCAGGGTGTGAGCATCGACCTCGCTCCCCATGTGCAGGTCCAGTACGGCTGCAGCAATCGCAGTATCGACGTGCTCCTCCCCCTGGGGCTTGATGGTGGCCGACGGGAGGTTCTGGAGCTGGACCCCGCGACCCGCCCATCGGCCTGTGTGAGCCCCGAAGAAGTGGAACGCTCCCCGCAGTCGGTCGTCCTCGTTTACGCGATCGAGAGCTGCAGTGTACTTCTTCATCGCGACCAGAGCCAGCTCCTGCCGAAGCTCCAGCACACGGCGAGCGTCATCCGGGAGGTCCCCGGCCAGCAGCTCCTCCACGGTCTCTGCCTTCAGGTTCGGAAACACCAGACCCTGCTCCCGCAGCCATCCCTGCATCTGGGGACCAGAGTTGGGGTTCTCGATGCCAGCAATCTGCTGGATCTCGGCGACCTGTTTTGCAGCATTGGCGTCTGCGGTTGCGATGGCAATGCGAGCCATCTCCACATCGACCAAGATGCCGTTGTCGTTGATCTTCTGGTCTGCGATGTATGCCTGGCGCTCAGCTTCATTGGGCCAACCAGGCAGCCGCTTGTGTACGTCCCGCAGAGTCACGACATCCTGGATGCCGTAGTCAATGAACTGCTGCCACTTCTCCGGGTGGTCTTCCGGCTTGTTGAACTCGCCCTTGCGGTTCGGCTTCGTCCAGAAGGTGATCAGGGCTGTACCCTTCTCATCCTTCTGCTCCCCGGCGAGTGCATGAGCGAGCTTCTCCAGCTTCTGCGGGTATCCGTGCTCCCCGGCGAGTGCCTGGGTACAGGTCCACTCTGCCGGGTCGAGCATCCCGATGGCAGCAGGGTGGCCCATGAAGTAGCTGAAGTTGATCCGCTCGAAGGCTGCGTTGTGCGCAATCTTCTCAGTGGTGGGATCCCACAGTTCGGGGATCGCAAGGATCTCCTCCGTGGTGAAGGCTACGCTGACTGGGCCGTCGTCGATTGCCCAGATTGCCATCAGGATCTTCCAGTCGGGATCCTCACAGTAGCGGTATGCGTTGGATTTCTTCAGGTTCACGCGGGACCTGGTTTCAATATCGATGTAGAGCGTCATGTGCGCAGTGTCTCCAGGGTAGAACCAGAGCCTCCACCCGGCTGCTGGAACCAGTTAGCAGTGGGTGGAGGCCCTGGAGTTCAAGTCTAGCGTATGGGCCTGACTTTAGATGAGGTCGTCGTCATCCATGTCGTTGTCGGACTCGAAGCCCTCGACGACATCGAAGTCGTCCTCCGCACGGGAGAAGGAGCCGAACGGTTCCCCGTCCTCCAGCTTCTGCACGTGGTTGAGGCCGAAGGAGACACCCTTGGAGCCGGAGACGTTGAAGGCGTAGGCATTCAGGGAGACGCGAGCGTAGCAGCCCGAGTAGACCTCGGTCTGATCGATCACGGCATTGAGGGCCTGGTCTACCACACCGGGCTTGGTCTTGTTGGAGACCGTCATGTAGTAGTGGCCTTCGTACTCCGGGTTCTTGTCGAGGTCAGCCTCTTCGTCGCCGTCGTGCAGGGTGTTCTTCCAGTTCTTCGGGATGGAACCGTTGAACTTGGAAGCCTTGCCCAACTCGAGGGCTGCCTGCTGCGCTGCCTTGATCTTCTTGATCGTGCGGGTGTCGCTCTTCGGGATGAGGATGACGACGGAGTACTTCGGGTCCTGGCCTTCGAACGAGCTGAACGGCTCGAACAGGTGGCAGTAGGAGAGACGTACCTTGTCCGTGACGACCTTGGTGGGAGCTGCAGTTGCTGTAGCCATGAGGGAAGACCTCTTTCGTTGTGTTGTTTCGTTGTACCGTAGAACGGTTCTAATTTTACTGGGTTGTAAGTGGTGCTGGGTAACTCTACGAGCGATGGACAATACGTTGGCCACCGGGGATCAGGTCGTGAGTGAGGAGCGTGTGCGTCTCAGTCTCTTCCTGAACCTGCCAGCCGACGGCAACCATCTTCTGGACGACCTCGTCGTGGGTCCCCGGGTGAGTGGTGGCGAACTTGGTGACTTCGATCACGGTGGTGCTCATGCTGCATCCTCCTCTGCGAACTCAGCCGCAGCGTCCTTTGCCGGGGAGATTGCCTCCCGCTTGTCACTCTCGTCGACCAGAGCCTCGCGACCCTTAGTCTTGCCGATGAACGGATCGAGGATCTTGGCGAACTCCTTCTTGCCCATGAGCTTCTCGAGTTCACCGATGCCCTTGATCTGGACCGGCTTGGCTACGTCCTCAACCTTCCACCCTGCGTCAATCAGGGTCTGGATCGCTGCAGCCGGGTCTTCAATGCGACGCTGTCCGCCGGACCAGACGACCTTCAGCCCGGGGAGCTGCTTGCCTTGAGCGTAGGCTGCCTCCAGCGCAGCCTTCTCAATGTCGTTGCACCAGGCTCGGATCTCTCCCAAACGGCGGAAGGCTTTGGCAAGCTCGTCCAGCGACAGGGTCTCCGGCTTGGCGGGGGTGAGAGGCTCGTCGACGAAGACATCTCCGAAGTCCTCAGCGACTGCCTTCTCGATCCTCGCCCTGCAGAAACCTGCAGCAGGGCACCAGCGGCAAGCCTTCTCCGAGGGACCGAACTTGGCCTTCGGATTGTGGAGCGCTTCCGCTGCGGCCGGTTCAGCCACACCCTCGCTCCAGGCGATGAGCTCGTCGGGGTGCATCTCCTCGCTGCTCGGCTCGTCGTAGGCTCGAGGCTGGAAGATAGTCATCACGATCAGGTTGAGGTTGCCGAGGATGTTGAAGGTCCTCAGTGCTCCCAGACCGTAGATGCGGAGCTGGCTGTTGTCTCCGGCATACACCGGAACACCTGCCCCGTACTTCAGGTCGATGATCTCGATGTGCTCCGGGGAGATGATGACAACGTCGGAGGTTCCCCAGCACTTCTCAATGCCGGAGTCCATCCGCTGCTCGAGCATGAGCTGGCTGTTGGGGAAACGCTTGAGTCGTTCACCGATCAACTTGACGAAGGAGCGGACGTGCTCCTGCATCTCCTCGAGGGTGCCTTCCTCGTAGTTCTCTGCTTCAAACTCTTTGGTCCACTGCTTCTTTGCGAGCAGGTACTGCCGACGGTCAGTCAGACCGAAGGCGTGCGCGGCTTCCAGTTCTCCCAGTGCGTGAGCGAGGGTACCTTCCCGAGCGTAGCTCGAGTCCTCGTCATCGGTCAGGAGGCCCTGCTCCCGCAGTGACTCGTCCATCCGGATGGCTGCGGGGCAGCTAATCCATCTGGCCGAGTCACTGGGAGAGAGCTTGGCGTGCTCAGAGGGCATTGGTTCTAGACCTCGACGTTTGCCATGAAGGTCTGGATGTCATCGCCCTTGAGCTCGGAGACCTTCTTGGCGGAGGTCGGGGCGAGGGCTGCCTTGACGAGAGCGAGCTTGCCCTCCTTGATCAGCCCGGTCGCCTTGGAGACGGCGTCCTCCAGCGTGTAGGTGGTTTCGTCACTGGAATCCCCCACAACGTCCTCAGCGGCCTCTTCGGCAGCTTCCTCTTCCGCTTCGACGGGTTCCTGGACCGGCTCAGGCTTCGGCTTGGCCGGTGCGGGCTTGGTTACTGCGGGCTTGGCAGGTTCCTTCACCGGCTCAGTCTTGGCCGGTGGAGTTGCCTTGGCCGGTTCACGGACAACCGCTGTGGTCTTGCCCTCGGCGGGGACGACCGCTGCTGTGCCGTTGGACGGGTGAGCCTGGAGTGCGGAAATGATGCGGCGGTCTGCTTCGGTGTAACCGTCGGTGTCGGTGATGGTGATAACGATCGTGGTAGACATGCTGGTTCCTCTTTCGATGTTGTGTAACGTGGTTTACAGGTGGCCGGTGTGGCCGACCCCTAAAGCCTACCGGACCCGGAATGGTGCCCGGTAGGAGTTCTAGAGCTCTCTTAGAGAGGGTACAGTTCGCGGCAACGATCGTAGTTGCCGGAGTCCATTGCTGCACGGTACTCGGCAACCTGCTCGTCCCAGTCGCGCTTGGCGTCGTCCTGGTCCGTGTAGACAGCGACCTTGCTGGTGTCCTGGAGGGTGATCGTGGTGTCGGCGAGCAGCGTGCGGACCTCGATGTTCCAACCTGCTGGCTGCCGGTACCATCCCACGACGTAGGTGTCGCGACCGGTGAACTTGGCCGGGATGCCCTCGCCGTAGAAGCGAACGACGCTGAAGGGCTTGAGGGTGCCGTCCTGAAGGTGGCGAGCGAAGGGCTTCCCCATCGTGATGTTTCCGGTTGCCTTTGCCATGGTGTCCTGCTTTCGTTGTGTCGTGGTGGAGTGGTGCTGAAAAGAACTATACTCTGGATCCGGTATAAAACCTAATCCTATACCAGGTCCTGGGTTTCGACCACCACTGCGGGCCTCGGATTCAGCTCTGCCATGGAAGCATCGTTGACGTTGATACGAGCGTCCGAGAGGAGCCTCCAGCGACCGTTCGCATTACGCATCCAGGGGTGACGCTCCGGTCCCTTGCCCGGGACTTCGGCTGTGACCATCTCTGCCAGCTTCCATGCTGGTACCTCTTCAGGCATGTGGATGAGTCGACGGACCCTCTCGGCGATGCCCTGGCTGCCGTATGCAGCATCTGCCTTCTCCCGATTCGGGAGCTTGCTGGGGGTGCTGATGGTGTACCGGGCACGAGACTCGCTCCCGTCCCAAGTGCGGCTGGTGACTCGGGCGATGTACCAGTCCCCCATGTTGCGCTCCTGCGCCTCTGCATGGGTGATGGGTTCAGCATTCTCCCACCAGTCGTCGGGGGTGCCAGTGAAGGTTGGTTGCGTGGTCACGGAGTCACCCCTGCGGCTTTGCAGACGGCCTCGAGAACCTCGTAGGCAGGACGGACCTTGGGTGCCGGGAACAGGCCCCACTCCTTTGCGCATTCTGCGATGTCGTCCATCGTGATGCCGCCTCCGGTGGAGTCGGAGTCCCACCGCTTCTTGAATTCTGCTTTTGTCAGTGCCATGGTCGTGCCTTTCGTGGTGTCGTTGTGGGGGATGCCGGTCCCCCTAGCTGGGGTTGGGAACCGACATCCCGTCTTGAGGTCTAGAAGAACTTGCGGCCGGAGGCTACACCCTGCAGGGTCTGCCACGCTTCGTGCTGACGGAGCTTGAGCTCCACGTCCATCACACTGGTGCTGTTCGGCCGGTACCACTCCATGTAGCTCTCGGTTGCCATGTTGAGAACGTATGCCTGCAGCTTCTGGAACTCTTCCCAGTTGGTGATGGCCAGGATGCGACGGGTCTCCTCGGAGGTCTCGCAGAACTCCTTGAGCTTCCGGTTGTAGGTGTTCAGCCGCTGCAGAACCTCCACCCGGGAGTTGGCCGTGCACAGGTCCTCGAGGTCGAAGCTGGACAAGAAGTCGTTCTCGGCAACCTTTGCCCTGGCTGTCGTGAGGTCAGCGAGCCAGTCGCGCTGCAGTCGATTGATGCGCTCTGCAGTGTGGACGGCCTCGACCTGTTCGTTGGTGAATTCTGACCGGGGGATGGAGGTGTTCGTAGTCATCGTGGTGTTCGCTTTCTCGTTGTGGGGTTTACTTGGAGCGGTCGGCTGCGGCAAGGATTGCCCCGGCCAGCTTGGCTGCGTCTTCGACGTTGAACTCGACGGCAACGGTCATGCTGCCGGAGTCGATCTGGATGATGGGCTTCTCGGTGCCGGGGAGTGCGGGCCAGACGCTCAGCTCGTCACCGTCTTCGTCGGCGGAAGTGAATGTTGGTCGGATGGTCATTGCTGGTTCCTTTCGTGGTGTGGAGTGTAGGAGGGGGACCGTGATCCCCCTCCTCAAAGCTACTTGGCGAACCGGCGAAGCTTGCTTAGTGCATTCTTGTAGCTGCGGTGGTCGCTCGGGGTTCCGCTCGTCGTAACGATGACCCCGGTCTCCGTGTGCTTGAACCTCGGGTGCTGGTTCTTGGTGTCTTTGATTCGCTCGTAACCGAGTTCCTCTGCTGCCTTGACCAGTTTGTCGAGTTCCTTGTTTGCCATATGCTCGCTCCGTTGTGTCGTGGTGTTCGTTGTAAGTCTAGCCCTTGTTTGGCTGACAGTAAGAACTATACCCTAGATCTCGTATAGAACCTAATCCCTGGATTCGCGAGGGTCAGGCAGCCCTGCCATGCGGCTGTAGGCTACCAGGAATCCCAGTGCCCCGGACCGCAGCTCATGGTGTACGGCGAAGGCCTCGTTCAGGGCCTCCTCGTCTCCGGCTCGGGCTGCAGCGGTAATGTGCAGCTCAGCCTCCCGGACGACCTCGAAGGAGGCCTGGACCATTGCCAGTGTGGCTGTCTCCAGCGACGGCTTCCCCACTGGGCGCTGTACCGGACGGGGAGCTGTCTTGCGTGTCTTTGATTTCGGCATGTCGTTGTCCTTGGGTGATGCTGCGGGGCCAGTGGTGACCCCGCAGCGGGTGGGAATTAGATGAGGTCTGAGCCCTCGAGGGAGGAGATGCGACGGAACACGAGCTGCGGTCCGTAGCCGTGAAGCCGGTGGCGTCCCGGCATCTGCGTCCAGCCCGGGAGAGCCTTCAGCACGTTGGTGATCTCCAGAAGCTCCATGCGCTTCTGGTCGCCCATCCTGCGGCCGAGTGCCTCAATGTAGACCTGCAGCGAGCAGACCTCGTCGATGTCCTCGGTACCTTCGGCAGCGAAACCGTCGGCACGGTTCTGGAGCCACATCTGACGCTCGGAGGGAGACATGTCGTTCCAGTTCTCCGGCACCTTCGTGTCCAGGTACTCTGTGATGACACCGGCGAGGGCATCTTCCTCGGTGAACTGTTCCCGCTCCTCGGCGGCGAGATCGCTCTCGTCGTCCGACAGGAACAACAGTTCCCCATTGCGGAACAGGTGCACAGCCTCCGCCCAGACCTGGTCAATGTACTCGTCCGTGAGCAGGGAGAAGTCTACCTTGTCCTCGCACTTGACGATGTGGAAGCGACGGTTACCCTCCTGCCGACGGAGGAAGACCTCATCGTTGGTCGTACTCCAGATGACACAGTGGCGAGGGTGGATGCTCGCTTCACGCTCATACGGCATACGGAAGATGTCGTGGGTCTTGGTCAGGAACTCCTTCTGCGCATCGAAGTCTGCCTTGCGCAGGGAGTGCCCTTCGTCAGCGGTCATGATCCAAGAACGCTGCATCACGATGAGCGTGTCCTTGTCGTTGAGCCGCCCCAGGCTCGAACTGTACCCCTTGCTCATCTTGTCGATCCAGTAGGACTTGCCCAGGCCCTCCGACCCGAACAGGACGAGCGTGTGGTCCCACTTGATCCCCGGCTCCAGCATACGAGCGGCTGCGGCCACCAGCGCCTTACGAGCGGCCAGACGGGTGAACTCCGTCGGGCGTACACCGGGGAGTGCGGTCTCAATGCGGGACTTCCCGTCCCACCGGAGGGACTCCAGGTAATCCCGAACAGGGTTGCGCACACGGTGACGTGCCCGGTCGTTGACCACATCGTCCATGTAGGCCCTCGGGGGTCGGATGCTGTAGGTGCGCTCGATGTACAGAGCGAGGCTCGACCGGTCTCCCGAGTTGAAGGCCTCCTTGCCCTTCTCCACCTTGCGCCACGGCAGGTCCCTGTCCGTCTCCAAGGCGAGGGACATCTCGTTGTAGAACAGGCCACTGAACACCGGGTCGTTCGCCCCGATCAGGTCCCAGTTGACGATGTTGTCGATGGGTTCGCCGGTCCGGGGGTGACGCTGCAACCCAAGCTGCCAGCTATCCTGTGTGATGGCGTCGGCCGTAGCCTCCATGTCATCGGCAAAGTCGTTACCGACGAGTTCCTTGAGCACGTTGACGTCTGTCGTCGCCATCTCCTGCATGGCAATGGTGGACGGGAGCTTGTTGATAGGTGTACCGGGCTTGCTGTTCTCGTCCAGGTCACCGAACAGGTGCAGCCTCGCCATGTCGAACGCTGAGCAGGTCTGACCATAGGCAGGGTCGTTGGCGTGGTGGCTGAAGTACAGTCCCGGTGCCACCTCTCCCATACCTGCAGCCGCTGCTGCTCCAGCCAGGTGCCATCGTCCGACCCCGGCTTCCTCGTACGGCAGGTCATACACCTGGATCAGTTCCTGCAGGTTCTCGTAGGCACGGTTGAAGGCACCCACGGTCCCCTCAATGGCGAACGGGTCCCGCTTAGAGCGGCTCGGCTTCGGCAGGGGAACCGACGAGAGATCCTCCTCGAAGTCCTGGAGAAGCTGCTCCACGTCTGCAAGGCCCGATTCGTTCACATCGTACCAGAACGCTCCTCGTTTGGCCTCTGAGGGGCGGAACATGTAGCGCTCCGGCTGGACGCTCCCGGGGTCGAAGTTCTCCACACCGATACCCTGCATGATGGAAGCTGCAGCAACGTGGTACTCGTCCGGCGTGACAGTACGGTCGAGCGGGACGATGAGCCGGTAGCGAGGCTCCTCGGGCGTCGACGAGTACGTCGTGTGGATGATGTAGGAAATGCCACCCAGCTCCTGCCTGACCTTCTGCAGGAAGTCTTCCTTGGCGTGGTCCACGTCCAGAGTGAGGGCACCGCGAAGCTCAATTGCCATCTTCGTGCGGTGAAGGTTGGTGCACGGAGGCAGTGGATCCTGCCCCGGCTTGGCGGGGTGCGTGACTGTGGTCTTGAGGAACCTCCCCAAGACGTAGTTGCCACACGCCTTCGTGTTCGCTGGCTGCTGCATCCACTCCTTCAGTTCACCCCAAGTGACCTGCCCAGAGCTCCAGTGTCGCGAGTCCCTCTTTGGTGCCGTTGTGACGTCGAAAATGTGTTCCCCAGAGATCATGCTGTCTTCCTCCCCCGAGAGGCGAGTGCGCCTCCAGTTTCACTGTTGCATGTACCGCATGCTGGACGGATGTTGTTGCGTCTGTAAGTTCCACCCAAGACTCCCGGCACGATCCTATCTACTGTAAGGGGTGCCACCGGTGTCAGCTTGAACTCCTTTTGGACCAGGTAGTATTTGCCGTCCGGGATCAAGATGTTTACGGTGACCCCTGCCGGAATGTCATCCGGGTTGAACAAGAGAATGCCACACCTGTAGCATCGGCAGAAGCCGGGGACGTTGGCTGCGTAGCAGAGCACAATCCAAGCACGACGTGAGCGGCGGGAGTGGGAGCTCCCGCGCTCGTTTCGGTTGGAGGTGCCTCTGCGTGTAGTTGCCCCGCTCAAAGCGGGGACTCCAGGTGTCCCATGAGTGCGGACTGGATGCTTTCCTTGCCTTCGAGCACGGCCAGCTTCTTGTAGTCGATCGTCTTGGGGGACAGCAGGTGGTGGATGACCACAGGATTCTTCTGCCCCTGACGTGCCAGCCGCTTGTTCATCTGCTGATACTGCTCCAGTGACCAAGGCAGGGAAGCCCAGACCATCGTGTGCCCACCGAACTGCAGGTTGAGACCGTGGCCGACGCTATCGGGGTGAGCCAGCAGCACCGGGAACTCTCCGTTGTTCCACCGCTTCTGCAGGTCTGGCTCGTCGATGCCGTGAGCCATCTCGCCCAGTCCCTCCTTGAGCATTTCGAACTCGGCCTGATACTGGTAGCCTACCAACACTGGGGAGCCTGTGCCGTCCACGATCTCCCGCAGAGCGTTCACCTTCTCCTTGTGGATGACCTTGTACTCGTGGTCGCGGAACTCCGCGTCGTCGACGTACATGAACCCAGCGCTGATCTGCGACAGCTTGTTGCTCAGCACTGCGGCATTCACCGCCGAGTGGATCTCCCCGCCGATGATCTCCATATCCACTACCAGATCGTCTTTCATCTGCTTGTAGAAGCGACGGGTCTGCGGGTTGAGAGGAACCTCGATGTTGTTGAAGGTGATCTCGGGGAGGTCGATCCTGCCGTCCGTCGACATTGCGAGACATGTACGCTCCAGCAGTGCATGTATACGCTTGTCGGCTCCGGGTCGGAGGTTGTACTCGATGATGGTCCCGTTCTTCAGCTGACGACCGGGGGAGAAGTAGCGCTCCCGGTATCCGCCGAGCGTGGTTCCCAGAGCCTCTCCGCCGTCCAGGAGGTACAACTGAGCCCAGAGGTCCAGGAGGCCGTTAGGGCTTGGGGTCCCGGTGAGGCCCCAGACCTGCTCCATGGCGGGACCGCAGAGCTTCTTAGCTGCCTTCCAGCGGAGGGAGCTACGGGTCTTGAACCCACTCAGCTCGTCAATGATGTGCGTCTTGAACTTGGATGCGTAGGGTACAGCATCGGCGAGATTATCGCGCCCAATCACGATAATATCTGCGTCCGATTCCAGAGCTGCTTTGCGCTGAGCCGGTGTACCGGCCGCAACGCGGACCCGGAGATCAGGACGCCACTTGGGTCCCTCCTCGGGCCATACGTTCTCCGCGACGCGCTTAGGAGCGTTCACGAGGACGGGAAGGTGTTCGGGTTGAAGCGCACGAAGGCAGATTGCTGTCTTACCCAGACCCATGTCCAGGAAGAGACCTGCTCGCTTGCGGTGGCGGATGTATTCTACAGCTTCCTGCTGGTAGCTGTGCAGTGTGAGCGCGGTCATACTCGCGCTCCCGGTGAGGTGTACAATCTGGTTCCTTACTTGTTCAGTTGTGCCATTCTGTCGGCCCAGTCCATCAGTTCGGCTTCCCCGGAGATCGTGACTACATGATAGCCACAACGTAACGCTTTGGCATGCCAGACCCGCTGAGCCGGGGAGAGCTCACCGGAGTCCGTTTTCAATTCTACTACATGGATAATGCCTGGAGGCAAGATTACCAGACGGTCGGGTGCGCCCTTCTCGAACGGCACGATCTTCATCGTGCGTCCCCGGAGTCTGCCCATGACCACTCGGCGGAACTTGTCTTCTAATGCTGACTCCAGCTTATTGGCTACGGCACGCTTGGCCTCCTCTGTACTCATAGCTACAACCCTAGTCGGCCTACACCCACTACGTTCGTGTATACGAGAGCTCTCGTACTTAGGAATCGTAGCTTATATAAGTGAAGTTATTTGAGTTTTAGAAACTTCCTTTCTAAAACTGTATGAGATTAGAGGTACGGAGAGGTACGCCCTCTAGATCTAGAGGAAGTTAGAGGTACGGGCTAGAGGTACGGGTGAGGTACGCCTGAGGTACCTAACTACGCTATGTAGTGGAGGCCAAATAACGGTGCCCGTACCTCTAAACTGGTGTTCGGTACCTCAGGCGTACCTCTAGAGCGTACCTCTGGAAACCTCTAGAATTAGAGGAAGTACCTCTCCGTACCTCTCCTCTGAATATAACACATGAGTAATCCCGGTAACGCGGTAACAAATAACGGCAATACCGTTATTTGGTCGACCCAAATTACGCTGGTGCTCGGTGATACTGGTGAAGGTTGCCAGCCAGGGTGTCGCGTGTTGCTCACGGTGAGCGTTCGGATGCCGATTAGCGCTGTATTCTGCCAAACGTAGTATGCTGAAGCAGACGATCACGACCTCATATCACCCTTCCCCAATCTCAAAGGAACCTCATGGCACATAAGCTCCCACCTGACCACCTCCGTTGCAAAGGCACCAGCAAGTCCTCCGGTGAGAGGTGCCCCATGTGGGCAATAAAGGGAGGCACCGTCTGCTATCACCACGGCGGAGCTGCCCCCCAGACGAAGGCAGCCGCCGCTCAGCGCATTGCCACCCGGAAGATTGAGCAGGACGTAGAGGCCGTCCTCGCTCATGAAGGTATCGAAGGTGTCACCGACCCGCTGCAGGAGCTCTCCAAGCTGGCGAGCAGCTCCCAGGCCCTTATGAATGCACTAGGGGCGAGGGTCAATTCACTCGATGAGCTGGAGCACTTCGATGCCAAGAACTCTCCAGCCATCAAGGCGGAGGTCCAGATGTACGAGCGTGCGATGGACCGCACTGCCCGACTGCTGAGCGACCTCGTCCGACACGGCTTCACCGAGAGGCAGATCAAGATTGAGGAGTCCGAAGCAATGCTCGTTGCAGGTGTCCTTCGTCGTGTGATCGCAGCAATGGGTCTCTCCGCCGAGCAGCAGAAGACTGCACAGGTGTTGCTGGCTGCAGAGTTCCGAGCACTGAGCCCTCGTGCTGTCCCTGCAGCAGGTTAGTACTGGAGCTCTCGTAGAAGCTTGGCCAGCTCTCGTCGTGTAGTAGCGTTGAGGCTACGGAAGGGGCCACTCACTGGGACTCCAAGGTGATGCAGACGAGCTCTTCGGACTGGCCCCTTCCACCCTACACACCTACCACAGAGGACACCGCCATGCCCAGAGCCAACCTGAAGACCATCCAAGCCAAGCTTGCCGAGCGCTACACTGGCACTCCCAACGAGAAGGCAACCCAGGAAGAGACATACCTGATCCCTTCCATCGTACAGAACGTGGGAGACCTGATCGGTACTGCAGTGAAGTTGCTGGACGAGGGGGAGACCTTCGACCACTACAATGCTGCATACGGTGAGGAGTACGCCTCGTTGGCAGAGGGCACTGCTCTCCTCCTGTCCCACTATGGCATTGAGAAGGTGGAGAAGGAGTACTACGATGCACTCCGGTACAGCAAGACGACACCGGGGCACGTCGCCCTCCTCTCCCGCGTAGACCGGCTGCACCGAGCCTGGGCAACAGAGGAACCTGAGCACGCTCGCACCGAAGCCATGCGACTCTGGGCAACGCTGGAGGATCGTTGCGAGGCTCTGGTAGGCAAGCCCTTTGAAAAGTTGATCCGATGAACGTCAGGGAAGCACGTGAGGAAGCACACCAGGCGGTGAAGGCATTCGACCTGAACCCCTGTGAGGACACAGCTACTCACGCAATCATCACCCTCACCGTATACCGAGCACTCCTGAGGACACAGTAACATGGCAAAGCACTACGTCACAGAAGCAGGAACAGCCTTCCGCACGGACCCCGGTACACGTGGTCGACCCATCACCCCGGAACGGCTGCAGATCATTCAGGACTGCATGGCTGACGGATGGCCTATTCAGGAGGTCATCCGCACCCATGGCATCGGGTACCACACGATCATGCGATACGTGCCTACCTATCCGAAGGTCACCAAGGAGGAGCAGGGTGAGCTGGGGCAGATGGCTCGCCAGTTCAACGCTCTGATGCGGAAGCTGGGGTTGAACCGATGACGCTGACGAATGCACAGGCAGCACTGATCGCCATCTGCACTCTCAACGCAACCCGACACGGAGCTGACGGACCATACCTCGCTGCAGCGACCAAGGAGTTCAAGGAGATGCTTGACGTCTTGGACGAGCAGGACCGGGAAGCGCGCAAGGCGAAGGATGCTGAGATCTTGGAGGCGACCTACGGTATCAAGCCAACAGTAGACCTGACTGGGAACCTGCAGCACTTCCTCACAGACGAGCATACAGAGCGACCCCGGTGTGCCTGTGGGTACGCTCCTGAGTGCGACACGTCAGACAGCAGCCAGCGACAGGCTCGGTACCTCATCCGCAATCACGTTGAACGTGAGACAGGCAAGCGCTGATGGACGACTATGCTGGCACACCAGTGTGGTACGAGGACCAGAAGCTGAAGGGCTTCCGTGCACACTTCCCCACTGCAGCAGAGGACTTTGCCGAGCCCTACTCCGAGGATCCAGACGACGCGGACCCCATGTCCTACATCTAGTACCATTGAACCTGCACCACCCACACAACACAACGAAGGAACCAGCACACATGGATCTGAGAACCTATCAGCTCAAGGCTCTTGCGACTGCAGACCCTGAGGCATTCGACCTCGAGTACCTTGCCCCCATGATCGTAGGAGAGACTGGTGAGCTCTTCGGCCAGAAGGCCAAGGCACACTGGCACAAGTGGCCAGCAGAGAAGCTGCGGGACCTCCAGGCGAAGGAGGCAGGAGACATCGCATGGGGACTGGCTACCCTGCTGCACGTCCACGGTGTCACCGAGATCAACGTGCCGAACCACAAGGGGCACATCCACTACCCTGACGGTCCTGACCTGGACCAGACGCTCATCAACCGAGCATCCGACATCCACCTGTTCACGCTGAACCCCAGCAACCACCGCTTCATCGCCGATGAGGCACAGCTGATGTGGAAGGCACTGGCCAAGTGGTGCTCCTCCAAGCATCATCTGGGTATGCCGTTTGATCAGGTGCTGCAGATGAATCTGGATAAGCTGGCCTCCCGCGCAGAACGTGGAGTCCTCAAGGGTGCAGGAGACAACCGATAATGGCACAGTCAATGCAGGAACGTCTGGACAGCTACCCAACAGGGGCACGTGTCAAGGATGCAGTGAAGGACATCTGGGAGAAGAAGCAGGATGGACGGTGGGGCTGCGTCAGCAAGGATGGTGCAATCGACATGACCACCGCAGAGCTTATCTTCGCATGGGCACCCATCAGCCGCAAGCTCCCCGAGCCGAAGATGTACTTCCTCCCCGGCAAGACAGACAACACCCCTCCCACCGTTGCCGAGCTGGAGGCCGCAACGGAGCTGACCGAAGTGACGGTGCTGGACACCGACTTCAGTTGGACAGGGGACAAGACAGGGATCCAAGGCGACCTGGAGAACATGACAGTAGAGCTCTCCCCGAGCAGCTTCGTCGCCCCGACCCAGTTGGAGATGGAGGAGCACGCAGCCAAGTTCGGGCTGTCGATGCAGGAGACGGCTGAGGCGTTCGAGATGCTGGGCAAGATCCTGGGGGAGAGCTATGCCAGCCCCAAGGAGGAGCTCAAGTTCCGCATCAACAGTTGGCTGCGAGACGAGGACCCTGGTCTCCCGGTGAACTGGCCAGGCATCGAACGAGCGATGGCCCGGCTGTAATGCAGATCACTGCAGACCAGCTCAACGGGAGCCACCTTGGTAGGACAATCGCAGTACTCGACGGCAAGTTCTCCGTGATGGGTACTCTGTCCGCAGTTCACCACGAGGCAGACATCTTGGAGGACAGGATGTTCCACCAGCCAGCAGAGCGAATCCTGGGTCGGCCGTCCGTCACGATCGAGCTGCTGGAGGAAGCCAAGGCTACCCTTCGGCCAGATGCCACGGTATCCTTGGCAGATTAGCATGGCAAACTCAGCTGGGGAGCAGAAATGGCACGGTCACACTGTAGTGAATGCGGGCACCACCACACCGACGGCAAGTGCACAGCTTTCGTCGAGACAGAAAGTGGAGGAGCTGCCAAGTGCATCTGCGGGCACCACTAGTTGCACCTGTGGCACGGACCCGTATAATTGCCCAGAGGGCATAGCACTCGCACAAGCAATACTTACAAGACTGGGGAAATAGATGTTTGGATTGCCACCAGGCAACCCATTGCGTGAAGTGGTCGTGGAACTTACCCGCGACCACTTTCGTGATGATGGAGAGATGGCAGGGACGGAGCCTCCGCTTCTAAGGCTGCTGGAGGTGGCTATCAAGGCCGATACCTCAGGAGCCACAGGAGGCAGCTCCAGCTCTAAGGCGACAGCTCCTCTCGACGTAGTAGCCTTCACCCTGTGGGAGGAGATCCGTGAGGTCGTTCACCTGAACTGGCCGGGGCACGGCAACCTGCAGTACCAGAACACTCTGCTTATCGACCGGCTGACCTGGTGGACCAACACAGTGGCTGGCACGGATGACGAGCGGCACCTGCTCGAGTACTGCGTGTACTGGAGGAACAGCATCCGCAACCTCCTGCAGCCACCGAAGATTGTCCCGCTCCGAGAGGTATCGTGCAGCAAGTGCAAGGTGCCGTGGATCCACGCCAAGATGGGCGAAGAGACCACCCTTGTCCCCGCGTTGCGGGTACATATGAGCGAAGACCCAGTCCGAGCCGAATGCCTTGCTTGCGGGGAACAGTGGCTCGGATTCGACCTGATCAAAGGAGCCAGCCTTGTCTAAGCATCGCATCGGAGACCCGAAGTTCGCCCTCAGCATCCAGATGGAGGGCCTCCCGAGGAGCGTGGGACCCTTCGACGACCGCGAAGCTGCGTTCGAGTGGGCACGGGACAACGTAGGAGGCCCCGGACTGGAGGGGAGCTACCACGCATTCCCCATTGTCAGCCCGGAGGACATCCAGAAGAAGTCCAGCAACGTGATCCCCTTCCGCCGAAGGAACCGTGCTTAGGCGGATCGACGTACACCACTGCTTCAGGAGGCTCGCTTGGGAGGCCTGGTGCCCGTTTTGCGGACAGCTGGTCTTCTCGGTGAGCGAGGAGTACGTGTACAGGATGAAGCGAGAGAATGGCATCGCCCCGAGGATCCCTGCCAAGGCTCCACACTACTGCCGTAGACTGAGCAATCGACCCTTGATCCACAAGGGCAAGAAATACAATTAGGTATTCTACGAGATCTAGCGTATAGTTCTATCCATCACCACGACACCACGAAGGAGCACCACCATGGCACAGGTAACGATCGAGACCCGGACCGAAGCAGAAGCAGCCAAGGCCGGAAACGTTTACCAGTACCGCGCTCTCTGCGAATGCGGATACAAGAGCCGATGGTCTCACCAGTGGAAGGCCGAGGAGTCGGCAGAGAACCACGTCTGCTACGCATAACAAACACCCACCTCGACACAACGGAGACCACGATGGACCGCAACCCGCACAACTACAAGCTCACTGCCACTCAGGAACGCATCCTGGACTTCATCGTAGAGAACGATGGGTGCTACCAGAACCGCTTCACCCAGAACGGCGAACAGGCAGCCATCGCCACGCTGCTGGCTCTGGGCCTGGTGGAGTACGAGCTGGAGATGGGCGTGAACCCCGGTGAGGTCACCGTGAGCACGGACATCGACGGAGGCTTCTACCTCCTCCCCACGATGCAGTAGTACGCTAGACCCCGGCTGGGAGCTTCGTGGCTGACGCACATACGTCGCTCCCAGTCGGCCCCACAACACCCACACCGAACAAAGGAACCAGCAATGTCTGTAGCACGTCTGTACACCGTCCAGAAGAGCCGCAAGGACCAGGGCAAATGCCACAAGTGTGGAGTTGAGCTCCCCGCTGGCAGCCCGTACCTGTACTACTACGTCGGCTTCCGCAGCAATTACAAGCACGTCCGCTGCACCAAGCAGGAGTGCTTCCCCAAGCCCTCCGAGCGGGAGAGCAGCAAGACCGCAACGATCCTGGCAGCCCAGGAGAACTTCGACGTCAGTGGCATGGACAGCAAGGACGACATCGAGGCCGCAGTCCAGGAGGTGGGCTCCTCCATCCAGGAGGTTGCCGACGAATACCAGGAAGCTCTGGATGCCTGGGAGAACGGCAACTATGAGCTCGAGGAGAAGAAGGACCACTACGAGGACCAGGCCAACGAGATCTCGAACTGGACCTACGAAGGCGACGAGGAGCCTGAGCGGGAAGAGGACGAAGATGAGGAAGCCTTCCAGGCCCGTTGGGACGAATGGATTGAGCAGGTCCGCAGCGAGGCCCAGGATGCCGTTGACAACATCGACTTCGCCTAAGCCCGACCGTTGCCCCGCGATTACCTACGCGGGGCAACCCGGCTTTCTGCTGGTACGCTGCAGCCTTGAGGCAGGGCATACCAAAGACCACATCCCGAGCTGGGACCCGAAGGACGGCAATTCGTAGTTTGCCGATCGGCAAAGTAATGCGGTAAAGTTGCTGCTTGTGCGGGTGGGGTGTCTCCTCCACTGAAGAGGAGGCTGGGATCTAGATGAACTGGGATACTCTCGCAGGTAATCTGGATCCCAGCAGCACCAGCAAGTGGGCCACTCCAGGGGAGATGGCAAAGGCCACCAACCCCAACACCGTCCAGACTCCCGCACTGGACATCATTGACGAGGCCCTCACTGAGGCGTTCAACACGCCGGACAGCCGCCTCATTATCACGATGGCACCCCAGGAGGGGAAGTCCGTCCGAGTGGCTCAAGACTTTCCCGTCTGGGCACTCACCAAGAACCCCGAGCTCATGATCGTCACGGCATCGTACGGGCAATCTTTGGCGAACCGTAACGGTCGCGCAGTGCGTAATCGCATCCTGTCGAACCCAGAGCTCGGTCTTACCATCGCTAAGGACAACGGCAGTGTGTCAGAGTGGACACTCTCCGGTCATGAAGGCGGATTGCTCTCCGTAGGTATTGGTGCTGGTGTCACTGGTCGTCGTGCTGACATGATGATCATTGACGACCCCATCAAGGACCGCAAGGAGGCAGACAGTGAAATCTTCCGAGACAACGTCTGGGACTGGTGGACGGATGCCGCGTCGGCCCGATTGGCACCTGGTGCTCCTGTGGTTGTTATCCTTACTCGCTGGCATCAAGACGATCTTGCCGGACGACTGGTAGAGCGCAACCCGGAGGCTGGCTGGAAGGTCATCAACATCCCGGCACGCGCCGACCATCGCCCCGAGAAGGGCGAGACGGACATCCTCGGACGTGAGCCCGGGGAGTACATGGTATCGACCCGAGGCCGTACCGAGAAGCAGTGGAGGCTCCGCGAGGCAGCCGCTGGTGCTAAGACCTGGGCCTCCCTGTATCAGGGTCGCCCGTCGCCCGATGCTGGTGGCGTCTTCCCTGCTGAGGAAGGCTGGTCCCGCTACGGCACACCGATCCACGAGACGGTCTTCGACGAAGAGGGCAAGCCGGTCTGCCGGGTCCCCGGTATCAACCGTGACGACCACGAGCTGATCCAGTCCTGGGACCTCACGTTCAAGGACACCAAGGGCAGTGACTTTGTCGTAGGCACGGTCTGGCTCCGGGTCGGCAACACAGCCTACCTGCTGGACATGGTGCGTGAGCGCTACAACTTCTCCGACACCTGCAAGGCTATCTTGGAGATGACGAGGAAGTGGCCACAGGCCATCGCCAAGTTCGTGGAGGACAAGGCCAACGGTCCCGCAGTCATCAACGCTCTGCAGAAGCTCGTTATGGGCCTGATCCCAATTGAGCCCGAGGGCAGTAAGTACGCTCGTGCGTCTGCCATCTCCCCGCTGGTGGAGAGCGGCAACGTCGTACTGCCGACAGAGGCCATCCTGCCGAACGTGAAGCAGCTGCTCGAGGAAGCCAAGAACTTCCCCAACAGCTCGCACGACGACACGATCGACTCCATGTCCCAGGCAATCAACCGTCTCCTCCTTCTCCCCCTGGAGAACGAGGGCAACCTCGTAGAGCCTGAAGGCGTGTACGAATTCATGAACGACAACGGCTGGATCGTCAGCCCGTATTAGGAGGCTGACCATGGGCAAGTTTCTACAGCTGATTGGTCTGCAGGAAGCAGCACAGACCTCAGAGGTCGCAGTACTGAGCACGCAGGTAGCACGGCTGAAGGACTCCTTGCAGGAGAGCTTCGCCCAGCTTGAGCTGGCACGCGACAACGCTGGGTACCTGCAGCTCTCTGCACAGTACTCCCAGGAGTTCACTCGGGAAGGCCTGATCAAGGCTGCCGAGATGGGTCGCATCTTCGGAGTTGCCAACCCACTGATCAAGCGAGGCCGGGAAGTCCGCCACGCATACATCTGGGGCCAAGGCGTCACGATCGATGCCAAGGACGACGACGTGAACGAAGTCATCCAGGCATTCCTCGACGATGAGGGGAACCGGGAGACCTTCTCCGGTGCCTCGGCTCGAGCAACTCTCGAGGGCACCCTTTACGACGAAGGCAACTTCTTCTACTGCGCCTTCACCAACCCGCTCGAGGGCACCGTGAAGATCCGCACGATCCCGTTCGAGGAGATCTCCGACGTCATCACGAAGCCGGGTGACCGCTCCACCGTCTGGTACTACGAGCGGACCTGGACCGAGATGGAGCAGGAGGCTGACTCTACAGGCCAGCTGACCAATAGCTGGAAGCCGGTCCAGAAGAAGGCTCTGTACCCGAGCATCAAGTTCCAGCCGACCACCCGGTACAAGCGAGTCAACGACCTCGAGGTCGTCTGGGATGCTCCTGTTCGCCACGTCAAGGTCAATGCCGGACAGAACTGGAAGTTCGGCATCGGCGACTCCTACTCCGCGATCCCCTGGGCGCTCAGCCACAAGGGCTTCCTGGAGGACTGGGTCCTGCTGATGAAGGCTCTGGCGAAGATCGCCTACGTGACCTCCAGCAAGACCGCAGGTCAGGCTCAGGCCAAGCGCGCTTCCCTGAAGGGTCTGGGGGAGATGCCAGCCGGTAGCTCGGTCAACATGACCGAAGGCCAGACGCTCGAGCCTCTCTCCAAGTCAGGAGCGACGCTGGATGCGGAGTCCAGCCGACCGCTCGCCACCATGGCAGCTTCGGCTCTCTCCCTCCCGGTGACGATCCTGCTCGCCGACCCCGGCCAGACCGGGGCACGTGCAACGGCTGAGACGCTCGACCTCCCGACCCGACTCGTGATGCAGGCACGTCAGCAGCTCCACACGGAGGTGCTGAACGACCTGATCGGTTACGCTCTGGAACAGGCTGTCCTCGCTCCCCGAGGAGCTCTCCGGGGCAAGGGTCGACCACTGCGTGACAACGATCGCCTGACGGTCCTCTGGAACGACCCCGACGTCACTTCGGTGAACGTCACATGGCCGTCTCTCGAAGAGGCCGACGTCAAGACGATCATGGATGCGATCGTGGCTGCCGACGGCATGCCCGACGTACCCAAGCTGCCTCTGGTTCGACTGGCGCTCTCCATCCTGAAGGTGGAGAACATCGACGAGCTGATCGACGAGATCACTGACGACAACGGGAACCTGAAGCCCTCGGAGGTCACCGCTGGTGACGTCGCTGTGAAGGCATTCCGGGACGGCACGGATCCGGCCGCAGCTCTGAAGTAGGAGGTCGTATGGCAGTCTCCATTCAGACCCTCGCTGCAGTCGCACAGCTCCGGCGAGACCTGGAAGCCATGACCGATGCCCAGACCCTGGCGCTGACTAGGGCCTGGGTGGAGGCATGGGACGTTCTCCTGCCAGAGTTCGAGGCTGCAGCCGCCGATCTCATGGAGCAGCAGATCCGAGGTCGAGTCAGTCGTACTGCAGCCGCTCGGAACGTTCGGCTCCGTGGCGCTCTGGAAGCTGCTCAGGCCTATCTGCAGGAGCTTGCAGCCACGACGGCTGACGTTGTTACCCGAGACATTCCAGAGGCTCTTAGAACGGCTGTGGACGCTCACCGCCAGATCGTGACCACGCAACTCCCCCCGGGGAGCGTGGGATCGACCATCAACTTCGCTCGGGTCGCTGACGAGGCCCTAGCTGCGATGGTAGCTCGGACAACCCAGCAGATCCACTCCGACACGAAGCCCCTTGCGGCTGACGTCGTTCGGATGATGAAGAAGCATCTGGTCCGAGGAATCGCAGTGGGGGATAATCCTCGTGAAACTGCCCGTCGCCTCGTCAAGGAGGCAGAGGGCAGGTTCAACGGGGGACTGACCCGAGCGCTAGTCATCTCTCGAACGGAGACGCTGGACGCACACCGCGAAGCCACGAAGGCAAGCGAGAAGGCGAACAGCGATCTCCTGACGGAGTGGGAGTGGCATGCTAACCTGAGCTCCCGCACCTGTCCCTCCTGCCTCTCTAAGCATGGTCAACGGTTCCCCCTCGAGCAGGGAGGCCCCTACGACCATCAGCAGGGAAGGTGCAGCCGGGTCAGCGTGACCAAGTCCTGGAAGGACCTCGGCTTCGACATCCCTGAGCCGAAGAGCGTCACTCCGGATGCGGAGGAATGGTTCAACAACCTGACCGAAGCTACCCAGAGGGACATCATGGGACCGGAGAGACTCCGGCTCCTGCAGGACGGAAGCATCTCCTGGAAGGACCTCTCCTCGAAGCAGGAGAACCCCGGATGGCGAGACAGCTTCATCCCCACTTCAGTCAAGGATCTAAGGAGTCTAAGTGTCTGAATCCCCTTTGTACGATGAACTCATCGACGACGAGCCTCCCGCAGAGGAGACCCCGGTCGAAGAGGAACCCACTCCGGAGCCGGAAGCTCCTTCGGACGAGCCCCCCGCAGAGGAGACCCCGGTCGAAGAGGAACCCACTCCGGAGCCGGAAGCTCCTGCGGACGAGCCACCGCAGCTCCCCGACGAGCCTCCCCGGTCCGAACCTGACCCGGATGAAGTGCCCGAGCCGGAGACCCCGGCAGAGCCTCCCGTTGGAGGCGACATCCCCTGCCCCGTCTGCGGGGGCCACTTCATCTCGCAGCCGGGGGACCCCTGCACTGGCACTCCGCCGGTCGCGGAGGACCCCAACGCTCCCGATCCGAACGATGTGGAGGTGCCCTAGTGCCCAAGCAGATTCGTGAGGCCCTCGAGAATGCCCTTACCAAGAAGGGCAAGCTCCTCGAGATCACCCTCATCACACCCGGCTGGGGCAGCTCAGGCTACTACAGCGCGGACATCCTCGAGCAAGCAGCGAAGGACCGGGTCTTCCCCCGTCTGACGCAGCAGCACATTGACCACGAGAAGGATGGCGGAGTCGGAAGCGTCTCCACCTTGGCAGCGTACCTCAACGAGGACGCACGCTGGGAGCCGGACTGGCTCGACCCCAAGACTGGCGTCAAGGGTCGACTCGTGGCAGAGTCCCGTGTCTCCCCCAAGTGGCAGGACGACCTGGCCTTCCTGGCCGAAGCACTTGGCACGTCCATCGCGGCTCCGGCTGAGATTGGCATGGGCGAGGCTGAGGGTCGTCAGGGTCGCATCATCGAGAAGCTCCTCCCTGGTCCTCTCAACCGTGTCGACTTCGTCACGGTGGCTGGCCGAGGAGGTCGCATCTCGGAGGTCCTCGAGTCCGCCAAGGTCGAGGAAGCCCGCAACGTGGGCATGTGGCTCGAGGCTCGCATGCACTTGATGTTTACGAGCATCTCCGACGAGATGTTCGGGGACGGCCGACTGACTCGCTCGGAGCGCATCACGCTCTCCGCTGCACTCGGTCAGGCCCTCACCAGTTTCACGGCAACCGTGGAGGCAGAAGCCCCTCAGTTGTTCGAACGAGACCTGTGGGAAGACCCCACACCTGCTGCCGAGGAATCGGCTGCAGCAAGTTCCTCACCGAACCCGGCTGAGGTCACCGAAGGAAAGGAGCCCATTGTGGGCCAGATCCAGATTGAGGAAAGCGTTCACGCTACCCTCGTCGCAGATGCCAGCCGGGCAACCGTGCTGGAAGGTGAAAAGAGCACCGCTCTGGAAGCCTTGAAGAGCACCAACGATGAGAGCGCTGCAGCCCTGGTGGCTTCTGCATTCGAGTCCGCCGGTGTGACTGCCCCGAAGACTGCCGCTCGTCTCTCCGCAGGATACCCTGTGAAGGAGAACGGTGCTCTCAACGTGGAGCAGTTCAAGCAGGACATCGCCGAAGCAGTGGCAGAGTTCCAGGTTGCCAATGGCGCTGGTACTCCTCGCGGCGTTGGCGACGTGCAGGAACAGACCAAGGTCGTAATGACCAAGGAAGACGCAGAAGCCAAGATCCTCAAGATCGCCGGTTTCGCCCCGAAGGGAGCCTAAGCAATGGCTAAGAACATGAACTTGCCCGAAGCCCTCCACATCAGCCTCCCGGTCCCCGACGGCACCGTCTCCGGTGACGCAGTGGCCGTGGGTGCCTGGCGCGGTATTGCTCAGACCGACAAGGATGCAGACGGTGAAGCTACTGTCTGGATCAACGGTTCCGCCACGCTCGACGTGACCGGAGCTGTGGCAACCTTCGGGCTGCCGATCTACATCGCCGGTACTGGCGCCAGCATTCGTGCGAACGAAGCTACGACCACGGCAACCGACAACACGCTGATCGGCTACTCGCTGGGCACCAAGGCTGCGGCCAAGGGTCCCCTCGAAATCGGTCTGCTCAACGGGCCTGCACAGGCCTAGGAGGGATACACCAAATGACTACTTTCCTGAACGCCGAGGAAGTCCTCGTCGCTGAAGCATGGGAGAAGCGCAACACCGCCGACGGACAGTTCCTGTCCAACGCTGTGGAGGCTGTCCAGCTCTTCAACGACGGTCTCTCCGGCCGCAACCCGTTCAAGTACGCCATGCTGAAGGAAGCGCTGACCCGCGCCGACTTCAACATCTACCTCGGCAAGGCATTCGATGTCGAGATGCTGGCCAAGTACCAGGACCTCACCCCCGAGTGGCGCTCCATCGCTCGTGAGACCACGGTCAAGGACTTCAAGCCGAAGACCTTCAAGGATCTCTTCGGTGGCCGTGGTCCTCTGGACAAGGTCAAGGAAGGTGCGGAGTACAAGGAACGCACCAAGGCCGAGGCCGAATACTCGCTGTCCGCCGACAAGTTCGGTAACACCTTCAAGCTCACCTTCGAGTTGCTGAAGAACGACGAGATCGGTGAGCTCCGCAACCTGCCGAACGACCTGGCCCAGGGTGCTGTCGAGACTGAGGACAAGGTCGCCTTCTCCTCGTTCGTGTCGGCCACAGGTCCGAACACCAACTTCTGGAAGGCAGCCAACGGCAACGCGCCGACGGCTCTCCCCTTCACTCGGGAGAACATCCAGGCCGCATACGTGGCGATGAGCAAGCGCAAGGACAAGCAGGGCAACCCTGTACGTCTGGCGTCTGCACGTCTGCTCCTGGTCGTGCCGAACGCTCTCCTCTTCGAGGCTGAGCAGATCGTCAACGCTCCGACCATCCCGGACCCCGCTGGTGGCGCAGGTACCATCCCCAACCCGCTCGCCGGCAAGTTCCGCGTCGTGGTTTCGGACTACCTGACGATCGTCAACACGTCCAACAAGGCGGACACCACCTGGTACATCCTGCCGGCACCGGAGACGGCTCGTCCGGCTCTCGTTGTCGCCAAGATGCAGGGCGAAGAGAACCCGGACATCCGCGTCAAGGCGGACCAGGGCACTCGCCTCGGCGGCGGCTCCATCGCTCCCGAGCAGGGCTCCTTCGGCGACGACACGATCACCTACCGTGGTCGTCACATCGTCGGTGCAGGAACCATCGACCCGCTCCTGACCTACGTCAGCACCGGGTCCTAACAAACCGCTGTGGGGCCTCTAGCTGGGGAGGCCCCACAGCACTTTTGCCTAGGAGGAACGCATGGCCATTGATTACGAAACTCCGCTGGGGGAAGTCCGTCTTCTCATCTCCGATATAGATGAGCCTGACGGCCTCTTGTTGACCGATGAAATGATCAATGCGTTCCTCCGTATGGCGTCGGACAACGTCAACCGGGCTGCAGCGAAGGCTCTCACGACCATCGCTGCCAGTGAAGTCCTCGTGTCCAAGTACATCCGGACGCAGGACCTCTCCACTGATGGCCCCAAGGTGTCTGCCGAACTGCGGGCACTCGCCGCCTCACTCCTCGCCGAGGCGGATGCCGCCGACAACGCGGTCAGCTTCTTCGAGATCGTTCCTTTCGAGGATGCGTTCCACAAGGAAGCATCGGAGTACTACCTGTGAGCCCTCTGCCAAACACCCGGGTGATTCCCGTCGGATGGGCAGAGCATCACAGGCCCGTAGTCGCCGAGACGCAGACCGCTCCGGCGGTCCTGCTTCGCTCCACTGGAGAGAAGCCTCCTTACCCTCTTCCCGAGGGATGGACCTCTGAGACGACCCTCTGGGAAGGCAACGTTCGCCTACAGCAGAGGAATCGCTCCGAGGATCCCGTCTCCGGACTTCAACCCACTCAGCTCCGCGAATACCTGATCACTGGCCCTGTAGAGCTTCTCCAGGACCTCCAGGTAGGAGAGAGCGGTGATACGTTCCTGGTCCTCGGTCAGCGTTACCGGGCGATGCAGGGTTTCCGAGGTTCGCTCCTGTGGGAAGCGGACATCCTCTGCACCTTCAACGAGACCCAGGGAGCTGGCAATGGGAGCTGATGTAGGGCAGATCGACTCACTGTACGCAGACCTCGGCAAGGCTCCCAAGGTCGTCGTCGAAGGTGCCAAAGTCGTCATCAAGAAGGTCGCCCTCGACATCGAGCGGAACGCCAAATCCATCGTCCCCGTCGACACTGGCAACCTGAAGAACAGCATCGGCCACTCTGACCTCCGTCAGCTGTCCGCCGAGCATCTCCAGGTTGACATCGGACCGACAGCCAACTACGGCATCTACGTCGAGCTCGGCACCTCCCGAATGGCTCCACAAGCCTTCATGGGTCCCAGCCTCGACCGGTTCAGCCCAGCGTTCGAAACCGCCATGCTGCAGCTAGGAGAGAGGGCACTCGGTGGCTGATCTCGCAACTATGAACACTCAGATCATCGACGTCATGGGAACTGTCGACGGCATCACAACCTACGACGGCGACGTGCCAGAGAAGGTTCCGGAGGTCGAGGGGAGCATCCTCCCCTACTTCGTGCTGTGGTCTGGCCTCCCGGACAGCCCGGACGAGGTTACCTCCGATGGCAATCAGGTCGATGACTCCTTCGTCTGGGACTTCCAGATCACTGTAGTAGCCAGCAACCCTCCGGCCTGTCGAGCTGCAGCTCACTCGCTGAAGATGGCGCTGATGAACATGCGAGTGGGTACGGGCACCGTGCGACCGAACCCCGACTCGTACAAGCGTGACGTGCCACTGCTCGACACGACCGTATCCCCCGCCCGATTCATGTTGCCAACGTTCTGGCGGCTCATCACCAATTAGGAGAGACATGGCAGACAACGACGACGAATTCGTCATTGCCCAGGGTCCCAACGGCGACAAGCGTCGGGTCCCGAAGCACTACCTGGACAACCCTGCTTTCGGCTTCAAGCTGCCGCCCAGTGCTCGGGCCAAGCTGCGGACCGACGAGGAGGGTGAGGCGGTCACGCCGATCAGTGGGGCAGTCGTCCCACCTGAAACCACCGAGGTCGATGTGACCAAGGAAGAACCCAAGAAGGAGGTCAGCCGTGAAGGTCGCCGCTGATGGAAAGAAGAAGTTCACACTCCTGCTGGCAAAGCCCGCAGCTGCCTCGGGTATCCCGACCGCAGCTGAGCTGAATGCCGGCAAGGACATCTCTTGCGCAGTGCTGGACTCGGACGCGAACTGGACCAACACCGCGTCCGATCGCTTCAACGAGAAGCCCGCATGCACGCAGGGTAACTCCCAGGCACTGGGTGCTGCCAACTTCGACACAGCTCTCACGTTCCTGCGTGAGTACCTGGGAGGTGGCGGTCCCGACACGGCTGCCCTCGACTCCGGTTACCAGGCAGTCAAGACTCGTGGTACCACGGTCTGGATCTACATGCGTGAGACCGACAAGCTGTCGACAGCCAACTGGGCAGTCGGCGACGAAATCCACCTGGGTGGCGAGGTCATCTCCGATGCCCCGACTCGTCCGAACAACGATGGTAACATCAAGCGTCGCATCGAGTTCCTCCCGCAGAACATGATCAGCGAGAAGCTGGTCGTAGCCTAAGGAGGCAGTTTTGGCCATTGGATCGACTCAGTCAGTGCCGGTCCTTGCCGGTACACCTCCGACCTTCGCTGTGCCGAACGCTTCGGAGCAGGTAGAAGTCGGCAACATCCTGATCGTCAAGAACGGTTCGGCGTCGTCCATCAACGTCACCCTGGTCACCCCAGGGACGTTGGGTACGGGCGATGCCTACCCCGACAAGGTGATCGCAGTAGCTGCTGGTGCGGAACGGTGGATCCCACTGCTCTCCGACTACCAGCAAGCTGGTGGACTTGCGACGGTGAACTTCTCGGCAACAGCCGGTATCTCCGCCGCAGTCATCAACAGGGTGTAACAACTCCCCCGGTGCGCGTGATTCGGCTCCGCGCACCGGGGTTCACCAACCTTCCGAGCCGAAACCAAACCCCTAGAAATGGAGCCGAATCCCATGACTACACAGTACGTCAATCTCGACGTTCCCGTCCTGCCCGACGCCGACCGCATCAAGTGGATGGAAGCCAACGGCATCGATCCCTACATCGTCCCCGCTGCACAGCGGGTGAAGATCGAAGACGGCAAGATCACCTACAAGCAGTTCGTTCTCCGCAATGGAGCCAAGACCCTTGTCAACCGTGAGGAAGGCTACGAGAAGGAGACCGTGACGGTCCCGCTCAAGGTCAAGCCCGAAGAGTTCGGCATCGTAGAAGTGGAGGCTGGCGAATGAGCGACCTGACACAGGAACAGGCTCAGGAAGCTCTCGACTTCAACGTCGACGAATGGCTGTCCGACGCCAATCTCCCCGAGGAGAGCGCACAGATCTACAAGCGTGCCGACGTCATCTCCGAGCTGACCCGGCTCAAGGGTGAGATCGAGATCGAACGTGAGGCCGACCTGGAGCGCTCCGCCTCCGAGGAGTCCCCCGTCAAGGAGCTTCGACGGAAGTATGAGCACCTTGCACGTGTCTTCGGCGACAGCGCCATGACCGTCTACGTTCGGGCTCTCACGCCGGACGAGAAGGAGCTCATCCGCAAGGAGAACGAGGAAGCCTCCGAGAAGGGCAAGTGGGAGAAGGCGAAGGAGAACCGCGACTTCGCAGCACGTCTCCTCTCCAAGTCCATCGTGGGCATCAAGACCCCGACGGATGAAGAGCGCAAGCCGGTCTTCTGGTCCCCCGCGACCATCATCAAGATGGAAGACAAGCTGGGCACGACCCAGATGAACCAGGTGATGTACGCATACCAGACGGCACAGAACGCGATGCCCAAAGTGGACGCTGATTTTTTGCCCTCTCGCTCTGGCTCAGACCCCATCCAAGACTGATCAACGTTCTCCGTACAGCTCGGGCACAAGGCAAACCGCCGAGTGCCTGGCTGTACGGGAATCGGCGTGACTGGCTGGAGCGCGACTACCTCCTCACCCTCGCACTCACCACCTACGAAGCTGGCCTCTGTAACTGCGGGCAGCCTATCGTTCTCGCTCACCACTTCGACAATGAGGGTTGGTACGAGGCCGAGAAGACACAGTGCCAAAGCTGTGCTTCTCAGGAGCGTGCCACCACTGGGACCGATAAGGATCCCTACGTGCCGGAGCCTGGCGAGAAGGTGTTCAGCAAGTTCACCCGGGACCTTGACGAGAAGCCTCTCAAGGACCGGAGTCATTACGAAGGCTAGGAGGCCTCTACATGCGCTCTACGATGGTCCGGCTGGAAGCCGAGGTCTCCAAGTACGTTCGGGGCATGGGTCAGGCCAAGGTCTCTACCAAAGAGGTCAAGGACGCTGCAGAGGAGCTGGGCAAGACAGTCGACCTGACTGCCAACAAGAGCTCCTCTGCGGCCGACAAGGTCTCCTCAGCAAACAAGAAGCAAGCCTCCTCTGCAGACGATGTAGAGAAGAGTAACAAGCGGTCGCAGCAGTCCTCCGAGGAGGACGCCAAGGCCAAGCAGAAGCAAGCTGACGCAGCCGAGAAGGCTGGGACCGCTCTCACCGTCTTCGGTGCATCCACACTGGCTGGCCTCGGCGCTGCGACCAAGGCAGCCATGGACTGGGAGTCCGCATGGGCGGGTGTTACCAAGACCGTAGATGGTACCCCCGAGCAGATGCAGGAGATCGAGGACGGGCTCAGGGGCCTGGCTAAGACGCTCCCCGCGACTCACGAGGACATTGCAGCGGTCGCCGAATCGGCAGGTGCTCTCGGCGTCAAGCGCCAGGACATCCTGGCCTTCACCAAGACCATGGTGGACCTGGGCGAGACGACCAACCTCTCGTCTGATGAGGCTGCCACTGCCATCGCTCAGTTCCTCAACGTGATGGGCGACGCCGGAGGAGAGGTCGACAACCTCGGCTCCACGCTGGTGGCTCTGGGTAACGACGGTGCCTCCACCGAGAAGGAAATTCTCATGATGGCCCAGCGCATCTCCGGCGCTGGCAAGCTCGTCGGTGCGACCAAGCCCGACATCATGGCTCTGGCTTCAACCCTGGCATCCCTCGGTGTACAGGCTGAACTCGGTGGCGGTGTCACGAGTCGTGTCATGCAGCGCATGTACACGGACGTCAAGGAAGGTGGCAAGGGTCTTCAGGCTCTCGCCAAGGTTGCCGGTGTTTCCGGAGCTGACTTCGCCAAGGCATTCGAGACCTCCCCGGTCCGTGCCATGGACATGGTCTTCCAAGGCCTGAACAAGGTCAAGACCGAAGGCGGAAACGTCGTCCAGACGATGACCGAACTCGGCATCAAGGGGACGGAAGAGACCGGTGTGGTCCTCCGACTCGCTGGAGCTGGGGACCTGCTGTCTAAGTCACTGGCAGTCGGTAACAAGGCATGGGGAGAGAACACCGCTCTCGCCGCCGAAGCCGCCAAGCGCTACGAGACCACCGAGTCCAAGGTCAAGGTCGCCTGGAACAACATCAAGGACGCAGCGATCGACGCGGGAGCCGTGCTCCTGCCGATGATCCAGACCGTTGCCGAGTCTGTTGCAGGTCTCGCCTCGGCATTCGGGGACCTCCCGAAGCCGCTGCAGAACACCGTCGTGACCCTCTCGGGGATCGTCGGCGTGGCTGCCCTGGTAGGTGGCGGACTGCTGACCCTGGTACCCAAGGTCGTGGCAACCTGGGAAGCTTTCCAGACCCTCGACACGAAGGCAGACGGCAGCAGCCGTGGCCTGGGTAAGGTCGCCAAGGCAGCCGGTATCGCCACTGCAGCTCTCATCGCGATGCAAATCGCGGGAGCCATCTCGGACGCCAATCTGCCGACGGCGGAGACCGGCGAACAGATCGCCCAGAAGCTGATCAACGTCGCCAACGGCGTGAAGACAGCTGACCAGGCATTCGACAAGTCGACGTTCTCTCGGGCCAACGCCTTCATCGGTACCGCTCACGACATCAACAACATCGGCGATGCGTTGAACCGCGTCATCAACCCCGGTGGGGAGTCGTTCCGCGACTGGGTCAACGAGACCTTCCCGTTCGCATCCTCGGAGATCAAGGAAACCAAGGCTGCGATCAACGGAGTCGACCAGCAGCTCGCTGCGATGTTCCAAAGCGGCAACGCTGAGGGAGCAGCCAAGTCCTTCAAGTCGATCGCCGAAGCCGCCAAGGCCCAGGGCATCGACATCAACAAGGTGGTGGAGAGGTTCCCCCTCTACCGTGACGCGGTGGCCGCTGCAGCACGGGAGAACGATGGGGCTGCAATCTCCCAGGAGGACCTGAACAAGAAGCTGCAGGAGGCTCCCGCAAACACGGAGGCCGCAGCCGCCGCTCACGAGCAGCTCCAGGCCGCTCTCGAGGAGACTGGCGTGGGGCTGGGAGGCCTCATCGAGGACATGCAGAAGTTCCTCGACCTGCTGTTTGCCACAGGCATGGCTACCATGAGCAGCCGTGATGCTAACGCAGCATACAACGAGGCGCTGGCCAAGGTGGAAACCACCATGCAGACCATCAAGGACAGCGGTGGCAAAATGGGCCAGACCCTGGTGGACAACCGCAGTGACTTCGCACTCACTACGGAAGCTGGTCGTCTGGCTAACGCAACCTTCCAGGACATCGCCCGCAAGGGTATGGCCGAAGTCAAGGCCAAGGCCGATGAGGGTGTGGGCCAGGCAGGGCTGCAGGAGAAACTGGGCAAGACCTACACGGACCTGCTTACTGCAGCCAACGGTATGGGCATCGTCGGTGACGACGCCATTGCCTTGACCCGCAAGGTGCTGGGTATCCCGGACGGTGTTAGCATCGAGTCCTGGATGAGTGAGGCTGCCAAGCGCACCGCCGAACAGACCAAGGGTGCTATGGACGCCATTGATGGTCGGACGGTCCGCACCTACACAGTCCACGAAGAGAAGACGATCAAGAGCATCGTCACTCAGATCTCCCAGCAGAACATGGGGGAGACTCCCGCGGACACGGCATTCAAGCCGGGAACCTTCGCTCCGGGGAAGGCGACCGGTGGACGCATTGACGAGATCCCCGGCTTCGCCTTCGGCGG
>Ga0065714_10002255_pt1 | contig 42568 bp, 42 predicted proteins | sample MisRhiReplicate2_FD_59101 | JGI IMG/M metagenome (GOLD analysis project Ga0065714, IMG submission 59101) | Miscanthus rhizosphere microbial communities from Kellogg Biological Station, MSU, sample Rhizosphere Soil Replicate 2: eDNA_1 v2... | ecosystem: Host-associated > Plants > Roots >... | reverse complement strand
GCTGGGCGCGTTTAAGACTGCTTGGAGGTCGAATTGGACAAGAACATGAAAATCCTCATCGTTGATGACTTCTCAACGATGCGGCGGATCATAAAAAACCTGTTGCGTGACCTTGGGTTCACCAACACGGCCGAAGCAGATGACGGGACCACTGCGCTCCCGATGTTGCACAGTGGCAACTTCGATTTTCTGGTCACCGACTGGAACATGCCGGGCATGACCGGTATCGACCTGTTGCGCCAGGTGCGTGCCGACGAAAAACTCAAGCATCTTCCGGTGCTGATGGTCACTGCCGAAGCCAAGCGCGAGCAGATCATCGAAGCGGCCCAGGCCGGTGTAAACGGCTATGTGGTCAAACCCTTCACGGCCCAGGCGTTGAAAGAGAAGATTGAAAAAATCTTCGAACGCATCGGTTAACGGCGCCACGGGGGAGCTATGGATAACGAATCTTCAATGGGTGATTTCGAATCGACCCTGAAAAAACATGCCCGCGAACTGGTCGACAGCCTTGAAAAAGGTCGTTTTGGCGATGCGGTTCAAATGATCCATGAGCTCAACCAGACCCGTGACCGCGGTCTGTATCAGGAGGTGGGCAAGCTCACGCGTGAATTGCACAGCGCGATTGTCAATTTCCAGATCGACCCGAATATGCCGCAGGCCGAGGAAGTCTCGCAGATCACCGACGCCACCGAGCGTCTGGGTTATGTGGTCAAGCTGACCGAGGCCGCGGCCAACCGCACCATGGACCTGGTGGAAAGCGCAACGCCCCTGGTCAACGGCCTGAGCGAAGAAGCCCAGGCCTTGAGCACCGACTGGGGTCGGTTCATGCGGCGCGAAGTCGGCGCCGAAGAGTTTCGGGAGTTGGCCCGTCGGGTCGACGGTTTCCTGGCGCGCAGCAGCACCGAGAACCGCGCGGTGGCAAGCAACCTCAACGATATTCTGCTGGCTCAGGACTATCAGGACCTGACCGGCCAGGTGATCAAGCGTGTGACCCAACTGGTCACCGAAGTGGAAAGTAACCTGCTCAAACTGGTGTTGATGGCCAGCCAGGTAGACCGCTTTGCAGGCATCGAACACGACCGTGAAGCGATGCTTGCTGAAAAAGATCCACAAAAACATCTCTCTCAGGGTGAAGGTCCGCAGATTCATGCCGATAAAAGAGAAGACGTTATGTCCGGTCAGGACGATGTGGACGATTTGCTGTCCAGCCTTGGATTCTGAGTTTTAGCCCTGTTTTAGGAGCAGCCATTAATGAGCTTCGGCGCCGATGAAGAGATCCTTCAGGATTTCCTGGTTGAGGCCGGCGAGATTCTAGAGCAACTGTCCGAACAGCTGGTCGAGCTGGAAAGCCGACCAGATGATGCGGATCTGCTCAATGCAATTTTTCGCGGTTTCCACACTGTAAAAGGAGGCGCCGGCTTCCTCCAGCTCAACGAGCTGGTGGAGTGCTGTCACATTGCCGAAAACGTGTTCGACATCCTGCGCAAGGGTGAGCGTCGCGTTGATTCGGAACTGATGGACGTGGTGCTTGAAGCGCTGGATGCGGTCAACAGCATGTTCAGCGAAGTGCGTGAGCGCTCGCCGATCACCGCTGCCACGCCTGAGTTGCTCGCCGCGCTGGCACGCCTGGCGGAGCCGCAATCGGCTGATGAAGCGGCTCCGGTTGCCGAGGCAGTGGCTGAAGAGCCGGTCGCCGAAGAGTCGGGCGACATCACCGATAACGAATTTGAACAACTGCTGGATTCGCTGAACGCCGTCAAGGCCCAAGCCGAAGCGCCGGCGGCACCTGCTGCGCCGCCCGCCAATGCAACAGCTGACGCCAGTGATGAAATCACCGACGACGAGTTCGAGTCATTGCTCGACCAGCTCCATGGCAAAGGCCAGTTCGCTCCCGATGCGGTCACGCCAGCGGCGACTCCGGCTGCCCCGAAAGCGGCGGGCGACAACTCCGACATCACCGACGACGAATTCGAAGCCTTGCTCGATCAGTTGCACGGCAAGGGCACGTTTGCCGTTGACGCGCTGGATTCGGCCATCGCTTCCGCGCCGACGCCAGCCAAGCCGGCTGCCGCCGCGGCTGGCAGCGACCTGATCAGCGATCACGAATTCGAATCGCTGCTCGACGAACTGCACGGCAAAGGCAAGTTTACAGAAGTCGGGAAGGCCGCGGCCGCTCCTGCTGCCGGCACTACCGCCACTGCTGTTCCAGCAGCCAAGGCTGCGCCCAAACCCGCTGCCAAGGCACCGGAACCGAAGGCCGAACCCGCCAAGCCTGCTGCCACTGCGGCCCCGGCACCTGCCCGTGCTGCGGCGGCTGCGCCAGCGGAAAAACCGGCCAGCGAAGCCGAGACTACCGTTCGGGTCGATACCGCACGCCTGGACGAGATCATGAACATGGTCGGCGAACTGGTGCTGGTGCGTAACCGTCTGGTGCGCCTGGGCCTCAATAGCCAGGACGAAGCCATGTCCAAGGCCGTGTCGAACCTCGACGTGGTCACGGCGGACCTGCAGACCGCGGTCATGAAGACCCGGATGCAGCCGATCAAGAAAGTCTTCGGGCGCTTCCCGCGCCTGGTTCGCGACCTGGCTCGCCAGCTCAAGAAAGAAATCAACCTGGAACTGGTGGGTGAAGAGACCGACCTCGACAAGAACCTTGTCGAGGCCCTGGCCGACCCGCTGGTCCACTTGGTGCGCAACGCGGTCGACCACGGCATCGAGTCGCCGGAAGAGCGCGAAGCCTCGGGCAAGGTCCGCAGCGGCAAGGTGATCCTGGCCGCCGAGCAGGAAGGCGACCACATCCTGCTGTCGATCTCCGACGACGGCAAAGGCATGGATCCGAACGTGTTGCGTTCCATCGCGGTGAAACGCGGTGTGATGGACAAGGATGCCGCCGACCGCCTGAGCGACACCGAGTGCTACAACCTGATCTTCGCCCCGGGTTTCTCGACCAAGACCGAGATTTCCGACGTGTCGGGCCGTGGCGTGGGCATGGACGTGGTGAAAACCAAGATTTCCCAGCTCAACGGTTCGATCAATATCTACTCGACCAAGGGCCAGGGCTCGAAGATCGTCATCAAGGTCCCGCTGACCCTGGCGATCATGCCGACCCTGATGGTGATGCTGGGCAACCAGGCCTTCGCCTTCCCGCTGGTCAACGTCAACGAGATCTTCCACCTCGACCTGTCGCGCACCAACGTGGTGGACGGCCAGGAAGTGGTGATCGTACGGGACAAGGCACTGCCACTGTTCTACCTCAAGCGCTGGTTGGTCAGCTCCGCCGCTCATGTGGAGCAGGGCGAGGGCCATGTGGTGATCCTTTCGGTGGGCACCCAGCGGATCGGCTTCGTCGTCGACCAGTTGGTGGGCCAGGAAGAAGTGGTCATCAAGCCGTTGGGCAAGATGCTCCAGGGCACCCCGGGCATGTCCGGCGCCACCATCACCGGCGACGGCCGCATCGCGTTGATTCTCGATGTGCCAAGCATGCTCAAGCGTTACGCCGCCCGGCGTATTTGATTCTGGAGGGGCGTGGCCCAGGGCCGCGCCTCGTCTAACGGAGTGTTTATGGTAGTTAAAGTCCTGGTGGTGGACGATTCGGGGTTTTTCCGCCGCCGCGTCTCGGAAATTCTTTCGGCGGACACGAGTATTCAGGTCGTCGGTACCGCGACCAACGGCAAAGAGGCGATCGATCAGGCCCTGGCACTCAAGCCGGACGTGATCACCATGGACTACGAGATGCCGATGATGGATGGCATCACGGCCGTGCGGCATATCATGCAGCGCTGCCCGACCCCGGTATTGATGTTCTCGTCCCTGACCCATGAAGGCGCCCGAGTGACCCTCGATGCGCTGGACGCCGGGGCGGTGGATTTCCTGCCGAAAAATTTCGAAGACATTTCGCGCAACCCCGACAAAGTCCGGCAGTTGCTGTGCGAAAAGGTCCACAGCATTTCCCGCAGCAATCGTCGTGTCGGTGCCTACAGCGCACCGGCGCCAGCCCCTGTTGCGGCGCCAAGCCCGGCGCCGACTGCATCGAGCAGCTTCAATCCGGCACCGGTACGCAGTGCACCGGCACCAGCCCCTGCGCCGGCTCGCCCGGTGCCCGCCAGTGCGTCGTCGCCGGCGCCCAAGCGCAAAGCCTACAAGCTGGTCGCTATCGGCACGTCCACGGGTGGCCCGGTGGCGCTGCAACGGGTCCTGACCCAGTTGCCGGCCAACTTCCCGGCCCCCATCGTGCTGATCCAGCACATGCCGGCGGCGTTCACCAAGGCTTTCGCGGAGCGCCTGGACAAGCTGTGCAACATCAGCGTCAAGGAAGCCGAGGATGGCGACATCCTGCGTCCAGGCCTGGCGTTGTTGGCGCCAGGTGGCAAGCAGATGATGATCGATGGCCGCGGCGCGGTGAAAATCCTGCCGGGCGACGAGCGTCTGAACTACAAGCCTTGCGTGGACATTACCTTCGGTTCCGCGGCCAAGTCCTACGGTGACAAAGTTCTGGCGGTGGTGCTCACCGGCATGGGCGCCGACGGTCGCGAAGGCGCGCGCCTGCTCAAGCAGGGCGGCAGTGCGATCTGGGCCCAGGACGAAGCCAGCTGCGTGATCTACGGCATGCCAATGGCCATCGTAAAAGCCGATCTCGCCGACGCAGTGTACGGATTGGACGACATCGGTAGACACCTGGTCGAGGCCTGCCTGTAATGGATGTACTCAGCCTGATCGGCATCATCATGGCGTTCGTCGCCATCATTGGCGGCAATTATCTGGAAGGCGGTCATCTGGGCGCGCTGGCCAACGGCCCGGCGGCGTTGATCGTGCTCGGTGGCACCATTGGCGCGGCGCTGTTGCAGTCGCCCATGAGCGCTTTCAAGCGCGCCATGCAAGTGCTGATCTGGATTCTGTTCCCGCCCCGTGTCGACCTGGCCGGTGGTATCGATCGTGTGGTGAACTGGAGTCTGACCGCTCGCAAGGAGGGCCTGCTGGGGCTGGAAGGGGTGGCCGATGCCGAGCCCGACAGCTACTCACGCAAAGGCCTGCAATTGCTGGTGGACGGCGCCGAGCCGGAAGCCATCCGCAGCATCCTGGAAGTGGATTTCTACACCCAGGAAAGCCGCGATATCGAAGCGGCCAAGGTGTTCGAAAGCATGGGCGGCTACGCGCCGACCATCGGCATCATCGGTGCGGTGATGGGCCTGATCCATGTGATGGGCAACCTGGCCGATCCGTCGCAATTGGGTAGCGGCATCGCCGTGGCGTTCGTCGCCACGATCTATGGCGTGGCGAGTGCCAACCTGGTGCTGCTGCCGATCGCGGCCAAGCTCAAGTCCATCGCGTTGCGCCAGTCGCGCTATCGCGAAATGCTGCTGGAAGGGATCCTGTCGATCGCCGAAGGTGAAAACCCGCGCTCCATTGAGTTGAAGCTCCAGGGCTTCATGGACTGATGGGAGACAAGGAATATGGCACGTCGCAGGCACACCGAAGAACACGTCAACCATGAACGCTGGCTCGTTTCCTACGCCGACTTCATCACCCTGCTGTTCGCCTTTTTCGTGGTCATGTATTCGATCTCGTCGGTCAACGAAGGCAAGTACAAAGTCATTTCCGAGGCGTTGATCGGCGTCTTCACGGATTCCGACCGCGCGCTCAAACCGATTCCCATCGGCGATGAGCGCCCCAAGACCACCACGCCGGCCAAGCCCTTGGTCAAGGACAGCGAACAGGTCGATGCCGGTATCGCCGGCGGTAGCGATCCGTTGAAAAGCATCGCCGACGATATCAGCGCGGCGTTCGGTGACCTGATCAGCTCCAACCAGATGACCGTGCGTGGCAACGAGTTGTGGGTCGAGATCGAGCTCAATTCCAGCTTGTTGTTCGGCAGCGGCGACGCCATGCCCAGCGACATGGCGTTCAACATCATCGATAAGGTCGCGGCGATCCTCAAGCCCTTCGACAACCCGATCCATGTCGAAGGCTTCACGGACGACCAACCGATCCGTACTTCGCAATACCCGACCAACTGGGAGCTGTCCTCGGCCCGTTCGGCGAGCATCGTGCGCATGCTGGCGATGCAGGGCGTGAACCCCGGCCGCCTGGCCTCGGTGGGCTACGGCGAGTTTCAGCCGGTCGCCAACAACGCCACGGCCGAGGGGCGTGCGCGCAACCGGCGGGTGGTGCTGGTGGTGTCGCGCAACCTCGATGTGCGTCGCAGCCTGACCGGTACCGGTACGGCCAAAGCAACTCCGGATGCGGCATTGAAGCGGGCTGGCACACAAACTGCACCGGCTCCGGTCAAGTCGCCGGGAAGACAGAGTGCCGTCAATTCTCCGTCACCCGCTTTATAACCGAGCTATTTCTCGGTCGAGCCTGTTTCGGCCGGGAGGAACGATCCAAATGAGAGTCTGGGCAGTCGCCAATCAAAAAGGTGGTGTGGGCAAGACCACATCTTCCATCGCTTTAGCCGGGTTGCTGGCCGAGGCGGGCAAGCGCGTGGTCATTGTCGACCTGGACCCCCATGGCTCGATGACCAGCTATTTCGGCTACGATCCCGACAGCCTGGAGCACAGCAACTACGACCTGTTCCTGCACAAGGGCGTTGTGCCCGAGGGCCTGCCGGGGCAGTTGCTGTTGTCCACCAGCGACGAGCGGATTTCCCTGCTGCCATCGAGCACCGCCCTGGCCACCCTGGAGCGACAGTCGCCGGGGCAGGGCGGGTTGGGCCTGGTGATCGCCAAGAGTCTGGCGCAGCTGTGGCAGGATTTCGATTACGCGATCATCGACAGCCCGCCGTTGCTGGGTTTGCTGATGGTCAATGCCTTGGCGGCCAGCCAACAATTGGTCATTCCGGTGCAGACCGAGCACCTGGCGGTCAAGGGCCTGGAGCGCATGGTCAATACACTGGCGATGGTCAACCGCTCGCGCAAGCAGACGCTGGCCTTCAACATCGTGCCAACCCTGTTCGATCGTCGTACCCAGGCCTCCCTGGGCACCTTGCGGGTGTTGCGGGACAAGTACCCGGAAGACATCTGGCAAGGCTATATCCCCGTTGATACCCGCTTGCGGGACGCCAGCCGTGCCGGTGTGACCCCGTCGCAATTCGATGGCAAGAGCCGCGGAGTGCTGGCCTATCGGGCGCTGCTCAAGCACCTGTTGACCCAACAGCTTGTTCCGCAGCAGGTGGCTTAAGGTGACGAGGCTTTCCACTGGCATTGTGTTCGCCTGCGAACGCTCAAGTCCTGCCGCATTCATGCCGATAACCTCTTCAAGTGGCGCACTGTTCCTATGAGCCGCCCGATAAAGACAACCTCGCGTCCGCAAATGGCCCTGCAGTCCTATCTGGATGGGCTGCTGCAGGAAGCGACCGAAGAATTGCCACCACAGCCAAGCGTGATCGAGGCGTTGCCCGAGAACGTCGAAGCCAAGGGTGTGCTGGATGAGTTTCAGGCGGCCGTGCTCGAAGAGCAGGCCCGTGACGCACAGAAATCAGTGATAGCTGCAGCGGTCGAGGCACCGTTTATCAAGCCCCAGGTGGCGGTCATGGACGCGCCTGCGCCGATCCTGGCGCCGGTCTCGACCGTTGCCCCGCTGCTACAAGGCCTGGTGACGCCGGTGGTGGAAATCCACCTGCCGCCGAGCAATCCGCCGCCACCGGTGCCGGGCGACGACCGTCCGGCCTGGGCCGCCGAGCCGTTCGAGTGTCTGTTGTTTGATGTGGCCGGGTTGACCCTGGCGGTGCCGCTGGTATGCCTGGGGTCGATTTATTCCCTGGCCGGGCAGGAATTGACGCCGTTGTTTGGCCAGCCGGAATGGTTCCTCGGAATCCTGCCGAGCCAGGCCGGCAACCTGAAGGTACTGGATACGGCACGCTGGGTCATGCCGGACCGTTATCGCGATGATTTTCGCCAAGGCTTGCAGTACGTGATTTCAGTGCAGGGTTACGAGTGGGGTTTGGCGGTGCATCAGGTCAGCCGTTCGCTGCGCCTGGACCCGAACGAGATCAAGTGGCGCAGCCATCGAGGGCAACGGCCATGGCTGGCCGGTACGGTGATCGAGCATATGTGCGCCTTGCTGGACGTTTCCGAGCTGGCGGAGCTGATCGCCAGCGGCGGGGCAAAACACCTGGGTGGCAGTAAGAAGCCGGTCCAGAAACCGAAATAAGATAACCGGCGGCGCCCAGCGTCGTCGGACAGAATACACGCCGCCACAGGCGGTTTTTCGAGGGGTCAGGGTATGAATGATAAGGCGTCGTCTCAAAAGGGTTCTGAAGATCCGATTCTGCAATGGGTGACCTTCAAGCTCGATAACGAAACCTACGGCATCAACGTGATGCGCGTTCAGGAAGTGCTGCGCTATACCGAGATCGCCCCGGTACCGGGTGCACCGAGCTACGTGCTGGGCATCATCAACCTGCGTGGCAACGTGGTCACGGTGATCGATACCCGCCAGCGCTTCGGCCTGATGAATGCCGAGATCAGCGACAACACCCGGATCGTCATCATCGAAGCCGACAAGCAAGTGGTTGGCATCATGGTCGACAGCGTCGCCGAAGTGGTTTACCTGCGCCAGTCGGAAATCGAGACTGCGCCGAACGTGGGTAATGAAGAATCCGCCAAGTTCATTCAGGGCGTGTGCAACAAGAACAACGAGTTGTTGATTCTGGTTGAACTGGACAAGATGATGAGCGAAGAAGAGTGGTCGGAACTGGAGAGTATCTGATTTGATTCTTGAGGTAGCAGTCATTGTCCTGTTCCTTTTCTGGGCAGGCACGCTGGCGATGTTCTTGGCGTACATACGTGGCCAGCGACAGATCGCCGCTCAGCAGGCCCAGGGCGATGCGCTGCGCGACCAGCGCATCAAGGACCTGGCCAAGCGCGTCGATGATTACCAGAACGGCACCGTGCGCATGGGCGAAGCACTCCATGAGCTGCGTGCCGTGGTCGCGCCGTTGCCGGATAAACTCGCCCAGTTGGAACAGCGCGACCCCTCCAGCCTGTCCTTCGCCCAGGCTGCCCGTCTGGTGGGCATGGGCGCCAGTGTCGACGAACTGACCCAAGCCTGCGGCCTGACCCAGGCCGAGGCGGAGTTGATGAGTAAGCTGCATAAGGGCGGCTGATCGCCTTCACCCCCCGATCCAATTGTGGGAGCGAGCTTGCTCGCGATAGCGGTGTGACAGTCAACAGAGATGTTGAATGTGAGTCCGCCATCGCGAGCAAGCTCGCTCCCACAGGTTTTTTTGTCGCTCACACACTGATCATTCCAGCCCAAGCACCGCCGCTGTGATCAGTAGTCGTCGCCGCGGTCGGTCACATCTTTCTCGACACTCGGCGCATTCGGGTCGTAGCCCTGGGGAAACTTGCCCTTGAGGTTCCAGGCAAACGCAATGATCTCGGCAATCGTGCGGTACAGCTCTTCCGGGATGCTGTCCCCCAGCTCCATCCGCGCCAACAGCTTCACCAGCTCGGCATTTTCATAGATCGGCACCTCGCTTTCGCGGGCGATGCGCAGGATTTCCTCGGCCAGGGCTTCGTCGCCCTTGGCGGTGAGGGTCGGGGCGTGGTGGCCGTCGTACTTGAGGGCGATGGCCTGGCGGGGTTCGGTATGGGTTGTCATGCGGTTTCGTCCACCCAGCGTTGTTCCAGGCGAGTCTTGGGGCCTTGGGGCGGGGTGCCGAGGTGGCAGTCCAGCTCGCCGACGTTCAGGCCACAGGTCACCAGGCGTTCACGCAAGGCTGTCAGGTTGCTTTCGATCAGGCTTGCGGTGTACGGCCGTTCTGCCCACAGCTGGCTGGACAGGCTGCCGCTGAGCAACTGCGCCTGAACCTGCAGTGGGCCGAGCGGTTCCATGTCGAACGCCAATTCCACCCGCCAGAGCTGCTGTTTTGGCTCGCGTTCTTCCCGGCGCTCGTTGGGTTGCTCCCGGGGCGGGGTTTCCTCACGCTGGAACTTGACCTGCAACGGCACGATGTCCTGCAAGTTGCGCATCGGGATCTCCAATTGCCAGGTGCTCATCAGCCGACCGTCGTCGGTCAGGCCGGTCTGTTCCAGGCTCGACAACTGATGGCTTTGCAGGCGTGACACGGCGGCAGCGGCCAGGCGCAGCAGGTGTTCGAGGTCGCCTTCTTCGTCCTGGCCTTTCATCTGGCGCGAGGGCAGGGGGAAGCTGGTGGGTTGTGGCTTGGCGCTGACCTGGCCGAGCATCCCCAGGGCGCTGCGTACGAAGCTAGGCAGGACTTGGGCCAACGTATTGGCGGCAATGATGGCGCTGAGGTTGGTGGAGGTGGGTAGGGCCGGTGTCAGTTGGGCGATCAGTTTCAGCAGGTCGCCTTTCATGTCCGGCGCCAGGCTCGGCGGCTGCCCGGCGAGCAACTTGCTTTCCAGGAACACACCGCTGGCGACCATGGCCTGGGCCAGCCCCTTGGGCGTACTCAGTTGCTGGACATCCGGCAGGCTGGCCAACAGGCGTGTCACCGCGGCGCGCAGCTCGGCACCGGTGTCGTCGGTGGCCGGAAGGTTTTGCAGGGCGGTGATCAGGCTGTCCAGCGAGCCCTGCTGGCTCATTTGCGTGACCAACTGCTGGCTCACCGCCAATTGCTCCTGGCGGTTGCTCAGCGGAACGAACTTCAGCGTCTGAGTATCTTGCACCTGGGCACTCAACAGCGTGCCGATGCGCAGCGGCTGCGGGCTGTCGATGTCCAGGGTGCTACCCGCCTGGGCGGTATTGAGCAAGCTTACCAACGACCGATACACCGCCGGTTGTCCCGGCAGCTGCGGCAACGCCTGACTGGTCAGCACTTTGCCTTGCAGCAGGGTGCCGACCGGCAACTGCGCCGTGTCGATTCGGGTGAGGGTGGCGACGCTGGAGGCCACGGCCTGTTGCACGGCAATCGCCAGGTTGCTGGCGGACGGCTGCGTCACGGCCAGGCTGGTGCCTTGGGGCAACGGCTGGGTGCTGGTGGCCTGCACGGTGGTCTGGCGGCCGCTCTCCAGGGTGACCTTGAGCAACAGCTGGAAAGTCTGGTCGGCCTGCTTGAGCGACAGCACTTCGGCCTGGGCGGTCTGGCCCGAGCTGATCAGGCCTTCGGTCGGCACCAGCAGTTTGAGCAGCTCGCCATTGACCGCTGGCATACGCGTGGTTGCCGTGGCCTGGGGCAGCGGCAGGATGTTCATGTCGCCTGTCATTTGCGGTCTTACCTTGGGGAAATAAGCTCTCTTGAGAGGAGGTTAGGGCATGTATAATGCCGCCCGTCTTTCAGGGAGTGGCGAAAACCTTGCAATTGTTTGACGCAGCTCTGTGGAACAGCTCGTCAATGCATCTATGCTGCATCTCTTTAACGGCCGCTGCACCGCCGACTTGAACCGTATAAGGCCCGCGATCCCTTGACCAGTCCTCTCCTGCAAACCGTCGGCCTCGCCTGTGAGCGAGACTTGCGACTGCTTTTCGAAAATCTCGAATTGAGACTCTCGCGTGGCGACATGGTGCAAATCAGTGGTCCCAACGGCAGCGGCAAGACCAGCTTGCTGCGCCTGCTGGCCGGGTTGATGCAACCCACCGCAGGCCAAGTGTTGCTCAATGGCCAGCCCTTGCACAGCCAGCGTAGCGAACTGGCCCGCAACCTGCTCTGGATCGGCCATGCCGCCGGTATCAAGGATTTGCTGACCCCCGAAGAGAACCTCAGTTGGCTCTGCGCATTGCATACGCCGGCCGGCCGCGAAGCGATCTGGCAGGCGTTGGCGGCGGTAGGGCTGCGCGGCTTCGAAGACGTGCCGAGCCACACCTTGTCCGCCGGCCAGCAACGCCGCGTGGCCCTGGCCCGGCTGTATCTGGACAGCCCGCCGCTGTGGATTCTCGACGAGCCGTTCACCGCCCTGGACAAGCAGGGTGTCGCGCAGCTCGAGGAACACTTGGCCCAGCACTGTGAAAACGGTGGCATGGTGCTCTTGACCACTCACCACACGCTGGCGCGGATGCCGGCCGGTTATCGCAACATTGATCTGGGGAACTGGGCCGTATGAGTGTGTTTGGCCTGTTGCTTGCCCGCGAGGCGCGCCTGCTGTTCCGTCGTCCGGCCGAATTGGCCAATCCGCTGGTGTTCTTCGCGATAGTGATTGCGTTGTTCCCGTTGGCGGTCGGGCCGGAGACTCAATTGTTGCAAACCTTGTCTCCGGGACTGGTCTGGGTCGCCGCGCTTTTATCGGTCCTGCTCTCGCTGGACGGGCTTTTCCGCAGTGATTTCGAAGACGGTTCACTGGAACAGTGGGTCCTTTCGTCGCACCCCCTGGCCCTTCTGGTTTTAGCCAAGGTACTGGCACACTGGGTTTTTTCCGGGCTGGCACTGGTATTGCTCTCGCCACTGCTGGCAATGATGCTGGGGCTGCCCGGCGCGTGCATGCCGGTGCTGCTGGTGTCGCTGCTGCTGGGCACGCCGGTGCTGAGCCTGCTCGGTGCGGTGGGCGCGGCGTTGACGGTGGGGTTGAAGCGCGGCGGCCTGTTGCTGGCGCTGCTGATCCTGCCGTTGTATATCCCGGTCCTGATCCTGGGCAGTGGTGCCTTGCAAGCGGCGTTGCAAGGAATGCCCGCGACCGGTTATCTGCTGTGGCTTGGTAGCCTGACCGCCCTGGCGATAACCCTGACACCCTTTGCAATAGCCGCTGGCCTGAAGATCAGCGTCGGCGAATAATAACGAGGCCTGGTCAAAAATTGACCACTTCTTTGGAAGTAAAGGCTGCCCCGGCGGTTCGTGACGGCGAGCCGCAACCGTGATGGAAACAGCAATGAACTGGACCTGGTTTCACAAGCTCGGCTCACCCAAGTGGTTCTACGGCATCAGCGGCAAACTGCTCCCATGGTTGAGCATCGCTGCACTGTTGTTGATTGGTTCTGGCGTAGTCTGGGGCCTGGCCTTCGCACCGCCGGACTACCAGCAGGGCAACAGCTTCCGCATCATCTACATCCACGTACCCACGGCGATGCTGGCCCAGTCCGTCTACGTGATGCTGGCGGTGTGCGGTGTGGTAGGGCTGGTGTGGAAGATGAAGCTGGCCGACGTGGCCCTGCAATGCGCTGCGCCCATCGGTGCCTGGATGACTGCCGTGGCGCTGGTCACCGGGGCCATCTGGGGCAAGCCGACCTGGGGTTCGTGGTGGGTCTGGGATGCGCGACTGACGTCGATGCTGATCCTGCTGTTCCTGTACTTCGGTCTTATTGCGCTGGGCAACGCCATCAGCAATCGTGACAGTGCCGCCAAGGCCTGCGCGGTACTGGCGATTGTCGGTGTGATCAACATCCCGATCATCAAGTACTCGGTGGAGTGGTGGAACACCCTGCACCAGGGGGCGACTTTCACGCTTACCGAAAAACCGGCAATGCCCGTCGAAATGTGGCTGCCGCTGTTGCTGACCGTGTTGGGTTTCTACTGTTTCTTCGGCGCGGTGCTGCTGCTGCGCATGCGCCTGGAAGTGCTCAAGCGCGAGTCCCGGGCCAGTTGGGTGAAGGCCGAAGTACAGAACAGCCTGGAGGCCGCTCGATGAGTTTCGCTTCATTCGGCGATTTCCTCGCCATGGGCCATCATGGCCTGTATGTCTGGTCAGCCTATGGCATCTGCCTGGTGGTGCTGGCCCTCAACGTGGCGGTGCCAATCCTGGCCCGCAAGCGGTATCTGCAACAAGAGGCGCGTCGTCTGCGCCGGGAGAACGGTCAGTGAATCCGCTGCGCAAAAAACGTCTTGTCATCATTCTTGCGATCCTGGTGGGTGTCGGTGCCGCGGTCGCCCTGGCCCTGAGCGCCCTGCAGCAAAACATCAACCTGTTCTACACCCCGACCCAGATCGCCAACGGCGAAGCGCCCAAGGACACCCGCATCCGCGCTGGCGGCATGGTGGAAAAAGGCTCGCTGGAGCGCTCCGGGGATTCCCTGGACGTGAAATTCAATGTCACCGACTTCAACAAGACCGTGACCATCACCTATCGCGGCATCCTCCCGGACCTGTTCCGCGAAGGGCAGGGCATCGTCGCCCTGGGCAAGCTCAACGCCGACGGCGTAGTGGTGGCCGACGAAGTGCTGGCCAAGCACGACGAAAAATACATGCCGCCGGAAGTGACCAAGGCGCTGAAAGACAGCGGTCAGTCGGCGCCCGCTCCCGTGAAGGAGGGCTGATCAATGACTGCTGGCATCTTTATTCCCGAGTTGGGCCACCTGGCGATGATCCTTGCCCTGTGTTTCTCCCTGGTACAGGCCGTGGTGCCCTTGCTCGGTGCCTGGCGCGGCGACCGCTTGTGGATGAGCCTGGCCCAGCCGGCGGCGTGGGGGCAGTTCGCCTTCATGCTGTTCGCCTTCGGTTGCCTGACCTATGCGTTCATGGCCGACGATTTTTCCGTGGAATACGTCGCCAGCAACTCCAATAGCGCCTTGCCCTGGTACTACAAGTTCAGCGCCGTGTGGGGCGCCCACGAAGGCTCGCTGCTGCTTTGGGCGTTGATCCTGGCCGGCTGGACCTTCGCCGTCTCGGTGTTCTCCCGGCAGTTGCCCCAGGTGATGCTGGCCCGGGTGCTCGCGGTGATGGGCATGATCAGCACCGGTTTCCTGCTGTTTTTGATCGTCACCTCCAACCCGTTCGAGCGCATCCTGCCGCAGATGCCGACGGATGGCCGCGACCTCAACCCATTGCTGCAAGACATCGGCCTGATCGTTCATCCGCCCATGCTCTACATGGGCTACGTCGGCTTCTCCGTGGCCTTCGCCTTCGCCATCGCCGCGTTGCTCGGTGGTCGTCTCGATGCGGCGTGGGCACGCTGGTCGCGTCCGTGGACCATCGTCGCCTGGGCCTTCCTCGGCATCGGTATCACCCTCGGTTCATGGTGGGCCTACTACGAACTCGGCTGGGGCGGCTGGTGGTTCTGGGACCCGGTGGAAAACGCCTCGTTCATGCCCTGGTTGGTGGGCACGGCGCTGATCCATTCCCTGGCGGTCACGGAAAAACGTGGTGTGTTCAAGAGCTGGACCGTGCTGCTGGCCATCGCGGCGTTCTCGCTGAGCCTGCTGGGGACGTTCCTGGTGCGCTCGGGCGTGCTGACGTCGGTGCATGCCTTCGCCTCGGACCCTGAGCGTGGCGTGTTCATCCTGATGTTCCTGCTATTTGTGGTCGGCGGTTCGCTGACGCTGTTCGCCCTGCGTGCGCCGGTGGTCAAGAGCCAGGTTGGCTTCAACCTCTGGTCGCGGGAAACCCTGTTGCTGGGCAATAACCTGGTGCTGGTGGTGGCCGCGTCGATGATCCTGCTGGGGACGTTGTACCCGCTGGTGCTCGATGCGTTGTCCGGTGCCAAGCTGTCGGTGGGCCCGCCGTACTTCAATGCGCTGTTCATCCCGCTGATGGCTATCCTGATGGTAGTAATGGCCATCGGTATGCTGGTGCGTTGGAAAGACACCCCGGTCAAGTGGCTGCTGGGCATGTTGACCCCGGTGCTGCTGGGCACCGCCGCGCTGGCCGTGGTGGCCGGCGTGGCGTATGGCGATTTCAACTGGGCGGTACTGGCGACGTTCGTGCTGGCAGCCTGGGTATTGCTGGCGGGTGTACGGGACATCTTCGACAAGACCCGGCACAAAGGCCTGATCAAGGGTCTGCCGACCCTGACCCGCAGTTACTGGGGCATGCAGGTCGCACACCTGGGCATCGCCGTCTGCGCTCTGGGCGTGGTGCTGTCCAGCCAGAACAGCGCCGAGCGCGACCTGCGCCTGGCGCCGGGTGAGTCCATGGACCTGGCCGGCTATCAGTTCGTTTTCGAGGGCGCCAAACATTTCGAGGGCCCGAACTTCACATCCGACAAAGGCACTGTGCGAGTCCTTCGCAACGGCCAGGAAATCACCGTGCTGCACCCGGAAAAACGTCTCTACACCGTGCAGAACTCGGTGATGACCGAAGCCGGCATCGATGCCGGTTTCACCCGCGATCTCTACGTGGCGCTGGGCGAGTCCCTGGGCGACGGCGCGTGGGCGGTGCGGGTCCACGTCAAGCCATTCGTGCGCTGGATCTGGTTCGGTGGCTTGCTCACCGGCCTGGGTGGGGTGCTGGCGGCGCTGGATCGGCGTTATCGAGTCAAGGTGAAAACCCGGGTGCGTGAAGCCCTGGGCGCGACGGGAGCCACTGCATGAAACGTTGGTTGATGTTGGTGCCGCTGGCGCTGTTCCTGTTGATGGCGGTGTTTTTGTACCGCGGGCTGTACCTGAATCCGACCGAGTTGCCCTCGGCGATGATCGGCAAGCCGTTTCCGGATTTCTCCCTGCCTTCGGTGCAGGGTGATAAAACCTTGACCCGCGCCGACCTGCTGGGCAAGCCGGCGCTGGTCAACGTGTGGGGCACCTGGTGCATCTCCTGCCGGGTCGAGCACCCGGTGTTGAACAAACTGGCCCAGAACGGCGTGGTGATCTACGGCGTCAATTACAAGGACGTCAACGTCGACGCCTTGAAGTGGCTGGCCGAGTTCCACAATCCGTATCAACTGGACATTCGCGATGAAGACGGTTCCCTGGGCCTGAACCTGGGTGTCTACGGTGCGCCGGAAACGTTCTTCATCGACGCCAAGGGCGTTATCCGCGACAAGTTCGTCGGCGTGATCGACGAACAGGTCTGGCGCGAGAAACTGGCCGCCAAGTATCAGGCACTGGTGGACGAGGCCAAGCCATGAAGCGCTGGTTAGCCGCCGCCATCCTCGGCCTGAGCCTTGCCGGCGTGGCCCACGCCGCCATTGATACCTACGAATTCGCCAACGACGGCGAGCGCGAACGGTTTCGTGAACTGACCAAGGAACTGCGCTGCCCCAAGTGCCAGAACCAGGACATCGCCGACTCCAACGCACCGATTGCCGCCGACTTGCGCAAGGAGATCTTCCGCATGCTCGGCGAGGGCAAGGACAACCAGCAGATCATCGATTTCATGGTCGATCGCTACGGTGAGTTCGTGCGCTACAACCCCGCCCTGTCCTCCAAGACGGCGCTGCTGTGGTTCGGCCCCGCCGGGCTGTTGTTCGGTGGTTTCGTCGTCATTGCAGTGATCGTGCGCCGCCGCCGGGTCCAGCGCACGGCCGCCCCGGACACGCTTTCTGTCGAAGAGCGCCAGCGCCTCGACCAACTGTTGGATAAAACCAAGCATGATTGATTTCTGGCTCGCCGCAGGTCTGCTTCTTCTGGTTGCCCTGAGTTTTCTGTTGATCCCTGTCCTGCGTGGTCGTCGCGCTCAACGCGAGGAGGACCGTACCGCGCTCAACGTGGCGCTGTACCAGGAACGCGTTGCCGAACTGCAAGTCGAGCGGGAGGAGGGCGTGCTCAACGCCGCGCAACTGGACACCGGTCGCGCCGAAGCTGCCCGTGAACTGCTCGCCGACACCGAGGGCGCCGATGCACCACGCGAATCCCGGTTGGGCAAGCCGTTGCCATTGCTCGCCGCTGTGCTGGTGCCGGTGTTGGGCCTGGCGCTGTACCTGCATTTCGGTGCCAGCGACAAGGTCGAGCTGACCCGTGAATTCGCCCAGGCGCCGCAGTCGATGGAAGAGATGACCCTGCGCCTGGAACGTGCGGTGGCGGCGCAACCGGATAACGCCGAGGGCCTGTATTTCCTCGGGCGTACCTACATGGCGCAGGATCGGCCCGCAGACGCGGCAAAGATCTTCGAGCGCACCGTGGCGGTGGCTGGTCGCCAACCCGAACTGCTGGGCCAATGGGCCCAGGCGCAGTATTTTGCCGATGGCAAGAAATGGTCGGACAAGCTCCAGGCGCTGACCGACGAAGCGCTGAAGCTCGATCCGAAGGAAGTCACCAGCCTCGGCCTGTTGGGTATCGCCGCTTTTGAGGGTGAGCGCTATCAGGACGCGATCGATTACTGGGGACGCCTGCTGGTGGAACTGCCCGAGGGCGACAAGTCCCGTGAAGCGCTGCAGGGCGGCATTACCCGTGCCACCGAGAAGCTGCAAGCCAGTGGCGGCAAGGTCGCCCAGGCGCCGGTGGCCAAGGCTGCGGCACTGCTCAAGGTGCGCGTCGACCTGGCGCCGGCACTCAAGGCCAAGGTGCAGCCGGGCGACAGCGTGTTCATCTTCGCCCGCGCCGTTTCCGGCCCGCCTGCGCCACTGGCCGCCAAGCGCCTGACGGTCGCCGATCTGCCGGTCACGGTAGAGCTGGGTGACGCGGACGCAATGATGCCGCAGTTGAAACTGTCGAACTTCCCCGAAGTCCAACTGGTGGCGCGCATCTCCCGGGCCGGCCAGCCGACCGCGGGTGAGTGGGTCGGCCGCAGCCAGCCCCTGGCGAGCACCACCACGGCGCAGCAACAATTGACCATCGACAGTCCGGACAAATAACAGGAATTCGCACCATGACCGCCATCGCTCGTATCACCCTGCTCACGCTCGTCATGGGCCTGAGCGCTTGTGCGGTCCAGCGTCCGTCGGAGCCCTCGGCACCGCTGCCTCCGATCCCGCCGTCGACCCCGACCAGCAAACCGGTCCCGTCCACAGCGCCGGGCAAACCTGTCATCCCGAACAAGCCGGCCAAACCGCTGCCGCGCACCTCCGCCAGCTTCGCCCCACCGCCAGGTGGCAACAGCCATTGGGACGCCAAGCTTGGGGTCTATGTGCTGGACAACCAGACGAACACGTTCTATCGCCAGCGAACCTATTACCGCTGGAACAACGGTTGGAGCCGTTCCGTCAGCCCGAATGGTCCATGGGAAGACACCAGCATCGAAGGCGTGCCAGCGGGCTTGGGGCGGCAATTCCATTAAGCAACGGGAACCCCGGAGGAAAGGGGGCATCTGTGGGAGCAAGCTTTGCTCCCACAGATAAATCCCCTTGCTACCATAGCGTTCGGTTGAGCCGCATCGCCAGGCTGGGCTTTTTGTGTTTCTGAATATTCTTTGAACGAAATTTTCACAAAATCTTGCGGACAATCCCCCGCGCTCATATCGCCGCCGGTTATTTAATGGCAATGCCATAGCCGTTCGTGCAACATTTGCGCACTCGCGCAAGCCCCGAGGCCAGACTTTGGTCAACAGAGGGCGCGCCGTTGTTTCTTTTTGTCACTCCAATTCCGATAGGGTCCTTAAACGACATGGCAATCCCGGACGCCCTGAGTCAGCAGCGTACTACGCATCGCCTGCTGCAACCGACCGTCAAATCACACCTGGCCTACACGTTGCTCTGTGCCCTGGTGATGATGGTCATGTTCAGCCTGCTGCGCGTGGCGCTGCTGGTCTATAACCGCGAGATGATCCTCGACACCCCGGCCTCGACCTTCGTTGAAGCCTTCGTCAATGGCCTGCGTTTCGACTTGCGCCTGGTGGTCTATCTCTGCATCCCGTTGTTGCTGGCGTTGTTCAGCGCCAGGGCCATGGCCGCCCGTGGGTTCTTTCGTTTGTGGCTGACCGTCACTTCCAGCATCGCGCTGTTCCTGGGCTTGATGGAGATGGATTTCTACCGTGAATTCCACCAGCGCCTCAACGGCCTGGTCTTCCAGTACGTAAAGGAAGACCCGAAAACCGTGATGAGCATGCTCTGGTACGGTTTTCCGGTGGTGCGCTACCTGCTGGCGTGGGCCGGCGGCACCATCATCCTCAGCCTGGCGTTCAAGGGCGCCGACCGCGCCACGCGTCCCCGTGGGCCGTTCAGTGGCGGCACCATCGGCACCCGGCAGATCGCTCCGTGGTATGGGCGTGTCGTGGTGTTCATCGTTTGCCTGCTGGTCGCTGTGACCGCCGCGCGTGGCACCTTGCGCCAAGGGCCGCCCCTGCGCTGGGGCGACGTCTACACCACCGATTCGAACTTCGCCAACCAGTTGGGCCTCAACGGTACCTTGTCGCTGGTGGCCGCGGCGAAAAGCCGGATGTCCGAAGACCGCGACAACATCTGGAAAGCCACCCTCGAGCAACCGTTGGCACAGCAGACTGTGCGCGACATGCTGGTGATGCCTGACGATAAACTGGTGGACACCGCGACCGCCGCCGTGCGCCGCGACTACACGCCGCCGGCCGACAAGACCCTGCCGATCAAGAACGTGGTCGTGATCCTCATGGAAAGCATGGCCGGTCACTCGGTTGGCGCCCTGGGCGCGCCGGGCAACATCACGCCTTACCTGGACAAACTGTCCAAGGAAGGCCTGTTGTTCGACCGTTTCTTCTCCAACGGTACCCACACCCACCAAGGCATGTTCGCCACCATGGCGTGCTTCCCGAACCTGCCCGGTTTTGAATACCTGATGCAGACGCCGGAGGGCAGCCACAAGCTGTCGGGCCTGCCGCAACTGCTCAGCGCCCGTGACTACGACGACGTGTATGTCTACAACGGCGATTTTGCCTGGGACAACCAGTCGGGTTTCTTCAGCAGCCAGGGCATGACTACATTCATCGGGCGTAACGACTTCGTGAACCCGGTGTTCTCCGATCCGACCTGGGGCGTGTCCGACCAGGATATGTTCGACCGTGGCCTGATCGAGCTCAAGGCGCGGGAAAACGGCAAGCCGTTCTATGCCTTGCTGCAAACCTTGTCCAACCACACCCCTTATGCGCTGCCGACGCCGTTGCCGGTCGAGCGGGTCACCGACCGTGGCAGCCTGAACGAACACCTGACTGCCATGCGTTACTCCGACTGGGCGCTGGGCCAGTTCTTCGAGAAGGCCCGCAAGGAGCCTTACTTCAAGGAAACCCTGTTCGTCGTGGTCGGCGACCATGGCTTTGGCAACGAACGCCAGATCACCGAGATGGACCTGGGCCGTTTCAACGTACCGATGCTGTTGATCGGTCCGGGCGTCCAGGAAAAATTCGGCCAGCGTAACCACACCGTGGGTACCCAGGTCGACATCGTGCCGACCATCATGGGCCGGATCGGTGGGCAAGTACGGAACCAGTGCTGGGGCCGTGACCTGTTGAACCTGCCGCAAGGCGATCCCGGTTTTGGTGTGATCAAGCCGTCGGGCAGTGATCAGACCACCGCGATCATCCGGGGTGACACCGTCCTGATGCTTCCCAAGGAAAAGGAAATGGCGCCGAAGATGTATCGCTATGAGCTGGGCGCCAATCCGCATGCGCAAATCATCCAGGATGCACCCGACGCTGCCGAGATGAAGCTCAAGCTCGAATCCTTCCTGCAAACCGCGACCAAGAGCCTGCTGGATAACACCGCCGGGGTTGTTGACGGCAAGCCGGACTGATAAACGGCGCACATAAAAAAGAGGCCTGCAAAGGCCTCTTTTTTTTTGCGCTTACTTAGTGGTTTATATCTTGCCCAGTAGTAGCAGGACCAACAGCACCACCAACACCACACCGATGATACCGGACGGGCCGTAACCCCAACTTCTGGAGTGCGGGAAGACTGGGAGACCACCGATCAGCAGGAGGATCAGGATAATGATAAGTATTGTGCCCATTGTAGATTTCCTTATTGGTCAGTTCTGGAGTGATGCAACTTCCAACTACCAGCGCGCATGCGTTAAATCCGGGCGGCTTAATAAGTCCGACCGTCGCGCCTTGTAGAAAATTCAAAGTTTTTGTAGCGCCTACGGTTTGCCCTCGCCATTCAGCAATCTGATGGAGCGTGGGTCCGCTGAATGCCTTCGCTACACTCGGCCTATCTCTCCCGGAACAACAAGGCTGTCTGCTATGCAAAATCGCATGATGATCACTGGTGCCGGCTCCGGCCTGGGTCGCGAAATCGCGCTGCGCTGGGCCCGCGAAGGATGGCGCCTGGCCTTATCGGATGTCAGCGAGCCGGGCCTCGTGGAAACCCTCAAGCTAGTGCGTGGTGCCGGTGGCGACGGCTTTATCCAGCGCTGCGACGTGCGCGACTACAGCCAATTGACTGCGTTCGCCCAGGCCTGCGAAGAGAAGTTCGGCGGTATCGATATCATCGTCAACAATGCCGGCGTGGCCTCGGGCGGCTTCTTCAGCGAGCTTTCCCTGGAGGATTGGGACTGGCAGATCGCGATCAACCTCATGGGCGTGGTCAAGGGCTGCAAGGCGTTCCTGCCGCTGCTGGAAAAAAGCCGTGGCAAGATCATCAACATCGCCTCCATGGCAGCCCTGATGCAGGGCCCGGCCATGAGCAACTACAACGTGGCCAAGGCAGGTGTCGTGGCGCTGTCGGAAAGCCTGCTGGTGGAACTGGCGCAGCAGGAAGTTGGCGTACACGTGGTGTGCCCGTCGTTCTTCCAGACCAATCTGTTGGACTCCTTCCGCGGCCCGACCCCGGCCATGAAAGCCCAGGTTGGCAAGTTGCTGGAAAGCTCACCGATCAGCGCCACGGATATTGCCGACTACATCTACCAGCAGGTCGCCCAGGGCCAGTTCATGATCCTGCCCCACGAACAGGGACGCATGGCTTGGGCGCTCAAGCAGAAGAACCCACAGTTGCTGTACGACGAAATGACCGTCATGGCCGACAAGATGCGCGCCAAGGCCCGGCAAAACCTCAATTGACCTGGATGCCCGATGTCCTCAGGATGGCGCCATTCGGCCCTCCTGATGGACATTTGCATGCTCAATTACCTGTGGTTTTTTCTCGCCGCGCTGTTTGAGATCGCTGGCTGCTACGCATTCTGGATGTGGTTGCGCCAGGGCAAGAGCGCCTGGTGGATCGCCCCGGCGGTGCTCAGCCTCACCCTGTTCGCGCTGTTGCTGACCCGCATCGAAGCGACGTACGCCGGGCGCGCCTACGCCGCTTATGGCGGCCTCTATATCATTGCCTCGATCGGCTGGCTGGCGGTGGTTGAGCGGGTGCGACCACTGGGGTCCGACTGGATTGGCGTGGCGCTCTGCGTGTTGGGGGCGAGTGTGATTCTATTCGGCCCGCGGTTCTCGGCGCCCTGAAATACCGGCGGTCCGACAGGGTTTTGCAGGAAGTTTCCGTCAGTCACAAGAACTTTGCTTGTAGGGCCTTACTGAATTCTCGTGGGTGACTTGAGAACAGGAAACAGGCCGGGCATGGTCAGGGTCCAGACATTCTTAAGGACAAGAACCATGCTTGTATTAAGCCGCGCTGTAGGTGAGTTGATTTCCATCGGTGACGATATTTCCGTCCGTGTGCTGTCGGTCAGCGGCGGCACGGTGCGTTTTGGCGTGGAAGCGCCACGGCACGTCGATGTCCATCGTTCCGAAATCTACGACAAGATCCAGAAGAAAAAGGCCCATGCCACTCGCAAGGCCTGTTCAGTCGAATAGGTGTTTGGGCACGTCGTGCTTGAGCATCAGTTGACACTGTTCACTTTCGGGGTCGAAGACGATCAACGCCTGGCCTTTGGTCAGGGCTTGCCTGACCCGCAGAACCCGCGTTTCCAGGGGCGTGTCGTCACCATTGTCGGTGCCGTCGCGGGTCACGAAATCCTCGATCAGGCGGGTGAGCGTGTCGACTTCGAGTTGGTCGTGGGGGATGAGCATGGGGTACCTCGGCTAGACAATAGGGCGATGCTACGGCCAATGGGCTTTTGCGGCTAGCCTTGGGTTTTGTGGAGCCTGTCCTGGCCTCATCGCGAGCAAGCTCGCTCCCACAATGGAGCACCTTGTGGGAGCGAGCTTGCTCGCGATGGCAATAGCCCAGACAGTGAAATGTCGGGTTAGTTATCGGAGCGCTGCCCAATCAGGCTGTCCACCGACGGTACCCGGGTATCACTTTCCATCTGTGTATCGTGTTCGATCTGATGACTGAAACGGTCCAGTGAACCCTGGGCTGGTTGCGCGTCGCTGGCGAACACCGGCGGGCTGAGGATGTAGGCGCCGAGCAGGCGACTGAGGGCGGCCAGGCTGTCGATGTGGGTGCGTTCGTAGCCATGGGTGGCGTCGCAGCCGAAGGCCAGCAGGGCGGTGCGGATATCGTGGCCGGCGGTGATGGCCGAATGAGCGTCGCTGAAGTAGTAGCGGAACAGGTCGCGGCGTGCCGGTACCTCGTTCTCCTTGGCCAGTTTCAGCAAGTGCCGCGACAGATGATAGTCGTAGGGGCCTCCGGAATCCTGCATCGCCACGCTGACTGTGTGTTCGCTGGAATGCTGGCCTGGCGCGACAGGCGCGATGTCGATGCCAACGAATTCGCTGACATCCCAGGGCAGTGCGGCCGCGGCACCGCTGCCGGTTTCCTCGGTGATGGTGAACAGTGGGTGACAGTCGATCAGCAGTTCTTCGCCGCTGTCGACAATCGCCTTGAGCGCCGCCAGCAGCGCCGCGACCCCGGCCTTGTCGTCCAGGTGACGAGCGCTGATGTGGCCGCTTTCGGTGAATTCCGGCAGGGGGTCGAAGGCGACGTAATCGCCGATGCCCACCCCCAGGGTTTCGCAATCGGCGCGGGTGGTGCAATAAGCGTCCAGGCGCAGCTCGATGTGGTCCCAACTGATGGGCAGTTCATCCACGGCGGTATTGAACGCGTGCCCGGATGCCATCAACGGCAGCACGCTGCCACGGATCACGCCGGTGTCGGTAAACAGGCTGACTCGGCTGCCTTCGGCAAATCGGCTGGACCAGCAACCCACGGGGGCCAGGGTCAGGCGGCCGTTGTCCTTGATGGCCCGCACCGAGGCACCGATGGTATCCAAGTGCGCCGACACGGCCCGGTCGGGGCTGCTCTTGCGCCCCTTGAGCGTGGCGCGAATGGTGCCACGGCGGGTCATTTCAAAAGCGATACCCAGCTCTTCGAGCCGCTCGGCGACGTAGCGCACGATGGTGTCGGTAAAGCCGGTAGGGCTGGGGATGGCGAGCATCTCCAGCAGGACCTTTTGCAGGTATTCGAGATCCGGTTCGGGAATTTTGCTGATCATGGAAACTCCTGATGGGTTGAACGCATCGATGGTTTCGATGAGTGTGTCCGACTGTTGGATGGCGGTGCCTGAACTGGCCTCATCGCGAGCAAGCTCGCTCCCACAGAGGTCCTACGATGAACACAGAATGTGTAAACACCAGAAATCCCATGTGGGAGCGAGCTTGCTCGCGATGGCATCTGTTCAGGCACTACGCCTCTGCTAGGCCGCCGTCTGGCTATGGGGAAACAACAAATCCACAAAGCGCTCGGCGGTGGGTTGTGGTTCGTGGTTGGCCAGGCCTGCGCGTTCGTTGGCTTCGATGAACACGTACTCGGGTTGATCGGCCGCCGGCACCAGCAGGTCGAGGCCGACCATGGGGATGTCGAGCGCCCGCGCGGCGCGCACCGCCGCATCGACAAGGGTCGGATGCAGGATGCCGGTGACATCCTCCAGCACGCCGCCGGTATGGAGGTTCGCCGTACGCCGTACGAACAGGTGCTCCCCAGCGGGCAGCACGCTGTCGTAGTCGAACCCCGCCGCGCTGAGCGTGCGCAGGGTCTCGGCGTCCATCGGGATTTTACTTTCGCCGCCCGTGGCCGCTTGGCGTCGGCGGCTCTGGGCTTCGATCAGCGCGCCGATGGTGTGCCGGCCATCGCCGATCACCTCCGCCGGGCGCCGGATCGCCGCCGCCACCACTTCGAAACCGATCACCAGAATGCGCAGGTCCAGTCCCTCGTGGAAGCTTTCCAGCAAGACCTGGCTATCGAACTGCCGGGCCGCTTCGATGGCGCTCTGCACCTCCTCGATGGTGCGCAGGTCTACCGCCACGCCTTGGCCCTGTTCACCGTCCAGCGGCTTGACGACCACCCGTTCGTGCTCGTCGAGAAACGCCAGGTTGTCATCGGCATTGCCCGCCAACTGTTGGGCCGGCAGGTTCAGGCCGGCGTTTTTCAGCACTTTGTGGGTCAGGCTTTTGTTCTGGCACAGCGTCATGCTGATGGCGCTGGTCAGGTCGCTCAAGGATTCGCGGCATCGGACCCGACGGCTGCCGTGGACCAGGGTGAACAAGCCGGCCTCGGCATCGTCCACCTGCACGTCGATGCCTCGGCGGTGAGCTTCTTCGACAATGATTCGCGCATAAGGATTGAACTGCGCTTCGGGGCCTGGCCCCAGGAACAACGGCTGGTTGATGCCGTTCTTGCGTTTGATGGCGAAGGTCGAGAGATTGCGAAAGCCGAGTTTGGCGTAGAGGTTTTTCGCCAGGCGATTGTCGTGCAACACCGACAGGTCGAGGTAACTCAAGCCACGGCTCATGAAATGCTCGATGAGGTGACGCACCAGCACTTCGCCAACACCGGGCCGCGGACATTGCGGGTCGACTGCCAGGCACCAGAGGCTGCTGCCGTTTTCCGGGTCGTTGAAGGCTTTCTGGTGATTCAGACCCATGACGCTGCCGATCACCGCACCGGTGTCGTCATCTTCGGCCAGCCAGTAGACCGGGCCACCCTCATGGCGCGGGGTCAGGCGCAGCGGGTCGATGGGCAACATGCCTCGGGCTTGGTACAGCTGGTTGATGGCCTGCCAGTCGGTCTCGCTCTGGGCCCGACGAATCCGGAAACCGCGAAACACCCGGGTGGACTGGCGATAGTCGCTGAACCACAAGCGCAAGGTGTCGGACGGATCGAGGAACAGTTGTGCCGGTTCCAGCCCCAGTACTTGCTGGGGCGCGGCCACGTACAAGGCAATGTCGCGTTCGCCGGGTTGTTCGTTGAGCAGTTCCTGGGCCAGGCTTGCCGGGTCCGGGAAGGTGTGGCCGATCAAAAGTCGGCCCCAGCCGCAATGCACCGCGATCGGGTCGGCACCCAACTCGCTGCCGTCTTCGGCCAGGCGTGCCTGCAGGCGTTCGTAGGAGGGCGCCTGGCCACGCAAGAGGCGTTGATTGTGAACTGTTGCATGAGGTTTCATCGATCAGATTCCTTGCTCGCTGAGCCACAGGTTCAGCGCCGCCAGTTGCCACAGTCGCGAGCCGCGCAATGGCGTGAGCTGGCCGTTGGGGTCGGTCAGCAGGCGGTCGAGCATGGCCGGGTTGAACAGGCCGCGGTCCTGGCTCGGGTCCAGCAGCAACTCGCGAACCCAGGCCAGCGTATTGCCTTCCAGGTGCTTGAGGCCTGGCACCGGGAAATAGCCTTTCTTGCGGTCGATCACCTCGCCGGGGATCACCCGCCGGGCGGCTTCCTTGAGTACCTGCTTGCCGCCATCGGGCAGCTTGAACTTCGCTGGGACCCGGGCCGAGAGTTCCACCAGGCGGAAGTCCAGGAAGGGCGTGCGCGCTTCCAGGCCCCAGGCCATGGTCATGTTGTCGACACGCTTGACCGGGTCGTCCACCAGCATCACGGTGCTGTCCAGGCGCAGGGCCTTGTCTACCGCCGCATCGGCCCCGGGCTGGGCGAAATGTTCTTTGACGAAGTCACCGGCCGCGTCGTTGGCCATCAGCCATTTGGGCTGCACGGTGGCGGCATATTCTTCGTAGCTGCGGTCGAAGAACGCGGCGCGATAGGCCGCGTACGGATCGCTGGCGCCATCGACCTGCGGGTACCAGTGGTAACCGGCGAACAGCTCGTCGGCGCCCTGGCCGCTTTGCACCACTTTGCAGTGCTTGGCCACTTCCCGCGATAGCAGGTAGAAGGCGATGCAGTCATGGCTGACCATCGGCTCGCTCATGGCACGGAACGCTGCCGGCAGTTGCTCGATGATCTCTTTCTCGTCGATACGCAGTTGGTGGTGGCGGGTGCCGTAGTGCTTGGCGATCAGGTCTGAATACTGGAACTCGTCACCACGCTCGCCGCCGGCATCCTGGAAACCGATAGAGAAGGTCGACAGGTCTTCTACGCCGACCTCGCGCAGCAGTCCCACAAGCATGCTCGAATCCACGCCACCGGAAAGCAGCACGCCGACATCCACGGCGGCGCGTTGGCGAATGGCAACCGCTTCACGGGTGCTGTCGAGCACGCGGTCGATCCAGTCTTCCAGGTTCAGGTGCTGTTCGTCGGCCCGTGGTCCGTAGGGCAGGGTCCACCAGGTTTTCTGCTCGGTGCTGCCGTCGGCTTCGATGCGCATCCAGGTGGCGGGCGGCAGTTTTTCAACACCCGCCAGCAAGGTGCGAGGCGCCGGGACCACCGCGTGGAAATTCAGGTAATGGTTGAGGGCCACCGGGTCGAGCATCGGGTTGATATCGCCACCCTTGAGCAGTGCTGGCAATGCCGAGGCGAAACGTAGCCGTTGGCCGGTGCGCGACAGGTACAGCGGCTTGACGCCGAGGCGGTCGCGGGCGATGAACAGCCGCTTGGCATCGCGTTCCCAGATGGCGAAGGCGAACATGCCGTTGAGCTTGGGCAGCAGCGCTTCGCCCCAGGCGTGATAGCCCTTGAGCAGCACTTCGGTGTCGCCACCTGAATAGAAGCTGTAGCCCAGGCCTTCGAGCTCGCTGCGCAGTTCCGGGTAGTTGTAGATCGCGCCGTTGAAGGCCAGGGACAGGCCCAACTGATTGTCGATCATCGGCTGGGCCGAGCCGTCCGACAGGTCCATGATTTTCAGGCGCCGATGGCCCAGGGCAATTGGCCCTTGGCTATGAAAGCCCCAGGCGTCGGGGCCGCGAGGGGCCAGGTGATGGGTGATTCGCTCTACGGCCGCAAGGTCCGCAGGTTGTTGATCGAAACGTAACTCTCCAGCTAATCCGCACATAAGTCCTTACCGGTTTTTCCGTTGGGGAGGGGTCAAGCCGCACACGCCAAAAGGGCGGGTACCCTGAAACTGACCGGAGGGATTGCTGTGAGTTTTAGATCGATGCGTTATAAGCCGGCCCGTGGGGGGATGGTCTGCCACGGGATTTCAAAGATGGGCGAACCTGTGGGCGCTGAGCTTGCTCGCGATGGCGGTGGATCAGTCGGCATCCAAGTAGGCTGACACATCGCCATCGCGAGCAAGCTCAGCTCCCACAGGATTTGTGGTGAGCCATCCATCTGTGTCAGGCCTTGCCCCGAATCAATGCTCGCAACGCAAACCGGTTTGGATGGCAGGCTTCGGCCACGCTGCGGGGCAGTGGCAGGGGTTCGTTGTCCAGCCAGGCGGCGATCAGTTCGCCCGACAGCGGGGCGGTGATCAGGCCGCGGGAACCGTGGCCGCTGTTGATGTACAGGCCATCGAGCCACGGGCAGGGGGCGTCCGGTACTTGGCGGGCGTCTTTGCCGAGGGCCGCATAGGCTTCGGTAAAGGCTTGACGATCCGCTAATGGGCCGACAATCGGCAGGTAATCCGGGCTGGTGCAACGGAACGCCGCGCGACCTTCGAGGCGTTCCGGGTCCAGGCTGCCGGCATTCAGGCGGTCCACCAGGTCCAGGGAAATTTCTTCAAGCATCTGCAGGTTGCCGGCATGCTCGGCGGCCGTGGGCGTCAGGTCGTCGCTGTTGAAATCGAAACTGGCGCCCAGGGTGTGCTCGCCCAGTCGCGGCGGGGCCGCATAACCTTCGGCACAAACCACGGTCGCCAGGCTCTGGCTGCGGGTGGTTTGTGGCAACCGGGTGATTTGCCCACGAATGCGCTTGAGCGGCAAGTCGGCGGCCGCTTCGAAACGTTTGATCTCGGCGGCGCTGGCGAGGATCGCCACCGGCGCGCTGGCCAGGCAACGTTCGCCGTCCCACGCCTGCCAATGGCCGTCCACGCGGCGCAGTTGCAGCACTTCATGATGGGGCTGCACGTCAATCGCCGGCCCCGAGGCTTGCCAGCGACACAACGCCGGTGGATGCACCCAGCCGCCCTCGGGATAAAACAGACCACCACAGGCCAGACCGATGCCGGACCGCACCTGCGCCTCGGACTGATCGAGGGTATGCAGCAAATCCCTTGGGAACGCCTCGGCCAGTTGCGCCTGACGCTCGGCTTCCTTGCTGTTGAAGGCCAGTTGCAAGACGCCGCAGGCGTCCCAGTCAGTGCCGCGTTGCAGTTGCTCCAGCACGCGCCGGGTGTAGCCGAAGCCGCTGAGGATCATCTGCGACAACGCCGTGCCGTGGGCCGACAGCTTGAGATACAGCACGCCCTGGGGGTTGCCGGAAGCTTCCTCGGCCAACCCGGCATGACGCTCCAGCAACGTCACCTGCCAGCCACGTGCGGCGAGGCTGGCAGCGCTGGCACAACCGGCCAGGCCGCCGCCGATCACCAGTGCCCGGCGTTCGCCGGTCAGCGTGGCGGGGCGGGCGTACCAGGGTTTTGCCGGGGCCGGGGCCGGTGTCTGCTCCGGCCAACCGAGAAACACACCGCGCAGGATTTCCCACTTGTGGCCGATGCCCGGCGTGCGCTTCATCTTGAAACCCGCCGCGTTCAGCAATCGCCGGACCCAACCGGTGCTGGTGAAGGTGCTGAGGGTGGCGTCAGGTGCGGCCAGCCGGGCCAGTTCGGCGAACAGCTCGGCGGTCCACATCTCGGGGTTCCTGGCCGGCGCGAAACCGTCGAGGAACCAGGCGTCGATCTGACCGTCCAGCTGCGGCAACTGCTCCAGGGCATCGCCGATCAACAGGGTCAGCGTCACCCGTCCGTCCGCCAGGACCAGGCGCTGGAAGCCCTGGTGGATCGCCACGTACTGCTCAAGCAATTGCTCCGCCTGAAGACTCAGTTGCGGCCACAAGGCCAGGGCCCGGCCCAGGTCCTGGGGGGTCAAGGGGTACTTCTCGACACTGACGAAATGCAGCCGGGCGCCTGCCGGTGCGCACTGTTCGAACAGTTGCCAGGCACAGAGGAAATTCAAGCCGGTGCCAAATCCGGTTTCGCCGATCACCAGCCGCCCGTCATCGGCCAGGGCCGCGAAACGCTCGGCCAGGTTGTTCTGCTCAAGGAACACATAACGGGTTTCTTCCAGCCCCGACTGGTCGGAAAAATACACATCGTCGAACACCCGCGAACGCGGGCGACCCTGATCATCCCAGTCGAGTTGGGCGTGTTGCTGGATGGGCGTCATGGCTGGCTCGGTCAAAACTGAGCGGCCATTCTAGCCGATCGGTATCGGCTTGCTTGACCCATCGCAACAGAGCGCGCATCTGGATGGAATCTGCTGCACAGGGCCGCATCCAATCCGCTAGTCTTGGCCCATCCCCGGAAGGAGCTGCCCATGTTTGAATCCGCTGAAATCGGTCATGCCATCGATAAAGAAACCTTTGAGGCCGAAGTGCCGGCCCTGCGTGAAGCGTTGTTGGAGGCGCAGTTCGAGTTGCAGCAGCAGGGCCGGTTTCCGGTCATCGTGCTGATCAATGGCATCGAAGGTGCGGGCAAGGGCGAGACGGTGAAGTTGCTCAACGAGTGGATGGACCCGCGGCTGATCGAAGTGCGCACCTTCGACCAGCAGACCGACGAGGAACTGGCGCGGCCTCCAGCGTGGCGTTACTGGCGGATGCTGCCGGCCAAGGGGCGCATGGGGATTTTCTTCGGCAACTGGTACAGCCAGATGCTGCAAGGCCGAGTCCATGGCGAGTTCAAGGACCCACGGCTCGACCAGGCGATTGCCGGTGCCGAGCGCCTGGAAAAAATGCTCTGCGACGAAGGCGCGCTGATCTTCAAGTTCTGGTTCCACCTGTCCAAGAAACAGATGAAGGCCCGGCTCAAGGGGCTCAAGGATGACCCACTGCACAGCTGGCGCATCAGCCCGCTGGACTGGCAGCAGTCCCAGACCTACGACAAGTTCGTCAAATACGGTGAGCGCGTGCTGCGCCGCACCAGTCGCGATTACGCGCCGTGGCATGTGATCGAAGGGATGGACAGCTGTTATCGCAGCCTCACCGTCGGACGGATCCTGCTCGACGGCTTGCGCCAGGCCCTGGACCGTCCGAAGGTCAAACCGCAAAAGGTCGGCGTGGCGCCGCTGCCCGCGCTGGACGGCCAGGTCACGCTGCTCGACAGCCTGGACATGACCTTGCGCCTGGACAAGGCCGATTACGAAGAACAGCTGATCACCGAGCAGGCGCGGTTCGCCGGCCTGCTGCGGGACAAGCGCATGCGCCAGCATGCCTTGGTGGCGGTGTTCGAGGGCAATGATGCGGCAGGCAAGGGCGGGGCGATCCGGCGGGTCGCGGCAGCCCTGGACCCGCGTCAATACAGCATCGTGCCGATTGCCGCGCCCACTGAAGAAGAGCGCGCCCACCCCTACATGTGGCGGTTCTGGCGGCATATTCCCGCGCGGGGCAAGTTCACCATGTTCGACCGCTCCTGGTACGGCCGGGTGCTGGTGGAGCGGGTCGAAGGCTTTTGCAGCCAGGCCGACTGGCTGCGGGCCTATGGAGAAATCAACGATTTCGAGGAGCAGGTCGCCGATGCCGGCTTGGTGGTGGTCAAGTTCTGGCTGGCCATCGACAAGGAAACCCAGCTGGAGCGTTTCCAGGAGCGCGAGGACATTCCATTCAAGCGCTTCAAGATCACCGAGGACGACTGGCGCAACCGCGACAAGTGGGACGCTTACCGCGCAGCGGTGTGCGACATGGTCGACCGCACGAGCACCGAGATTTCCCCTTGGACATTGGTGGAAGCCAACGACAAGCGCTGGGCGCGGGTCAAGGTGTTGCGTACTCTCAACCAGGCGCTGGAGGCGGCTTTCGAGCGGAGTGCAAAGCAGGCTCGCAAGAAAAAGAAGGGCTAGGGCGATGGGTGCGCATACGCGGGGTGAATGATTGTCGCGGTCGGTTATGCAGTGGATTTATGCTCGATTCACTCTCAACCGACTACAACAATGAGGTACAGCCATGCGTGAAGTGGTGATCGTCGACAGCGTACGGACCGGCCTGGCCAAGTCCTTTCGCGGCAAGTTCAACATGACCCGTCCAGACGACATGGCGGCCCATTGTGTCGATGCCTTGCTGGCGCGCAACGACATCAATCCGGCCAGTGTCGAGGACTGCATCGTCGGGGCCGGGTCCAATGAAGGCGCCCAGGGCTACAACATCGGGCGCAACGTGGCGGTGCTCTCGAGATTGGGCACCGGCACCGCCGGCATGACCCTCAACCGCTTCTGTTCCTCGGGCCTGCAAGCCATTGCCATCGCCGCCAACCAGATCGCTTCCGGTTGCAGCGACATCATCGTGGCGGGCGGCGTGGAATCCATCAGTCTGACGATGAAAAGCGTCAACACCGACAATCTGATCAACCCGCTGCTCAAGGAGCAGGTGCCNGGGATCTATTTCCCCATGGGCCAGACGGCCGAGATCGTNGCCCGNCGTTACCAGGTCAGNCGCGAGGAACAGGACCGCTACGCCTTGCAGAGCCAGCAGCGCACCGCCAAGGCCCAGGCGGCCGGGTTGTTCAATGACGAAATCATCCCGATGGCGGTCAAGTACCGGGTCGAGGACAAGAACACTGGCGCTGTCCAGATCCTCGACGGTGTGGTCGATCACGACGATTGCAACCGTCCGGACACCACCTACGAAAGCCTGGCCGGCCTGAAACCGGTATTCGCCGAAGACGGTTCGGTGACGGCGGGCAACTCGTCGCAGTTGTCCGACGGGGCCTCGATGACCTTGGTGATGAGCCTGGAAAAAGCCCTGGCGCTGGGGCTCAAGCCCAAGGCGTTTTTCCGCGGCTTCACCGTGGCCGGTTGCGAGCCGGACGAGATGGGCATCGGCCCGGTGTTTTCAGTGCCCAAGCTGCTCAAGGCCAAGGGCTTGCAGATCGCCGATATCGACCTGTGGGAACTCAACGAGGCCTTTGCTTCCCAGTGCCTGTACAGCCGCAACCGGTTGGAAATCGATCCCGAGAAATACAACGTCAACGGCGGCTCGATCTCCATCGGTCATCCGTTCGGCATGACCGGCTCGCGGCAAGTGGGGCACCTGGTGCGCGAGCTGCAACGACGCAACCTGCGCTATGGCATCGTGACCATGTGCGTGGGCGGCGGGATGGGGGCTACGGGGTTGTTTGAGGCGGTGAGATAACCGGGCGCTGACGAGGGGATTATTTATGGCAAGGGGATTTGTCTCTGTGGGAGCAAGGCTTGCCCGCGATGAAGTTGATGCGGTCTCTCAAACCGAGGTGTCTGCATCGCGAGCAAGCTTTGCTCCCACAGGTAAATTCCCTTGCCACAAGGAGCTGCGCCAGCCGTGAGAGTGTTTAGCTGGCAACCTGAGTCAACTGCTGCATCCGCTGGATATACGCTTCTATCTCCACTTCTGCCGCTTCGCGGGTGGCGAACGGACCCTCTTGGGTGCCCTCACGTGTATTGAAATAAAACTCGCCGTTAACCCGGCAGATCCGGTCACTGCGAAAAATAGTCGTAGGGGCGGGATCCAAGGCGCGTTTTCCAAGCATGTCGGGTCTCCAGAGTGCAGCGAGGTCTGTTTCAAATGAGCATATGTGTTGTCCCAGATTCCCGCCTGTCCAACCGATCGACGGCTACGACCCCTACAATCCCATGGGCGGCCTCTGCCAAACTGTCCCTGTGTCGTGACGCAATAGACGCCTAGAATGGACGTCCTTTGTCTTGGGCTTCGAGGGTTGCATGCACATATCGTCCGGTCGCTGGGTCTACGGCCTGTTCCTCGCCCTGTTGACTGCCCTGCTATGGGGAATCCTGCCGATCAAGCTCAAGCAAGTGCTGCAAGTGATGGATCCGGTCACCGTGACCTGGTTTCGCTTGCTGGTGTCCGGCGGTTTGCTGTTCATCTATTTGGCCGCCACCCGGCGCCTGCCCAGTCACAAGGTCCTGGGCCCACGGGGCGGCTGGCTGGTAGCGATGGCGGTGCTCGGGCTGGTGGGCAACTACGTGTTGTACCTGATGGGCCTGAACCGCTTGAGCCCCGGCACCGCACAATTGGTGGTGCAGATGGGACCGATCATGTTGCTGGTCGCCAGTCTGTTCGTGTTCAAGGAGCGTTTCAGCGTGGGGCAGGGCATCGGCCTGCTGGTGTTGCTGATCGGTTTTACGCTGTTTTTCAACCAGCGCCTGGGCGAGTTGCTGACGTCCCTGAGCGACTACACCGCCGGGGTCCTGATGGTGTTGCTGGCGTCGACGGTCTGGACGTTTTATGCCCTGGGCCAGAAGCAATTGTTGACGGTGTGGAATTCGTTGCAGGTGATGATGGTGATCTACCTGTTCTGCGCGTTGCTGCTCACGCCCTGGGTGCATCCGTTGGAGGCGCTGCAATTGAGCCCGTTGCAAGGCTGGCTGTTGCTCGCATGCTGCCTCAACACGCTGATTGCCTATGGCGCGTTTGCCGAAGCCTTGGCCCATTGGGAGGCGTCGCGGGTCAGCGCGACCCTGGCGATCACGCCGCTGGTGACGTTCGCCGCAGTGGCGACGGCGGCTTGGTGGTGGCCTGATTATGTCCATGCCGAGCAGATCAATCTGCTGGGGTATGGCGGGGCGGTGCTGGTGGTGCTGGGGTCGGCGCTGGTTGCCCTGGGCCCGTCGCTGATCGCCGGGCTCAGGGCCCGGCGCGTGGGACATTAGCCCCCTGTGGGAGCGAGCCTGCTCGCGATGGCGGCCTGACAGACAATAGAAATGTCGAGCCTGCCGGCCCCATCGCGAGCAGGGGGACTGGCGTTAACCCTGGCTACCGGCCTCCAGCATATTCTCCGGCCGCACCCAGGCATCGAACTCTTCATCGGTCAGGTACCCCAGTTGCAGCGCCGCCTCACGCAGGGTCAAGCCTTCGCCGTAGGCTTTCTTGGCGATTTCCGCAGACTTGTCGTAGCCGATGTGCGGGTTCAGCGCAGTCACCAGCATCAACCCACGCTCCAGATGCGCGGCCATCTGCTCGGCATCCGGCTCGAGCCCGGCGATGCAGTGCTGCTGGAAGTTGCTGCAGCCATCGGCCAGCAGGCGAATCGATTGCAGCAGGTTGTGGATGATCACCGGTTTGAACACGTTCAACTGCAAATGCCCCTGGCTGGCGGCAAAACCGATGGTCACGTCGTTGCCCATGACCTGGCAGGCCAGCATCGACAAGGCTTCGCACTGGGTCGGGTTGACCTTGCCGGGCATGATGGAACTGCCCGGTTCGTTGGCCGGCAGTTTCACCTCGGCGAACCCGGCCCGTGGTCCGGAGCCCAGCAGGCGCAGGTCGTTGGCAATCTTCATCAAGGTCACGGCGAGGGTTTTCAGCGCGCCAGACAGGGACGTCAGGGGTTCATGGCCGGCCAGCGCGGCAAACTTGTTCGGCGCGGTGACGAACGGCAGGCCCGACAGCGCCGCCAGTTCAGCGGCAATCGCTTCGCCGAAACCATGGGGTGAATTGAGCCCGGTGCCGACTGCCGTGCCGCCCTGGGCCAGTTCGCAGACCGCCGGTAGCGTGGCGCGGATCGCCCGTTCGGCGTAATCGAGTTGAGCAATGAACGCCGACAGTTCCTGGCCGAAGGTGATTGGCGTGGCATCCATCATGTGGGTTCGGCCGGTCTTGACCAGTTTCATGTGGCGCGCCGCCAGTTCCGCCAGGCCACCGGAAAGCTCGCTGATGGCCGGAAGCAATTGCTGGTGGACGGCCTGGGCGGCAGCAATGTGCATCGCAGTGGGGAAGCAGTCGTTGGAACTCTGCGAGCGGTTGACGTGGTCGTTGGGGTGCACCGGGCTCTTGCCGCCGCGAGGGTTGCCGGCCAGTTCGTTGGCGCGCCCGGCGATCACCTCGTTGACGTTCATGTTGCTCTGGGTTCCGCTGCCGGTCTGCCAGACCACCAGTGGAAACTGGTCGTCATGCTGGCCGGCCAGCACTTCGTCGGCGGCCTGTTCGATCAGGCGGGCGATGTCGGCGGGGAGGTCGCCATTGCGATCATTGACCCGCGCGGCGGCTTTCTTGATCAGTGCCAATGCGTGCAACACCGACAGCGGCATGCGTTCGTTGCCAATGGCGAAGTTGATCATGGAACGCTGCGTCTGGGCGCCCCAGTAGGCGTCGTCCGGGACTTCAACCTGGCCAAGGCTGTCGGTTTCGATACGGCTCATCGGGTCAAACTCCTTAAGGGCTGAATGCGCAGTTTAGGCCCAGATGGGCGGCGCCGGTTCCCTCAATCTAGGAGCGATGGGTTCGGCCCGTCAATCGGACCCGGCAAGCATCGGGGTTGAGGCCCAGCGTTTTTTAGGCGCAGAATGGTCGCCCTTGGGGTTTTACCTCGCCTGTAATGAAAGGAAACTCGATGACCCGTCTTCGTGCCATCTGTACCGCAGTTGCTCTGGTGTGTGCCAGCGGCCCTGTTTTCGCCGATACCGCCAGCCACAACGCCAGCGCCGAAGCGTTCCTGACCCTGGCGCACGCTGACAAACTGGGCACTCCGGTATACATGCAAGTGCAGCAGATGTTTGCCCAGCGCTTTGAACAGACCAAGGCCCCTGAGTCGAAAAAAGCCACCCTGGAAACCTACCAGGCCAAGGCCAATGCCGCGTTGGACCAAGCCATCGGCTGGAACAAGCTCAAGCCGGACATGGTCAAGCTCTACACCAGCAACTTCAGCGAATCTGAGCTCAAGGACCTGGTCGCTTTCTATCAATCGCCACTGGGCAAGAAAGTCCTGGAAAAAATGCCGCAGCTGACCCAGCAATCGGCCCAACTGACCCAGGCCAAGCTTGAAAGCGCGGTACCGGTGGTCAACAAGCTGCTGGCGGACATGACGGCCGAGCTCGAGCCAAAAGGCGCCGCCCCTGCCCCTGCCAAGAAAAAGCCGTAAGCGGAGCCTGGTATGAGCATGCAACAACGCATCGAATCGACACTCGGGCTCTTGCAGCCCGAGTATTTGCAAGTGCTGGATGAAAGCCACATGCACAGCCGTGGCCTGCAGACCCACTTCAAGGCCGTGGTGGTCAGCCAGCAGTTCGAAGGGCTCAATCGCGTCAAGCGCCACCAGAAGGTCTACGGCACGCTGGGCGAGCTGATGGGTGAGTTCCATGCGTTGGCGCTGCACACCTACACCCCCGAAGAATGGGCGCAGATCGACGCGGCCCCGGCTTCGCCGACGTGTGCCGGTGGCAGCAAGCACTGATTGGGCTGCGGTGGATGGCAAAGCCTTGAGTCTGTGGGAGCAAAGCCCTATGGGAGTGAGCACCTGTGGGAGCAAAGCTTGCTCGCGATGAAGTTGATGCGGTCTCTCAAAAACCGAGGTGTCCGCATCGCGAGCAAAGCTTTGCTCCCACAGGGCCTTGCTCCCACAGAGTGATCCTCACGGCACTGTTGCGCACAGCAATCGCTGTCTGCACCCCTCCTGTTTTTTGTTAGAATCCGCAACGCGCCGCTCACTCGGCGCGTTTTTTTTCGCATCCGGTTCACCCTTTACGAGGGTAGCCACCTGGAGAAACACCCATGGCACAACCCATTGTCGTGGCGGCACTGTATAAGTTCGTCACCCTGGAAGATTATGTCGAGCTGCGTGAGCCCTTGCTCAAGGCCATGCTCGACAACGGCATCAAAGGCACGTTGCTGATCGCCGAAGAAGGCATCAACGGCACGGTCTCCGGCACTCGCGAAGGCATCGACGGCCTGCTGGCCTGGCTCAAGAACGATCCGCGCATGATCGACATCGACCATAAAGAGTCGTACTGCGATGAGCAGCCGTTCTACCGCACCAAGGTCAAGCTCAAGAAAGAAATCGTCACCCTCGGCGTCGAAGGCGTGGACCCTAACAAGCAGGTCGGCACTTATGTCGAACCGCAGGACTGGAACGCGCTGATCAGCGATCCGGAAGTGTTGTTGATCGACACCCGTAACGATTACGAAGTGTCCATCGGCACCTTCGAGGGCGCCATCGACCCCAAGACCACCAGCTTTCGTGAATTCCCTGAGTACATCAAGGCCAACTTCGACCCGGCCAGGCACAAGAAAGTCGCGATGTTCTGCACCGGCGGCATTCGTTGTGAAAAAGCCTCCAGCTACATGCTCGGCCAGGGTTTCGACGAGGTCTATCACCTCAAGGGCGGCATCCTGAAATACCTCGAAGAGGTCCCCCAGGAAGAAACCAAGTGGCGCGGCGACTGCTTCGTGTTCGACAACCGCGTGACTGTTCGCCACGACCTCAGCGAAGGGGACTACGATCAATGTCACGCTTGTCGTACCCCGGTAAGCGTAGAAGACCGCGCCTCGGAGCACTATGTGCCTGGCATCAGTTGCCCGCATTGCTGGGATAAACTGAGCGAGAAGACCCGTCGCAGCGCCATCGACCGGCAGAAGCAGATCGAGTTGGCCAAGGCTCGCAACATGCCGCACCCGATCGGCTACAACTACAAGCAAACATCTTCAGAGGCTTGAACCATGGCGTCACGCCTGCTCTATGTGATGGACCCGATGTGCTCCTGGTGCTGGGGCTTTGCGCCGGTGGCCGAGGCGTTGGTAGAGCAGGCGCATGCCGCGGGGGTGGAGTTGCACCTGGTGGTGGGTGGTTTGCGCACTGGCAGCGGTTCGGCGCTGGAGCCGACCACCCGTCGCTACATTCTTGAACACTGGCAGGCGGTCACCCAGGCCACCGGCCAGCCTTTCAAGCTCGAAGGCGCATTGCCGGACGGTTTTGTCTACGACACCGAGCCTGCCTGCCGGGCTCTGGTGACGGCCCGCAGCCTGGCCCCGGACCTGGCCTGGAAGTTGGTGAAGTTGATCCAGCAGGCTTTTTATGTGCAAGGCCGCGACGTGACCCACGCCAGCGTGCTGGTGGAGTTGGCCGAACAGGCCGGGCTGCCCCGCATCGAATTCGCCGCGGCCTTCGACCGCGCCGACCAACATGCGGCCACCGCTGCGGATTTCACCTGGGTACAGGACCTGGGCATTGCCGGATTCCCCACACTGTTGGCCGAGCGTGATGGGCAGTTGGCCTTGTTGACCAACGGTTACCAGCCCCTGAGCCAACTGTCGCCTTTGCTGGGCCGCTGGCTGGAGCGCGCGACCTGTGCCTGACCGGCCGCCAGATACATCGGCCTCGCAGCGCATCGACCGGTTGAGTTGGGCGGAAATCCGTCGCCTGGCCCTCAAGCATAAAAAAGCCCTGTGGATCGCCAACGGCGTGGCCGTGCTGGCGACGCTGTGCAGCGTGCCGATCCCGTTGCTATTGCCGTTGCTGGTGGATGAAGTCCTGCTGGGGCATGGCGATGCGGCCCTGAAAGTCATGAACCAGGCGTTGCCCATGGGCTGGCAGCGCGCGGCCGGCTACATCGGGCTGATGTTGCTGGTAACCCTGGCCCTGCGCTGTGGCGCATTGCTGTTCAACGTGGTGCAGGCGCGCTTGTTCGCCCGGTTGGCCAAGGACATCGTCTATCGCATTCGCATCCGGTTGATCGAACGTCTCAAACGAATTTCCCTGGGCGAATACGAAAGCCTGGGCAGCGGCACCGTGGCGGCCCACCTGGTCACCGACCTGGACACCCTGGACAAATTCATCGGCGAAACCCTCAGTCGTTTCCTTGTGGCGATGCTGACCCTGGTGGGCACCGCCGGGATCCTGGTGTGGATGCACTGGGAGCTGGCGCTGCTGATCCTGCTGTTCAATCCGCTGGTGATCTACGCCACGGTGCAGTTGGGCAAGCGGGTCAAGCACCTCAAGAAACTGGAGAACGACAGTACCTCGCGCTTCACCCAGGCCTTGACCGAAACCCTGGATGCCATCCAGGAAGTGCGCGCTGGTAACCGCCAGGGTTACTTCCTTGGCCGCTTGGGAATGCGCGCCAAGGAGGTCCGTGATTACGCCGTGAGTTCGCAGTGGAAGACCGACGCCTCGAACCGCGCCAGTGGTTTGCTGTTCCAGTTCGGCATCGATATTTTTCGCGCGGCGGCCATGCTCACCGTGGTGTTTTCCGACCTGTCCATCGGCCAGATGCTGGCGGTCTTCAGCTACCTCTGGTTCATGATCGGGCCGGTCGAGCAACTGTTGAACCTGCAGTACGCCTATTACGCCGCTGGCGGTGCCTTGAACCGGATCAATGAACTGCTGGCCCGGGCCGACGAGCCCCAGTACACGGGCGTTGTCGATCCGTTCAAGGGCCGTGACACGGTGGGCATCGAGATCCAGGGGTTGAGTTTCGGCTACGGCGAGGAGCTGGTGCTCAACCAGTTGAACCTGTCCATCTCGCCGGGCGAGAAAGTCGCCATCGTCGGGGCCAGCGGCGGCGGCAAGAGCACCCTGGTGCAGTTGTTACTGGGGCTGTACACGCCGCAATCGGGCAGCATTCGTTTCGGTGGCGCCACGCAGCAGGAGATCGGCCTGGAGACCATCCGGGAGAATGTTGCGGTGGTGTTGCAACATCCGGCGCTGTTCAACGACACGGTGCGGGCCAACCTCGCCATGGGCCGTGAGTGCAGTGACGACGACTGCTGGCGGGCTCTGGAAATCGCCCAGCTCGATGCCACCGTACGGGCGCTGCCCCAGGGCCTGGAGAGCGTCGTTGGACGTTCCGGGGTGCGGCTTTCGGGCGGACAGCGTCAACGGCTGGCTATCGCTCGCATGGTATTGGCCGATCCGCGGGTGGTGATTCTCGACGAAGCCACCTCGGCACTGGACGCTGCCACCGAGTACAACCTTCACCAGGCATTGGCGCGTTTTTTGAGCGCACGCACCACGCTGATCATCGCCCACCGGCTCTCGGCGGTGAAGCAGGCCGATCGGGTATTGGTGTTCGACGGTGGGCAAATCGCCGAAGACGGCGACCATTTGCAGCTGATTGCCGAAGGTGGCCTGTACGCCCGACTCTATGGTCATTTGCAACAGATTCAGCAGCCTTGAGTTTCTAGCGCTTTTCTGCGCTTAGTATCGGAAAAAAAGCAGGCAAACACGCCGATTTTTCTGAATTCCACGCAAAGTCTGTCGATCTGTTCATCCATTCATTCGAAGGGTCGAAAACTAGCCTAGGCTATTGAGTCAGGAGCGGAATTCTGGCGGGTGTTCATCCGGCAATACCTGTGCAAGGGACCTCATGAAGCAAAAGCAGACTCTCGGAACACCACGGCTGCTGGGCATCGTCTGGCCCTTTATCGCCGTCGTGCTATTTCAGGCATTGCTTGGCGGCGTCAGCCTTTACGTGCTGTCCGCCGTTCGCGGCTATGTGGCGGGGGAGAGTCTCTGGTCCAAGGGCCAGAAAGACGCCATCTATTACCTCAATCTCTACGCCGACAGCCGCGACGAGGCGATTTTCCGCAAATACCAGCAAGCCATCGCCGTCCCCGAGGGCGGCCATGAACTGCGGGTGGCGCTGGACCGCAAGCCGCCGGATCTCGAAGCCGCACGGGCCGGGATTCTCCAAGGTGGCAACCATCCTGATGACGTGTCCAGCGTGATCTGGTTGTACCTCAATTTTCGCCACTTCAGTTACCTGGAAGAAGCCATCGATCTCTGGACGGTGGGCGACGGCTACCTGATCGAGCTGGATAACGTCGCCCGGCAGATGCACAGCAGCATTGCCGCAGGCCAGGCGTCGGAAGTGGATATCCGCGGCTGGAAGGCCCAGATATTTGCGATCAACGATTCCGTTACCCCGGCTGCCAAGGCATTCAGCGACGCACTGGGCGAGGGCTCGCGTTTTATCCTGCGGCTCCTGCTGGTGACCAATTTCGCCACTGCCCTGGGATTGATCGTCCTGGCGTTGTTGCGCACCCATAAACTGCTCGCCCAGCGGCAGGTGTTCGCCAACGCGCTGCAGATGGAGAAAGAGCGGGCGCAGATCACCCTGCAATCCATTGGCGACGGGGTCATCACCACCGACGTCGAGGGCGCCATCGCCTACATGAACCCCGCTGCCGAAGCGATGACCCATTGGAAAGCCGAACACGCCACGGGCTTGCCCCTGGCGGCGCTGTTCAATTTGCTCGATGACAATGCCCAGACCGAGGGGCTGACC
>Ga0065714_10064521_pt1 | contig 42727 bp, 68 predicted proteins | sample MisRhiReplicate2_FD_59101 | JGI IMG/M metagenome (GOLD analysis project Ga0065714, IMG submission 59101) | Miscanthus rhizosphere microbial communities from Kellogg Biological Station, MSU, sample Rhizosphere Soil Replicate 2: eDNA_1 v2... | ecosystem: Host-associated > Plants > Roots >... | reverse complement strand
GCATCAGCGTTGTTGAGGCCTTTCAAACTGGGACGTGGCCTGAATGGCTTAAAACCATTTTTGGCCGGTTCTTCGGGAAAGGAAAAACTGAATGATCGGCGGAATAGTGTGGATAATCGACTTTTACTGGGTGCCTATTGTCGCCACCATGCAGGCCATGTTCTGTGGTGGATGCGCCTACCAGATCGCTTTCAAGTTTCGTCGTGGTGATGCCACATATCGATTATTGCCCAGCGCATGCGCATTTGGCTTGGCCTCTCTCTGCGCCCAGCAGTGGCTAAGTATCGTTGGTCGCGTGCTCATGTACGGCAATTGGCCTGTCGTGTCATTCTACAATACGCTGACCTTTGCCATTCTGTTCGTGCTGCTCAGCAGGGCGCAGGGCAACGTGTCGAAGATGTTCTATTTTCAGAATGGTGATGCCAAATGAACTTGACGCAATCGCTCAAACGACTCCTGGGAAATGAGGGCGGTTACGTCGATCACCCCAAAGATCCTGGCGGCGCCACCAATTACGGCATCACTCAGCGAGTAGCGCGGGCGCATGGCTTCCAAGGCGACATGCGCAACTTCCCACTGTCGATGGCCATTGGCATTTACGAGGCGGATTACTGGAAGCCGATCAAGGCCGACCAGCTACCAGAAGCCCTGCGATTCCACGTATTTGATGCGGCCGTGAATAGCGGGCCAGCTCAAGCCATCAAGTGGTTGCAGCGCGCTGCTGGAGTGGCAGAGGACGGCATCATTGGGCCGCGAACCCTGTCGGCTGCATCGCTGGTTACGCCAGCCAAATACAGCGCAATCCGCTTGCGATTCATGACCGACCTGTCGACCTGGCCAACCTTCGGAAAAGGATGGGCTCGCCGAATCGCAGACAACCTGGAGCATGACGAATGAACTGGTCAGACATCGGCGGAATAGTTGGGCGAGCCGCGCCAATCGTTGGAACTCTGCTTGGCGGCCCCGCTGGCGCCGCTGTAGGAGCTTTGGTTGCGAGCGCGCTTAATGTGCCAAATGATCCGGATGCGGTCAACAAGGCGCTTTCTGGTAATCCTGACGCCATGGTTCGCGTACAAGAGTTGCAACTGACTGCGCGTGTCGAGCTGGAGAAGCTGGCCGTTCAGGCTGAAACAGTTCGCCTTCAGGCTGCCGGCGCACAATATGCGGCAGAGGCGGCAGATCGTGACAGTGCGCGGCAGTTGGCAGCGAAACAGCCAAACGACATCGTGCGTCCAGCGTTGACCTTCATCATGCTGGGCGGCTCTCTGTTCGTGGTTGTGGCTGTGCTGATCGGCTGGGCCAATGAGGTGATCAAGGATCCGACTGCGGCGCTGACTGTCGGCACCGTGCTTGGCCTGTGGCTGGGCATGACCAAGGAAGTCATGGGGTTCTGGTTCGGCATGACCAAGGAATCGCAGAAGCAGAACGCGATTGTTACCGACTTCGCCACGCAGCCTGGGACGGTGACGAAGCAGGATAAGTGAAGGTCAAAATTTCTGAGGTCGAAGGAATTTTATCCATAGTCTGCCGATCTTCAGAACTTTGATATGCCCGTTACGCTCGCTGAATAGCGGGGTGTAGCCGTCCTTAGTCCAGCGGAAATGCAAACCGTAGCCGAATATGCGGAACCACCAGTACTTCGCATTGTTCATTTCCGCATCGCTCGCATGATGGCCGAAGTCGCTTTAACCGCCGCGTACTTCTCAACGCTGTCATCTTCAAGGCGTGACAGGTGAATTGCCAGTTTTCCGCCAAACCAGCAAGTAGGCTTCCATGGAAGATCTCGGTGGAGTTTGTTTTTCATGGTTTCACCAGTAAATGAGCGTAATTCTTCAGGGTTCGCGGACTCTTGTTCCAGCCCGCCTTGATCAGCATCTGAGTCTGTTCGCCGAAAGCATCCTGCTCATCAGCAGTAACTTCGACAAATCCATCCTTGGCGGCCTGCTTGATATTGGCAAGATGATCCTCTCCATTCTGCGGCCCGCTGAGAATCTGGCGCATGCGAGTTTTGTGGTTGACCAGATATATTGCTGACCCGTTCATTCCGCCACCTCATCAACAACCAAAACCCAATCCTCACCAGGCTGCTTGCCCAGCTTGATCGAATACTTCTTGCCGCTGAAGGCCATCTTCTCAGCCATCGAGAACGCCGAGCGGGCGTCTTTAGTAGTCAGCGTGAATCCGGTGCCATCTTCGTGTTCGCGTAGTACTTCTGTGATCGCCATATCAAAGCTCCTTGGCAAACGCATCAGGCGCACGCATAACCGGCGCACCATCAACAACATCGTATTCGAAAACCGTTGAACTGTCGGCGCCGAGCTGAACCGCCATGAACTCTGGCAGGTAGAAAATCACGGATCCTTCGTCGTCGGCGTAGAAGCATTCGGCGTGAGATCGAGTGCGAACCAGTGCACCCACCTTGACGAATGACGCCTCGGTCGAGCGCGCTTTACGGATGGCGGCGACCGAGCATTCTTGTTGCTTGCCTTCAATACCGTGGTAGACCTGGGCGCGACAGACAAGCGGCGAGTTAGCGGCTGGCAGCGCTCCGCAGACGATGATTGCGGCGGTTAAGAGTGGCATGGGTTTGCTCCTGTCTAGGTGTGGACTGACTATAGATCTGCATAATAACTATGTCAACACCAGATAACAAAAAGCCCGCACGAAGGCGGGCTGGTTGGGTTACTCATCCATGCCGAATGGATCGCCATCATCCATCTGCGGCGGATCCAGATCATCAGCAACCGGCTCAGGAGTCGGCTTAACCCGCGCCTTCTGACCAGCAGTCATCGGCGCCTTCTTCTCTAACGTGGCGATGAAGGCTTCGGCGGTCAGCTCGCCGGAATCGATCTTTGGTTGAGCTGCTGCCAGGCGCTTAGCGAATGCTTCGTCGGGCCAGAAGATTGGCGCCGCCGCTGGAGCCTGAGAGCTGTCCGGATAATACGGCTCAACCGTCTGCGCGGACTTCTTGCCGCGAGTCGCGTTGGTCATGATCGTTTTCTTGCCGTCGATGTGGCTCATGTGGCTGGTCCGAATACCGCCTTCAGCCTTGCCGGCCCACATGACCGTCGGGTCGTTGTACAGCACGACGTAACGACCAACCCATTCAGATGGTTCGACATCTGACCAGCACGCCGCCAGCACGCGGCGAGATGTCTTGCTCGGCTTCCATGGCTGCGGATGAGAGTCAACGAAAATGCTGATTGGCTGATCTGTCGACCCGGTCATCTGGATATCAGTTATCTGGCAGACCAGCGGGCCACCCAACAGGTCTGCCGCGTTGATCTGGTCGCTCTTGGCCATGGTTGTGCCCATGAATTCTTCGCGGGAAATAGTCATTAAAGACCTCCAAAGGCTTCATCTGACAGCAGTTCATTGGCTGCCCACGATGTCACACTGGTGAATTCGGATTCTTCTTCGTAGCCAGGCCACACGCCGGAGTCCAGGCAGCGTGCGTATGTGTCGAGTGCTTCGCGAGCATGGCGGCGACCAAGCTCCAGAGCGATCTCGTCAAGGTCGTGAAGGATGAAGCCGTGCGGCGAATCTTCTTCCAATGCCGCCAGCGGAAAGTCGTCGCACTTCTCGCCGGTTTCCCACTGCCAGACCATCTGGTAGAAAGCGATCTGCATGTAGTAGCCGTAGTTCGTGATGGCGCGGGCGAACTCATTGCCGCGAGCATCCTGGCACTTCTTCAAATCCAGCGCCCATGCAGAGTCGCCCTTGCGGTCGAAGCGGCATTTGACATTGACGCCAGTGACGGGATCGACGGACACGACTGACAACTCATTGCGACCAGCCTTAGCCATGTAGCCGGCGAAGCGCTGATTACGATACGCGGCGTCCTGCATACCGATGATGCGGCGGTTTTCTGGTCGAGTCAGAACTACCGCGCCGCCAAGGTCTTTCGCCAAGCCTTTGTAGTATGCGCTTACACGATCATCGGCTTCGGCAACGTGGTAGGTCTTGGCGAACAGCTCCGGCTCCAGCAGCGCCATGTGGATTGCCGAGCCGATCTGTTTGGCGCGAGTGTCACCCGTTCCCGGCTCGCGGTACTTGAAGTGCGCAGGGCTGCGGCGAATCAGCTTCAGGCCTGAGTTGCTGGCCGCTTCGATGGCGAAGTATTCTTCGGCTGGGAGGTTTTCGTAGATCATGCCGGCACCTCATGCGTAATCGCCTTCAGCTTGCTGATGCGCTCGAGCAGGATGTTGACGCGGGATTGGGATTCGGCGCGCTCTTTCTGCACCTCAGCTTCCAGTTTCTCAATAAGCAAGCCAGTAGCATCGAATTCCGGAATGTCGATATCCACCTGGCGAGTGCAGATCAAGGTGTAATCATCGATTGAGCCCATATTCTGGCCCGCGACAAAAATCTCTGGCTCCGGTTTCCAACTACGCACAAGCGAATGGACATACAACGTTACTTTCTGAATAGCCATTTTGTTGCTCCTGTCATGGATGCTGCTTTAGGTGCTGAGATAGTGGATCAAGATAATAACTATGTCAACTGCTTTGAGGCGATGAAGGCGAGATAATCGGCGTAGGCCAGCTTGAATTGTTCGAAGCCGTAGCAGATGGCGGTGAAGTGGCCTCGTTCGGAGCCCGCAATCAAGAAGTCTCTCTGCTCTTTGCTGACCTTGGACTTCGTGCGATCCAATCGCTTCAGCTCAAACAGACCTGGCCACTGATCGAGGTCGATAATGTCGGGAGGGCCAGCCTTGACACCCTCCTTGGCGCGCATCTGCATGTACTGAGGACTTGCCTTGGTCTCTCCAGGGCAGTGGAAAATTAATGGAAAGCGCTCAGGGTAATTGAACGACAGCCAACTGATCGAGTCGATTTGCTCGCAGCGCTCTGTTCGGCAATCACCCCGATAGCCGCTGTCGTAGATACGGATCATCGTAGAGACCTTTTCACCAGATAACGACGAATTCTCCAGATGCGGACGGCCTGTTCTCGGTCAACCGGAACCGCGCCAGCAGCGATAGCCGCCTCTCGTTTCGACGGTACTAAGTCGTAATGTGGAGCGGATCGCTTATCCTGAAACCATCTGATCTGCATACCGACCGTTTTGCCAATCGCATGAAGCTCAGAAAGATCCAGGCTGTCAGTAAACATATGGCAGCTCGTGGTTTTGTTGCCGCGAATTACCCACCCGTAAGACTCAAGATCGTCCACGTAAACAGTCATACCGCCACCTCCACTTCCTGATATTTCCTTCTTCCTACCGTCCATTTCGAACCCTTCTTCCGCGCCGACAACTCAGCAGGCACCGGAATCAAATCAATATTTTCCATCACCGTTTCAGCCTTCATCGCCTTGAGTCTGAGACGAGACCGCTGATCAATCGGTAACTGATCAACGAACTTGCCCCAGATGATGTTGTTGACCTTTTTGTTCTGGCCGGCATGTGGATAGAACAATTCCATCGGCGTGTCTCCCGTCGACAGCTCGTAACGAAACCAGAGCTTGCCGTCTGAGCCGTGACCGGCTTTCATCGAGCGAACCGGGATAGACTCGCCATCTACATAATGCTTATTGTTCAGCGCCGCGTTTGGGTCGATCAGCATGCGCTTGCAGGATCGGCACTCGCGGGCAACCTGATCGTTCTGAGTGCCGCATCCAGGGCATAGGCGGAAGTGCCAGAAGTGTTCGCAGCGATTGCCGTAATCGTCGCGCATAATACAGCGGCGGGCTGACGGGCTGTTCATAGTTGAGCACTTCGGACACTCGATCAGATCCTTTTTTTCCTTCTTCGCCTTCTCCAGCTCGGCTTGCTCAAGGATCTGGTTGTCGTAAAGATGCCCGAGCGTGTTCATCACGTCGGCGTAATCCATTACCAGGGCATCAGGCTTGCTGCTGGCTGCAATCAGCTCAAGTCGATCAGCCGCAGTCAAGCCGAACAGGTTGGATCGCTCAAACATCGGCACTTCGCCATCAAGGATCAGCAGGCGCAGCACGCGACCGATAGCCTGGATCAGCAGCACCAGCGAACCGATTGGCCGCATGAATACCAGCGTGTCCCACCATGGCACGTTCACCCCGGTAGTCAGAACGGCGACGTTGATCGTGTACTTGATGACTCCGGTTTTCGCCTGATCCAGAATCCGGCGCCGATCCTTGTCCTTGGTCTTCTCGGTAATCACGCCAATGGTGTCAGGATCAACGCCGAGGTCTTTCATGGCGGCGGCAATCTGCCTGGCGTGCCGCTGGGTAGCCGCGAAGATCAGGACGCCCTTTCGGCTGGCCGCCTTCTCGATCACGTCAGAGCATACCGCCAGCAGCTTCTGGTGATCGCTGACAACGGCATCCATCTCGGCTTCGTCGTACTCCCAGCCATTCGGGTTCAAATGACTGAAGTCGTACTGCTTATCCGTGTCATCCGGATAGCCAAATGTCGGCGGAACAACCCAGCCTTGCTCGATCATGAATTCAGTGGTGATGACGCCGTCGCCTACGCCGCCTTCTGGATAATCGGTATCGTCCGGCTTGATGCTGGCGAACTTCTTCCAGAGGTGCTGCGGCGTATCGCCGACGATGGAGTCGGTGCCGCGAAAACATGAGCCGCTGAAGCATGCCAGGCGCATTGCCGGCTTGCAGTCGTAGAAGTGGTTGAGGATCTTCACTGCCATGCTGTCAGGGTTGTCGTATGGGATCTGGTGGCCCTCATCCCACATGATCAGGTCAGGGTGAAACTTCTTCAGCAGGGCGCGCTGCTCAGGCGTCTTGGCGAGTTCTTCGACGGTGTAGGGCGAGAACCTGTATTGAGGCTTTGGCGCTTCAGGTTCTTCGCCATCCTTGGCTTTGACGCCGAACCCGAGGGCACGTGACAGCGTTCCCTCGGTGGCGTAAACAACCTGGAAATGCGTGGACTTGACCTTGCCGCAACTGGCCGAGAACAACGAGTTATTCAGCAGCTTGGATTCATCGTTGAATGCCCAGGCCGCCTCACTGTTTTGCATACATAGCTCGCCTTGGCGCTGGATTACCAGCACGAAGACCGAGCGCGGCTTTTGTGAATTGATGGCAGCCTTTCTGACCGCCATTGCCAGCGCGGCGATCATGATACTTTTGCCGCTGGATACCGAAGCATTGCAGACGATTGGTGGATGAATATCGCGCTCGCCCCACTTCGCAGTCTCGCGGCTGCGGAAGTGTTTTTGCATGGCGGCGATTACGGGGAGTTGGTGTTCCAGCAGGTGGAGCGCCATATTGATTATTCCCCGATCAATTCCATTTGCTTATCAGCATCCAGCGGTTTGCCGGCCTGCTGCATTTCGCGAACGGCCATGATCAGGTCAGCCAGGGCGTGCGAACTGACGTTTACAAAAGTAGGCTCGGGATCATCGCAAAGCTCAATTGTCGACGCGCTCAATTGTTTTACAAGCACGACGGCAGCCGAAACCACCATATCCACTTTCGGCCGACTTGGCGCTTTCGGCGCTGCAACCTTCGCGGTCACCTTGTCCTTGCCGATTTCCTTGGCAGCCTCTTTGCGGCGCTCCAGTTCAGCAGGTGCATCGGCGCCATGATCGCGCACCAGCTTGACGGCTTCGGTTGCGGAAATAACGCCAGCGCCAACGGCTGCATGAACCTCTTCACCGCCACTGGCCAACAGCAAATGCTGATCAACATGCGCCAACGACTTGCCCATCTCAGCAGCAATATCCTGGCGACTCATGCCATGCTCATCACGCAGCGACAGATAAACGCGGCCACGCTGGACTGGATCAAGCGGTAATTGGCTGTTGCTCTTGGCAACCATGGCCTTGCGCTGAGCTGGAGTGCCTTGGTACGGAACCACGCTGACATAGCCGTCGAACTTGTCCGGATACTCCGCAGCGAAATCGGTGTAGGCCCAGTAGCGGCATTCGCCATCAACCAGCTCGATGTCGCCGGTTTCTGGATTCGTCCAGACAACCAGCGCGGGGATTGGCTCGCCAGCGATCAGCGAGGAAACGATTGATGCGATATGCAGGCGCACGTCTTCGCGTTGGAAGTCGCGCTCATTGAAACCGTTGACGATTTTGATTTTGCTGAGCTGTGCCTTGATCGAGTCGGCACGCTTGGCCGTGGCGTTTTCTTTATCGGTAGCGATGTTGTGAAGAGTGAAGGCCATTGGTGATGCTCCTGTCAGTAGAAAACAATAATAACTATATCAAGCTTCGATAGCAATCAAGACGCGAAGAAATCGCGATAGCTACCATCAGCATTGAATAAGCAGTTCAGGTCGCCGTGCGCCGGCAACAGGTTGTTCGATCCCATTCGGTGCGGATAAGGGCAGCACTGTTTGCTTGAGCAGGTAGGGCGTGTGTCCTTTCCATCAGTTCGGTACTGATCAACCGAGTATTCTCGACTACCGCACGACCTGCATTTCGGCGTAGTCATCATGCCAATGAATCCGCATTTATTTGTCTGGCATGCATTGCTTTCCGAAAAATGCGGCTTCTTACAGCGCGGACATTTTTTGCGCATTCGGTAATCGCCAGGATGCTTTGGCAGTGTTCGGCGCGCTCGGCATTTTCGGCAACGGCAGTGAGTGCTCATGGCATTTTACGGCCGATTTCGGCGGCGGCGCTTACGATTGCGCGGCGGACGGTTTCAATGTTGCCGAACCATTTGATTTGGATGCCAAGCTTGTGTGCCAGGCGGAAAGCATCGCCATCGTCGTGAAGCGGGTTCCATGGCTTGTGCATTACACCCCGAATACTACCGTACCCTTTATCAGGACTTGGAACAAAACCAAGCTCCGCAACTTTCGCCGCCAGTTCCAGCAGTTCACGATCTTTGACGCTGGCCCATTTGCCCATCTCTATATCCTCATTGCAATAATTACCATCTGGCGTTATCATCCGGCAAAGATAATCACTATGTCAACACGGAATTGAATTATGCCTCCAATTGACCTCCAGCAAGATGATCGGGGCCGCGTGCTGGCAAGCCTGATTGCTGAGTACGGCTCCGCTGCTGAGCTGGCTCGCGCTACAAACTTCAAGCCGACTGCGGTTGCGATGTGGGTTCAGCGTGGCTACATGTCTCGGCGGGCTGCTTACCGATTGGCCGAAGTCACTGGCCGCATGAAAGAAGAGTTCCGGCCCGACCTTTCTGAGGCTGAATGGGATCAGGAGTTTCCAGGTCCTAATCCTGGAATCAAGCCGGTGCCGACAACGCAGGATGCAAAACTACTCGTCAAGCTGGCCAAACAGTTTGGTAGCGTCAAGGCGCTGTGTGATGCTGCATTCATCACCGTCAGCGATTACCATACCTACAAGTCTCGCGGTCGTATTCCGGCCATCAAGCTGCCGACGTTTCTGGAGCTTCAGAAGTGAGCGGCCAGCTCGTCCCGCAACACATCGTCGACCGCGCCAACGAGGACATCGTCGGCGTGATTCGTGGCTATCTGCCGGATCTGAAGAGGGCCGGCAAGAACTGGGTAGCGCTCTGCCCATTCCACAAAGAAAAGACGCCAAGCTTCGGCGTCGTCGAGTCGAAGGATTTCTACTATTGCCAAGGTTGCGGCGCTGGAGGCGATGCCATCGGCTTCGTTCAAGCCATGAATCCAGGCCTAAGCTTTCGCGGTGCCGTCGAATCAATCCTTGGCGAGATAACCCTTGAGTCTTCATCGGTAAAGAGAGCGCCTGTAATTCGCGCAACGCGCTGCGATCTCCCAGGCCACGCCGAAGACCGCGAAAAATCCGCAACCATCCTCTCGACCTGCCAACCAACCGAACAACACAAATACCTCATGCAAAACAACACCGCTTCCAATGTCCAGTGCCTGAACCTGAAAGGCTCGCTCATCGTCCCGCTGATCAACAACATCGGCGAGACAACCAACCTCGCGGCGATCAGCAGCAAGGGCATCACCTACGCAGCCGGAAATCCATCGTTCGGATCGACCGCCATCCTTGAGCCAGAAGGCGATCACGACGGAAAAACAATTATCTGCATCGATTACGCGCACGCATGGCGCCTGTGGTGGTCGCAGTCCGGTCGCATTCGCGTCCTGTGCGCCATGGAGTACGAAAATTTCAACTGGATGCTAGCAAACTGCAAAGACCGCTTTACGCACATCGGCTGCGACCCGTCCGAGGCCGATCAGTTCGTTGATGATGGATATGCAATCGTTGCGCTTCCCCTGGATCCATATGCCAAGGTTGACAGGCGCAAGTGCTGCGCATAACCTGAAGACCCTCGGCAAGCTCCTGTCAAAGCCCCGCCAGGCAGCCCATCTTCGGATGGGCTTTTTATTGGGCGTTATTTCCTGAAGGCAAAAGAAAGCCCCAGTTAAGGGGCTAAGTTCATTTGTTGTTTGTCCATCTGCCTATCTGCCGGTTCGAGTATCCGACTCGTTCAGATATCTTGTTTCGTGACCAGCCCAGCGACTTTAGTCGACGAACTTCGGTGATGATCTCATCAATATTTGGCCTCGGCCTGTTAAGCAAATCGAAGCCGAGTTTCTTGAAGCCACGACAGATAGTCATCCGATGCACACCGACCAAGTTCGCGATGAAGTGACATGAGCAGCCGCGATTCCAAAGATCAATATGCTCTTGTGTTGGTAGGTACATAATTGTTTTCCTTCGACATCTGAATGTCTTTGTCGTTGTAGCCGGCCTGCCACCATGACCATTGATTAGTCACTGAGCGGTATGGGTTTCCCTTCTGGCTCAGGCCTTTGGATCGCTGTTCTTTTCCTTCGTAGTAAGCGGCTGGATGGCTCACGGCTTCACCTCATTCAGCGCAGCGGTGGCGTCGAACTCGACAGCCGGAGTCAGCTTACGGGCGTAGTCGAGGATTTTTGCTGACCAGCCTCTTCCTACGCCGTCATCAAAAGCGAACAGCATTCCGCCAAGTCCAATCTCCAGCTCCTGCACGCGCGCCTGTAGCTGGGCGATGGTGGATTGCAGGGCGGCGATTTCGGGTTCACCGTTGCCGGATTCGAGATATCCGCAGCCATTACCGTTGCAGATGTCCGCCGAAGTCGATCCGCATTGTCCGCAGGCAACCGGCTGGCGCTCGACGACAGGGGCATCTATCAAGGCGCGCAGATTGCAAATATGTTTATCGGTGGGGAAGCGCACTCTTTGAGCATCAAGTAAAGCCTGCTCAATTGTCGCCCGCGACACGCCGTCAATCGTTGGGTTATTGGTCATGGTCAGTCCTCATCCATATAGAAGCGGTCAGGTTCGTGTAGGGTTTGCGTATCGTCACGGATGTACCGAAAATCGCTAAACTGCCTGACTTCCAACAACCCGCAAACGTCTATGCGGCAAAGTCCGCTTTCAACGTCGATATCCACTATTGGCCACCAATGGTCCCTGCCGTACCCCTTTCCGAAAAGCGGCTGAGGAAGGGAATTGATCAACTCCATGTTGAGAAGGTCACTCATGACTTCCTGCCTCGGGTTTGGGGTTGAGGGCAGCGACGTAATTCATTGCCATAGTTCCAACCTGAAACAGGTCGGCACAGCTCGCGAAGTGGCGCAGCATGCTTTCATGGTCCGCAATGCGCTGCTCGGCGGCGGCAAGCATGCGTTCTGCTTCCGACACATTGACTGCATTAAATTCTCGCTCACGCTTCAGCTCAGCCTCAGCCGTATCGACGCGCAGGCGTTGGGCGTCGTAGTCTTTCTTTACTGCCTCGTAAGCCGCGGCATAGACACGCCCGGCATCAGGGTGTCCCGTGCTAATTGCTCCAGCAGCAGGCGCATGACACTCCATGCAAAAGTTTCTGTCGTGCTTGCAGCGCTTCACATCATCCATTTTTCAATACCCCATTGAATAAGTTGCGGAAGGCCGTGGCAGGCCAGGGCGATAAGGCAGTAGGCGTAGGTGGTCATGAGTTGAGCCACCTTCCGTACTGGTAACCAAGTGCTGCCGCGATCCCCGGCCACGTCTCAGATCTGTCAAGCCAACGATCTTCACCTGGGGACAGACGATTCTGGCCGGAGTCGGTCTGGTTGGCCCAGCGCGGCAAGTATTTTTGAGAGCCGCATTCAGGGCACCGAGTCTCACCGTATTCAAAGGTGTGCCTGTTCTCACACACCAGCCGCGGCTCGACATATCCCGTATGCTTAAGCAGCGGAACACCCGCGGCCAGCCAGTGGCCGGTGCCCTTGCTGGCGTCATCACCAAACTGATATGGGTGGATGATCTGGTCAGGCTTGCGCACGTTGGTGCTAAGCGATGACGGCGCTGGGTTCTCGATCACTCTCGGGTACTTCAACTTCTCCAGTCTGCGGAAGTTTTCAAAGCTTTCAGCCTGAGCCGCTCGGCGATCATGACCGACCAGCGTCCCCGGCTTAATGCGTTGATGGTAGCCGCCTTTGTCTGGGTAACGCTCGAAGTCGGGATCTTTCAACGCCCAGGCAGAGGCGACGTTCATGTAGGTGCACATCGGATGGAATACGCCAAAATCCCAAGATGGGTCGGTCGCAACTTCCCAGATATCGCACTGAATGTGACGTGACTGATCTCCACGCGCCGGCAGAAGGTCGCAGGTCCAAGCCTCATGACCTTGAGCTTCAAAGGCTTGGCGCGTCAACGGACACGCCGAATAGCCGATAAGAATCTTGCTCATGGTTGAACCCTCAATCTTGCACAAGCTAGCCAAGCAGCTCTGAAAACAGTCCAATCGGAAGCTTTCATGTTCCGATCATTAGAAAAAGCCAAGTGGCAAGACTCTATTTCTTTTTCCTCATCAAACGGACATTGTTCTTCGGGACGTAGATCCTCTTGGCAGTTTTCACCGCCACAATGCTGCATACCTTCCGAGATATCGTGTGATTTGTTCACGCTTCGATACTCCAATTAACCCCGTCCTTCGCCCGCTGATCGCGAAGCTTGGCCAGGTGTGCGCCGTAAAGGCTGATGGTGATTACGGCAACGGTGATGATTACCAGCCAGGTTAGGGCGGCGTAGAGGGCGGTCAGGATCATGGTGTCAGTCCGTGTAAGCGATGTATTTGAATTTCCCGCCGCCGAAGTGCTCAAAACGACCGCCGAATGTTCCTACCACTTCCTTTGCCACTTCGGCGCGACTCATGTGCTCGGGATAGACGCCCTCTTTGATCATCGTGAAATGCGTGTGCGGAAGATCTCGCCAGCTGACCTTTGTGTTATCGAGCGGAGCATTTCGAATCCGTTCCCATTCTTCGCGCTGCGATTTCCAGTAGTCCTGCTCTTTCTGGCTCATTGGTTCTGGCGCTGGAATCTCTTCTTCAGCCTCATCCCAGTCGCACGTATCACAGAAATGGCGCGGGGCGGTACATGCGGAACATGGTGGGTTGATGTGGCAGCTGCAACCATCGGCCTTGCGCATCTGGATCGCACCCTTACAGCCTTCGCGATTGCAGGTATCGCCTTCGCACCATCCGAGTTCTTCACTCATCATTCAATCCTCTTCAGTAATCCCGGCCGCGTCTTCTTCGTGACAGCCGGGGCAGTTCATTCTTCTGGCGGGTCGTTTGGCTCGCCACGGTCGTTGTCGCACTGGCAATACGGGCACGGCACTTCGTTTTCGTCGGCATCGATCATGATTCGGTAGTTTTCGCACCAATCACATTCGATCTCGTCCGGCGGATCCAGTGGCGGGGTGCCAACGTAAATCTGGTTCCGCGGCCTCACTGATTAATCCCCGCCAAAATAACGATTACGACAATCGCAGCCAGGCTTACGATGAGATCCAACCGTGACGGCGCCATCACGCGCAACCATCTTCTACTGCTGCATAGCTGACCATAAAAGTCAGAAACGAGCCGTCTTCGAAGTGAAAGATTTTCTTGTCGGACTGGCCGTCGTCGGAGCGGATCACTTCACGGCGAATGAAGCTGGTGATGCTGGCGCGGTATGGATCGCTTGAGCGGCGGATTGATTGAGCGATGGTGCGCGGCTTGATAATTACCTGGGCGCGTTTGCCATCGTCGAATGCTTGGGTATTCATGGTTTAGCTCCTGTCGGGGAATTTGTTTCTACACGGCTGATGCTAGCCCTGCATAATAACTATGTCAACAAACATTTGCCCAGTTTGCTCGGACGACAGCCGACACCTCGGCGCTCTCCCTTGCGTAAACGGTCTCGTCCAGGAAGGCCAAGCACCATTTACCCTTTGTCTCATCGGCGCATCGGTACAGCGTGAAGCCGAGTATCTCCCAGCGATCATTGGCCGTGCGCTTCCAAGGTAGCTTCTCAGGTGGCGGCGCGATGATCCTGGTCATTGATGCCAGGCGGCCGCAGAACATCGCCTCCAGGTCGGCACGCTCTGATTCGACTGTTGCTTCTGGGTCTGGGCATAGGTAGCGGCAACGTTTTCCGTCGGTGAAGGTTAGGTCGAAGATGAGCATTTTGAGCACCAGTGCATAGCCAGAGACGAGGCTGAGCCAAGAATAGCGCCATACATTATGGCGGGAGCATTGGGGCTTGAGCTGAAATAGACCATCGCCAGAGCACCAAGTAGATGAGATATAAAAACATTCATCCTGCTCATGACTTCGCCTTCAGGCCGGCGGCTTCGATGACCATGCGGGCATTTGCTTTCATGCGGGTTCGGCCCTGCTCGGGCATGAAATCCCACGGGTAATCCATCGATTCAGCCAGCGCTTTTGCAGCCGCATCAAGATCAATCACCAGCGATTCGCGGGAGTCGACCCAGCATGTCCAGCACATATCCGTTGTGAAGTCGTCGTAGACGTAACCTTCAGGCCCAGTATCTTTCCTGCCGCCAGCAACGAACCATGCTCGATGGCCATTTCTTTCCTCAAACTCTTCCCGCATTTTCTCGATATTCATTATTTGTCGCTCCTGACAACAAACCAAATTTGCCGATCACGCGAATACGCGATTCGATTTTGCTTGCGCAATGCCTGAAGTCGACGATCAGTTACACGCCAGCTATCACCTTCTGGCTGAAGCTTCTTGTTTTCCTCGCTCATGCGAATGCTAAGCGACATAAAATTTCCGCAGCCATTACGGATCAGATCGATCAGTTTCAAATCGTATTCAACATATTTCATATTTTCTCTCTCCTGTCATAACCAAGCTTCAAGCCGCTGCACAGCAAGCGCCAATCGCTCACTATCTGCACGACTCAATCTTTCGCCACGCTCCAATGCTGATCTGGCGCCTTCCCAGATGAGCCATTCATGGCGTATTTCTTTGTTCTCTTTGTGCTCAACCTTGCGCTCCCAATACCGCTCCCCATCGAAGATGATGGACTCACCGTCGATGATCGAGCCGAAGCAAGCGCATACACCCAGGCGCAACACAAAACCATTTCGCAACTGGTCGATCTTGAATGTCAGGTGCCGGCCGTCAGCGATGCCGAGCGGAACCCGAACACCGTATTGCTGATAGATGGCTTCCTGAAGATTCATACGACCGATAAGCTCCCGTCTGTACCGACAACCAATATGCCGGATTGAAGCATTTTAGCTACTCGATTCTCGGCTGCCTTGTAGCCAGCCTTGCCCATGGCACTGAAGGGCTTCTTGTTGCGCAATCGCTGAACGAGCGTCCGCGTCGAAAGCTTACGGCCATCCATCGTAAGGATTACTGCCTCTTCCTCGGCTTCGTTGCCGGACTCGCCGGCATCGTGCAGCAGCTTCTCCATGTGGTCACTCATCAGCTCGACGAATTCCATTGCGGCATCCAGCGTCTTGTCAGGGATGATCTCTGGAACCGATACGCCATTGCCCAGGCATTCAAAAACGTGTAGCACTGAGGCCACTTTGAGTGCATGCGTCTCGAACTTTCCTAGCCAGGATAGGAGAACCATGTCGCCGCTATCCTTCAGCTCACCCAGGCGTGGCTCCATTTCCTTTCTTGATTGCTTGATCATCTGGTAGCCGTGCGCACTGGCCCGCAACTGAACGAGGTTTTCCGGGTCGAGAATGACGCCTTCTCCTGACAGCACCTTTTTCGAATACTCGGCAATGCATCCGCGTACCGCTGATTCAAAGGGTCGACGCTCTTCGTTGGTCGGGAATCCGCCTTCGAAATGCCGTCCGCCGAGATTGCTTGGCTCGGCCATGAACATGAATCGCTCAGCCATGCCGGAACCGTTCGAAGCCTTCAGCACTCGGCGACTGGTGTTCGATTGGGCGATCAGTACAACGCTGCCGTTGGCCATGCCAGAGAAAGCCGACCGACCACCTCGCATGCCGGCCACATACTCACCAGCGTAACCCTTCAGGATCAGCTCGTTGGTACTGGCAAAGCTATTGCCCTCGGGGAAGAGCGAGATCAAAGCCGACTGCTCAGCGGAAGCAATCACAAATCGACCCTCCGAGCATTCTGCCAGGTGCTTGTCCATCGCCGCCGATGTCGCATCCGTTGCCACCACAAATCCGAAGCGCGGCATATCAACAGCATCCTCCTTTGAGGCGCGCTCGATAACCTCACGGATCCTCGACTTGATACGCTTGTTGTGCTCACCCATCGCCATGGAATACGGGTTCATCCCCATGCCCAGGATGTAACTCTTTTGCGTGGCTGGCGGCTGCTCAACGATCACATAAAGGCCTGTAGTGATCGGCGATCCGGTGCGGTACTGGACAGCGTAATTCGCGGCAACCGCTGCACTTGCAGAACCCAGCAGCGAAAGAAACGTACTCGCCTCAGGGAACTCGACGCACTCAGAGATAACCCGAGCGAGTCGACCAATAACCGTGTCCATCACCGAATCAGGCAACTGAATAAAAGTTTCCAACATTTCGGATTCTGGCAACTTCTTTTCAAAAGTCTTCCTTTTATAAGGAGTTGGCGCCGCAGCTTTCCCCTGTTGAGCGGTAACCTCTTTCTGTTTATGTGGAATTGGCTGGGCAGGCATGACGCCAATATCAAACTCGGTGAATTCGAAATCATCTTCGTCTGGCATTGCGTCCAGGTATTTATCGATTGGCAGCACTTCGAGTTGAGGCGCGGAAGTTATATCGATGCCGCCGACATCTAATAGGACTACCACTCTTTCTTCATGATCGGTCATCACGCCACCCGCCACAGACGATAACCATTATCCATCATCTTGCGGCTGAATTTCGCGCCATTGCCCCGACGCTTAGCCCATGCATTGCCGGCATTTTGCGCACTCTCTACCTCCTCCATCGTGTCATAGGTGTCGCTGTCGCCCACCTCCCAACTGTCAAAATCGAATTTTCCGCGTTTAGGAATTGGGAAAACGCCCTTCTCGATTGGCATGTCTGGCCACTCCTTCTCTGTCAAAACGTGGGGTGAGTATATTTTGAGTTGTTTTGAGAGTCAAACTGTTTAACAACGTTTGGTTTCGTTTGAGATGTTTTGAGATATTTGAGCGGAAATGACGGTCTGAGTCTATTTGAGTCTGGTCTGAGTCTAACGATTAGACTCAACTCCAGGCCACGTAATACGTGGCTTACAGGTGGTTTGAGTCTGTTGAGTCTAATTTTTTTAAAAAACACTTTTTCTGATCATTTTTTAACCAGATGTCAACCTTGGCCGATTTTCTGAAAATGCGCGCAACCGAAAAAACAGACTCAATAGACTCAAATGGCCTCCAGCCCTTATGGGGCGTGGCCTTGACCTGAGTCTAATGAGTAGACTCAAATTAGACTCAACAGACTCAGATGCATTTACTTACCCAAAAGTCAGGATTTACAAAACGGCATAGATCGAAGCCTGGATATGCAAAATAATTTTCGACAGGGTGTTGACATAGTTTTGGTTGTGAGCGATTATTGCTGCATGGCGATCAACCGGCCCAAAGGTACGGGATCCAGGTACGATGTAGAGACCTGCAAAGTGGGCGGTTCAAATCCTCCTCGGTTGATCGACACAATAAACGCGGATGTAGCTCAGATGGTTAGAGCGCTTGCCTGTCACGCAAGAGGCCGAGGGTTCGAGACCCTTCATTCGCGCCAGTTTTAAAACGCTCTTTAAATCTGAAGTTGTTATTCGCGTAATCACTGAAGCATTTTGGTGATGCTTGCAAATGGTAGGCTTGGATAACTCGAGTAAATCCTTTCTGAGAGTATGCGACCGGTATCAGCCGGTGAACCGATCTTCGATTGTTTGGCAGTGGTTACACGAATAACAATTACACTTACTTACAGCGAATCAACCAACGCCGCCGCTGTAACCGTCAGCACATCGGTAAACTTCGCAAAGTTTGCAGTGACCGTACTTCCTCATCGGTAGCGCAATGCGATTAATGTGTTAGCCAGGGTTGGGTTCTCCCTTGTAGTCAGTTGTCGCGCTGATGGCGAAAGAGCGATAGACTTGAGATGCGTGATTTAGGACGCCAGCCCGCAGGTGCGGAAACCACTCAAACTGGAAGCCCATGCGGGCAAAGGAGATAGCATGAAGCGATGTCAAAGCTCCATCCCCTATATGATCATTTGATGCCTGGTCGGCGCCGGTCGCAGAAAATCTGCGAGCCACAGCCATAAAAGCCCGCAGCCCTAATACGACTGCGGGCTTTTTCATTTCTGGATGCGTGATATAGTTCTGGCATCTATCCACTTTCGTGACAGGCGAAACCAATGACTCCTGAGCAGCTGATTCTTTTCGATAACCTGACATCGTTGCAGCAGAGGATCGCCACCAACGTCTTGGCTGGCATGACTCAGCGTCAGGCTTATTACGCTGCCGAGGGATCAGCCAAGAGTGATACCGCTGCGGATACATCTGCCTCGGAGATCATGAATAATCCGAAGGTGAAAGCGTTCATGGATTCCATGAAATTGCAAGCGATTTCTGATGCAATTATGACCCGCGAAGAGGCCATGAAAATCCTCACCCGGCTCGGTCGCGGAAACCTGACCGACATCATCAAATTCAAGACCGTCCACGTCGGCCAGAATGCCGAGACAGGCGACGACGTGCATCAGACCGCCTGGACGATTGACGAAGAGCTTCAGGCGAATGACCCTGATAAGCTAATGATTATCTCCGAGCTGGAAGTCGGCAAGAACGGCCCGAAGATCAAGCAGCACTCCAAGGTGGCTGCCATCGCTCAACTCGCCAAGATGGGTGGCTGGGAGTCGGCCAGCAAGCATGAGATCTCAGGCCCTGGCGGCGGACCAATCCTCACCAAGGATGTCAGTGAGCTTTCTGATGACCAGCTGATGGCCCTGATTGCTGGCGCTCCAGCGAAAGACGAATGACACCAGTACAACTGGCAGCCCAAGAGCTGCTTAAGCGTAGGAAGGCTCGAAGGGGCCTTCTAGACTTCATCCTGTACATCAATCCTGAATACATCGTCAGCGAATTCTCCATTGAGTTGTGCGTGGCGCTCGATCAGTTCTTCATTGACCAGCAGGCTGGCTTGCGTCCGGTGTTGGTTGTTCAGGCGCCACCACAACACGGCAAGTCGGATATCGTCAGTCGGTACGCGCCTGCATTCCTGTTCGGCCAGGCTCCTGACTTATCCATCGGCGGCCTCAGCTACTCCAAAGACCTCGCAACCGATATGAACCGCGACGTTCAGCGGATCATGCTGAGCCCTGAATACCACCGGCTGTTCCCGAATGCCTCGCTGAGCGCCAAGCGTGCCGTAACTGTCGACGTTGAAGCCAAGCGCAACAGCGACGTGTTTGAGATCGTTGGGAGGAAAGGTCGATACGTTGGCCAGGGCGTCGGCGGCCCGCTCACTGGTAAGCGGTTGGATATCGGCCTGATCGATGACCCTATCAAGAACGCCCAGGAGGCATTGAGCGAGACGATCAAGGACGGCATCTGGAACTGGTATATCACGACCTTCCTGACCCGCCTCAGCAAGAACAGCGGCCAGATCATCATGGCCACCAGCTGGGCGACTGACGACCTGTCAGGCCGCATCCTGAAGATCAACACCAAGGCCAAACACCTCAAGTTCGTCGCGGTCAACTTGCCAGGCGAGAAAGGTTACGATTCCAACCGTCGTAAAGGTGCGTTGGTTCCTGACCTGCATCCGCTCGACAAGCTGCTCGAAACGAAAGCGATCATGTCCGACTACTTCTGGTCGGCCATGTATCAGCAGTCGCCCGTCGCGCTCGGCGGCAACATGTTCAAGACGGACGGCTTCAAATATTGGAAGGGTGTACCGCCAAAGCTCAAGTGGCGAGCCGTGTTTGCGGATACCGCGCAGAAGACGAAAGAGCATAATGACTATTCCGTCTTCCAATGTTGGGGCGAATCGTGGGATGGCCAGGCTGTCATGCTTGATCAAGTCCGCGGCAAGTGGGAAGCTCCAGAGCTGCTTGTCCAGGCCGAAGCTTTTTGGAACAAGCACAAGGCCATCAGCAACGGCACGTTGCGGTCGATGAATCCCGAGGACAAGTCAAGTGGCACCGGTCTTATCCAGTCCCTTGCGCGCAAGGGCATCCCTGTCGTCGGTATCCAGCGTTCGACAGACAAAATCACGCGAGCCATGGACTCCATTCCGCTGATACAATCAGGCAATGTGCTGCTGCCAGAAGATGCGCCGTGGCTATCCGATTACCTGTCAGAGTTCGCCGCCTTCCCGAAAGGCGCGCACGACGACCAAATTGACCCAACGATGGACGCCATCGGCGCGATCCTCAGCCCTGTCAAGCGAGACTGGAGAAGCATGCTATGAGCAACAAGAAGCGCGGCGGTGGTCGTGGCAAGCAACGCGGGTTTCGTGATGGCATGGCGAACATCGTCAATGGGCTGGCCAATCGCCGGTCTGCTGTGGCGATCAACATCATCACATCAACTCGCCTGGATGACACACAGCTACGCGCCATCTTCAAGACTGGTCTCGGCGCCAAGATCGTCACCATCAAAACCGGTTACGCGCTCAACGAGACTCTGCAGTTTGATAGTGACAAGGACAAAGACAAATACGACCTGAGACTGCAGCGTGCCGTCAAGAAGGCCGCCAAGTTTATGATCGGGTTCGGTCGCGGCATCATTCTGCTGAATGAGCGTGGCGCTGACCTGTCCAAGCCGCGAACCGAACCGGTTGATCCATCCAAGACAAAGCTCGACGTGTTCAGCGGCGACATGGTAACGGCCATGGAAGTCAGCATTGACCTCAATGATGAGCGCTACCAGAAGCCGAAGTATTACAACGTGCGCGGCAAGTCCTTTCACTGGTCGCGAGTGATCGACTTCACGTACTATCTGCCGCCAGAGCTTGACCTGCCCAACTATAAGTACGGCGGCATCTCTGAGTTCGAAATGATCCATACGCAACTAATCAACGATGGCATTGTTGAGCGGGCATCCGGAACCATTCTCGAAAAGAACTCGACTCTGTTTCACAAGATCAAGGGTTTCGCCGATGCCGTGCGTTGCGGCGATGATGACTACCTGATCCAGTATTACGCCAGGCTTGCGGAGATTCGCGGGATTTATGGTGATGGTCTAATTGACGGCGAAGATGACGTGATATCCATCGCCCAAACCCTGACCAACCTGGATGCTGTCGACAACATCACCATCCGCCGACTTGCATTAGTGACTTCGATTCCGGTTCCGATGCTGGTTGGCGAGTCCGTCCAAGGCCTGAACAGCACAGGAAATCAAGAGCGGCAATCGTTTCAGGACATGGTTGAAGGTCTGCAGTTCGATTATCTGCTCGACCCTATCACCGAGCTTTGCCACGCCTACGGTATTGATGGTGTGTGCTTCAAAGAGAACCAGGGCGGCACCGCTGCCGAGCGGATGGATTTCGAAACCAAGGTGATCGACAACGCCGTCAAGCTGAACGACCTTGGTGAGGACTACCGCGCCTATCTGATAGAGCATGACGTGATCAAGAAGGATGCATGGGCTGATCTGTTCAAGCCTGAAGAGGAAGAGTCTGCGGCGGATGATCTGACTGCCGGACTGCAACCATGAAGCGCCAACTGACCGCCGCAAAGCCGACACCAATCAAGGCGCCAAAATCGCCGCGCAGCATCGAAAACGAGCTGGCCGACATGATCGAGTTCATGGTCGATACGATGGCCAAGCGATTTCAGAATCAGGTGCTGGGCCAGCTCCAGGTCAAGACGGTGGAGAAGTTTGCTGACGCCCAAACCGGCAACTTCGCGTCGATCCTCCTGAGCCTGTCGAAGGCTGCGGCCAAGTCGATCCTCAAGCAATTCAGCGATGACCGCATTGACACCATCAGTCAAAAGGCGCTCGGAAAACTCGACAAGAAATCCAAGGAGGAATTCTACAAGCGGGTTGCTGCGAAGACTGGGATCAACGTTGCCGACCTGATTGCCAAGGAGGGGATGAAGTCGACCACCAATGCGCTGATGGCAGAGACCTCGCAATGGATCAAAACCCTGCGCGACGACACCTTTCAGAAGTTCACGAACAACACACTGTTTGCCATGAGCCAGGGCGAATCGCTTGACACCATCGTCAGCCAGTTTGACGACATCGCATCCGAAAGAAAGAATCATGCCAAGTTTTTGGCTCGAAATCAGGTGCAGAACTACAACTCGATCACGACCAAGATCCGAGCGCAGAATCTCGGGATCACCAAGGCTGTATGGGAGACTGCTGGTGATGAGCGAGTCCGTCCGTCGCACGAAGATCGTGAAGGCAAGGAGTTCGATCTCGCTGAAGGTCTCTATTCCGACGTCGACGGCCTATACCTCCTGCCTGGCACCGACTACAATTGCCGCTGCACGTACACCATGATCATTCCGGAAACGGTTGATGATGAATAAGGATTATGTCGCCGGAAGCGACAAGGAGTTTGCAAATGGTCATGAAGCCGGATTTGCCACTGGCGCCTGCGGTTTGGCACGATTTCTACGCGGTGACTGGGTTTGCGCCTGGTACTGATGTCATTTGCTGCAATCGCAGTGGTACGCGCATCGTCGCCTATGAGGGTGATCAGCCGCCAACCGATGCGATGTACGGCTGGGAGATTCCGCCAGGTGGTGGCGTTCGTATCAAAGCGAATTCCGCCTGGATCCGTGGCAACGCTGCGGTCTTGCTGGGCGGCCTACAGGAGGTGGTCGAATGATCACTCCTTTCGTTTGGCCCTGGGGGATGATGGCAAGCGAGTCGGCGGGCATGACGCCTGCCGAGTTTGAGTTCTCTCCAGCCTCAGGGGAGACCATCCAAATTCCTGCGACCGATGCGCTTGTGGTCAATGTCGTGCTGTCACCGGCGGCAACCATTGCCGACTTGCAGCTCATCCTTTCGCCAGGCATCAAGGCCGGCCAGCGCTTCTTCATCTTCGCGATTCAGGCCATCACCCAACTCACCGTCACTTCATCGGATGTCGGCGTAGAAGTTGCCAACAACGTCGTATCGCTCAACGTCAATGACCTCGTGGTATTCAACACGGTCTCGACTACCGACAAGATCATTGCAAGGGTTGCCACATCATGAAAAAGCTGATTGCTCTCGCACTACTGCTGCCGAGCCTTGCGCTGGGGGCTGCCAACGATTTGTTGATGAATCAGCGTAACGCCACTGATACCGGAACGCTGAGTCGCACCCTCACCATTCCTGCTGGTGGCGCCAATGGCATCCTCGGATTCAACGGCGTAACGGTTCTGCCGCAGTTCTTTACTGTCGGCCAAGGGTTGCAGATCAGCTCCGGAGTTCTTAGCTCGACCGTTCTAGCTGGCCCGCAAGGCCCTCAAGGGGTACAGGGAGAAGCTGGCCCTGCTGGCGCAAAAGGCGAAAAGGGCGACACGGGTCTGACGGGAGCCGCTGGGCCTCAAGGAATCCAGGGCGTCAAAGGCGATACCGGAAATACTGGTGCGACTGGATCTCAGGGGCCGCAAGGTATCCAGGGACTGACTGGCGCCACGGGAGCAACTGGGGCGGCGAGTACAGTTCCAGGCCCTCAAGGCCCGATTGGCCTTACTGGTGCGACAGGCCCGCAAGGCGTAAAGGGCGATACGGGTGCGCAGGGAATCCAGGGCGCTACCGGGCCGCAGGGATTAACCGGCGCGACAGGTGCTCAAGGTATTCAGGGGATTCAAGGGCCGACAGGTGCAACGGGGCCGCAAGGGCCATCGGGCATCAGCAAGCGCCTCGAAACCTATACCGGCACCACGAGCGCGGCAGGGCAGATCATTGTGACGTACCCGACGGTATTCTCGCAGGCGCCGAACGTTCAGCCGCCGCCACCAGCAGTGGCCAGCCAGGTTTGGACGCTGGTTTCCAGCACGGCTACGGGCTTCACGCTTCAGCTCAATCAGCGGAACGTCGTTACCTTGCTCGGACTAGAGGTACTGTTAGGCGCGACGGTTCCGGTTGTTGGTTCGGCTGCGCAAATAATTGTTATTGAGCGTTGACATAGTTATTATGTCGTGAGAGGATTGCTCCATCGAAACGAACAACGGAGCAAGACGAGATGAACCCGATGACCTTCACTTCTTTTCGCACCAAAGAGCAGGCTGATGGATTCGCATCGTGCCTGTGCCCGACCAAAGTCAAATGGGTAGATGTCGAGCAGGATAGTGACGGTCGTTGGGTTGTTATGTACTTGGTTCGCTAACCGACCCCGCCCACCTCAATCCCCTTAACTGGATAATCGAATGTTGATGATAATCCTGATCGGCGCAGCGCTGAGTTATGTGCGGCCAGAACCGCCTAATGATGTTCGACTGCCAACCGATCCAGCGCGGACGCACCGTGAACGATGGCGTTCTAGAAAGGGGCTTTCAGTGTTCTGGCGCTGATAGTCCCGCCCAAAAACAACAATTCCTGGATTAAAAGCCCGCCAATGCGCGGGCTTTTTCATGCCAGCAATTCCCCTCGGCACAATATTTGCTTTGCCATCAATCAGGGTTTACAATTCGGCAAGATTCGTGCCAAGGCTGGATAATGGAAAAGCTCAAGTTCATCGACGTGGCAACCTACGACGGCAGTCTTCGGACGGCTGTGAGTGTTCGCGACGGCGTGCTGGAGTACCTGGGTAGCGAGATCGGCCAAGAGCCGCCAGACAAGATCTTCACCGTCTACCGCTCGCCTGCCACCATCGCCAGCCTTGTTTCGCAAATGCCAGGTATCCCGGTCATCGGCGATCATATCGAGCCAGGCACCGAGCCTGCTGACATTCCAAGCCGCGTTGAATCAGCGTCCTTTATCGATGCGTTCGATGAGTCGACCAGTTCAACCCTGGCTATCCAGAACAAGCTGTTCCTCGACGACGACATGCTGGCCGAAATCGAGGGCGGCAAAAATCAATTATCTCTTGGCTACGAAGGCCGCCTGGTTCCCCATGACAAATGGGACTTCGAACAGCGCGACCTTGTGCCGACCCATCTTGCTACTGTTGACTCTGGCCGCTGCGGTTCTGGCTGCCGCTTCATCGACCGAAAACCAAACCCGGAGGCTACCATGCCGAAGAAGTTGCATAAGGCGTTCTGTGACGCCGACGGCTCTTTGAGTCTTTCACAGATCGTCGAGCTGGCCGCTGGCCTGCCGGAAGCGATCAAAAACGTGCCTGCTGATAAGCTGGCCGAGCTGTTGCCGGCGCTTCAGGAAATCATGGCTGCCGCCACCGAAGCCGGCGTCGAGGCTCCTGCTGCTGAAGCGGTTGTCGAAGATCTTCCGGTGATGACCGACGAAGATGCCGACAAGCTGATGGACGAAAGCGCCGACGCTGCCGGTGGCGATCCGGTCAAGGTTACCGACTCGGCCCGCAAGGTTCTGCGCAAGAAGTTCGCCGACAAGATCGCTGCCGCGATTGGTGATGCCGTCAAGGTTCACGCCTCCGTCATCGACAAAGCGCGAACCATTCTGCCGGAAACCTACAGCTTCGCCGACAAGTCGACCGCGCAACTGATGCGTGACGCACTGGCCGTCGAGCATGGTTCGCAGAAGTTCAGCGACTCCGAGCTGTCCGTCGCCTTCAAGCTGCTGAAGAAATCCGGTGGCGAATATCAAACCTTCGGTGACAGCAAGGCTGACGAAAACAGCCTGAGTGCCCGCCTCAAGAAATCCCTGGAGTCCTGATCATGGCCTTTAACGAAGCTGTTGTGGTAACGCCACCAGACCTGATGCCTGGCGAGTTCATCGCTGCATCGCCCTACAACTGCTCGGCGTTCGACGTCTGGGAAGAAGGCTTGATCCCTGGCCGTTTTGTCAAGTACGACGCCGGCTCCATTGATCTGCTCGACACCTCGGCTACTCCGCTGATCGCTGGCGTTGTTCGCCGCAAGATTTCCAGCGCGCTGGAAAACCTGACCTACACCAAGCTTGGCATCGCGCCAGACCAAGTTGCCGAGATCGTGAACTTCGGTTTCGTGACCGTCGAAGTCTTGGCTGGCGATACTCCGGCTCGCTTCCAGCAGGTCTACGCCGTGAACACCGCTGGCGCCAACCTCGGCAAGGCGAGCGAAACCGCAACCAACAACGTCGCCGTGCCAGGCGCGGTATTCTGGGAGCCGAAACGCCCCGGCTGCTGGCTCGTCCTGATTCCAAAATATCTGACCGGGGTTTAAGTCATGAGCAAAATTATCAAGCCTGATCCGTTCAAGCTGTACAACATCAAGTCTTTTGAAGACAAGGCCGCGCACGCCAAGAAGTTTACCGATGCCGGCGGCATCATCCTGGCTCGCAACCTGGAACACCTCAGCACCGAGATTTTCACTCAGGAATATCCTGAGCTGACGTTCTTGCAGCAAGGCGTCGTGGTCAACAACGAAGGCGGTTATGCCGACACGATCAAGAAGATCAAGTTGGCCATCGCCGGTGACTTCCGCGAAGCCGGCACCAACACCAACACCACCGGCAAGATCACGCTGGAAGGTGAAGACGACAACATCCCGGTTTTCACCATGGATGCCGAGTCGGATTGGTCTGAAATCGAGCTGAAGAAAGCCGAGCTGCAAAACATCAACCTGCCAAGCCGATTCATGGAAGCGCACAACGAGCTGTACAACCGCAAGATCGACGCCATCGGCTACATCGGCCAGGTTCGTTCGAACGGCACGTTCAAGACTCGCGGTCTGCTGAACTATACCGGCTGGGACACCGACACCTCTGCCGGTCTGGCCTCCGCGCTGACCAGCCAAGAGTTGTACGACGAGATCGCCGGCCTGATCAACCGTCAATGGGCCAACGTGTTCAACGTGCCAGCCTACATGGCTGACCATGTGACCATGCCTTGGTCGGTGTACAACATCGCCACTACGAAGATCCTGAACTCTGCCGCCGGTTCGTCCAGCGTGCTGCGCGCTTTGCAGGACAACTTCCCAGGCATCACCTTCGGCATGACCAATCAGGCTGAAGCGGGCAACGCTGCCGTGACCTCGGTAACCGTGGCGTTCTCGCGCAACCGTCGCGCCATGCAGTTCCGCCTGCCGGTTCCGCTGGAAATCTCCAGCATCGACCAGCGCGGCTTCAAGTATTACATGGAGTCGTACTTCTCCATCGCGGGCCTGGACGTGATCGAAGATGGCGCTGCTGCCACTTTGACCGGCCTCTGATTTTCCCTAGGCGCAAGGATGCGCCGCCTATTTTGGAGGGTTTGTCGTGGACGAACTCAAGAAGCAAGCGGAAGAATTGGGTATCAAGGTTGATGGACGCTGGAGTGCTGAGCGGCTCCAGGCAGAGATCGACAAAAAACTGGCTGAAGAGCCTGAGCCTGAAGGGGCTGCGCAACCGGATGTTGAGCCGGTCGTGGTTGAGCCTGCGCCTGTTGTAGAGCCAAAAGCCGTGACCGATCCTGTTGAGCCAGAAGTTAGCGCTGGCGTTGCCGCTGCATTCGGCGATCCGATCATCAGCCCTGTGACAGAGCCAGAGTTCGATCCAGTAGCAAAGGCTGCTGCTGATGCCGAAATCGAAGCCGAAATCCAGGCGCGCTTCGACGCATCTCAGGATGACGGCTCGGTGGTTATCATCAACCTTCAAGCCAACCCGATGAAGGTACTCGGCTTGGCCAGCTACGGCGAAGCAACGCTGACCGCCGCGCAACTGGCGGATCCGCGCTTCTACGCCAAGGTTGAACGCGCCAAAACCCTCGGCCTGATCAAGGTAAAATGACATGACGCCAATTATGAAATACTTCGAGTACGCTCATCTTCCGCCGCACTTGCAGGAAGTGAGCAAGCCTATTGGCGATCTTGCGAAGCTGATGGATGAATCGCTGCCCGATGGCGCCGAGAAATCCGCAGGGCTTCGTAAATTGCTCGAAGCAAAAGATTGTCTGGTTCGCGCCAAACTCGCATAAGGTAAAATAATGAGTATCCAGACCGACTTCGAAGCCCGATTCGCAACAGCGGTTCCACCGATTTTGTGGGTTGAAGCCATCGCGTCGACCTGGCCTGCTTATACCTGCCTTCAATACGACGACAACCCCAAGAACAGGGAGGCGATCCTCAACCTGATCGCTTTCTTGCTCACGAATGCTGCTGCGCCAGGCTCAGGGTCGGCTCGCAACGTCGCCAGCAAGTCGGTTGGCAGCGTCTCGGTTTCCTATGAAGCCTCGGCCAGCCAGAGCAGCAACCTCGCCTCCTGGTTCAACTCCAACCGCTATGGGCAGACCTACTGGATTCTCAGTGGTGGTCGCCGTACCGGGGCGCGCTTTGTATGACTCCGAAACAGGTCTTGGAGCTGGCGCAAAAACAGCTCAAGGCCATGGAGCGCGCAAAGAATGCCGTGGTAAAGGTCGGGCTGCCTGAAAGTTCGACTGCTACCAGCAAAGCCTACAAATCAGACGGCGATAAGACTGCCCCGACCGTCCTGGAAGTTGGCATCTGGCATGAATACGGCACCCAGTTCGTGCCTATGCGATCCTTTCTCCGCGCTCCATTCATTGAAAAGCAATCAGACCTGAAGAAAGTCATCGACGGCCAGTTCAAGCTTGTCCTTGAGAAGGGCCTTGATGTCGAGATCGCTCTTGGTCGTGTTGGCCTGATGGCGCGCAACATTAGCGTAGGCGCATTCAAGACCCAGGGTTACGGCCAGTGGCCAGACATCAAGCAATCAACCAAGGATGCCAAGGGATCTTCTGGTATTCTGATTGACACCGGTCTGCTCCGGAACTCCATTACTTGGGTGGTTGAATAATGCTCCCTGACATGTCCGAAGTCCTGACTGAATGGTCGCAGCCTGTCTTGCTGAAAACCGTCAGCGAAACGACTGTAGACTTCGTGCCTACCGTTACCATTGTCGGCGCCAACATCATGGCCGTCGTCCAGCCGGCAGACCCGGAAAAGCTCAAGGTCGAGCAGATCGATTTCTCCCTTGAGTACATCCAGATTCACAGTGTCTCGCCAATGGCTATCGGCCAATACGTCGAATGGCTTGGTCGTGACTTCAAGCTGGTGCCGTTCCGCAAGGGCTACGGCCAGTACGGCTACACTGAGGCTGTCGGCGAAGAAACGAAACTTCCGCTGCTGGTGCCGACACCATGACAGAGCCAATCCTGATTCAGCTTCAGCGCTTCGTGCGCGACCTTCTCCCGCATCCAGAAGAGTTCATCAAGGCTGGCCGCGTAAACTTTAACCGCCAGGAATTCGAACAGCCATACATCGTGGTCGACTCACTGTCCGGCGACGTTCCGCTGGCCAGCTCGGCAAATTACGACGGCGACACCGAGCGCATGCGCTACGTCGAGCTTGTGTCGCGAGCCTTCACGTTCGACTTCTACGGCCCGACCGCCGCAACGCTTTGCAGCAACTTCAGGCTGCTGGCCAGATCCGAGCTATCGCTTGATTTACAAAGCGAACTGAACATAACCGTTTTCCATCCAGGCGCAGCGACCAACGTCAAGCAACTGACCGGCCAGCAGTACGGCGAACGCATGCAACTAGAATGCCAAGTCCACTACAGCCCTTCGGTGATTGTTGATATACTGCGTATCGACATCGCACAACTTCGCATAATCGGCGAACGAGGTTTGATCTATGAGCAATAACGCAAGCATCACGAACGTGGTCAACGTCGCGCTGATTCCCGAAGGACGTCAAGCCGCACGCGACAACATGAACACCGTCGCGGTACTGACCAGCGAACCCGGCGTGATCACCAGCGCGGAGCGTTTCCGCAGCTATCGTGATGCCGCTGCGGTAGAGGCCGACTTTGGTACGGCCTCGATCACCACTCAATACGCGCAGACGATCTTCGACACCAAGCCAAACCCGATCAACTTCGGAGGCGAGCTGATTATCGGCCTGCATCGTGCCGTTGCTGAGACTGTTCCGGCTACCGCTGCGACCCTGAAAAGCACTCAGCTCGTCGAGTCCACGCTTATATCCCAGCTTCAGACCATCACCGACGGCAGCTTCAACATCACCGTTGACGCGACTCCGGTTGTTGCTGCATCTCTGGACTTCAGCGCGGCCACTACCCTGGATGCGGTTGCCGCGATCCTCGATACCGCCATCACTGGCGCGGTGGTCTCGCACAATAACGGTTATCTGACCGTGACCAGTTCGACTACCGGCGCAACCAGCTTGCTGACTTACATGACTCCCGGCCCCGCCGGCACCTTCATTGGCGGCTTGCTGACCATGTCCAATGGCACTGGCGGCACGCTGACCCAAGGCGCTGCATCGGTCGTTCTACCAATCGAAACCAAGGTGCAATCGATCAGCGCACTGAAGGCTCTGGTGAATATCAAGGGCGCGGTCTTCACGGATCTGGTACTGGACGCCGAGGTTCCGACTCTGGCCGCATGGGCTGGCGCCAATCAGACCATCATCTACAACGTCTTCACCGGCTCCAGCTATTTTACTGTTGGCGCATCCAACCCTGTTTGGGCGGTCAAGCTGGCCAGTCAGTCAAGCTTCCGCTGCCTGTACAGCAAGTCCGGCAACCGCCTGTATGCAGCCAGCTACATGGCGCGCACGCACACCGTGAACTTCAACGCCGAGAACTCGGCGATTACGATGAACCTCAAGGAATTGAGCGTCCCTGCTGAATCTTACGAACAGACCGAGATCGACTCGGCCAAGCGCGTGGGCCTGGACGTTTACACGACTATCAAAGACACGCCAGTCGTGCTGGCCAGCGGCGCCAATGATTTCGTCGATAACGTGTACAACCTGATCGCTTTCATCGACGCCATTCAGACCGACATGTTCAACGTCCTGAAGGCTACCGGCACCAAGCTGGCGCAGATCACCCGTGACGTGAACAAGCTGGTGGCGACCGCCGAGAAGACCTCGCGTGGCTTCGTTCGCGCCAACGTCTTCGGCCCAGGCACTTGGTCTAGCCCTGACAGTTTCGGCAACATCGACACGTTCAATCGCAACATCGAGCAGTTCGGCTTCTACTGGCTGGCTGGCCTGTTGCGTGATCAGCCTCAAGCGGATCGTGCGGCGCGCAAATCTCCAGTGCTTCAGGGCGCCGTGAAGAATGCCGGTGCGATTCACTCGGTCGACATCATCATCAATTTCAACCTGTAAGGGGCTGACCAATGAGTGTTATCACCATCTCGATGGACAGCGGTTCGCTGATCCTGAATGACTACACCTTCAAGAGCTTTGTAGAAGGCGACTACCTGTCGCTGACGCCGCCGAACGCCGCTACCTCCAGAGTGAACTCAGCGGCGGGCGGGGTAACCATCTCCGAGCGCGTAGACAAGGACGTTAAGGATCTTGTGTTTAGCGTTCAGAAGTACAGCGACGACGATGTATTCATGGTCGGCATCCTCAATGCTCAGGGCGCAACCTTGATTGAGGGGTCTGCTAAAGAGTCCTACACCAAGGACGGACAGGCTGGCGTTGAAAGCTGGAACCTGGATGGCGGAAGTATTACTACTCAGCCAACCGAAACCAAAAACAACCAAGACGGCAATGCAATGGTGGAATACACCATCCAGTTCCGTACCGCCAAGCGGAGTCTGTAAGCTATGGGTATGCAGGAGCAACGGGAAAAAGCAGTCGCCATGGTTCGCGCCGTCTACGAAGACGGCGAGGCCGAAATCAATGGTCGCAAGTACAAGTTCCACAAGATGACACACGTTCAGCGCCGCAAGGTGTTCGCGTTCTACACGTCTATCGCGCCTCAACTGCGCGCCGACAACATGGAATTCCTCGACACTCCGCAGTACGCGGCAGTCGAAGAAGTCATGTGGTCGAACATCTCGTTTGATGGCGTGGCCTTGAATAAGGCGCGTGATCACTGGGATGAATTCCCGGAGGACTACGTGCAGCTTGTGGCTACGTCTTTGGGGGTGATCTCCTACCCTTTTACTCGCGCCGCAGGTATCGCCTCAGCATCCCAAGTAGGGGAGCCAGCGAAGACCTCATCCGAGAAACCAATGTAAGCGGCGAGCGCATGGCGATGTTCGCATTGGTGAAGGCCGGGTATGGCAGCCTGGCCGAAATCGAGGCGATGGATACACCAGAGTTTTTGGACGCTATCGAGTTCGAACAAATCACCGCCGAGATCCAGGCGTATAAATCGAGGAATCCCGATGGCGGTCGTAAATGAGTTGGTCAGCAAGTTCAGCTTCGTCGGAGATCTCGCGCCGCAACGTGAGTTCAACGAAAACCTGAAACTGTCCCTGGCGCTGCTGACCGGCTTCGGCGCTGCTGTGATTGGCGCCGCTGGCGGACTTGTCGCGTTCGTCTCGGCGAACACTCAGGCCGCCGACGCCCTGACTGACATGAGCGCCGAAACTGGCATCACGGTCGAGAGCATTCAGGAGCTTGGCTTTGCCGCCGAGCTTTCTGGTTCGAGCGCCGAGGCAATGAGCGCAAGCCTTGCTGGACTTTCGAAGGTCTCGGGTGACGCTGCTCGCGGTCTTGGCAAGGGCAAGAAGGCTTTCGAAGAGCTGGGCATCAGCGTCAAGGATGCCAGCGGCAATGTGAAGACGGCGGACGTTCTGTTCAACGAGTTACGCGAATCATTTGCGAGACTCGGCACTGACAAGAGTACGCAGAAATCAATTATCGCGGCGCTCGGCCTGGATCCGTCGACGCTGCAACTCCTAAATGCCACCACTGAAGAGATTGACGGCCTGATAGGCACTGCTCGCCAGCTTGGCATTGTCACCACTGAGCAGGCCCAAGCAGCGGCAGACTTCCAGGATTCGCTTGGTGTTGCTAAGTTCGCGGCGGCGGCACTCAGCCAGCAGATCGCAATCAACCTAGCGCCGGCCACACAGAAGATCACGGATGGCTTTGTTGAATTCCTGACCGCCAACCAAGACCTGATCAAGGGCGGGCTTCAGTGGCTCGGCGAGGTCATCCAAGCAACTGCCGGTTTCTTTGTGCGCATGACGCCGATTGCCCTGGCATTGGCTGGCGCCTTCGTTGTCGCCCAGCTTGCAACCGGCGGTTTCGCCACGGTTATGGCTTTCCTGCTGTCTCCTGTCGTACTGATCACCGCAGCTATCGTTGCCCTGCTGCTTATCGTTGATGATCTTCTGACCGCTCTCGATGGCGGCCAGTCCGTAATCGCAGACTTCTTCATGGAGTTCTTCGGCTGGGACATCGTGCCGGTGCTTCAGGGTATCGTTGACGCATTCAAAGCGATGTTTGCGGCGCTGCTCACTTTCGCCCAGCCTTTCTTTGATGCGTTCGGGCATCTGTTTGATGCCGTCATTGAGCTGTTCAAGGGTAACTGGGCGGGCGCGCTTGACGCATTGCTGGCGGCATTCAACTCTGTCGGCGAGGGCATCAAGAACATTTTCCTCGGCCTGTTCGATTTCATCGGTACGGCGTTTAGCCAGATCCTTGGCGGCATCAAATCTGCGGCTACCTCGATCTTGCCAGACTGGGCGGTTGATTTGATCAGCTCGGGCGGATCTCCGGCCACAGAGATGGCAGCCAACGCAGCGCCACTCCCAAGCGGCAGCGGGCAAGATGCTTGGGATGTGCCAGGCATGAGTCCGAACGATGCCGTAGCGATGACGCCGGCCGGCAACAGCTCAGTCAACAACAGTCAGATCAAGCAGGACATCAAGATCGACATTGCGAGCAGCGATCCGAAGGCCGCAGGTGCCGCCGTGGATAACGCCCTGCAGGATCAATTGAAGACCGCCAAGACCCAGGTTAACCGAGGTGGCCGATGAGCATTCAGGAACTGAAGGTCGGTGAAGATCAGGCGCTGTCCTCATCCTCGCTGGAAGAGGTGGGCATCGGCGGCTTTACCCTGTTCGCCAGGGTAAGCGATCAGACGCAATACTCAACGGCATCACCGACATCGGTAGTCGAGGACGGCAGCTATATCGGCGACCACCTCATCAATGCGCCGATCAAGATCACCATCAACGGTGATGTCGCCGACGTGTTCTTCAATGCGCCGACGCCGAGCAAGTCCGACAAGCGTCTGCCAACCGTGGGGCTGACGAATTCCTTCCTGCCGAAGCGCACGCCGTCGCAAGATCAGCGAGCGGCCAAGGTCGAGGACAGCGCCGGAGATCGTCGCAGGGGCATCAACGAACAGATCTCGCTTGGTAAAAATCCTGGCGACTTCACCGGCAATAAATCGGGGTCGAAACCGATTCGCGAACAGTTCGTGGACTTCATCGAGTCGCTGCATTACGGCAAGCAGCTCACGACCATCTCCATGCCGTATCGCAATCACGAAAGCATGGCGATCAACGATGTGACGATCACGCGTGACAACCAGCGCAAGGCCCTGACGTTCTCGTTGACGGCCCAGAAATTCCGGATCGCCAAGACGATCTACACGGACGCGGGTCGCTTCTACAAGAAGCCAGCGCCCGCTGTGAAGAGCCAGACCCAGGGGACGAAAGACAAGGGCGTTCAGTCGCCGAAATCCGGCGATGGTGCTGGCGCCAAGAAACAGAAATCCGTGCTGACTGCGGTTCTCGGGAGATAACGGATGGCGTTTCAGATAATCAATATCACCGATGAGCCGAGTCAGCGTCATGTGCTGCTGGTCGATGACGAAGAGATCGTACTGACGCTGAATTTTTATCAGGTTTCGCAGTTCTGGTCGTTCAATGTGAGCTGGCGGAATGTGACCTATAACGGCTTCATGCTGAGCCTAGGGTGCCTGCATATCCAGGCGCTGAACTGGCCGTTTGACTTCTTTTGCGTGACCACGGATTCAAGTGGCCTGGCGCCGTTTAGGCTGGGAGATTTCAGCGAGGGGCGGTGCGAGCTGTATTTCGTGACCGCCGAAGAAATGCAGGAGCGCAGGGGATTGGAAGTTCCGACTTGACATAATGATTATCCTAGTCGATTATTCGTTTGCGCAATGACGCGCTTATAGGGATACCGTTATGACAACTGCAAAGCATACTCCAGGTCCTTGGTTCGCCGAGGTTCACGATCTGCCTCTTGGCAAAGGAAAGGTCATCAGTATCCAGACTCGCGAGAAATTCGATACGTCTGATGACGATGATGATCCAACACTGGCCGGCATTTATTCGGTTGACCCTGTCGACTTTGCCAATGCCGGTTTGATTGCCGCCTCGCCGGAGCTACTGGCTGCGCTGAAGCAGGTAAATGACTGCCTCGTTAAATGCCTGACTGGCGGCGAGGTAAGCGCTAAGTTTGCAGGAAAGGCAATCGAAGCCGCCGCCCTGCTGATCGAGCGCATCGAAGGAGAATCCAAATGACCTACATCACTCAAACCCTCGCCGCCGACGAAACCCTGCTCGCCGAGGGCAAAATCTCCAAGTGGTCGCTGTTCCACATCTACTGCGCCGCCGTCATCTTCGGCGTGTCGATCATCTGCCTGCCGATCAGCGCTGCATTGCTGTTGTACGCATACCTGAAGATCCGCAGCACCGAGATGGGCATTACCAGCAAGCGAGTGATTCGCAAGTCCGGCGTGATCGTGCGTGATACGGCTGAGATCCGGCTGGCCAAGGTTGAATCGGTATCGGTCAAGCAGGGCATGCTGGGCCGCATCTTCGGTTATGGCGACGTGATCATCTCGGGCACCGGCGGGAATGATGCGGTGATGAAAGGGGTCCGTGATCCGTTGGCGTTTCGTCGGGCGGTTGATGCGGCTTGTGAGCGTCGACAAGAGCTGGAGATGCGCGTGTCGGGTATCAAGGGCTTCAATGTTGATCCATCCGTATTCGCTGCCGGCTTCAAGCAAGGCGGTGCGGCATGAAACTGGTTGATATTTTGGCGCGGGAGTTGAAGGTGTGGCCTGATAATAACCTTGGCAATAGCGCGGCGCTTTTTGTCGCTCAAGATCGCGACGGCATGCTGGTTACTCTTGACCCACAAGAAAGTCCCAACATAATTCAATTTAACGGTAGCAATTGGAATCGCTCGCATTGGACGGGTGGCGACTTACTCTTTGAGGTTGCAGAAGACTGCGCCACCGCCATCGTCACCCGAGCCGAATGGCAGGCCGCAGTTGATGCGCTGAAGGCGCCGAAGGTTGTTGAGTGGAACGGCGAAGGCCTGCCGCCGGTCGGGATAGTGTGCGAGCTGAAGTCTGCAAGCAAATTCACGGAAGGCGCGCGCCTTGAAGAATTTCCAGCGGGTACGCGCATGCTTGTAGGTGGTTGTGCAAATTTTGGGGGGCATGATGTAGCTGTCGTGTGCGTAGAGGGCCGACACTTTTGCGGAACAATCATTCCAGATATGCTGCGCCCAATCCGCACGCCTGATCAGATCGCGGCGGAAGAACGAACCAAGGCGATTGACGACTTGGTCAGGGTTACCTGTATCAACCGCGGTGAGGCTGCGCGCATCTACGACGCCGGCTACCGCAAATTCGAAATCGTGGAGGGTGAGGAATGATCGCCACCCTCTACATGCTCATCCACCTCCGCAACCTCGGGAAGCGCTGAAATGAAATACGTGGAAGATTCCGATTTGCCGTCATGGGCAAAGGTAGCCGAGCAAACGCCGAACTTCGTAACTGTCGAGCTGAACCAAGGATGGATTGAGCTGGAGAAGGTAGAAGAGCTTTTTCTGCTTGGCCTTGAGTGTTGCGCGGTGACTGCTGCGGCAATCGACAAAATCATTATTTGCTGCAAAAAGGTATAAGAAATGGTCGACAGATTCCTGCGAGACTATCGCCTAACAATCGGGATTGGCTCGCAGGCCGTCACCATTCTGCCTCCATTCCGTATTCGCTTCAGCGTGGATAAGTCGGACAAGGCCGATCTCAACAAGGCCACGATCAAGATTGACGGCCTGAATGAGGACAAGCGGCGCCGACTTGTGCGCGACCCCGACGAGAAACCCGAGAAGGACAAGGACGGCAAAGACAAGCCGACCTCCAATCAGAATAAGGGTTATTTCCCTGTGCTACTGGAGATCGGTTACGAAGGCCGACTGGAAACTATCTTTCGCGGATCCATCGACGAGGCCGGCAGCGTTCGCGAGAATGACGGCCAGTTCGTCACGACCATCTCAGCCATGGATGGCGGCGAAGACTTCCTGCGAGGCTTCGTCGCCACCTCAGTAACCAGCAAGGCCGCTGCCATTGATGCGGTGCTTGGCACCATGCCGAACACCAAGAAAGGCAAGATCGGCGCCCAGGCTGACATCAGTCGCCCAAAGGTGTTGGTCGGGAACTCAATGCAAACCATCCAGGACATGCTTGACCCCGATCAGCGCTGGTTCATTGATGATGAGCGCCTGAACATCCTTGGCGGCAATGAGGTCGTGTCTGGATATATTCCGGTGGTTAGCGCTGAAACTGGCCTGATCAATACGCCCGAGGCCGACAAGAAAGAGGTGACGATCAACACATTCCTGAATCCGTCGATCAAGGTTGGCGGGCTGTATCAGTTGATCTCAGTCACGGCGCCGCACCGCAACGGCATCTACAAGTGCAGCCTTATCACGTACAGTGGCGACTTCGACGGGAGCGACTGGTATCAGCGCGTTACCGGTGAAATTGCCGAAAACTATGTGGTGCCGAGATGACCGACAAGAAAGAAGAGCTAACGGATGTAATGAACGACGGCATTCTCACGGCGCTGGCGAATACCCACACTATCGTCGTCGCCAAGATTACTGCTGTTGGATCAGTCACCATTGATTGTCAGCCAGTCATTCAGCGCGTAGTCGATGGCGCCGCAGTTCAGCTCCCAGTATTCCCATCAGTGCCGCCAGTGTTCCTCAGTGGCGGCACCAGCTACGACGCGCATCCTCTGGCGGTCGGCGACTACTGCCTCCTGCTGGTCAGCGAACGCTGCTTCGACCGATGGTATGGCGGCGCAGATAACGTGCCGCCAATCGAACAGCGTATGCACGATTACAGCGACTGCTTTGCACTGGTCGGCGTATCCCCAGCGTCCATGGCGAAGACCATCCCCGCAACCATCGAGCGATTTGGTGACTCTACGGTAACTGGAGATTACATCCATACGGGCAACTACACTCTGATCGGCGCGCTTGATGTCTCGCTAAACACCGACTCAACGACCTATTCTGTCGGCGGCATACCTGGCTGGACTGGAACATTTGCAACGGGTGACAGTCGCACGGTAACGGTTATCGCAGGACTCATCACAAACGTCGCATGATGATGTAAGATGCTGGCATAGCTCTTGCAGGTGACCACATGCGCGTATCAGGACTTGATGAAGATGGTGATTGGCGGTTTGGCCGAGGACTTTCCGTCTACATTTCTCGTGGCGACGCAATCCGCCAGAACGTTGTCACGCGCCTAAAATCATTCCGCACTGATTTTTTCCTTGATGTTGACGCTAATATCGACTGGATCGACCTGCTCGGGCGCCGAGATACAAAGGAAGAAATACTTCGCGCCGTCGAGCGGGTAACCCTGTCTACTGACGGAGTTACCACCATCTCCAAACTGGAAATTGAGGTCAAGACAAGCACTCGCAATGCAACTATAATGCTTGCGTTTGGCACGATTTTTGACGACGAATTCAACGAAGAGATAACCATCTGATGGCAGGCCCGACGATTGACGCCAGCGGCATAACGATCCAGAGCTTTGATGAGATCTTTGCTGAGCTTGTGGCGGGCTATCAAGCGATCTATGGCGTCGACATCAATCTCAATCAGGAAAGCCCTGATGGTCAGCGTGTGGCAATTGAGGCCAAGTCTCGAGCCGACATGCAGGCGTTCGGGCTTTGGATCGCCAACAACTTCGACCCGGACTTCGCACGCGGCATCTTCCAGGCGAAAATCGCTAAACTCTCCGGTGTATTCCCGCGCCCTGCGACTCGGTCGTTCTGGGATCTATCGGTCGTTACGACTCGTATTCTGACACTGCCTACCGGATATCAAATATCTGATGATCTTGGCCAGCTCTGGGAACTGCCGGCGCCGGTAATTCTGCCGATTGGCGTGTCTGCGATTACCTTTCAGGCGACTGACTTCGGCTCGGTAACTGGCTTGGCAGGCGCTGTATTCACGCCAGTTACGGTAGTCCTCGGCGTAACGGGCTTCACGGCTGCGGTTGACGCCGAGCCAGGCAAGGACGAAGAGACCGACGAAGAGTTCGTCCAGAAGCGCAACCTCAGCCTTGAGAATCCGGCGTTTTCTACGACCAACTCATTGGCTGCGCGCTTGCTGAACACTGCCGGCGTGACAGATGCTCGCGTTTACGACAATGATTCCGATGTTTACGACCCGATCAGCGACCTGGACGCGCATAGCATCTGGCCGGTAGTCGAGGGCGGAACCATTGATGACATCATGCAGGTGCTGCTTTTCCAGAAGACTGGCGGGGCCGGCATCAAAGGTGCAATCGAGGCGAACATTCCTGAGACCCTGACTCGTCCAGACGGCAGCACCTTCGTTGTTTACCAGATCCGTCGCTTTGACCGGCCAGTCATGGTTCCGATTTACGTCACGGTCACGGCTACTCGCAGAAACCCGCTTGTACCTGTCGATATCGCGCTACTCAAGCAGAAAATTGCCGCCTACAAGTTCTACATCGGCACACCTCTAGAGGCGTCGGCCTTGTACTGCCCAGCTTACACCGCTGGTGACGACTTCATTTTGACGCTCATGAAGATCAGTGATGATAACATCACCTTCACTGACGGCAGCTTGTCGCCCGATCCTGGCGCAAAGTTTGAAATCGACGTGGCGAACATCACTGTAAGCGAGGTGGTCTGATGGCCTTGGTCGACGAAACCGTCAATCTGCTGATCAAGCAGTATTGGGAGAAGCCAAAGGCGAAATCCGAGATCGGGCTTCAGGCTTCCACGTGGGAAACCACTCGCGCCTTTCTTGATGCGCTTGACCCTGCATTTGACTTGGATAATGCAGTAGGTGCCCAGCTCGATGTCCTGGGCAGAATTGTCGGTATCAGTCGATCAGTCCCGGAAGTTATCGCCAAGGTTTACTTCGGCTTCAGTATCAACCCTGCAAACGAGGGGTTTGCTGATCGGTTCAACGCGCTTCGTGTTGGCGGCCCATTCTTCGACAGGTTCTCGTCTGCTTTTACCGACCTCCAGTTAAACGATAATGACTATCGGTTTTTTATTCGCGTGAAGGCGGCCAAAAACCGAGCATCCGGATACGTGTCAAGCGACCAATACATAAGCATTCAGGATGTAGTTTTGTGGGCATTTGAAGGCCAGGCCTACGTCGTCGATAATCTCGATATGACCTTGACGCTGTATGTATCTCCGGCGGTCAGCTCTGATCGGCTGCGATTGATACAAGCGCTCAATCTTCTGCCTAAACCTCAAGCGGTTCGATACAAGGTTGTCATTCAGGCAGCCCCGGATGAATCGTTCGGCTTCTCTATTAACCCGTCAGCTCGCGGCTTCGCTGACAAATTTGATCCGTTGCGTCAGGGCGGCTACCTGGCTAGGAAGGTGATCTAATGGCAAAAATTGTAAGGTATAACGGTAACCTTGTTCCGTTCGCTTCAAGCTCTCTCGGCACCGAGCGGACTATTTTCGGCCAGGTAACTCAGGCTAACGACATCACCAGCCAATTCACGCCTCAATTTCTGCGTGGCTGGGGCATTGTAGGGCCTTCTGACCAGCCTACACTCCAAGATTTCAATGCGGTGTCCTATACGCACGGGCAAATTCTGGCCTACCTGCATCAGGTTGGGGTAGCCGAGTACAACGCTCTCCAGGAATACCACATAGGGAGCTTCTGTAATTTATCTGGCGTCCTGTATTCTTCACTTATAAATAATAACCTTGGCAATTCACCAGCATCGTCTCCAGCTGCATGGGGTTTGGCCGGATCCGGACGACTCATTGGCGTGCAGAAGTTCTCAGCAAACGGCACCTATACGCCAGATCCAAGAACAAAAAGCATTCGCGTTACTGTTCTCGGGGGTGGCGGAGGCGGAGGCGGATCCGGAGCAACCGCAGCCGGGCAGCAGAGTATTGGTTGTGGGGGTGCTGGCGGCGGATATTCAGTCGGTTATATCACTTCAGGAATAACTGCTACAGCGATCACTGTAGGTGCTGCTGGAGCAGCAAGCGCAGCCGGGTTCGCTGCTGGCGGCACAGGTGGCACGTCGTCCTTTGGCTCTATTATTCTCGCTACGGGTGGAACCGGGGGCAATGCTGGAGTGGCCATTAGCTCATTCCCAAATATTACAGCTGTGTCAGCAATAGGCGGATCTGGATCAGGCGGCTCTCTGGTAAACGCAGTAGGAGGGCAGGGCGGGTCAGGACTCAACATGAGTTCGATCAATGGGATTAGCGGTTATGGCGGGGCTTCAGCTTTTGGCGGCGGCGCGCCGGCCAGTTCGACAGCCGGGTTTGCAGCTACAACGCCAGGATCAGGCGGTAGCGGGGCGTTGTCTGGGCCAAGCATTCCAGGTGGAAGATCAGGCGGAGCAGGCGCGGCAGGATTGGTTATAGTGGAGGAATTCGCATGAAGTACGCACGCATAGACAACGGTCTGGTAATGGAGCTTTTCGAGACTGATGGCGATATAACGCAGATGTTTCCGCCGATTCTTATCTGGGTGGAAATCACCAACCTTGATCCACAACCCGAGCAAGGCTGGAGCTATGATGGCGCGAATTTCACCGCGCCACCTCCTTACATACCCGACCCAAGGCCGGCGCTTTATGCCGAACTTGAACAAATTGACCGTGAAAGCACACGCCCGCTTCGGGCGATGCTTGTAGCGGAGCCTAATGTCGGTGTCGGGACTCCTGAGAGGGCAGATCTTGAAGCTAAGGAGCTTCGAGCAATTGAAATAAGAGCTGAGCTTTCCGCTCTCGGCGATGCCTAACAGGAAAGTCACATATCCTCAATAAGTGTTATCCTGACGATAATGCCAAAGCGCCACCTGATGGTGGCGCGACAACCTCGCCAAGGATCGACATAGTGCTAAGCCGCCCGAACTGCATAAGCTTCCTCTGCCTGTCCGTCGCGATCTGGAATTTCGTCCAGCATCGCGACATTAGCGCGAACATGTTTGTGGCGGCTTTCCTGATTATTCAAGGCGTCCGCTACATACCAGATGAGCAGCCTTCCAGGCAATGGGATCATGTCTCTCTACTGTGTATAATCCTAGGTATGGCAATTTGCCTTTTTGCCGGTCACGGCTTCTTTACCGGCGCCGAATGGCGGCACCCTAAATCATGGTAGGCGAGGGCAATATGGCAGACAGCCTCACAGTAGCAGGAACACAGCTTGCCGTAGGCACGGCGGGTGTGGGGTTGGCAAGCATGCTCCCTGGCTTGGATCTATCTGCGGTAATCGGCGCCTTCGGTGGCGCATTCTTTTTTATCCTGTTCGCCAAAGACATCAACAACTGGCAACGCGCCGGCTATTTGATTGTCGGATGGATAGGCGGCTACATGGGTTCTGCTGAGCTGCTTTCTTTGGCCTGGACGAAAACCGCTGGCTTTTCTTCCTTCATCGCCGGACTGTTATGCATCGTGTTATGCATCAGCGTTGTTGAGGCCTTTCAAACTGGGACGTGGCCTGAATGGCTTAAAACCATTTTTGGCCGGTTCTTCGGGAAAGGAAAAACTG
>Ga0065714_10002362_pt1 | contig 42770 bp, 77 predicted proteins | sample MisRhiReplicate2_FD_59101 | JGI IMG/M metagenome (GOLD analysis project Ga0065714, IMG submission 59101) | Miscanthus rhizosphere microbial communities from Kellogg Biological Station, MSU, sample Rhizosphere Soil Replicate 2: eDNA_1 v2... | ecosystem: Host-associated > Plants > Roots >... | reverse complement strand
AAGGATGGATGGAAGGCCGGGGAAGTGGTCGCTACCTCCACTTCCCCGGCCCCGGTGACTCAGGCGCTATACGCCGCCGAAGGCTCCGCTACCGAAGTCCCCTGTTCCGTAGTCCGCGCCCTGCGTCTAAGTCGTGGTAACGGACTTAGTGACGACGGACGTGCCGCGCCGTGCAGTGACGGTCCACGTGCCAGCCGTGGCGTACGTCTTGACGTAGCCGCCGGTTGCCGCGTAATCCCACGTGCCGTCGCCGAAGTCGTACCAGATCGGCGTGGTGCCCGAGGGTGTCGGGGCGAACGTGACCTGCTTGACGGCCACCGTGGCGGTGATGTCAGTCAGGGCCGGATCGGTCGGGTTCAGGAGCGGAGTGGAGCCCGCGTAGACCGCCGGGGGAGCGACCTGCGTGGTGAAGGTGCGGCGGTGGTCGTTCGCCAGCATCGCGGTGCGCAGGACGGAATCGACGCCGAGGACCTTCTCGACCTTGTAGGGGCCCTTGCCCCAGCCGTTGCCGTTCTTGGTCTGGAGGCCAGTCACCGTGAAGGTGATCGCATCGTTGGCGACGGTGATGTCGCCGATGGTGCCGCCGGTCAGGAACGGGGTGAGGACGTAGCCGTAATCACCGGGGATGTTCGAGCCCAGCCACACCTCCAGCGCGAAGTTGACCGCCGCGAGGTTCACGTCGGTGGACTCGGTGATGCCGATGACGAGGCCGTTGTCGTCGACGTAGACCTGCTGGCCGGTAACAAGGCTGAGCAGGGAGAAGTCGACGTCGCAGAACTCTGCTTCGACGCTGTAGCCGGTGAAGTTGGAGGTGGCGGTTTCGTTGATGCAGTTTTCGCCGCCGAAGTTCGGCAGGCTGATCGCGGAACCATCCTCAACATTCGTGGTGTAGGACAGCGTTACGACACCCTTGGTGGTGACGACCGAGGACGCTCCGTAGAGCGGCACACCGGCGGTGCTGACGGCGGTTGCCCTGATCCGCTTACCGCGGAGGAAGGAAACCTTCTTGGACTGCGACATTACTTATCTCCCTCGGGGGTGGCGGGACGCAGGGCCTTGCGGTCCTTGCCCTGTGCTTCGGCGGCAAGCACGCGCTCCCGCTCGGCGTCGTCGACGTTGGCGAGGTAGTCGTTGACTTCCTCGACCGTCGCCTTGGACGGGTCAAACTCTGCTACTGCTTCTTCCCCGGCATCAGCGTCAGCATCAGCGTCGGCGTCGGCGTCGGCGTCAGCGTCAGCGTCGGCTTCTTCCTTGGCGTCGAGGATGGAGGTGGGGACGATGTAGCCGTGGGACGTGGTGAAGACGCGGCCGGACAGACCGGCGGCGGCGGCGCGCTCCAGAAGGTCGGCGGCCTGCTCGGGGGAGCGGCCGTCAACGTAGGTTTCGTCGTCCTTCAGGGTGTTCAGATCAAGCGACATGGGGTTCTCCTTAGAATCCGATGAGGATGGCGGCCACAGGGCCTGAGTTGGTGGCGGCGTAGGCACGCTCGGCGAGGCCGAAGGTGCGGTTCGCTTTCGCGAGCGGTGCGCCCTGCATGGTCAGCGCCCCCTGCCAGAGGTTGATCTGGCCCGAGATGTAGACCCAGACCTCGTTCGGTCCGGCGGTGAGGCTGTCCGGGCCGTCAGCGGTGTACCCGGCGCCGCTGACAACGGGGGTGCCGTTGACGGTGACAAGCGGGTCAGTACCGGCGATGCGGTCAAAGAGCAGTTCAACGCCGAGCTTGTTGGTGTGGATCAGGCCCTTGCCCGAGTAGTTCTCCGACAGCCACTGCTCCAGCAGGCCGAGAGCGACCTTCGCGCTGGTGACACCGGTTCCCGGGGTCGGGGTGAGGTCCACAGCCTCCGGGTTCAGCAGGTGCTCCTGCACTGCGGCCTCGACGCCGAAGCTTTCGTTGGCGCTGAATGCGTCACGGGCCAGCGCGGCAGGGTCTTCGCCCAACAGCAGGGCGTCCTCGATGCCGCGGTAGGTCTGGAACTCGACACTGTCGCCGTAGCCTGCGTTCTGGTCGAAGACCTTGTCCTGCCCGGGTGCGGGGACGACGCGGTTGTGGCCGCCGAGAACCCTGCGGTGCGTCAGTCCGTGATACGCGAGCGAGTCGGCATCAGCGGTGATGACGTTGGCAAGGTCCAGCAGGCCGCCGGTCGCGGGTGCGACGGCGGGGGGATCAATCAGGAACTTCGTCATGGCCTACCTCCTTTCGGGGGTTGAAGTAATCCGCTGGGGCGATGGGCCGCACCGCCCCAGCGGATCATTCACTACGCGACGGGAGCGTTGAACAGGTTGTCGTTACCGTCGGTGCCGGAGACGTTGGCGCGGCGGCCGTTGGCGTACAGCGGGAAGGACACGCGGTGTCCGTCGCCGCACGGGTTGGTCATCAGCACGCCCTGCTCCATGAACAGGTGAAGGTAGTCGTTCTTCTTCAGGTTCGTGGAGTCGTAGATGGTGTCGAGCTGGATGACCGGCGCGACACCGCGGACGAAGGAACCGGCCGGGTAGAAGATAACTTCGACCGTGTCCGGGTAGGTCAGCGCGAGGCCCGTGGTCGGGTCCAGCGGGATGTCCTGATACTGGGTGATCCACTGCGCCTTGATGCCGCGGGCCGTCAGGTAGGAATCAATCTCGGCGTCGGTCACCTTGGGGGTGTCGACGCCCTGACGCTGGGCGAGGTCGGCGCGGACGACGGCCTTGACCCAGTTCGGGATCAGCGCTTCGAGGGTCTGGTTCACAGACATCGACAGGCGCTGGCGCTCGCCGACGGCCAGCAGTTCGAGGATGTGGAAGATGTCGAACGCGTTGCCGAAGGCGTTGGTGATGGCCTTCGCGTTGCCGGTGAAGCCCTCGATCAGGGAGATGGACTTGCGGGCCATCTTGATCTGGTGCGCGATGGTCAGGAGCTTGGCGTGGCGGTCGATGACCTCGGGCCAGCCCTGACGCAGGAGCAGACCGGCTTCGAGGCCGATACCCACGGCGCTCAGGCGCTTCTCGGTGAAGCCCGGAACGGTCGGACGCAGGAACGTCTTCTGTTCCACACCGGCTTCAGCCGTTGCTTCGTCCATGTCCCAAAAACCGGTCGAGGAGTTCAGCACGTCGGCGAGGGTCGGGCCCTTGGTGTACTGGACACCGCCGCGGGTGATGGTCACCTCGGGGAGCTGGATCAGGGAGTCGACGTTTTCCAGTTCGCAGAAGTCCAGCGTCCGCTCGGACGGCGCACCCCAGCCACCGGCGGCCACGAGGGAGCCGCCCTTCAGGGACTTCTCCTGACCTGCCGCGAGGAGCAGTTCGAGGTCGCGGTTCTGGAATTCCTGATTGGACTGGGTGAAGCGCGTCTCGGCGACGTTGACATTCAGAATGCCAGCGCGGGACTGGTGGTTCGGAATGTTCGTCGGCATCGACTGGAGCCGGTTGAGGATGGCGCTGGACGCGTCAGCGAAGTTGCTGAACTTGTGTCCGGCGGCGAAGCCGGGGACCTCGGCGGCGGCGACCAGCGTGCCGCCCTTGGCCGCGGTGGGCTTGGGGGCGACGGACTTGGACGCGGCCTTGGAGGCGAAGCCGGTGCGCTTAGCGGAGGCTTCCACCTTCGCGGCGGCCTCTGCCTTGATGGCTTCGTCGGCGGCGGCCTCGGCGGCGGCGGCTTCTGCCTCTGCCTCGGAGCTGTCCTCGTCCTCGTCGCCTGCGGCCATTTCCTGACGGATGGCGGCGAGTTCGTCGGCGCGCGCGGCGGCGGCCGTTTCGCGGGTGGACAGTTCCTCGCGGGCTACCTTGGCGAAGCCGCGGAGTTCCTGCATGTCAGCGAACTGCTCGTCGGTGACCTCGGCGTCGGGGATTTCGGCGTACTGGCCGAATTCGGCGAGTGCTTCCTCGACTGCGGCGGCCAGCTCGTCGTTATCGAGGGCCTTTACATCTGTGGGGGCTTTGAACTTAGCCATGACTCTCTCCTAAGTGAGACGTAGTGCGTGTGGTGTAGAGCTAACAGTGGTCGACACACGGCCTACGGCTCGGAAAGTGTCTTACTGAGACAAATCCTAGACGTAGGCCGTTGTGCAACCGTCGATTATGGGCGTGTCGCGGCGAATTAGTCCGCCTTGTAACTCCCACCCTTGCGGGCGACAGCCGCTTTTGCTTCCACTTCGGTCCGGTAACCGCTCTTAGTACCGTCCGGGGCGATGTGGGTGTAGGTGGTGGACTTCGTCTTATTGCTCCCGCAGGCTCCGCAAGCCATGGTTACTTCCCTCCCGTTGTGGTGAATTCGGATTTCAGTGCCGCGACCTTCTCGGCGCGTACTTCTGAGCGGAACTTGGCGACAGCTTCCTGCCGCTTCTTTGCCGCGTGGTAGGCGTCGAGCTTGGCGACGAACGCCGCGTCGAGGGTATTGGCCTTCTTGATCTGGACGGGGCGCCCAATGAGCGACACCTGATGGCCGTTGGCGTACGTTGCCCGGGAGCGGGCAATCGGGAAGCCCGGCACGTTCACAGACAGCGCCGCAATCATTTCCATCGAGGTGTTCCCGCGGACCCGGACTTCGCGCCAGTCGCCGGAGACTCCGGTGGCACGCAGTTCGTGGACCTGCTTGTCGGTCACACCATCACGGAGCTTGCCGGAGAACGCGATGCCGAACTCGTCCTCGAATACCGTGATGTCCGCAACGGCAAAACCGGTGTTGTCGTAGTGTGCGACCGCGGCCCGCAGGCCGAAGCGCCCGTCGGCGTGCCCGCCGCCGAGGGTGATCTGGCCGACCGCCACAGGCCCGGCGTCGGTGAGCACCTGCCCGGTGAGGAAGTACGCGTAGTCGGTGGCTGACGGCGGCGCGGTGGTGCAGACCTCGTAGCCGATGTGGCAGGTTTCCCACCCGGCGACGTGTCCGAAGACCCGGCCGTCTTCGGTGACTGTCAGCGGGGTTTCCTCGGTCAGCATGGGGTTGCGGAAGTAGTCGGCGCTGATGGTGGCGGCGGAGGCGACCAGCGACACGGAGGACAGCTTCTGCCCGGCCGGGAGTGGTGCGGCCTCGGGGGCGTCGGCGGCCGGTTCCGGTGCCGTCTCGTCGTCGGCGGCGTTGGCCCACGTGCCGATGGCGACGTATGCCTCGGCGAACGCGGGGATCGCGCACATGGTCGCGGACGCGATCCGGGCGGTGGAGAACTCGGTGACCTGGACCTCGGCGGTGTCGTCGGCGACGGACAGCTCTGCGGCGTCCACGTCGACAGAGACGCCGCGCCACATCTTGCGCTCGACCATGCCCTTCGCCTTGTCGGCTTCGGGGGAGTTGTCGAAGACGCCCTCACCCTTGACGAGGTTGCCGTCGCGGAAGATGTTGTCGATGCGCCCGACCACGACGGAGCCCTTGTGGCCCTCGTCGTCGATGAACATCGCCTTCAGCGGCAGGGGCAGGTCCCGGTTGGTCAGGGCGCCGAGGGCGAACTGGCGGCCGTCGCCGGAGGGTGTTCCCTCGGGGGCGAGGACTCCGTGCCAAGGGGTTTCGTCGGGTGACGACTGGTCGTCAGGGGCGGGGGCTTCAGCGGCAGGCGCGGGCTCTGCGGGCTTCGCATCCTCCACGGCGGCTGTGACCGCTTCGGTGGCAGGGGCATTATCGGACACAGGGGTTCCTCCAAGGGGATAGATGGCGGTGCGGTCCTCGCCGAACCAGAGGGCGAGGCGGTCAAAGGTGATCTGCTCCCCGGCGAACTCCCCGCTGGCGGGGGTTTCCGGGTAGCCGAGGGTGACGTGCGGAATCCACGTGGGGAACTGCTCGACCGCGTCGTAGGCGGAGAACAGTTCGTCGGAGTTTTCGAGCATCCCCTTGCGGATGTTGACGAGGCTGGCGCCGTCGATCAGCACCACGTCGGCGCTGTCCTTGCCGAGGGTGGCCCGGCCGGAGACGTTCTCCGTCATGACGCCGACCTCGCCGTTGGTGACGAACTCGGCCAGCGCGTTCTTCAGCGCGTCCGCGTCGAGGTTGGCGGTGTCGCCAAGGAACAGCAGGGTGCAGTGCGCGCCGTCGGCCTCGGAGGATGCGGCGGACACCGGGTCGGACTCGGCGGGCAGGGCCACGATCACCGCGGAAGTGAAGCCCTCCCCGTCAGTCTCGTCAGCGCCGGATGCCACGATGGACGCGTCCCCGTTGTCGAGCATGGTGGGCCGGGCGACGCAGCGGCAGTTGATCCAATTGGACGGGTCGCCGACCGGCTGGCCGGGGTAGAACATCTTCTCCCCGCCGACGGTGAACTCCTGCCCGGACGGGACGATCTGCCCCTCGGCCTCGCGGTGCGGGGTGCGGACGTCGCCGTCGTGCATGGTGACCCATTCGAGCCCGACGTCGTTCTCGGTGTCGGAGGTGGTGGCCGCCTCGGTTGCGGCGTTCACCGCCATCGTGGACACCCAGCGGGTGACGGTGTCGGTCTGCGCCTCCCGGTTGCTGGCGGTCTTGGTCTTCGCCAGCGCCTCGGACAGCTCGTGCGCGAACGCGGCGCGCATGTCGTCGATGACCTGATTCCACTCGTCCACCTCGGAGCGGGCCGTGACGTCGAAGACATCGAGCGCGGCGGAGACGATCTGCTGTTCCCAGCCGGGCAGGCCGAGCCGGATCAGCGCCTCCTTCACATGGGGGCGCAGTTCCTCATCATTGCGGGCAAGGTAGGACTTGCGGTCGGCGGCGAACGTCTCCGCTGACAGGGCAAGGGTGGCTGTGCGGATCATCGGGTTTCCTTCTCGCCGAAGCAGACGTAGCAGACCTTCCAGCGGATGCCGCCGGGGTGGGGCCGGAAGCGGTGAAGCCCCAGCAGGCAGGTCAGTGGGCGTTGCCACCAGTTGGATACGTGGATCACGCGAAAGCTCCCATCTTGGTCAGCCGCCCGCTGGCGTACTCCTCGAACCGATCGAAGGTGTGCGGCGCCTGCGTCATCAGCAGGTCATCGGTGTACGCGTTCACGATGCCGATGAGCCGGTTCTCGTCCATGGCGTACCGCTCGGCGATGGCGGGGATGTGCGCCCACGCGTCGTCGAGCAGGAATGTGGTGTCAGCATCGGTGATGGTGACGAACTTGTAGATGTCAGCGGCCGCGCAGGACGGCTTCACCTGCATCTTGTTCTTCAGCTTGTTCCCGGCCCGCTCCAGTGCCCGGACCACGACCTGCTCGGCGGACGCAATCAGAGCTGCCTTGCGGGCGATGTCGGCGCTCGGGACGCGGCCCTCGTCGCGGGCAATCTTGCGTGTCTCAGACTTCTGCGGGTCCGGCGGTTCGTTGACCGGGTGGTCCTTCAGCGACGGCGTCGGCCGAGCCTCGGTGGTGCCGGGGGAATCGGCCGGCTTCGGGATGTTCCCAAGCGGGACCTTCAGCGCCCGGAGTGCGGCTTCGACCAGTTCCGGGGTGGTGGACCCGGCGGCGACCTTGCGCAGGAACCACGAAGCGCGTTCCTCGTCGTCCATTGCGTCGGTGGTGTCGAATCCGGTTTCGCGCAGGAGGGCCTTGCCGGAGAGTTCGCCCCGGTCGTACATCTCCATCGCTTCCTTGGACCGGTTGGGCCGCAGGCGCATTTCGGAGGTGTCCGCGCGGATCGAGAGCTGGGCGATTTCGTCCTCGGCCACACCTTCATCACGGAGGGTGGAGCGCAGGTATCCGGCGGTGAGCGAGGAGGTGATGAGCTTCAGGAGCGGTTCGGAGTGCGCCTTGATCGCGGACTCGTCGGCCTGCCACGCGGACCAGTGGTTGCCTGCGCCCATGCCGAGGAGCATTTCGGGCGGCAGGTCCATGCCGAGGGCGAGGCGGCGGATCGCTTCGGTGCGCAGTTCGATGGCGTGCTGGTCCAGCTCCGACCAGAAGGTCATGTGCTGGACCGCGGCAATTGCCTCGGCGGGGGCCGTGACGACGATGGGGACCAGCGCGGACGCGTCGCCCCGGTTCTGGATTGACGCGGCCATGGCGGTCTGGAGGATGACCATGAGTTCGTCGGCGGTGTTCGCGGTCTTCTGCTCGGCGCCCTCGACGGCGGGCGGCGTCGGCAGGGACATGTCCGAGGGCATGAGGAGGATGCCTGCCCCGGCGAGGCGGGAGTCGACCTGCGCGGCGACGTGCTCGGTGAGGCGGTGGATTTCGCCGAGGATGGCGAGGACGGCCCGGGTGGGGGACATCGCCAGTTCGTTGTTCTCCGGGTCCGGCCGCCAGATGCGGGTGACGAAGACGTCCTTGGGGTCAAGGTCGATCTGGATGTTGTTGACGGACCACGGGCCGTCGTCGCCCTGCCGCTTGATGGCGGTGGCGGCCACGATCTGCCACACGTCCTGCTCGTCTTCGGGGTCGGTGTAGCCGACGATGAAGAACTCTCCGGCGACGGCAAGGTGAATACCGGCAAGGCGGAGCATTTCTGCGCGGCCGTCAGCGTCGCCAAAGAAGTCGGCGAGGACATCAACGGCGGGGCCGGTCTGCTCGGGGACGTGCTTGCCGCCGACTTCGCGCCCGACAAAGAGGGTGGCGCGGCTGATGAGGGAGCCTTGCAGGTCGCACGCATACCGGAACTCGCCGATGGTGTGATAGAAAATCCACGCATCGGGTTGCCATGACGTTGACCGCGCAATGCGGCTGAAGTTCTTGAAGGCGTTGCCGCTGTTCATTCGGGCGGCAGAGGCCACCAGTGTGTTTGCGGGCTTAGCAACCTCCGCCTTGCGGGTGCGTGCCATCCGTTATTCGACCTCGTCTCTTTCTACGATCATGCTTGCGACGTAGGCCGCGGCCAGCCATCCGTTGAACAGCCACCACGAAATGTGGAGTCCCGAGAGGTATCCCCACGCTCCGATGGGCAAAGTGAGCCATGGCGCCATGCACCAGTGGCAATGAAAAAGGGTGTTCCAGCTACTGCCTTCGGTCAGGGCGTCCCACTTCATCCGCAAAGCTACGATGGGAGGGAAGGTGTCCTGAGTGACGAGACGCGTAAGCCGGGCAACAGAGAAGGTCCCGACAATTACGGCCGCGACAATAGCAATGGCATCCATCATGTTTACGAGAGTACCGTGCAGTCATACGGTTCCCGGGCAATATCCTCTACGCCGCGCTGTGTCCTCCGCGCAGAGCGACCGAGTCGGCCATATCGGAGAAGTTGATCTGGCCAAAGCGCCCCGCGGACCCGAGTGGAGGGCGGCCAATATTCCCGGACGGGATGGCGACGGAGGCCGGGCCCCCGCCCTCGGAGAGCTTGACAACGCCGTGCACCAGCGCATCGACCCGGTCAGGGGAATCGGAGGCGCCGGGAACCCACTCGCACATCTGCTGTTCCAGCTCGCCGAAGTTCGCCGTGTGGTGGACGCGGTGCTGTTCGTACAGGCCGACAACGGGCTCCGCGCGCAGTTCCTTGCCGCGCCGGGAGGTGACGAGGTCAACCTTGCCGTCGTCGCGCACGTTGCGCAGGGTGGACAGCACCATCTCGCCGCCGTAGTTCTTCTCCGCGACGATGAGGTCTGCCTCCCACAGGTCGTACGCGTACCACGCCTTCTTCGCCCAGCCGTCGGGGGTGTAGTGGTCCGAGTAGTCCGCGAGGACGTAGTAGTGGTCACCCTTCTTGCCGATCACGACGATGCCGGTTTCGTCACGCTTCTTCGAGGAGGTGCCCGCGGGGTCGATGGCGACGACGATCCGCTCCATGTCCTCCTTGCGGATGCCGCCGACGAGGTTGCCGTCCTCGTCCACGGTCGGCACGATCCGGTCGTCGTCGATCATCGCCCACGTCCAGAGCGCGCCCTTGATGTCATCGAGCACTTCGCCGTGAAGTTCCTGACGGCCCAGCCGGGTGCCTTCGTACTTCTTCAGCATCACCTTCTTGAACTTGGGCGCGAGGTTGTCCATGTTCGCGTAGGTGGACACCGTGACGGAGACGGTGCCCTCGTCAGCGATCAGTTCCTTCATCCACTTCGTCGGAAGCGGGGTGGTGGAGCACAGCACGACGGGGTGGGTGCCGAGGCGCAGGCCGAACTGCATGTTGTCCCAGACCGCGTCGATGAGCTTGAAGTGGGCGGGCTCGTCCAGCCAGACGTAGGCGTGCTGGGGGCCGCGGAGACGTTCGGGTTCGTCGCCGGTAAAGAGCTGGATGATGTGCCCGTTCAGGTGCAGGGGCAGGATGCCGCCGGGCCTGCACTCGCAGGGGACGACGATCTGTTGCTTGGACGGCTCGTAGACGGCGTGGACCTTGGCGGCGGCGAACACCGCGAGCAGGCCGGAGTCGCCTTCGACCATGACGGAGCGGACGTGCTTGACGGTCGGGCCGATGATCGAGCCGCGCTCGTGGGTGTGGGCCATGACGCGGACCCATTCGGAGCCGGAGCGGGTCTTGCCGGAGCCGCGCCCGCCCTTCAGGAGCCACGTGTCCCAGTTCTTGCCTGCCGGGGGCCACTGGTCGGAGCGGGCGTGCGGATAGTCGTAGCCCTTGTGCGGCCTGCCGTCGCAGTTCCGGCCCGGAGTCTTGCAGTACCAGACGCGCTTGGGCCGCTCGGCGTCCTGTAGCTTGGCGAGGAACTTGTCCTTGGACTTCTGGTCCCACTTCTTCCACTCGTTGACGTCGAGCGGCTTCTGCGGCCGGGGCATCAGACCGCCACGCCCTTGGTGCCGCCGAGGTAGCGCACGGCGAGCCCTGCTTCGATCAGGCTCCTGTTGACGCTGACGCCGCCGGGAAGTTCCATTACCGCCACCTGCCCGGTGTCCCGGTTGCGGACGACGTCAATGCCAACCTCGGCGAGCCACCTTCCGTACTTGTCCTCCTCGATGGCGGACGGCTTGTGGCTTTTCAGCACGACCTTACTGCCGACAGGTGCGAGGGAATTGCAGAGCGCAGTCGCCTCATCGTGGTTCTTCTGGCCCCGCTCGGGAGTGTCGATGCCGTACAGTCGGAACCGCGTCTCGATGAAGGTGTGGAAGCCGAGGTCGACACGGAGGTCAACGGTATCCCCGTCGACCCAACGCATCACTGTGGCGGAATATTCGTACATGCCACCAATGCTAGGGGGCGCCTATCCGAATTAACGGTAGGCGCCCCCGATACTACCCTTCGATCCAGCGCGCTTTCAGTGTCGCCGACCGGCGTTCCGAGTCGAACGGCCGGTCCTTCGGGATGACGGTGATGACGGTTTTCAGTACCGCGGTGTCCGGCACCTTCTCCAGAAATGCCTTCAGCGCCCCGGCCTTCAGCGTCTCGTCCAGCTCAATTTCGATAGTGTGCACGAATGCCATGTCAGTCCAGCCCCCTGATCGTCCAGTTGCCGCGGCCCTCTCCGGTGTCGTGCGGGTGCTTCTGCGCCCCGCCGCCCAGCTCCCCGTATCCGGCCGGGTAGGCGGTGTGCTTCAGTGCCTCCGTGATGTTGATGCCGAGGTCGAAGGCGATCATCGCGGCGGCGGCCCGGCGCAGGTAGCCGGTCATCGAGATGTTCCGGCGGCGGGCGGCCTCGTCCAGCAGGACCCGGAAGCCGTCGTCGAAGAACAGGAACATGCCGTTCTTGCGTTCGGTGTTCCGCTTCGTCTTTTTCCCCCGGCCCATAACCCGGGCCAGCGCCTCCTCCCGCCAGCCTTCCTTCTCCGGGTCGGCGAAGCCTTGGAGGCCCGGGTGCGGGTTCGCCATCAGTCGTCCTCCTCAATGACTTCGGCGTCGAAGATGTCTGCTTCTTCCCCGGCGACGTCGGCCTCCGCGAGGGGCCTGATCTTCTGGATGTACGCGTCGATGTGCTGGTCGGTGGGGGTGAACTGGATTTGGGTGGGCGCATCCACGCCCCACAGCTTCGCCTGCCGGTCGATGATGGCCAGCGCGCGGGCGTTGTAGGCCAGATGGTCCTTCTCGCGCGGGTCGATGGCCTTGCCCATGGTCGACTGGAGGAGCCGGTCGAGGCGGCGGCCGATCAGCTCGCGCATCATGTCACGGTCCTCGGCCGAGTCCGCGGAGGAGGCCAGCAGGCGTTCGATGGCGGCCCGTGCCCGGGCGGCGGAGGAGTAGCCGAGCTGTTCGGCGATCTGGGTGTGGCTGGCGCCGTAGAGCTTCAGTGCCAGCGCGGCCTGAGCCTTGGTCGCGGACTTGTCCACGGTGTTCAGGTCCGCGTTGGGGTCCTTGCCCTTCTCGATGGCGGCGTCGATGGCCTTGACGCTCCCGGGGATAGGTCCTTCGCTCATGACTTCCACCAGCTAACGCAACCGTCGGCGTGCAAGTCCAGCGTTACCATCTCGTCCAGACCCCTAAAAGGCGGGACGTCCATAATTGCCGGAACTTCCACCCTCCCGATGACTCCTTCATGGGTACTGTCGTTGTGGCTCACAGGTTCACCGTCCTGACGTTGTCGTAGCGCTCCACCAGCTCCGCGAACGCCATGTCGCGGTCGTCCTCGCTGTCGAATTCGAGCACGACCTGATGGATGCCGGACGGGGCGGGCCCTCCGGCGCCGAATCCGTCCCCGATGGGCATGGATTTCATCAGCTCGATGTCGTTGAGGTACTTCGCGAAGGATTCTTCCGTGAAGCCGGACCCGACGAGGCCCATTTCGGTCTCTTGGAGCCGCTTCAGCAGTTCAATCTGCGCCGAATCGTCGATGACGGCGAGCTTTCCCAGCTTGTTGTCGCCCACAAGGATGCGCCGCTGGCCGTCAACGTCCTTGTCCTCCCAGATAACGGGAATGTGGGTCGCGTTCAGGGCACACAGCACCCGGTAGCGGGTGTTTCCGGCGACGATGTAGCCGGTGGTGGGGTCTGCGGTGACTGCGGTGTAGAAGCCGTTGACCTGAACGGACTCCAGCACGGCCTCATCGTCCCCGTTGTTGGGGTTTTCCGGGTGCTGGCGGACCCGGTCGATGGGAACGAGCAGGGGTTCGAGGCTCTTGGCGAACCTGACGGCCCTCATGCGCGGCCGTCCTTCTGGGCAGGAGCGAGCGAGGGGTGGTTCGAGATGTACGACTCGATGTCAGCGCTGTTCGGGTGCAGGCTGGCGTGCGCGGTACGGGCGATCCGGGCGTTGCGCCAGTTCACTGCGTGCAACTGGTCGGTGCGGTGCACATAGGTGGCGTGCATCAGCGGAATCTGCCGCTCCCAGCACCACGCCTTGAAGTCGTTGAGGTCTTTGGCGAAAACGAGAAGCCTCACTTGGTCGGTCCTGCTTTCTTGCGGAGGGCGGCACGCTTGGCGAGGTGGTCGTTGACCAGCGCGCGCAGTGCCCTGTTGACGGTGTCGAATTCTTCTTCGAGGGCTTCTGCCTCGGAGCGGGTGAGGCGGACGGAGCCGACGGTGTTCTTGGCCGCGGAGCCGAGGCGGGGGCGGGCCATCAGGACATCCCCGCTTCGAGCTTGATCTTGTCGATGCCGTTGACGTAGCGGTACGGGAGGTCCTGCCCGCGGACGACGGAGAACAGGTCCCCGTCCTTGATGACCCAGTCGCGGTAGCTCAGCTCGTAGGTGTCGGTCCCGGTGCTGAAGGAGAACTCCGAGGGGCCGTAAAGGCTCTCGGTGTAGCTGAGCGTCAGGTGGGGCTCGGCCCGCTTGCCCTTGGTGGACTCCTGAAGCCACTTGGCGATAGCCCATGCGGACTCGCCTGTGCCGGTGAACTGCATGGCCTCGACGGTGTTGTGCACCGGGTACAGGGTAATGGGGGTATTCACTTACTTCTCCTCGTATTCTTCGGTAAATTCTTCGTTGGTCATCGACCTGAAGCCTTTCTTGTCCTTCAGCACCCAGCCGCCCCAGCCGACGGACTGGCGCCCGTTACAGCAGTGGAAGTAGATGCGCAGGCCGCCCCCGGCCGGGTCCTGATACAGCTTGCCGTTGAGCATCTGGCGGATGCTGTCGGCGTTCGCGTTGGTGACCTGTACGGCCATCACGGGGACGGGCTTGTGGATGTGCTCGGTCATCAGTTCCGCTGACCTCGTTGTCAGGTGCCCCATCACTTCCCTGTCCCGCTGGCGGACCGGGCCGCCTGCATCTGGGCGACGATCTGGGGGATGGTTGTCTTCCCCTCAGTGGCGAGGCGGGTCTGCTGGTCGAGCCAGCCCATACTGCCGACCGGGTACACCGGTGCAGTAGGCCTCGGGCAGGACCAGCGCACACTCAGGTTGCCGACAACTTCGGCAGGCGGGACCGGCGGGTACAGCTCGCGCATGGCCGCTTCCAGCTTGCGGAGGTGGGCGAGATGGGAGTTCTTGCCGTGGCCCCGGCCGCCAATGATGAACTGCCGGGCCGTCTCGACCCGTTCTTCAGGACTTGCCATCGGTGGCTTCTTTCCGCTCGATGATGCCCTCGACCAGCGCGTGGCCTTCGGCGTCGAAGTGCGCCGGGTGCATCCCGGTCAACAGCGCCATGAACTCGGGGTGCAGGCCTGTGGCCGTGAGGGTGAAGGACACGTCCTTGTCCTCGTCGGTCTGGGCGGCGTGCGCGAAGGGGTAGTCAGCCACCGAGCACCTGCTTCAGAGCGATGAGGAGGCCGAGGAGGAAGAACACTCCGGCGAGTCCAAGGGCTGTGTCATGAAAGCGGTAGCCTGCGCCAGCAGATCGCCGTGCCAGTTGACGCTCGATACGACGGCGGTGTCTGCGGTACATGTGTCGTGCCATGGGGAGAGTCCTTTCGGGGAGGCCGTGACGTGGCCGGGGAAGTCGGCCGGGGTTCCGGGCATCGACGGGTGGGAGTAGGGAGAGGCCACGGCTACCACTGTCCTGAGTTGAAGGGGTGGGGGGCGTGGATTTTGCGGTCCCGGCGTCCGCCTTCGAGGACGTTGAGCCGGTCCTGCCACGCGGCGGTCTGCTTGCCGTGATGTGTGAACCAGATGGCCCCGGTGATGATCGCGGCGAGGGCGAGTCCGGCGGCAAAGGCGAAGGGGACAGCTTCGGTGGTGACGAACATCCACCCGTCGAGGACGGCGACGGCGGTGAAGACCCCGACGAGGAGGCGGCAGGTCTTGGCGGCGTCCTCGTGGTAGCGGTGCATGGTCTTGGCGTGGATGTGGGCGTGTTCGTTGCCGGGGGCGGCGCTCATTCGGCGGCCCTCGCGGATTTCCGGGCGGCACGGCCCGCCTTGTGGATGGAACCGCCGAGAACGATCGCTTCGGAGGGGTTCAGGATCAGGACGGCCCGCTTGCCGTCGGAGCTGGTGATGATGAGGGACACGCCATGGTCGGTGGCGACGCCGATGGGGGTGTCTCCGACGGAGAGCGGTTCCCCGGGGGCGGTGAGGGCGACGTCGACGGACGCTCCGGGGCTGGTCACGTTCTCGATCACGGCATGTCTCCTGTGTGGTGGGCGGGGCGCATGAGGTTCCTTTTCTGGGCGAAGCCCGGACGGATTTTTCCGGGAAAGCGTATACGGATACATGATCGCACCCCGCAAAGGGTTTACGTTTACCGAAACGCCGGTTAGCGTGGAAATATCCCCGCGGGGAACAGGATGAGAGTGCATGTGTCCGGTGCACCAAGCAGGTGGAAGCGCAAGAGGGCCGTGCTGGGCGGCCCTTTTCCATGTCCGGGGCATTATGCTGGTGCCATTCGTCCTTGTGAGGCGAAGAACCTGCCACCAGACCCGCCGCAAACGGGAGCAAGGGCAGAGCTGGCCCGGTAGGCGACTGTTTACGCCGCAAGGTATGGCAGACCGGCTGTTCGAATCCCGGCGGACCAGCACAGATCGGCTCCCGATAAGGCCCCACCGAGTGGGCAGTGCCGTAAGGGGGCCTTTTCTGTGCCCCCGGGCCGAATATCCTTCGACTCCGCCCGGTGGGGGACCGACAGTTACCCCCCGAATACCCCATGCTGGGCCAGCGGTCGTTCGGCTACAGGGGATTTTCCAAAATTTTCGGACGGTCGGACATTTCCGTATACGCATTCCATTCGGAAGGGGTCTTGGATGTTGACACGGCCAGCGTAAGTACGGGGCCCGTTTTGGGCCGTTGTCATGGGGTACCGGGGTTGTTGGGTGACGACCGGTCGTCAGGGTGTGGCTGGTCACTGGTCATTGGATGGTTTGACTTTGGTCAGGAAAGCTGGGCATGATGGGGGCTCGCCGCCGGACCGTCCGACGGCAGAACCGAAAGGACCGTGATTGCAATGACTGCAACCGCAACCCGCAAGCCCGCAACCCGCAAGCCTGCCGCCAAGACGGCCAAGCCCAAGGCGACGACCGGTCGTCAGGTCGTCACCGTCAGTGAGCCCACATGGGCAGACGTCGATGCACTGGTCACCATGGCCACCGGTGCCGCCCACCACGAAACGGAACAAGGCGCGGCGGAAGAAGCGGCCCGGTCCATGGCGGACGCCGCGCAGACGGCCAAGGAACTGGCACGTGCCCTGAAGGTGCGCGGCGTGTACCTGATTGCCGCCCACCCTGAAGGCAAGGGCAAGCCCACCAACGCCAGCTACGCCGCCCGTATGACCGGCTTCCCGCGCACCACGGTCAACGACCTCCTGAAGGTGGGGCAGGCTGGTATGGACAAGGGAGTCTTCCCCATGGCCGATATGCTGGGCGGCGTCTCCGATAAGGAACTGGCTTTCGTCAACAAGTTCTACGCTGACGGCATCGCCGCTAAGCGTCGGGAGGAACGCGCCGCCGCTAAAGCCGCTAAAGCCGCCGCTGAAGCGGCCAAGGGTGGCAAGGGTGGGTCTGAAGGTGACGACCGGTCGTCAGCTGGCAAGGCTGACGGCATCACGGGCACGCTGGTCGTCGAGGGTCTGAAGCTGGCCGCTAATCGAGTCGCGGAACTGAAGCGTTCCAAGGTGAGCCTGTCCAAGAAGGAACTGACGGAAGCCGCGGCCTACGTCGCCCGGATGGTGGCTTGGATCGAAGAATCTCAGGCCGATTCAGCCGCCGCCGCGGAGTAGGGGTTAGTGGGGGAACCCCCGGGGCTTCGGTCCCGGGGGTCTTTCCCGTGCCCGTGTGGCAGCTTCCCGTTCCCGTCGTCCGGTCCGTGCGTGGCCGGGCAGGTGACGGCCACCAGCGCCCGTGTTGCGGGTGACGACCGGTCGTCAGTCTCTCCCCTATGTGGGTTGCTCACTCACTGAATCGCTCACTGAATGTGCTCACTCACTGAAGCGTTGTCTTTCCCTATACGTGCATCACTCACTCACTGAACAGCACGCGCTGGCCGTGATGCGGTATCGGGCGCTGTTCCATCCCCTCCCGTTCGTCTACCTGACGACTGGTCGTCACTCACTGAAAGGTCCCATCCCCATGCCCACGTTCCGTACGCCCAAGCCCCTTGTGTCCGATGCCCTCATAGCTTGGGTGTTCTCTCTCCCTATGCCGGTACCCTCATGCGCTGGTCCGGCACCGGCACCTAGGCGCAACGTCGTCGCCGAGTTCATCCTCAATCAGGGGTGACGACCGGTCGTCACTCACTCACCCATCCACCCATCACAGATAGGACCCTTCCCATGCCCACTCACTACATAGCCATGACCGACCCCGCCAACGGTGTGATGTTTGCGCAGTCTCCGCCGGAGGAAACCATGATCGCGGCATATATGGGCTACGGCCCGGTCATTGAACCCATCCCTGCCGAACACGCCAGCCGCACGTTCGACTGGGCTACCGATGATGGGTGGAACTGGGCCTACCAAACCGACGTGTCTCAGCAGGTGTGGCACATTGTCGACGGCATCGTCACCGAATACATGGAGTGCCGACCATGATCGACTGGATACTCCACCCTTGGCCGCACTTCTATACCCTCACCCCCGTGATGGAGGCTGAGCAGGTGTTCCCTGCGCTGGACCAGACCCCTCGAATCCCGCGCCACTGGTGGGTCATGCGCTACATGGCGCTGGCCGGGAACGGGATACCTGACGACTGGTCGTCACCCGTTGTGCCCACTCACTGAATGTCCATTGCCAGACACGCACCACCCTCACGAAAGAGACTTCGCCATGACTGCCACCACCCTTCCCGCCCTGCCCCACCTGCCCGTAGTGCCGTTCACCCCTGCGCAGTTGCAGGCCCTTCCCCCGTTCATCGTGTGCTCACAGAATGGGGACCAGTTCACGTGCCGGTCCATCGGGTACGCCTACGAGGAGTTCGCCCGGCGTATCGAGGACAACGCGGGTGAGCCCTCATACTGGGTCACCCTGTGGGAACGCGGCAGTGTCATCGGAATGCACCAGAGGATCGACGGCGTCATCGCCTACGATTCCCGCCTGCTCTAGGCCCGCCATGGGTGGCGGCCGGTCACCTGACGACCGGTCGTCACCCTCCCATCCCCGTATGCACTCACTCATAGAAGGAACCACCATGTTCACTCGCCGTATCGCCCTGCCCATAGTCCTTACTGCCGCGCTGTTCGGGGGCCTCGCCCTCGGTGCCGTCGACCTCTCGATCAACGCCCCGCATTCCACCTCCGCACCGGACACCAGTGATCCGACCAAGGTCACGGCATGGGACATCTGGGATCACGGCGGAGCATCAGCGAAGATGCGCGTCGTCACCAACCGGGCGTACCGGGTGGACTTCATGGGCGCCACCGATGCCTACCCGCAGGATGCGGCGGCCGAGGATGCCGTCGTCGTGGGCAAGGATGGGCGCTGGTACTGGTTCCGGCTCACCTACACCTCATGACCATGAATTGACATTGTCTGACCAAGCTGGTATAGTCCTTTGGGTTGGGCGGGGTGTGTTCGGTTCCACCCCGCTCAACACGCCAACCACCCTGACGACCGGTCGTCACCACCTGCCAGAAAGGCACGCACCATGACACACTCGCCCGACACCATCCGCATCAGCCACCTGATCGACGATCACGAAACGGTCCGCACCCATGCACGGCGTACCATCGCCGACCAGAACCTCCTGCTTGCCGACGCGCTGGATGCCATTCGCGCTGGCCGCCTCGCTGTCGCCGAGGAATTTGTGGACCGGGCGCTGACTGCCCTGTCAGTGGAACTTATGTGGCTCTCAACCCGCCGACCGACCGGCGTTGACGGCGACTGACGACCGGTCGTCACCTGTGTACGTAACCTACAGGCAATGACACCTGCACCTGTTCCTTTTTGATCTACGCAATACCCGCTACCCCCGTACCTGACGACCAGTCGTCACCCCGCCATTCCCGTAACCAACCAATCAATTCCTGCCCCGAAAGAGAGCACGCAATGACTTACACCGTTACCGCCAATGACTTCGAGGTCCGCAACGGCGACCTGTACTACACCGGCCCGCTCGACGAGGCCAAGCGGTTCGTCCAGAAGTTCCACGGCACCAGCGAACACGTCGTCACGCTGAAGGACGGCGTAACCACGGTGCATCAGGTGCTCATCGCCTATGGCACCGACACCCCGACCATCGAAGATGCTGCGGAATGGGGCAATGGCCCCACCCCTGAGGACGCATGGCGCTGGGTGCTGGGCGCCGTGTTCGGTCCGCTCGACAACGAGTTCCAGCCGGTCGAGCTGTCCGTCTGCGCAGAGTTCGACGAGAACGGTTCCTGCATCCACTCCGACCACACCAACTGACGACCAGTCGTCACCCCACCTGCCCCGAAAGAGAGCACGCCATGTCTGATACCGCCTACGTTTCCAAGCTTCCCGACTGCGACATTCACAAGTACAACCTCGGAGTGTCCGGGGTGCCCGCCGAGTACGACGCCGCCACCAACCGCGGCTCACAGTGGGCGAACATGTGCACCCCGTGCTGGGAGGAGAACCGCCGCTTCCCGGACCTCGGCACCGGCAAGGGACAGCGGCTCGTCGTCGGTGAGGCACCGGCCCGGGACCGCAAGGCCGAGGCTCAGGCCGCGGCCGTGGACGGCGACTTCGATGCGTTCATGGACGCGGTCGGCGACGGCGACCCGCTCGACTTCCTCTGACGACCAGTCGTCACCCCTCACCTACTCACTGAAAGAGACTCCCGCAATGAACATCCACCCCGTCCACTACGCCCCGCACCACACCGGCCACCTGCCCCTCTGCGGGGTGCGGCACACCAGCCACGGCGGCGAACACCAGCTCGTCATGTGCACCATGGACCGTGACGAAATCACCTGCTTCAAATGCATCGACCAGTACACCGAACGCGCCATGACACCGGAGCAGGTCGAGGCGCTGAATCAGGTGCGCTCCGACATTGACGCCCTGTTCGAGGAACTGGAACAGCAAGTCGCGTTCGATCACCTGAAGCACGTCACCCTCCACGTCATTGAGCACATGATCGAGGACACCCCGTGGTGGAATCTGCGCCGCCGGTTCCAGTTGCGCCGGGCCCAGATCAGCACCGCGGCGATGCGGCTGGAGGACGTCAAGTGACCATGACCAAGGCTGAGTTCGCCGCACGCTGGGACAAGGACGACGATGGCGACGGCATCACCGGCACCGAGATTTGCGACTGTGCCGTGGCGTGGGGGCTGTATGCCACGCCACGCATTCACCCCATGAGCGAGGTCATGGCCGCCGTGGTCAAGGCATCGGGGGCGCTGACATGAAGGCGTTCGTGGCCCGGTTCCGCCGCGTCTCCGACGGCAACGAGGTCGACCGGCCCATCACCGGGGCCGACTCACTGGAGGAGGCGTGGCTGATTGCCCGTGCCTCAGCCGCCCGCCTGCCGTTCGCGGTCGAGGTCGTCAACGTCTTCCCCGTCACGGTCCGGGTCATCGAGATTGAACTGCCGCCCGAGCCCGAACCCGGCGACCTATACTGGCTCTCCATCCCGGACGGGATCATCTACTCCGCCGCCCACCTGTACTTCATGCTCTGCCTGCACCGCTACCACCACTGACGACCGGTCGTCAGTCCACCTACCCGAAAGAGGTACGCACCATGCAACACTTCCAGCCCCATCCCGCCAGCACATTCGTCTGCGGGGCGGACGCCGTCGGCCGCCGCAACTCCCGGCTCGACCCCGACCCGACCGCCACCACCTGCGACAAGTGCAGGAACACGCCGCAGTGGCGGTGGAACGCCGACGGGGAACGCGGGAACGACGCCGCGAAGGAGGCCCGGGAGAAGCAGATCGACCGGTTCGCCGCGGCCCGTGCCCTGACCAGCGGCATCCCCGACTCGCAGTACGTCGCCTTCGTGGAGGGCAAGGTACGGATGGGCCTGTCCACGTACGAGGCGCTGGCCAAGGCCGCGGCCAAGCCGGACCTGACGGCGGAGGAATACAACATGGCCATGGAAGCACTCATGGCCCGGATCGCGACCGCCCCGCGCGGGATGGACACGACCCTGTTGGCAACTGCCAACTCCATCAAGGACAAGTTCGGTGCCAGCACCCGGCGCAGGGCGGAGGCCACCCGCGACCCGAAGGCCGAGGTCGATGCGCTCTACGGAAACCATGGGAGGCAGGGCGTCCGGCCTGAACCTGACGACCAGTCGTCACCCGCCGAGACTCCGGTCGTGCACCACTACACGCCGGGCTGGTTCGAGACCACCTGCGGCCTCCGCTACAAAGACGGCAAGGTCATGGACAGCCGGTGGGACCGGGTCACCTGCTCCGACTGCATGTCCCACTACACCCCGGAGTCAGACCCGCTGGCACCCCAGCCGGAGGGGCCGCTGGTCCACTACTACAACGAGACGACGGACTGGCGCTCGGCCTGCGGCATCGACCGGAAGTCTCCCATGGCCACCTCGAACGAGTGGCGCCGGGTCACCTGCCCGGAGTGCCGCCGCTCACCGCTGGCACAGATCACGGTCGCCGCCCGGGAGGCGGAGAAGGACGCGGCACCCGCCCATCAGTGCGAGGAATGGCAGATGCGGGAGGGCGGGCCGAACGGTGACCGGTACTGCGGGGCCTGCGGCAGGCGGGAACGGAACGCGGCGGACCAGCGCGCCGCCGTCCCGGTGAACAGGCACGACGCCGGGCCGCGGTTCAAGCACGACTGCGACGTCTGCATTTTCCTCGGATGCGAGACGGTCGGCGGGACGTGGCATGACCTGTACTTCCACCCGGACGACAGGGTTCCGACCGTGCTGGCCCGGGAATCCGACGAGCCCGGAGACTACCGCTCCGGCCTGGACTTCGTGGACTGTGATGGTGCGCTGGCGCTGGCCTACGTCAGGGCCCAGCGGCGGGGCCTGCTCTGATGGACTGGCTCTGGCAGGCCCTCGTCACCATCGGGCTCATCATCTACAGCACCTACGTAGCCATGCACCTGCAAGGCTTCCGCTTCAAGCGAAAGGACCCATCCGATGGGTAACAAATACCAGTCACCGTACGATCCGGGCGACCCGTACAACGGCCTGCCCGTCACCATCGAGGGCGAGGACGTCATCAAGAACACGGACGGGAGCACGTCCGCTGTGCTCATTGTCAGGTTCCCGAGCGGGCACACTGCCACGGCGTGGCCCGAGGAAATTATCGAGGAGGGATCATGACCACCATCGTCGTCCACCTCGGCCAGCCTGAGTACCGGACAGCGTGCGGCCTCATGCACGTCAAGGCCACGACGTCCCGCACCACCGCCGTCACCTGCCTGAAGTGCCCGACCACCATCAAGTACAAGCGTGCGCTGGAACGGGAGGGGAAGTCATGACCCGCGGCGTCAAGCATGAGGGATTCGTGTGCCGGTACACCCGCCAGCGCAAGTACACCCGGCATTCCCCGTCGCCCACCTACCGGCTGGAGTTTGTCTACCGGGAGGGCGAGACGAAGATTCACGTCAACTTCAAGGGCCACCCGGAGCATGACGTCATCAACGTCTACGACCACGCCACCGGCACGGTCACGATCAGCACCCGCAAGGAGGTGCACGAGGCGGTCAAGGCGTACATGAAATCCCTTGACCGGCACGACATGGAGGCGCACTGGGAGAACCGGCCGCGCCCCTGATCCACAGAGTTATCCACATATCCACACCTGACGACCGGTCGTCACCACCAGAAAGAGAACCATGAGCGACAACACGCAGAGCTTCACCCTCGCCGTACCCACCATCGACCCGACCACCATCATCCAGACCCAGCACGGGATGCGCTTCCCCGACGGGAGCATCAAGTGGGAGCAGATGAGTGTGGCCCCCGGCCGGACCGTCGTCTTCGCCGAACTGAGCATGACCGCCCGCTTCCACTCCGACAAATACTGGGACGCCTACCTGAAGGAGCAGGCGCAGGCCGCGAAGCTCGACCTCGCCAAGTTCACGGCCGAACACCAGCTCGTGAAGCGCACCATCGTCATCGTCACCACCGAGGTCGAGGACCTGCCCCAGCCGGAGCCGAAGGATGCGCAGTGGCAGAGCTGACCCCCGGAGCGGCGGACCCGGCCCGCATCACGTCCCTGATCGTCCTCGCCTCCGGCCTCGCGGTGGAACTGCGCACCACCCTGCGCCTGTCGAACCGGAGGTCCACCCTCGCCGCGGCCCGTGCCCTCGGCATCGTCCCGGAGGGCACCCGCCCGCAGAAGAAGGCCCTGCTCCGCCTGACCGTGGAGGAACTGCGCCGCATCGTGCCCGGCTATGAACCGAACCCGACGGTGCGCAAAGCCATGGACGCGGCGGGCCTGAAGTAACCACACCCTGACGACCAGTCGTCACCCAGCTACCAGCTACCAACCAACCAGAGAGAGAACACCATGACACAGCAGAACCTTGACTGGCAGTACACCCAGCCCCTCGCCCCGGGCCCGAAGCCGAAGCCGTGGTGGAAGAAGGCGGTCGTGATCCTGCCCGTCGCCACCCTCGTGCTGGGCCTCGGCCTCGGCACCATGAACCGGCCCGACCCGGTGCAGGTCCCCGGCCCGGAGCGCATCGTCACCAAGGAGGTCGAGAAGCGCGTCGAGGTCACGCCGCAGTCCTGCCTCACCGCGCTGGACCTGTCCGCTGAGGGCTTCAGCTACGCCGGGGACATCATCGGCTACCTCAACGACGCGGTGCAGGCCGCCGGTCGGCTGAACGTGGAAGGGCTGGAGAAGGCCAACGCGAACATGGAGGTCGTCAGCCCGAAGTTCGATGCGCTGGTCCCGAAGGCGAAGGCCGCGAATGCCGAGTGCCGGGCGGCCGCATCCTGATCCGGTGAGGTTCCGCCGTCCACGTTCGAGGGGCGTGGGCGGTGGTGCCTTCCCGGCAAACCAACTGACGACCAGTCGTCACGCATGAAAGGACCTCGCATGGTCAAGAAGAAAGTGGCAGTGAAACCGAAGCAGGACTTCTACTACGACGCGGTGGGCCGGAGGCGGAAGCTCTCGGCCGGTGCCATGAAGGACATCCAGCGCCAGTACGCCGACGGGATTCCGTCAGCCGACCTCGCCGCGCAGTATCAGGTGTCACGGACGACGATCACCAACGTCGTCTACAACACGATCCGCAAGACCGACATCCCCCGTATCCAGAAGTGGTACGAGGCGCACTCCCAGCCACCCGTGCCGGTGCACATGATCGACCGGACCGAGCAGATGGCAGAGCCCATCGGCAAGCGCGAGATGTGGCGGTCGTGGTGCACGTGCGGCAAATACCACTCGCCGCTGACGGAGCGGAGGGAATCGGCCGAGCATTTCGTCCGGCTCCACATGGTCCGCACAATGGACTGACCAACGATTTGACATTGTCTGACCATTGTGCTACCATAGATGGAGTCGGGGCCACTGCGTCCCAGCGACACACCGCGGCAACCGCCGCGCCGACCGGACAGCATGACGACCGGTCGTCACCTACTAAGGAGAGAGCATGTGACACACACCGCCTATCAATGGCACGGCGACCTGTTCTGCGAACGAGACATCGTCTCCAAGCTGACAGACGACGAGCCGTGGAACGCATGGCTTGACGACGAGCACGTCCCCGGCGACCTCACCGCCGAGGATGAACTCGACGAGATTGCCGCCCAGTTCAACATCGACCGTGATGATGAAGTGGACTGCGCCCGCCGGAACTTCCCGATCCGGCTGGCCGCCCTGCCGGACCCGCCGAGCTTCTGTTCCGAATGCTTATCGTGGTTCACCTAGACCCGACGACCTGACGACCGGTCGTCACCCCGCTACCAACGGAAAGAGAAACGCAATGCCCGAACCCGAGAGCAACATGGAGCGGCACGCCGACGCCATGCTCCACCCCCAAGGGGAGGCCGAGACACGCATCGTCACCCTGTTCGTCCAGCTCGCCGTGCTGGCCGACAGCCGCACGGTCCCGGCCGAAGTAAAGACCGACGCCGTCGGGCATCTGGCCCGTGCCGTCGTCGCCCTCCTCGACGGTGACACCGGCAGGCTGGACCCGGAGGCGCTGGCCAAGCAGGTCCGCGACACCGCACTGAGGGCGGGGGTGCGTCCGCATGGCCAGTAACTTCAGCGCATCGCCGATCTTCTATGAGACGCTGGCCGCGGTTGCCGTCTGCTCCCCGGCCGATGCCGCCGAGCACTTCGATGCGCTCGTCATCAACGGATCGGAACGCCCCGGCGATTCGCTCGAACGCTTCTTCGACGAGTACGTCCCCGCCGCCACTCCGCCCGGCGAGTAAGCCATGGCTGACAACAACCGGCCGCCCCGATGGGTGGTCCGGGAATACAACTACGCCACAAAAGAGGAGACGTTCAAGGTAAAGGTCCGCCGGGCCGACACCATGGAACGCACCTACCGGACCCTGCTCGCCGAGCACAAGGTCGACCCCGCGGACGTCAACTCCTACGTTGCCGCCGCAAAGAAGGCGTTCGCCCAGCCGGACGTCCAAGAGTTCGAGGCCATCATCGGCCTCTACGCCATCACCATCCAGCACCTGCCTGCCGACCGGTCGTCAGGTACAGAAAGGAACCCGCAATGATCCCCGCCAGCGACATGAAGTTCTACCTCGACCCCGTGCAGGACATGACCCTGAAGGCCGACCGCCTCTACGTCACGGAGGAAGCGTACCCCCGGGTCCGCGACAGCCTCGTCGGCACCATCGTCACCGTCAAGGAGAACGGCTACGACACCGGCTCCGGTAAATTCTGGCGGGTCACCACCGACGGGCACTTCGTCGACGGCGCACCCATCAGCCGCAACTCGCCGAACTACCAGCCCCACATCGGCCTGCTCGACGACGGGCACTTCGTCGTCGGCGAATACTACGGGACCATGAACATCGGCACCGTCGCCATCCTCGCCGGGTGCGTCCGCTCCGACGGGAAGAAGCGGCCCGGCGGCGGCAACCAGTACCGGGTCGCGGTGTGGCTGAAGGCCGCGCCGTGGGCCGCCCGGTGTATGCCCGAACCCGGCGACAGCGCCGACGTCATCGCCGCGAAGATCACGCTGGCGAGGGAACTGCACAAGCGGCGCAACGCCATGCGGGTCATCCTCACCGAGGCCATGGAACGGGACTGGAACAAGGACCTCGAACCCCTGCGCGAGGACCACGACATCCCGCGCCCGGCCTTCGGTGCGTACGTCGAAGGCGATGTGATGATGGCCGTCGACGGCGCGTCCACCACACGCTACTCGGACCTGAACCAGACCGAACGGGACCGGGTCACGAGGCTCACCGGCCGGACGTACTCCGACGACGCCCGCCTCGACCAGCGCATCAGCGTGCCGGTGAAGTTCATGGCCTCGCTCTCCATCACCCCCGACTCGTCGTTCACGGCGATCAATTCCAGCACCATCACGTCCTCGGCCCGGTCCCGGTTCGATGACTACAGCCTCAGCATGGGCTCGTTCTCCCTGTCCCCCGTCCTCCGTACTCTCGCTTCCTAGAAGGGAACCACTGTCATGCCCCTCGCCACACTGACACGCACCATGGTCCGCCCGCCCGCCTCCGACACCCCGGTGGTGGCCAACCCGACCCCGATCATGTCCGTCGCCGCCCAGCAACTGATGCTCTGGGTCACGGGCTCCACCACCCCCGCCGGGCAGGAGTACATCGGCACCTTCCAGTACGTCATGGCCGCCGGGTCCGGGGACGGCTGGCTGTTCGACGGCCCGACCTCCACGCTCCGGCTCCGCGGCGCCATCGTCGACCCGACCCCGGTGAACGGCCGGACCTACCGGGTTCTCGGCGAGCGTGAGGGCGCCAGCTACCTCGTCCGCTACAACGACGAGGACCACCGCGGCGACCGGCACCGGGCGTACAACCCGTGGTCGATCATCGGCGGCCGCGGCACCGCCCCGCACTTCTCCGAACGGGACACCCCGGTGGAAAACTACGTGGAGTCGGCGCACTACATCGAGGTCCAGCCCACCAGTGACGACCGGTCGTCAGTGACCGAGGAGGATCTGGTCGCAGAGATTCCGGTCCCCGAGGTGGTGCGCTTCATCGACAACGCCGCCGACGGGCCGACCCGCGGGCTGGCCGTGACGAACATGGCGGGGCAGGTGGCGCTGAACCCGGAGCGGGTCGTGGGCCGGGAGTACCTTGTCTGGTCCGAGCCGCTGAACAGGGACGAGCGGGCGGCGCTGAAGCTGGCGGTGTTCACCGGCCCGGCAGACCCGGCGAACAACACTGCCGGGTTCGTTTCCGACGGCTACCTGCACACCTTCACCAATGACCCGTCCGACCTCGGGCACCGCACCACGGAGCAGAACCTGCCCGGGCACGAGAGCATCCGGTGGGCCGAGCTTGCCATCCCCGAACGTCCCGAACTGACGGCGGACGATCAGGTCACTGCCGCGACGAAGGCGGCACGGCTCCGCACCGAGGCCCGCCAGTTGGAAGTGTCCTTCACCGAGTTCAACGATGCGCTGAACGAACTCGCCAAAGAGAAAGGGTGGTGCTCCGAGTATGAGGACATCGTCACGAGCATCGGCATGACCGGCCGGAACCGGAAGTACGACGTCGAGGTCAGCGTCGACTTCACCTTTGACATCGGCTCGCCGTCATCCACCATCGACCGGGCGGTCAGCAACAGCACCGGCATGACGCTGGAACTGTCCAACCTGCGGGCCACCTCCAGCGCCACCGTCACCATCTCCGACGTCGAGTGCGAAGGCGACACCGACTCCATGTCCAACTACATCAGCAACTCCGATGTGCAGGACGCGCTGGAGAGCATGCTCTCCGGCGTCGATGACATCGAGATTGACGACTGGACCGTCGAGGATTACTCCTCCTCCGACGACTAGCACGGGGCGTGCGGGTCCGGCAGGGGCGAAAGTCCCTGCCGTTCCCGGACACACCGTCCACCTACCCTGACGACCAGTCGTCAGGTACACCAACCGAAACCGAAGGAACCATCATCATGACCGTTGCAACCATCAACTCCACCGTCACCGTCGTCGTCTCCGCCGAACTTGGCATCGACACCACCAGCCAGTACGCCCCGGCCATCGCCAAGGTGAGCGAAGCGCTGGAGGCCCGCGAGTACGACATCGTCGACGCCATCGCCGAGACCGCCAACGCCCGTTACGGCGTGTCCAAGCGTGAGGTCGCCACCATCCTGCACGAGGCCGGTCTGTCCCAGCGCCCCGCCCCGGTCGTCGTGCCGGAACCGGCCGCCGAGCAGGACGAGGATGAGGCCGTGACGTCGGACGGCAAGAAGTCCAAGGGCCAGCGCATCGCCGATCTGGAGCAGGGTCAGGCTCAGATTCTCGAAGCGCTCGGGAGCCTGACGAAGAACGTCGCCGACCTCGGCGCGCTGGCTCAGCGTCACCTCGGCTCCTCCCTCTAGTCCAGAGAATGTCTGCGCTTTTGCCGGGGAAAGTGTAGACTTTAACGACCACTCTGGCTAGACAATGACCGCTGGCCGCCGTGCCTGACATCCCCCGTCGGGTGCGGCGGCCAGCCCACAAAGGAGACACATTCACATGGAAGGGAAGCTCGTTAGTTCAGTGCCCCCAGCGCGATGGCCCGCGCAAGTCTACGACTGGGACGCTATCGCACAGCTCGCCAAAGAAAATCCTGACATGGCGGTGCTTGCAGGCGAACACGTACGCATGACCACCATCAAGTCCGTCAGGGCATACAACCGACCCCCGTTCGTCACGGATGAGGGACGTATCAAAGTCAGCATGAGGCATTCAGTAGAGGAAACTGACGGGCACCGGTACGGTGACGTCTACTTCGAGTGGATTCCCGCGAAGAAAGGTAAGAAGTAAATGTCCCTCCCCCGTATCAGTGGCGAGTTCCGCCTGTTCGGCGACCCCGACCTGAAGTTCACCCCTAACGGCGCGGCGAACCTGAAGCTCCGGCTCGTCGCCAACGACCAGAGGAAGAACGAAACCACCGGCAAGTACGACGACACCGAAACCCTGTGGGTCACGGCCGATCTGTGGCGCGACATGGCCGAGAACGCGGCGAACTCGCTGAAGGACAAGGACCTTGTCCTCGTCACCAACGCGAAGATTCACACCCGTGCGTACGAGACGAAGGAGGGCGAGAAGAAGACTTCGCTGGAACTGAAGTTCGACTTCGAGTCCAGCTTCGGCCCGTCCAACCGGTTCCGTGCCACGCCGCACTCCAACCAGCCCGCACCCCAGCAGGCGGCGCAGGGATACGGCCAGCAACAGCAGGCCCAGCCGCCCGCACAGCCCGCATACGGCGCCCCCCAGCCGCAGTATGCCCAGCCCCAGCCCGGTTACGGACAGCCCCAGCCCGGATACGGACAGCCCCCCGCCCAGCCGGGGTATGGCCAGCCTCCGGTACAGCCCGGGTACGGTCAGCCGCCCGCCGCCCAGCCGGGTCAGGACTGGCCGCCGTCGGGAATCTAACCTGACGACCGGTCGTCAGCTACCAACCAGTTCGCACCATCACACAACAGGAGACAACAGCAATGGCAACAGCAACCACCCGTAAGCCCGCCGCCGCCAAGGCAACCGCCGCCAAGGTAGCCGAGGCCGAGCCGGTCGAATCCGAACAGCAGATCAAGAACCGTCTGCGCAACGAAGCCGAGCGCGAGGTCATCGACCGGCACCGCGGCGAACTGCACGAGATTGCGGAGGCCAAGTTCAAGGCCGCCGGGCTCGTCTACACCCGGCGCAAGACCGAGCAGGAGAAGGCCGAGGACAAGATCAAGGCCCTGCTCGAACAGTTCCCCGAGCTGGCCGGAACCTTCACTGCCGTGCCGGTGACCCCGGACGTGGACCCCGAGGAGGGCCCGGGAGAAGATGGCCCGGTCGAGGGTTACGACCCGTCGCTGGGGTACGGCGTCGACGAGGAGCCGCCGTCGGAAGACCACGGCTGGCCCGCGGACGACGACCGCCCGTAGCCGGACAGCACTGAGGCCCCGTCTGTGGTCTAAGCAGACGGGGCCTCAGTGTTTGGCTACCAACCAGAAAGAAACTCGCCCTCCCATTCTACCTGTCAATAACGTCAGATTTCTTGGGATATGGTGAGCATGAAAAAGCCCCCGGGTTAGGAGCCGGAGGCTTTCTCCATCAGATGTATGAGGCATCTGGAAACGGTACGTGCCGCAAGGTCCACTCTACCTGATGCCTCGTTCGTCTCCCCAGCAAAACCCAAGGAGAAGCGTTTGAGCATCAAGATTATGTCCCGCGTATGGGACGAGAGCCCGTTCGATCAGACCACTCTGCTGATCCAGCTATGCCTCGCTGACCACGCCGATGATGAGGGCCGTTGCTGGCCGTCCATTCCAAGGCTGGCAAAGAAAGCCCGGTGCTCCGAACGGTGGGCTAGGGACGTCATCAAGGAACTCTCCGAGAAGGGGTATCTGGACCGGGAAGTTCGGGCCGGAAAATCCACCATGTACCGGCTCCTGTTCCCTGCCCAAAAAGAGGAACCGGGGATCACCCCTGAAGAAAGTTCACCCCGGAACTAGGGCTCACCCCCACCCCGGAACTGGGGTTCCGCGACCCCTGAACTGGGGCTCCTATGAACCATCAGGGAACCACCATCTCTTTAACCACCATCACAAAACGGTGTTGCTGGTGTCGTCACCTACTTAAGTGGGAGGCTCGCGCGACGGCCACAACATCATCACGGATTCAGAAGATTGGAGAGTGCCGTGACGGACTCGGACTCATCACGGAAAACATGGCAACCAACGGAGCAGGCGCTGGCCACGGCCCGGTCCATCAAGAACGACCTCGTCGACATCCCCATCCACATCGCCCGCTACTCGGTGGTGAAGGCGGAGAAGCACCAGCAACCGACCAGTGCGGAGTGGTTGCGGTGGTATCTGGCCGACGCGCAGGAAGCTTTGGTGAAGGAACGCAAGGCGCAGGCCGCCGCGAACAAAGCGCGGCCGTGGCACCACGTCGCCGACTAACCAACAACCTGACGACCGGTCGTCACTCAGGACGGCCAGCTAGAAAGAAGGACGCATGAGACAGACTCTCAGCTTGACGGAGTCTATTGAACTGGCGAAGGCGGGGGAGCAGTCGATGACCCCCTGCCCCGCCCATGATGACGGGAACGCCAGCCTGCACGTGGCGCCGGGCACCACCCAGCCCGTTGTCATGACCTGCCACGCAAACTGCCGGATCGAGGACATTCTCCTCGAAGGCCGGATCGACCCGCAGTCGCTGATGAAACCGCGGGACGAAATGGACACGTCCGCACCGCAGGGGGAATGGACACCGGCCGGACCGGCGTCGCATATCTACCCGTACTACGACGAGAACGGCGTCCTGCTGTTCGAGGTCCTGCGCATACCGCAGGAGGGAGGACAGAAGACGTTCCGCCAGCGCCACCCCGACCCGGAGAAAAAGACCGGGTGGACGTGGAACATGGACGGGGTGCGCCGGGTTCCGTACCGGCTCCCGGAAGTGCTGGCCGCGCGGGACGAGGGCCGGACCATCTACATCGTCGAGGGCGAGAAGGATGTTGAGACGTTGCGGCGGCGCGGGGAAGTCGCAACCACCTCGCCGATGGGGGCGGGCAAGTGGACGATGGCGTACTCGGAACTGCTCGCCCCGGCGAGCATCGTCATCATCCCGGACACGGACACCCCGGGCCGGACCCACGCACGGCAGGTCCGCGAACAGCTCGCGAACCTCGGGTGCTTGGTGTCGGTGAAGGAACCGATGAACGGGGCGAAGGACATCACCGAGCATTTCGAGAAGGGCGGCTCACTCGGCTCCCTGCTCGAAACCATCGCCGAGGTCGACGAGTCCCGCACCTCCTACGGGGTGGACGTCCTCGACGTCATCAAGCGGATCATCTCGCCGACGTCGTTCGTGATCCCGAACGTCCTCGCCCAAGGGGACCGGTTCCTGCTGACCGGCTTCGAGGGTCACGGGAAGTCCACACTGTGCCGCCAGCTTGGGGTGATGGCGGCCGCGGGGATGCACCCGTGGACGGGACTCGCGATGCCGCCGGTGCGGACCGTGATCGTGGACTCGGAGAACCACCCGGATCAGGTGCTCGACTCGTGGAAGGACCTGATCGGGCGCTGTGCCCGGCACGGGTACAACCTCCAGCCGGGGATGCTGACCGTGATCGAGGAGTGGGACAACGACCTGGACCTCACCTCCGAGGACGGCCACGCGTGGTTGCAGGAACGGGTCCGCGCGTACAAGCCTCAGCTCATGGTCATCGGCCCGCTCTACAACCTCTCGTCGAAGGACCTGAAGGATGACGAGACGGCGCGGAAGATCAAGAAGGCGGTGAACGACGCCCGCGGCATTTGCGGGACGGCGTTCATCATGGAGCACCACGCCCCGCACCGTGCGCCGGGGGACACGAAACGCAGTGTCCGCCCGTACGGATCATCGACGTTCCTGAAGTGGCCGGACTTCGGCTTCGGACTGGCGCCGATGGACACCGAGGGTGTGTACGAGTTCATGAAGACCCGGTTCCCCCGGGTCCGCACCCGGCACTTCCCGACGCACATGCGCTGGGGCAAGCCGGAGTCGCTGGAAATGCCGTGGATGCCGTGTGAAGTTGACGGCAACGGCGTGGTCATCGGCTAACCAACCACCAAGAGTGACGACCGGTCGTCACCTGACAGAAAGAGAAACGCAATGACTACCACCAAAGCGGTGCTCATCCCGTTCGATGAGTCCAAGCCGGTCGAGGTGATCGACCTCAATAGCGACAGCAACAACGACCAGCTCTACGATCTGGTCGCCCCCGACTCCCGGTGCTTCACCGGGATGCGCGGGTCTGACTTCTACCTGATGGGCGACGACGAGGGCCTGTTCCACGAGGACGTCGAGAACCGGGTCAACGCCCGGGTGATGGAGCTGTTCGCCAAAGATAATGGCATGGGCATCCGCGACTACCATTCCCCGCTGGTGGGTGACTGGCTGGTGGTCGGGCCCGCCGACGAGGAGGGCGATTCCACCGACGTGCCCCAGCGCGTCATCGACTTCACCTACACGTGGACGGCTCAGCGCCGTGGCTGAGATTACGGGCGACATGATTGCCCGCTCCAAGCACATTGGGCTGAATGATCCGTGCGTCATTTGCGGCGGAAAGTTCGGGATCGAGTTCGGCCGGACAGGCACTTGCTCACACACGCAGGCCGAGGTGGCCGATGTCCTGAAGCGGATCAAGGCCATGGGCCCGAAGGCACGTGACGCCAAGCTGAGGGGGATCGGATGAGCATGGCGGACCAGTACGACGACGGCCGCTACGATCCCGGCCTGTCCGGTCGGGACATCTACCCGCCCACGCCCTACGGCATCCCGATGGTTGCCGACGAGCACGGCTTCGCCCACACCTCCATCGGCTACGTTCCCGTTACCGCCCGTCGCGGCGGCATCAAGTACCCCACACCTACCAAGCAGAAAGAAGCTCCCATGGCCAAGACACTCGAACAGCAACTCATTGACCTGAAGCGCCAGCACAAGGCCACGCACGAAAACCTCGGCTACCTCGCCGAACGGATCGCGGAGCTGGACAAGAAGGTCAAGGCCCGGCGTACGGCCGCACCGCCGAGGGGCCAGCGGGCATGGCGGATGCTCGTGCAGTTCGCTCCCGGCGGCAAGTCCTACGAGTTCCTGATCCTCCGGGTCGGGGCGAGGATGTGGACCACCGGCACCGGGGACTCTGCGTCCTTCCCGGGCTGGGCTTCGTTCATGGACTGGGTGGATACCCTGCACTGGCACGGCGCGATGATCCCGCTCGAAGCCAACTTCGACCTCCCCGACGCCCTGCCGTCGATGGACGCCTGATGGCTGAGCGCGAGTTCACCGTCACCACCCGGACCGAAACCATCGGCGCGTTCCGTGAGGAGTGGATGACAGGGAAGGCGTCGGACGGGTCCACTTACGAATTGGATACCAGCGTCTCCGCCCCTCCCGTGTTGACGCTCAACGTCTATCACGGGGACCGGGTCGTGCGGGAGTCCGTGGACCTGACCGTGATGCTGACCGAATGGGTCAAGGCAATCCGCAAGGAAATGAAGAAGGAGGCAGTGCACTATGGCGACGACTGAACCGACGATGGTCCCGTACCCGGGAATGGGTAGTGGCCATGCCAAGGGCAGTGACACGTCCAAGGAACGGCAGGAACGCAACGACGCCAGCGGCATCACCTCCCGGGTCCAGCAGGCCACCTACAACCTGCTCTCCGATGTGGGTGCCGAGGGTGTGACCAGCGCGGAACTGACCGACCGGTGGGGGATCGGCGAGGGCATGTCGTCCAGCGCGCTGTCCCACCTGCACCGGGCCGGGAAGATCACCCGGGTCAAGATGCGGCGGAAGCGGCACGAGATTTACGTCCTGCCCGAGTATGTGAACGGGCGGGAGGAATCCCCGTACCGGCCGCGGAACAAGCCGGACCGGCATGTGCGGGAGCTTCCCGACGCGACGGTGCTGGAGGCGATGCGCAAGTCCGGCATCGCCCCGACGCGGCTCGAAGCGATCCGGGCGTTCTTGGCGGCATTGCCGTGACGTCGCAGGGTGAGCCGGAGGAATACTGGCCCGCGACCGAGGCCCTGCCGCTCCTGACCGAGCTGGAGGGACTGGTCAACGAGACGACCGGCCAGCGCGCGTTCTTCCTGTATGGCTGGCACGGCCAGCGGGACGGGCTGACCGACGCCGGGAAGCTGGCGCTGGAGAAGATCAAGGCACGATTCAGGGAAATCGAGGAGGCACTGCCGTGAGCCGCCACGTCATCCACGTGACGGTGGACATCGACGAGGAGGACCCGACGGTTCTTGCCGATGCGCTGGCGCAAATCCGCGGCATCATCGAGGAGCAGTTGGCCAACCACGTCACCCGGTACCCGATCTGGGAGGGCTACAGCGGCCCGCCCGTGACGGAATACTGGACGGCATGACGACCGGTCGTCATGTCTGACATCCCTACCAGAACGCGGAACCTCGTCCGGGAGCGCAGTAACGACCAGTGCTCCCGGTGCGGGGCCCGCGGAAGCCAGCATCACCATCGACAACGGCGCCGGGAAGGAGGCCACGGCGCCGGGAACCTCGTTTACCTGTGTGGCACATGCCATAAGTGGGCGCACGCCAATCCGTCGAAAGCGAAGACGGACGGTTACATTATTCCTATCAGCGTGGACGACCCGTCGGCTGTACCTATCAGGACGTTCATGGGGTGGGCGACCTTCGATAACGACGGGAGCGTCCAGCTCATCGAGAATAGTGAGAGGTCTTCCAGTGGGCTTAGGTCTTAGTTTGGAAATCAGAATCCCTGACGACGTGGACGTTGCGTCGGTCATCGCCATCGGTGCGGCACACGATCCGTTTATCGACGGCGGGGATTTGGAAATCGGGGAAGCCATCGAGCTTGCTTTCCTGAATCCCTCTGGCATCGAGGCACTGCGGTCCCTCGGCGTCACATGGAACGCGGTGCAGACGGGCGTCATCCTGTAACTTCGGATGGTCCGTCTGCGCCGTTACTGTTCGGCTACCAACATCAGCAAAGAAAGTGAATCAGCATGGGAACTAGGTACATCAACGTGGGCCGGGACGTCCGCCCGGTCAGCATCGAGGTCGTCAGGCTTGACCCGGCCGCCGTACTGCCGACGCAGGCCCACGAATGGGACGCGGGCTACGACCTCTACAGCACGTCCGCCAAGACCATCCTCGCCCCGGGCGACCGGTCAGGGTTCGGCACCGGACTGTCCGTCCACATCCCCGAGGGCTACGTCGGCTACATCAAGCCGCGCTCCGGCCTCGCGGTACGTCACGGCATCGACGTTCTCGGCGGCGTCATCGACTCCGGCTACCGGGGTGAGGTCAAGGTGCTGTTGCTGAACACCGGCAAGGTGGACGCGGACATCGCCCACGGCGAGCGCATCGCCCAGCTTGTCGTCCAGCCGGTGTCGCGGGTGGAGTTCCACGACATCACCGACGAGGGGGCGGCGCTGGCAGAATCGGCGCGCGGCGACGGCGGCTTCGGCTCCACCGGGAGCAACTGATGCTGTCCCGCCGGTTCTACATCAAGCTCGCCGCGAAGTTCCTCGACCAGCGCCCGCCGGTCAACTCGGTCCAGTACCCGACGTGGTCCGCGATGGTCCACGTCACGGCTGACGCCATCGAGACGACGGCCTCCGGGTTCAACCGGGAAAAGTTCCTGCTGGCCAGCGGGGATGTGGCCACGCTGGCGCTGGCTGATTAAGCGCCTCCGGGCCTAACGGGGTGCGGGTGGGGTGATTGTCCCACCCGCACCTTTGGAGGACCTTAGAGAGGCTTCCACGGGTCCGCCCAGAGACACGCCATGGACAGACAATGTCTTTGGTTTTCGTTTACGGAAATGAGATAATGCTCCTATGACTACCACCGCAGAAACCACCGCCCCCGGGCACGAACTCCGGCCCCTGACTTTCGACCAGCTCAGCGCCCTGATGGGCGACCTGCGCAAGGCCCGCGTCGCCGAACTGAAGAAGGGCCGCACCTCCCTGTCCTACCTTGAAACGTGGGACGTGAAGGCCACGCTCATCAAGGTCTTCGGCTTCGGCGGATTCAGCGCCGAAGCCGACAAGTGTGAAATCGTCCGCATCGAGGACAACGTCCCCAAGACCGACTGGGTCAACGGCAAGAAGGTTGTCCTGCCGATTGAGTACGCCCCCGACGGCAAGCAGGTGTTCGGGTCCGCGAACTTCCGCGTCACCACCCGTGTCCGGGTCAAGCTCACCATCCACCAGCTCGGTGCCGTCTACACCGAATGGGCCGCGTGCTCCCAGACCGGGCCGGACCTCGGCGACGTGACGGACTTCTCGATCAAGACCGCCGAATCCGATGCGCTGAAGCGGGCTGCGATCTACCTCGGCACCCAGTTCGGCCTGAGCCTCTACAACGACGGCTCCACCGAGGACGTGGTGAGGAACGTGTTCGAGCCGAACCAGCGCGGGATGCTGTGGCCCGGGCACGTGAAGCTGGTCAACCCGGCGTCGGCGCCGACGACCGGCGAGCAGGAGGTCGCCGCGCTTCAGAACATCGTGCACGGTCAGGCCGGGGACCAGTTCGCCGCCCGGCCCCTGCCCGAGGGGATGACGCAGGAACAGCGCGACGCGAACGTGGCCCTGCTCAATCAGGCCATGAGTGCCCGTGCCAAGGTGGACGCCGCGAACGGCGGACCGCGCCCGCTTGAATCGGCCGGCAACGGGGTGGACTTCGCCGCGATGCTGGCCGAGGACCCGGGGCAGGCCGCGGTGCTGGAGATGGACCCCCGTCAGACCGTGACGCGTTCGGGCGACCCGGTGGAAATGGACCCGGACTACGGCGGCGACGGCGGCAAGTCCGAGGGCATGGCCTACGAGAACATGTAACTGACGACCGGTCGTCACCCCCTCCGGGGTGTGGCGTCCCCGCAGGAGCATGGCGCGTCAACATCACCACCCCGGACCTCATACACCCGGGTACTGGAATGAAGGACCTGCAACCCACCTGCTCGTAACAGGAACGGCGACCTCTCCAACTGGTGCCGGTGGGACCTGCGCACCATGCTCCTCCGGGGATGTCACACCCCACCCCCACAATTTTCGGTATGGCCCGTCAACACCGCCCGCTTCCCCCGGCATCCCGCCGATCCGGGAGTGAAGGGGAGAGAGCGCACTCGAAGCGAGAACCGCAACGACCTCCCCTGCGGGCCATACCGGATTCACCTACCACCAGCAGAAAGAACCGCACATGCCAGAGAAACAAATGAACGCGCTGGAAATGGCCGCCGCCGACGCCGTCCACAACGCCATCCAGAACGCGTCCAACTCCACCGCCCGCTCCCAGCAACAGCAGGACTTCCGGCTCGGGTCCTCGAACATCGGGCACTGCCGAAACTACGCGGCCCTGCTCACCAAGCAGACCCCGTTCTCCGACGTCCGCGACAAGACCGCCGCGTTCATGGGCACCGTGCTCGGCAAGGCCGTCGAGGACCAGCTTCAGAAGGAACACCCGGACTGGTTCTTCCAGTCCGACGGGGTGTTCCGCATCCCCTCCGGCGGGGAACTGCCCGGCCACCCCGACATCGTCATCCCGGCCAGCGCCGGGGCGTCCGTCGAGGAAATCCTGGCCTCCCTCGAAGATGCCGACTACGACGGCCCGGCCCTGTTCATGCAGGGCGTGTGGGACCTGAAGTCGAAGGCCGAAATGGAGGCCATCAAACGCAACGGGCAGACCCTTCAGCAGAAGTTCCAGCTCACCCAGTACGCCTCCATGATGATCGACGCCGGGCACCTTGACCCGACCAAGCCGATCTTCATCGCCGACGTGTTCTTCGACCGCTCCGCGCAGTCGCAGGAGACGTGGTGCATCGGGGAGTTCTACGACCCCGACGTCGTGGCCGAAATCGACGAGTGGATCAACGACGTCAAGTACGCCGTCGCCCACAACGAGGACGCCTCCCGGGACATGCCGCGCGAGTTCTGCTGGAACTGGTGCGAGTACGCCACCGTGTGCCGCGGCAACGACACCGACGTGGAGGGGTTGCTGGAGGACCCCGCCGTGTTCACCGCCGTAGAGATGTTCGAGGAGCGCAAGGTCCTGATGGACCGGGCGAAGGCGCTGGAGAAGGGCTACAAGACGGCGCTCGCCGGGGTCGCCGGGTCCACCGGCCAGCACATGATCCGCAACACGTGGGTCAACCCGGTGGAGATGCCAGCATCCAAGCGCGCCGGGTACTTCAAGCTCTCGATCACCCCCGTGACGGAGCCGAAGCCCAAGCCCAAGCGTGCCGCGAAGAAACAGACCGCCGAGGAACTGCTGTCCGCCCCGACGACGAAGGAACCCGCTGACTCGTGAGCCTGCTTCCCAAGAAAACGACACCGCAAGAATGGACAGATATTGTCCTGCCCGGCTTTGACCAGCCCGAGGAGAAGAAGCCCCGGGGCCGGTCGATGGCCGAGCAAGAGAAGGACGCCGGGGTCCGGTACGTGCGCTACCGCTCCCCCGTCAAGGCGTCCTGCATCGACTGCGTCACCGAGCACATCAAGACGCAGGGCCAGATCAGACAGGCAACCTACATCCGCACCCACGGGACGGAGACGGCCTACCTGTGCTTCCCGCACTACGGGGAGCGGCGCAACAACGAACTGCTGGGCCGCCCCAATGAGCACCGGTAGTGACGTCAGGAGACTGCGCGGCATTTCCAACCGGGATATGCGCAGGATCATCGCCGCCGCGATCAAGAACGAGGTCCGGTATCGGATGACCAAATCCGGGATCGTGTTCTACGGCGAGAACGGCAACACGGCCGGGGCGCACTTCACCAGCTCCGACCACCGCGCGTACAGGAATCTCGTCGCGGACCTGAGAAACATCGGCTACCACCACCAAGAGAAATGAGCACGCCATGGCTTTACCGACCATCGTCTTCAACGGCGCCCTTATTAACGGGGAGGAAATCGCGTTCGCCTACGAGGTCCCCAAGGGCGACATTGTCACCACCGACCACCTGCACATCCAGTTCCGGTACGGGTTCTCCCTCGACATCCCGGGCCTGACCGCCGAGGGCCTGCAACGGCTCCTCGCCGGTGATCCGTTTTAGACCCTGACGACCGGTCGTCACCTTGGGGGCCCCGCACGCCGGGGCCCCCTTCCCCTGCCATCTGCGAAAGGAACCCCTGTGTATCAGGTAGTGACCGCTGACTCCCCGGTCAGCGACGAAGTGAAGAACCACCCCCAGACCCGGCTCTGCGCCGGGCCGTGCGGGCGCTGGACCCGGACCGGGCGGATGAAGGTCGCCGACTTCCCCAACACGGTCGTGCGCGGCAACGAAACAACCTGCCAGTTGTGCCTGAACCACGCCCGGCGCAAGGACGGCGAACTGACCCAGAAGCCCAACGTCGCCGAGGACCGGCTGGCCTACACGCTGAAGGGCCTCGACGCGTTCATGGCCAAACGGCGGGCCCGCGGGGTGGACACCGACGGGCTCCTGCCGCATCGGGCGCTGTCGCGGTGAGCGCTGACCAGCTCGCCGCCATCGAAGCCCGCGCCAAGGAGCCCACGTACACATGGGCTCACGAGTTGCGGGAAGACCGCGACTACCTCCTCGCCATGGTGCGGGAACAGCAGGCGCGACTCGACCGGGTGGCAAAGGTTGCGTTGAGCCTCCACGACCCGCGAGTCATCCAGCATTCGTTCCACATCGGGAGCGACCCGGAGCATGACGCCTACAAGGCGCAGATCGCATCTCGCATCCGTGCCGCGATCACCGCAACGGGGGCAGGGGAATGAGCGGCGACCTGCTCTCCGAAGGCACCCTCGCCGTGATGGAGGAGCGCCGCGCCAAACCCAAGGACCGCGGCCCGTACCCGTGTCACGGCGGATGCGGGCGGAGCCTGCGCCCCTACCGGCGCACCGTGCGGCAGTTCCCCGGGACGATGATGGAGTACAGCGAGAACCGGTGCCGCGGGTGCTGGTACGCGATGATGTCCGAACGCCACCCGGAGGACCCGGCGTACGCCGTGCTCACCTGCCCGGGGTGCGGGTGCAGTACCCGGCCCTACCGGTGCCCGGAGGACGCACTGCCGGGCACCCGGCGCCGTCAGGGCGAGGACAAGCTGACCTGCCACCCCTGCTCCAAGGGCCCGGCCGCGAAGGAAGCGTCGGAACAGGAACTGCGCGCCAACCTCGACCGGTTCCTGAACCGTATCCGCGGCACCTCCCGCAAGGTCCGCAACCCGTATTCCCCGAACTGACGACCGGTCGTCACCTACCAGAAAGGAACCGCACCATGGAACAGAACGAAGCCCGGCTCGCCGTCGAGAACATCGTCAGCGCCGCCATCGACGACATGTACGGACGGCTCGACGGCTTGCACAAGCAGGGCATTACCGACACCGACGTGGCCCGCACCCTCCGCGACCTCGGCCACAACAGTCTCGCCGACGGCTACATCGACTGGCAGAACGACGGCGAGGAGCCGCGCGAGGACGAGGACGGTCCGCTCGATCAGGGCGAACACCTCGTCACCGACCCCGGCGACATGCCCAGCTACAACGACTTGGAACAGGCTCTCCTCGACGCCGCCAATGCTAGCCGGATCGACCACGGCATCTTCTTCGCCGAACGCTCCAATGACGGCGTCCACTGGCACGTCTACAAGAAGCGCAACCACTACGACAACGGGGCGTACATCGTCACCACCACCAGCCGGAACGCGGCGCAGTTCATCCTGAACACGCTCAGCACTGGAACTATCGAAGGAAACTAATGAGCACCAAACGCATCATCTGGACGGCCATCGCCGTCGTCGTCGGCCTGATCGTCCTGTCGTGGGCGGGCTTCGCCCTGACCGTGGCGCTGTCCGGCCCCAAGGGTGTCGGCAACGCCATCATCCAGAAGAACTCCGCCGAGAACTGGACGAAGGCGCAGGCCGGGTTCGAGGACCGGTATCAGGAAATCGTCTCTGCTGACCGCAAGATCGCCGTCCACCGGACCGCGCTGGAGGCGGCCCCGACGGACCCGACGCTGAAGACCAACCTGACCGGCGTCACCAGCGTCTGCATGAGCGCGGTGGCGGCCTATAACGCCGACTCCCGCAAGTTCCTGAAGGAAGACTTCAAGTCCGCCGACCTGCCGTACCAGATCGACGACTCCAACCCCGCCACCGACTGCAAGTAAAGGAACCACCCACATGAACAAGCGCTTCACCACCGTCGCCGCCCTCTCCCTCGCCGCGATCATCGGACTCACCGCCTCCTCCTGCGACGCCACCGCCACCGAACGGCAGAAGGCGCAGGCCGCATCCCAGCCCAAGGGCGAGTCGCTGGAAATCAAGAACCTGAAGGCCAAGCGGGACCGCGAGGAAAACCCCTCGACCGAGCGCTACCTGTACGTGATGAGCTTCGGCAAGATCATCGGCTACTACGTCACCAAGGGCAAGATCAGCTCCAACGGCTCCCAGATCGGCCCCGAACTGGAGCTGGCCAACTCCGGCTACCGTGACTCCTCCGTGCTGGACTCCGCGCAGGATGACGGCTCCTATGGTGACGGCGACCCGGGCATCTTCTTTTTCACCAGCGACGGCACGATGGTCGTCACCGACCTCGACTACATCCAGTCCGACGCCCCGCTCGCCATCGACGTGCCCCGGCTGACGAAGTAATGCCCGAGCCGGAGCGCGTCAGGATTAAGCGCGTCGGCATGGTCGTGGAGACGGTGAACGGGGAACTGTTCACCGTCTTCACCCGCACCCCCGCGGGAATGACCATGAACCGCAACACCCGCCAGCCCCCGCCGTGGGTCATGGGCGACACCCTCATGATCGACCCGCCCGAGGTGACGCTGGACGTCAGCGTCGAGGAGATGGCGTCGTGGGTTATCAGCATGTACGGGCAGGACGCCCAGCGCGCCCGGCTCGACGACATCGAGAAAGGACTGCACCTGTGAGTANTTACACGNTGGGCCAGCGCGTCCGGTTCGCCGANCGGATCAAGCGCCGCTACGTGGACACCTACAACCAGCCGTACCCGAAAGGTCCGAACAGGGTGTGGTCCGGGGAGGCNTACCCCGGCAAGAGGTTGGATGGGGGTGAGGGCATCATTATTGGCAAGCGCACCCTCTCCGACGGCACCTACCACTACGGCAACGGGGAGGAGCCGGGGGAGTATGACGCCCATCGCCACTTCACCGCCTACCTGATCGTGACCAGCCTGCGGTCAGCGCC